>Ga0164243_10011685_pt1 | contig 12495 bp, 11 predicted proteins | sample OricompcompostOP_FD_108781 | JGI IMG/M metagenome (GOLD analysis project Ga0164243, IMG submission 108781) | Organic Plus compost microbial communities from Emeryville, California, USA - Original compost - Organic plus compost (OP) | ecosystem: Engineered > Solid waste > Mixed feedstock >...
GAGTGCAGCAGATGTTGAAGCAGGAAAATAGCCCCGGCTTTATCGAGAGGGCGATTCTGATTGCCACATTTCGGGGACATAATGCAGGAGTAACACCCGCTGGCACAGGTGCATGCTGTGAGCATGTCCAGGGTGGCGCGAGCGAGCTCTTTCCAGCTCAGAAAGGCCTGATCACAATAGCCGACGCCGCCCGGGAAGCCATCGTAGATAAAGATAGTTGCTCGTTTGGTTTGTGGGTGCATGGGCACAATCGAGAGGCCGCCCACGTCGCGCCGGTCGCCAAGCACGAAGAGCGGTAACAGCGCGATCATGGCATGTTCGACGGCGTGGAGCGTGCCCGCGGCATGATAGTTCTTCGCTTCAAGCAACTCGATGGTCTCGTCATCAAGCTCCATCCAGCACGCGCGAGTTTCTAGCGGGACGGCGAGAGGCCGCTTTAACTCATACTTATCAAGGATCGTGTGATAGGCATTGTGTTTGGTGATGTACCCATGTACGGTACGCGTGACCAGCACGGGCCCGACGTGAAGCTGAATATGCGAAAACCGCTGTTGTTCCTCGCTATGGTCAATTTCGATGTCTGTATCGATCAGGGCTTGCGTATAGTAATGCGTATTTTTAGGTATGACCTCAATGCGATTCTCCGAAAGGTCCAGCACACGAACCTCATATGAGGCACCTTGAGAATAATAGATCGCGCCGGGGTGACATTCGGTGACGGCGTGATGAAGGTCCGTTTCCTCGATCTTTTTGGAGGCGGTGTGAATGGTCAGGCGTGGCCCGGCCTGTCGCAATGAGACCGAGAACGCGGGACTCTGGCTCTCGTTGAGATAGAAGGTGTCGCCTATCTGTGAGAGATAACCCTGCACTACAAGCTGCTCAAGAGCCTCCTCGGTCGCCGGTCCAAAGAGGGATATATCCTGAGGTCCTAGCGGTTTCTCGTGTGCGGCACAGAGCAGGTGCAAGGGGAAAATATAGGGATTATTGCTGTTGACCAGCGCGTTTTCTGCCGGGCGTTCAAGCAGCATTTCCGGATGCGAGGCGAAGTATTGATCCAGCGCATCTTGTTTGAGCACCAGGATGCTGAGAGCGCTTCTCTGGCGGCGTCCTGCACGTCCGATTTGTTGCCAGAAGCTAGAAATGCTACCCGGAAAACCTGCGACAATCGAAACGTCCAGATCACCAAGATCGATCCCGATTTCAAGCGCACTCGTGGCAACGATACCAAGCAGCGCACCTTCGGCTAGCTGTCGCTCAATCGCCCGTCGCTGCTCCTTACTGTAGCCTGCACGATAGGCAAGCACCTTGTCATGAAGATGTGCCGGAAGTCGCTCTCTGGTGGTACGTACCATGCGCTCGACGCTCTGCCGGGCCTGACCGAACAGGATGGTTCGCACTCCCTGCGAAACAAAGAAGGCAAGTAGCCCGGCGGCCTCATCCTGATATGACTGCTCTTCGGGCGGCTGCCAGAGCACGGTGAGTCGTCCCCCGGAGGGGGCGCCATTCTCGGTGATGGGCGTGACTTCCTGACCCAGCAGCAATTCGGCATGTTCCGCCGGGTTGCCGATAGTGGCGGTGCCAAAGAGGAAGGTTGGTCGAGCCCGATAGATGGCGGCAATTCGCACCAGACGCCGGACGATCAGGGCAAAATGACTGCCAAAAACGCCCTTGTACGTGTGTGCCTCGTCGATGATGACATCGCTCAGACGGGAGAAAAACAAGCTCCACCCACGATGGTATGGGAGAAGGGAGATATGCAGCATATCGGGCGTGGTGACGACGACCTGTGCTTCTGCTCGAATACGTGCGCGTTCTTCTTTGGGAGTGTCTCCGGTATAAGAGGCAACAAAGACGCTCGGATCCCAGGCGCTCAGGCGTTCGCGCCATTGCTCAATCAGGGCCCGGGTGGGAGCGATGCAGAGCGTGGTCGCGCCTTTCCGGCTCAGGCGACGCAGGCGGGCAGGAAGCGCCATCGCGTATGTTTTCCCCGAAGCGGTTGGCGTAGCAAGCGTGAGGTGTTGGCGCTGTAAGGCCGTTTCCAGCGCTATTTTCTGATGACTATAAAGGTGTGTCACTCCTGGCGGAAGATAGGGACGCCACTCGGGGAGGACACGAAAAAGGCTGGCGTCCTGTGCCGGCAGGCGATGCTTGACGCGGATATACTCAGAACTATCGACCCACTCATGTAAGTGCATCAATAGTTGCTCTGCATAAAACTGCTCTTCCATTCGAAATCCCTTCCATACGACTCACGAGAGCTGGTATCCTTTACCCCCTGAAGGCCCAGGCAGTGCGCTCACGATTTGCGGTCAGAGGAAATGCGGGCGCAGACATCATTATTCCACATGAGCTAAGAAGATACAAGCGAACAGGACGAAATTCCTGTTTGTGGGCTCTGGTATTCTGGATAGAGATACCTTCTCCGAGGCTGTCGGGTTCACCCGATGGCCAGGTGCTTGAGGTGCATGATGCTGAACTCTGATGCGGTCCGGGATGCCGGGATTGTCTTCGGGTGAGACGATTCCGGCATTTTTTTTCATACTCAATTCCTCGTCGTACCGGTTCCCCGCGAGAGGCCTGGTGTGCCCCCTTTTGGGGGAGGTGTGATGACGTGCGTGCCTCTTCCTGAGCCTGGTCCCGTTTCTCCTGAAGATGTGCCGTCATAGACTGAAGTACTGCCGTTTCCTCGCTTTGTTGACTTTTCTACAAGTTCTCTTTACAATCAAGAGGAAATATTTCTTCTATTCTAGATCCACGAGGGGGGAGGCACGTTGTGAGAGTACTTGTGACCGGTGCAGCAGGCTTTATCGGCTCGCATTTCTGCGATCGCCTGCTTGCAGAAGGACATCAGGTGCTTGCTCTGGACAATTTTCTGACAGGAGCAAGCGAAAATATTGCTCATTTGCAGGATCATCCCGCATTTACCCTGCTTCAACATAACATCTCTCAGCCAATATATCTCGATGAAAAGCTTGACGCCGTTGTGCATATGGCCTCACCGGCCAGCCCAAACCCTGAATCTCCCTGGGGATATCCACAACTCCCGATTCAGACGTTGAAGGTGGGAGCGCTTGGCACTTTGAACGCGCTCGGGCTTGCACGGGCGCATCAGGCGCGTTTCCTGCTCGCATCGACTTCAGAAGTGTATGGCGATCCACTGGTGCACCCGCAGACCGAGGACTACGCGGGGAATGTTGATCCCGTCGGCCCGCGCTCCATGTATGATGAGGCGAAACGTTTTGCCGAGGCGCTGGTGATGTCATATCATCGAACGCATCAGCTCGATACGCGGATCATGCGCATTTTTAACACCTATGGGCCCAGAATGCGGCTGGATGATGGGCGCGTCGTTCCGAACTTTATCTGTCAGGCGCTGGAAGGCAAGCCGCTCACCATCCACGGCGAGGGAACGCAGACGCGCAGCTTTTGCTATATCGATGATCTGATCGAGGGCATCTACCGCCTGTTGCTGTCTGAGGGCATTCATCAGCCCGTCAATTTAGGGAATCCAGTTGAAATGAGCGTGCTGGAGCTTGCTGAGTTGATCAATCGGCTGACAGGCAATCAAGCGCCCATTCAACGACAGGCATCCGCACGGATGGCGACTGATCCCGAGCGCCGCCGACCCGATATCACGCGGGCCCGGACGCTCCTGAACTGGGAGCCTCGTGTCTCGCTGGAAGAGGGCCTGACTCGCACTATTGCAGATTTTCGCGCCCGGCTTCAGGCAAAGCAGGAGGTATAAGCGGTCGTGATCTCCGATGCATACCTTGCGGTTCTCCGCTGGCTTGTGAGCGAGCTCGACGGGGTGAACTGGGTACTGACAGGGAGTCTCAGCTTTGCTCTGCGAGGCTTGCCGCTCGAACCGCATGATATCGATATCCAAACCGATCAGGCTGGAGCTTATACGATTGAGCGCCGTTTTGCTGCGCAGGTTCAGCGCCCTGTGACCTTTGTGGAGTCCGATCGCATGCGTTCCTATCTGGGGGCGTTGCTGCTTGAGGGCCTCACCGTTGAGATCATGGGCGATATCCAGAAGCGGCCTGAGAACGGCGATTGGGAACCACCCGTTGAGCTGTATCGGTACAAGCGATATATCGATATTGCTGGGATGCGTGTTCCGGTGCTGTCGCTGGCCTACGAAGCGGAGGCTTATCGGCGTATGGGGCGGCTTGAGCGAGCGGAGATGCTACGCAGAGCTGCATTGCAGGAGGCATAATCGATGGATGCTGCGCTCGTTGACGAGATACGCTGCTGGCTGGATGCGCATGTAGAGCATATTCAGGCGATTATCGTGCGGGGCAGCTTTGCCCGAGGTGAGCAGACGCCCTACAGCGATGTCGATATCGGCTGCTATGTGCCTGAGCCATACGAGCCCGTCAAACACTTTCTGCAACTTCAAGGACGCCTTGTGGAGATTTCGGTGAAGACGCTGGCACACGAGCGTGCGGCCATCCAACAACCCGAGAGAGCCGTGTTTGCGGTGCCCGACTTACGGGCGGCAATGATCCTCTATGATTCAACGGGCGCCTTTCGGGATTTTCAGCGTGAGTTGCAGCGGTTCGAGTGGACGCCGTTGCAGCCTGCCGCCGATCAGCATGCAAGCTGGACGCTGATGCGGCTCTCGGAGCATGCTCGCAAAGTGTTGAGTGGATTGAGCAAGAATGATCCGCTTTCGAGCGTGAGCGTTGTGGCGGTGCTCTCGGTGGCGCTCTGTGATGTGCTCGGGGTGCAGCGCGGGCTGCTGGCACAGTGCGGGATCACTTATAGCGCACAGGTACAAACATCGGTCGGCGTACATTCGCGCTGGACGTTCTGGTACCGCTTGCTTGTTGGTGCGGAGCCCATGACATCAGGGGTGAGCATTGCCAGAATGCGGAGTCTTGCGGCATTGCATCTCTATGAGGAAACGGTGCGACTGCTATGGCCGATCATTCGACCAGAGCATCGCATCATTGTAGAACCAACATTACAAGCAATTGAAGCTATGCTTGAGGAGGAGGTGAATCGGGGCGGGCGAGCCTCATTGCTTGTTTCCCACAAATCCCCGCTTGACGGTTAGTAGCTTGCCGGAGTGACCTCGCGGCGTGGCGTTCTCAGGGCCACGAGCACCAGAATTGCCATAATGAGTGCAAGCGTGCAGCCAATGGCAAAGGTAACTGAGGGCAGAATCCAGGCGCCGACCAGTGCCTGAGTCAATGGTGCAGCAAGGACGGCCAGCGAAATCGCGGTGCCACGAATGCCCATGACTTGCGAGCGGTTATGGTCGTTGGTGGCGCCCAGGTAGATGGTGCTCAGTGCCGGTGTCAGTAAGGCGCTTCCCAGGCCGGTAATCACGGATGCAATGATCAACAATATATAGTTGTGCAGCCAGAGCATGCCCGCATTGAGCGCGATCAGACAGAGGCAGCCAACGATGATCAGATGTTTCTTCGGGAACATATCAGTGATGCGTCCCAGAAGCAACGGAAATACGGCAAGAGCGGCACCATAGGCGCTGATAATAATGCCGTATTCTGCTGCGCTATATCCAAGAATCTTTTCAAAGTAGAACGGATATTGCGGCAGGACAAACGGATAGATGAATGTAACTCCAAGATCGATAAGCAGAAGCGGCAGGAACGCCCAGTAGAGCGCGGTCGTCTTCTGTGTGTTTGGTAGCTGCTGGCCTCGATTGCCTCTGAAGCCTCGCTGTCGTGCCTGCTCGCGAATGGAGGCGGGCAAAGTTTCCGGCAGCAGAATCAGTGCCAGAATCGAGGCAATAAGTGCGAAGCCTGCTGAGAGCAAGAACGGGCTTGAGAAGCCCCATGCCTGATAGAGGAAGCCACCAATACCAGGACCAAGCGCGATCCCGCTCGCCTGAGCAGTTGTGACAACACCGATCCAGCGTCCCTGACGCTCAACCGGGACAGCGTCACCAATGACTGCGCTGGAAGCCGGCATCAGGCCTGCCACAAGAACGCCCTCAACGAAGCGCACCAGCACGAACAGGGCGGCTGTATTGACTATTGTTAAAACGACATTTGTCACTATAAAGCCTACAAGGGCAAGCAAAATCAGCGGTTTGCGTCCGATGCGATCAGCCAGTACACCCATTGGCGTACTGAAAAGAAACATTCCCAGGCCGAACGCGCCTTCCATCAGGGCCAGTGTCTCCGCCCCAAGGCCAAGCGCTTCCAGACGCCGAGGAAAGATCGGCACAATAATTCCGAAGCCGGTCATAATCAGCCCGACGCAACAGCTCAGCAAAATTAATGCTGCGATCATGCGTCTTTGGGGCTGTACCCCTCCAGCCGGTGCTGACCTCGCATCCTCCACATGTTTTTCTGGCTCTGCAATGTGCATATAGAGTGTATTCCCTTCTTTAACGGTTGAATAAACGCTCTTCACAGAAAATTGGAACTATTCTTCTCTGTAAGATTGAGTATACTCGATTTGGCGTCAAAAGTCTTCTCTTATTTTGCTTCAAAATCAGATAGATTTTTGAGAGAGCGGATCTCGACGCTTTACAAGCCAGGCGGAAGAAATTGCTTGACAGGTGTCGGGTCTATCAGATATAGTAGAGAAACATCACCAGGAAAGGGGGTGCATATGGACGCTGCACAAGCATACCGGAATGGTATCAATAGCAAAAATGCTATGCCGTGTATCAACGCGTCGCTCTGCACTGTACCCTCCTCTACAAGCCCATCTTCGCCTACTCCCCATTGATAACATGTAGCTCTTCTTTTTTATTCCAATTTCTCTCTTGATCGATATATTGCTGTTGACCGGTAGAATATTGTCCTGAAGAAAGCGGTAATGCTATCCAACAGCAGAAAGAAAAGGATTGTTACATGTTTTCGGGCCTCTGGCGTCATCACGATTTTTTGAAGTTCTGGCTTGGCGAAAGTGTCTCCCTGGTGGGAAGCCAGATCTCTTTGCTTGCAATACAGTTTATAGCTGTTGTAACGCTTCATGCCGATGCTGCGCAACTGGGATTATTGGGCGCGGCGGGATATGCCCCGCTGCTGCTGGTGAGCCTGTTCGCGGGGGTCTGGGTGGATCGATTGCCCCGGCGGCTTGTGCTGCTGGTAGCAGATATCGGGCAGGCGGTGTTGATTGGTTCGGTGCCGCTTGTCTTCTTGCTTGGTGCGTTGAATATCGCGTACCTTGCGGTTGTAACATTTCTAGCCGGTTGCTTTGCCGTTTTTTCGGCGTGGCGTATTACGCGTATCTGCCGGAACTGGTGCCAGAAGGGCATGTGGTTGAGGGGAATAGCAAGCTAGAAGCCAGTCAGGCAGTGGCGGAGATTGCCGGGCCATCGCTGGCTGGTGCTATCGTGCAGTGGCTTTCGGCACCGCTGGCCCTTGTTCTCGACGCGGCTTCTTTTCTGGTCTCGGCGCTCTGTCTGCTGTGGGTGCGAGCGCGCGAGGGGGCTCCTGTGGCTCCGGGAAAGCATCCATCCATCTGGAAACAGATTGCCGAGGGGTTTCGCGTGATTGTAGAACGGCCGGTGTTGCGAGCGATTGCCGGTTGTTCCAGTATCCTCAACTTTTTTGAAACGATTCTCTCTACACTGTATACACTGTATGTCGTCAACGAGCTCCATATTTCGGCGGCGCTGCTTGGCGTGATTCTGGGTGTGGGAAGTGTTGGCGGGCTGCTTGGGGCCCTGATAGCGACGCGGGTTGCCCGGTGGAAGGGGATCGGGCCTGCACTGCTTCTGACGACAGTGATGTCGATGGTGGGTGCCTTGCTGCTCCCTCTGGCGCAGGGGCCGATGGTTGTGCCGCTGCTGATTGTTGGTCGCTTCCTGATGGGGATGTCGGCCACGATCTATAACGTGAATCAGCTCAGCCTGCGCCAGATGACCACGCCCACGGTCTTGCAGGGGCGCGTTAACGCGACGATTCGCTTTCTGGCCGGTGGTTCGGTGCCGCCTGGCGCTTTGCTTGGTGGGCTGCTCGGGACATGGTTGGGCCTGCGAACCACGCTCATACTGGTTGTAGCTCGTATAGGGATTGCGTTTGTCTGGTTGCTTTGCTCGTCGGTACGGGGCATGGTGAAGCCTGAGCGAACGCTTTAACCGTACGCCTGAGACGCGATCGCGAAAAGCGTCTTGGATGGCTCGGGAAGCGCGGCTGCATTATAAGCCATGATGGGTGGCTCGTCCGCGAGCTGAAAACCATGTCGTGCGAGACCGCGACAGAAGGGCTCCAATGGTTGGGGCACATCGATGCGGAGCGTACCGCGATGTGTTTTACAGAGCTCGTGCACCATGAGAAGAGCTGCCTCGGTGTCGGGTGCCACGACAGGACCGATGACCAGCATACCCGTTGCGGGAACGCTCAGCGCATAGCCAACCGCGATCCCGCTGCTATCGCGTAGAAGAACAGCCTGCTGTGCATAAGTGATGTGAGCGGCAAGAAACGCGCTTCGTTCCGCTCCAATAGCTGCTTCGTCCAGGGCAACGACGGTGGCAAGGTCGCTCTGGCGAAGTGGCTGAACCTGATAGCGCCCGGTGGGTTCAGGTGAGGCAATGGAGGAATCACAGAGGAACTTCCGGTTGATGCCGACCGTCTGAAAGCCGAGGCGACTGTAGAGCTGCGCCCCTTCTGCGGTGGCTATCAGCTTGATTGCTCGCTGTGGTGATTGAACTTGATCGATGCATTGCTGCACGACAGCTCTTCCCAGGCCCCTGCGCTGATGATCCGGGTGCACGATAACCATGCCAAGCCATGCAAGCGTCTGACCATAGGGAAAGATGGCCGCGCTTGAAAGCAGCTCTCCTTGTGGGGTAGTATGGCCGTAGATAGGCCCGGCACGAAATGCCGTGCGCACCGTCCGCTCCGAATAGTTCCAATCGACCCGCTTTGAGAGCGCGATCAGGCGTGGAAGAAAATCAGGAGTCAATCGTTGTAGTTGGTATGTTTCCATAAAACCTTTCGCTGTGAAGAATTGAGAAAAGACGAGTCTTTGTATTGTACCGGTTTCAGCGGCGCTCTACAACCTGCATAAGAAAGGATGGTTCGTTCTGGCTATCTATCATAGATATAGTCCTGCCTCGCTTGCAGCTTATGTTGCATTTTTCTGGTTCTACGAGGGAGAAAAGCCTGCTCATACGATGGAACGGCGGCTGCCTGATGGCTCGGTATCGCTGGTGATTAACCTGCACGAGGATCGGACGCGCCTGTATAATCGGGAGCGCCCTGAGCGGTTTTGCGAGTATAGTGGAAGCGTGCTGAGTGGCGCACATTCGACGTTTCTGCTCCTTGACACTGGCTGTCTGGCCTCGGTGATGGGTGTCGTGTTCAGGCCGGGCGGTGCATTTCCGTTTCTCTCCTTTCCTCTTCATGAAATAGCAAATACCGTTATCTCTTTAGATACACTATGGGACGAAGATTTGCGTGAACTGTTGCTGGATGCAGAGACGTATCAGCAGCGTTTCGAGCGGCTTGAACACTTTTTGCTTGCTCGATTGAAGGAGACAAAGCCTGTGCATCCCGCGGTTCCGTGTGCCGTGCGAAAGATGCAGAAAGAGTATGGCGCGCTTCCAATTGCTGGTCTGGTCGAGGATCTCGGGATGAGTCAGACGCGTTTTGTGCAGATATTCAAGGAGGCGATTGGGATAACACCGAAACAGTTCTGTCGTATTGTGCGCTTTCAAAAGACACTGCACCAGCTAGCGAAGGGACAGTCTGCGCCGTTGAGCAGGCTGGCGCTGGAATGCGGCTATTTCGATCAGGCGCATTTTATTCATGATTTCAGGAATTTTGCCGCGCTTTCTCCGAGCGACTACCTGACACGGCGTGGCGAATATCGAAATCACGTGGCGCTGCCGGTATAGTTGCTGGCATGTTCGGAGTTTGATTTTTTACAATACGGTGCTGGATTTCTCTGATAGAGTGTCTCCTGTAAGTGCAAGAAAAGGAGGCTCTATTCAATGAATACTGCATTTGTTCGCTATGGTTTTGGCACTGTGCGACCGCTGCTCTATGGCCAGCTCGAATTGCTCGACTTTATACAGCAGGTTTTTGGTGGCGAGGAATTAGATCGCTCCCCGACAGGTGAGAAGAGTTACCATGTTGACATGAAGATCGGGGATGCGGTTCTGTGTCTGGAGTTGGGAGAGCATATGAAGTCTCCCGGTCAGCTCTGTGTCTATGTGCGTGACGTAGATACAACGTATCGGAAGGCGCTGGAAGCCGGGGCAACGTCGGTCGCTGAGCCAGCCGATAAGCCCTATCAGGAGCGCAACGCGGGCGTCAAAGATATGTCCGATAACGTCTGGTGGTTTGGTACGTATCTTGGCGGATAATGTGCCTGATGGCGCGGCAAGAGGGAATGTGTCGAAAGAGATGCATTCCCTTTTTTGTTTGTCCTTCAAGGGTTGCGTCTTGACATCCTGCATTCTTCATCGTATAGTATGTAAGTGAGCACTCACATACAGAAAGCAGGAGGCGGATGCTATGGGCGATACACGAGAAAAAATTCTGGATGCAACGGAACGATTGATTGTCTTGAAGGGCCTGGCCCGCGTGACGACGAAGGATATCGCGCGGGAGACAGGTGTCTCTGAAGGGGCGCTGTACCGGCATTTTCGGCAAAAGCAGGAGATCTTTTTTGCACTGCTATTGAAGCATTTACCGACGGTATACAAAACCTTTCGAGAATGCCAGGAAAGCACAGGTACGATCCAGGAAAAGCTCTCGGCGATTGTCCTGGCTGTTGTTCGCTATTACGAGCTGATTCTTCCTATGGCGGCTTCCTTGCTTGCTGATACAGAGTTGCTTCAGCAGTTTCGCGAAACCGTTCGACCTTTTCAAGTGGGCCCTCATACGTTGATGGATCATTGTGCCGCGTATCTGGAACAAGAGCAGGAGGCGGGCCATCTGGGGAAGCATCTTTCTGCGCAGAAGATGGCAATGTTTCTTCTGGGGCCATGCTTTCAGCAGGCGTTCAATGTCCAGATGCTTGGTTATGATCCCTTTTACCAGTCAACCGAGCAGTTTGCCTCTGAGCTCATTGAGAGCATACTACCGATGTTGTTGCCCTCATAGCAAGGGGCACTGAAGAAGAGAGGAGTATCCCCTTTATGGCGTCACTGACAGAGGTACTTGCACACGAGAATGTCACTATTGAGAATATCGCGGCTGCCATTCAACAGGATATTGATGAGCGCTACGAGCAAGTCATGCAGGAGCATGCTGAAGAGCTGAAGCACATCTGGGAGACAGCGGGTGAACCTGCCTATGCTCGTTACTCGCAGTTGTTATTGCATCCCGCGATGAAGGAACTGACACAGGCCGGGCTGGTGTGTGATCCCGCTTTTCCCGGTACATTCCCCCTTTCACGTGAACAGTGGGGGCCGCAAGAAGAGCGTGAGCGGCGTTTCTGGTGTGTGCTGTGGAAGAGTGATAGAAGTGCGGCACTCGGAGCGTTGATTACCTGCCTCTTCCACGATCATACACAGTTGCGCATACCGCAGCGTCCGCTTGTTTTGCCGCTGGTAGAAAGCAGCCAGATGGTTATTGCGATGCGTGTTGAGCAATCGGCTGTTCCCGGTATGAAGCAGTACGAATAATGTCAACCGTTTGACCAGTAGTATGGAGGAAGGGTCGAAAGGCTCTTCCTTCATCTGTTGCCTGTTATGAGGATCTTTGTCACGAAACGCGCTGCTCAGACGTATCTCTCTCTATAGGTACCTGGAGGTAGATCATGTCTCGACAGAAGAAGATTCCGCGTGATAAGACCCTTGACGGCACCCTGACGCTGTTGCGTTCGGATGGCTACGAATTTATCAGGAAGCGTTGTCAGCAATATGGAACGGATATGTTCCAGACACGCCTGCTCGGGAAAAAGATGATCTGTTTTGGGGGAGAAGAGGCCGCTCGCTGTTTCTATAATCCTGCGCTCTTTAAGCGAAAAGGCGTGCTGCCTCACCGCATACAGGCTTCGCTGTTTGGTGTCGGCGGCGTGCAGGGGCTTGATGGCGTGGACCACTGGCAGAGGAAGCACCTGTTTCTGTCGCTGATGACGCCTGCAAAGCGGCAGGATATTCTGACCTTGACGGCTGAAGAATGGCAGCGCGCTATTCAGAAGTGGTCAAAACAAGAAACAGTTATCTTGTTTGAAGAGGCGCAGGAGCTGATTTGCAGGGCTATGTGTGCGTGGGCCGGTGTGCCGCTGGCAGAAGAGGAAGCACGTGCGCGAGCATTCGATTTTGGGGCGATGGTTGATGCTTTTGGTGCGGTTGGGCCTCGACACTGGCGCGGTCGGCTGGCGAGGAAACGAGCCGAAAAGTGGCTTGCGTCGCTCATTGAGGAGATTCGACGGGGTGCTGTGTCCGTTCCAAAGGACAGTGCTGCCTATCATATCGCGTTCTATCGAGAAAACGGGCACGAACTGCCCCCGCGTATAGCGGCTGTTGAGCTCATCAATTTTATACGGCCGACGGTTGCCATGAGCTACTTTATTACCTTTGCGGCGCTGGCTTTGCATGCATATCCTGCC
>Ga0164243_10011686_pt1 | contig 12494 bp, 13 predicted proteins | sample OricompcompostOP_FD_108781 | JGI IMG/M metagenome (GOLD analysis project Ga0164243, IMG submission 108781) | Organic Plus compost microbial communities from Emeryville, California, USA - Original compost - Organic plus compost (OP) | ecosystem: Engineered > Solid waste > Mixed feedstock >...
CGCAGATGAAGGCCAAGGCCCTCGCCGCGTCGGACGCCGGCCTGGATTCGGTCAGCCGCCAGGCGCTGAACAACGACTTCACCTCGCTGCGCGACCAGATCACGACCATCGTCAACAACGCCGCGTTCAACGGCATCAACATGGTCGAGAACGGCGGGACCAACATCTACGCCCTGGCCAACGCGGACGGCTCCTCCAAGATCACCGTGCTGGCCCAGGACCTGTCGCTGGGCAACGGCAACGTCACCGTGCAGTCCACCGACACCATCGGCACGGCGACCACCGCCTCGGCGATGATCACCACCCTGCAGGACTCGATCAACAACGTCTCGGCCGCCCTGGCCGCGCTCGGCACCGGCTCCCAGGCGCTGGACCGGCACATGACCTTCATCACCAAGCTGAAGGACACGATCGACTCCGGCGTGGGCAACCTGGTCGACGCGGACCTGGCGAAGGAAAGCGCAAAGCTCCAGGCGCTGCAGACCAAGCAGCAGCTCGGGATCCAGGCGCTCTCGATCGCGAACTCCGCCTCCTCCTCGCTCCTCAGCCTGTTCCGCTAATCCGCAGCCGGAGGCGGCGCCCCGCGCGCCGCCTCCGCGACGGCCCCTGAACGGAGCGCCGGCGAAGGCCGGCGACACGGCAGATGAGCGCAAAGCCCGGCGTTGCGGCGGCGGGCGCCGAGACCAGCCCGGACGCGCCGCCCCGCAAACCGCCCAACGCCCAGCCGGCCGCCCGGCCCGCCGGACCCGAAGAGCCCGCCCCCGCCGACCTGCGCCTGGTCATCGACGAGGACGGCGAGCCCGCCCAGCACCTGTACACTGTCCTGGACCGGCGGACGGGCAAGATCGTCAACCAGTTCCGGCGCGGGGAGATGGCCCGCCGCGCGGAGCTCGGCAGCTACGCCGCAGGCGACGGCGTGAGCGTGAAGGCCTGACGCCTCAGTCGACGTGCCGCGCCCGCGCGGCCGCGATGGCTGCGAGGCTGACCAGCCCGGCCCCCGCCAGATAGACGCCCACGAGCCAGAGCCCGCCGCGGTCGGCCATGGCCTGGGCCAGGATCGGCGCCAGGCCCCCGCCCAGTATGCCGCCCACGTTGAAGGCGATCGACACGCCCGAGTAGCGGACCCGGGGCGGGAACAGCGACGGCAGCCAGGCGCCGAGCGGCCCGTAGACGAAGCCCATCACCAGCAGGGCCAGCGACAGCCAGGCCCAGATCAGCCACAGCGAGCCCGAGCCCAGCATGGCCCCGAGCGCCAGGCCGACCGCCACCGTGGCCACGCACCCCGCCAGCAGCACCCGCTGGGGGCTGGAGGCGTCCGACCACCAGCCGGCCGCGACGATGCCCACGGCCAGGAAGGCGATGGCCCCGAGCTGCACGCCCAGGAAGGTCTCGCGCGGGTAGTGCAGGCTGGTGACGCCGTAGCCGAGCGCGAAGGCGGTCGCGAGGTAGAAGATGGCGAAGCAGGCCACCACCGCGAACAGGCCCGCGAGCGTCGCGGCCGTATGCCGGCCGGCCACCTCGGCCAGGGGCACATGGCTCGGGGGCGCCTCGGCCAGCACCCTGCGGAACACCGGCGTCTCGGAGATCCGCAGCCGGACCCACAGGCCCAGGCCCACCAGCACCGCGCTGGCGATGAACGGCAGCCGCCAGCCCCAGGCCCGGAACGCCTCCGGGCTCAGCGCCAGGCCCAGCAGCAGGAACAGGCCGTTGGCCGCGATGAAGCCCACCGGGGCGCCGAGCTGGGGGAACATGCCGTAGCGCGCGCGCCAGCCGGGCGGGGCGTTCTCCACCGCCAGCAGGGTGGCGCCGCCCCACTCGCCGCCCAGGCCGAAGCCCTGGCCGAAGCGCAGCACGCACAGCAGCAGCGGCGCGAGCCAGCCGACCATGGCGTAGGTGGGCAGAAGCCCGATCAGCAGGGTGGACCCCCCCATGGTCAGGAGCGAGGCCACGAGGGTGGACTTGCGCCCGATGCGGTCGCCGAAGTGGCCGAAGAAGGCGGCGCCCACCGGCCGGGCGAAGAAGGCCACGGCGAAGGTGGCGTAGCTGCTCATCAGCTGGGCCGAGGCCGACGCCTCGGGGAAGAACAGCGGGCCGAACACCAGCGAGGCGGCGGTGGCGTAGACGTAGAAGTCGTAGAACTCCACCGCCGTGCCGACCAGGCTGGCGGCGAGCACGCGGCGCGTGGAGGCGCCTGCGGCGCCGCTGACGGCTGTGGACACGGCTTGCCCCCTCCCGATCCCGTCCCGGCTTGGCGGCGCGCGCGCCCGCGGTCAAGGGGCGGCGGATCAGACGAGCGGACGGCCCAGCCGGCGCTCCAGGATCCTGAGGGGCGAGCGCTCCGGCTCGGCCATGGCCTCGACCGGCAGGTAGAAGGTCTGCTCCAGGGCGCAGCGGCCGGCGACGGCGGCGTGGACGGCGGCGTCGGTGAACACGATCCAGCTCGACCCCGCCGGCAGCGCCATGCGCGTCCGCGGCGCGGCCCGCTGGTAGCCGGCGTCGGCCTTGGACAGGTCGTGCAGGGCCAGCATCACCGAGTCGTAGGCGGTGCGGCGGCCGCGGGTGAGGCCCAGCGCCTGCCGGCCCCGGGCGAGGACCGCCGACGGCCGGCCGATCCACGGCAGGAAGCGGGCGGCATGGTCCTCGAACGGCTCGCCGAGGGTCCAGACGCGCGGGCGCCCGTCGGGGTCGACGTTGGCGAACACCCTCAGGATCCGCCGGCCCTGGACCGGGCGCGAGGCGAAGGCGTCGACGTGCAGGCGGCGGTCGTCCTTGCGCGGGCTGAGCGCGCGGCCGGAGATCTCGCAGGGGCGCAGGCTGGTGCGGCCGCGCTGGAGCGCGGCGGCGTAGGCGGGGGCCGCCTCGGCCACCAGGGCGGCGGCCCAGTCGGCGAAGCGGCTCATCAGGGCCGCGGCCAGGGCCTGGCCGGCGGCGTCGAGGCTGGAGCCGGCCACCCGTCCGCCGGCGGGACCGAGGCTGAGGTTCTTGGCGCGGCCGTCCGACACGTCCGGGCTGAGCAGCAGGCGCTCGTGCGGCTCGATCGCGAAGCCGGTCCGCGGCAGGGACAGGAGCTCGCCCCGCTCGAGCGCGGCGAGGCGGGAGGCGGCGGGCGGATCGGGCGCATAGGCAAGGGCCATGCGAGGGTCTCGCGTGCGTGTCCCCGACGCCCGGCATTAGAGCGCCGCCGCGGCGGCCGCGCACCAACAAAGGTCAGTCCGGGCCCGCGCCCCGCGCCGGCTGCACGCAAAAGGGGCGCGGACGTGAGCCGTCCGCGCCCCGATGAGGCCGATGACGAGGGGGAGGGGCGTCAGGCGGCCAGGTCGGTCAGGGCCTCCGGGTCGCTCAGCACCACCTGGCGGCAGCTGGGCAGGGAGATCAGGCCGTCGTCCTGCAGCTGGGTCATGGTGCGCGACACCGTCTCGATGGTGAGGCCGAGGAAGTCGGCGATGTCCTGGCGCGACATCGGCAGGTCCACGCGCCGGGGCGCGGGGATGCGCACGGACATGTCCATCAGGAACCAGGCCACCCGCTCGCAGGCGTTCTTGCGGCCCAGCACCAGCATGTGCTCCTCGCTGCGGCGCAGGCAGTGCAGGGTCAGGGCCCACAGCTTCTGGCCGGTGGCGGCGTCGTTCATCGCCCGCTCTGCCATGTGGGTGCGGCGGATGGCGACGACCTCGCAGTCGCTGACGGCCTCGGCGGAGGTGCGGTGCTCCAGGCCCGCTTCCAGGCCGAACACGTCGCCGGGCAGGAAGAACTCGGCGATCTGGCGACGGCCGTCGGCCAGGATCCGGTAGGTCCGCACCACGCCCGAGAGGACGCGGTAGACGTAGGTGGCCGCCTCCGACTCGCCGAAGATCTCGGCGTTGCGGCCGTAGGTCATCTTCACCCCTTCCACGCCCAGCGGGTCGGCGGTCAGCGGGCCGTGGAGGGCCTGGACGGAGGCGCGCTCGGCGACATGCGGGCGGGCGATCGAGCCGGAAACGGAGACCTGGGTGTGCATCGGTCGCTCCTGCGGAAGGCGGTGTTCGATGCTCAGAGTGGTAAATCGGAGGCCCTCGCGCCGATATTCGGGTCGTGTCCTTACGGGAAACTACTTAAGGCGCGTTCCAGAGCGTTCCTGTTATGAGGAGCGCCAGGACGGACGATGCCCATGAAATCTGACGCCGAGCGGCGGATGCCCAGCCTGCCGGAGCTGCTCACGCGCGAGCCGTGGCCGCGCAACGTGGTGCTGCGCTCGCTGATCGGCCTCGGCATCGTGGCGGTCGCGATCGGGGTGCAGGTCGTGGTGGCGGCCGAGGTGCACACCGGCACCCCGTACCTGCTGTCGGCCTATCTGCTGCTCACGCCGGCGGTGATGGCGATCGGCATCTACTCGGGCGCCGGACCGGGCCTGACCGCCACCGTCGCGGGCGTGCTCTATGGCGTGTTCTGGGCGCTGCGCACCTCCGAGCCGCCGGACCTGTCCGTCGTGCGGACCGCCATCTTCGTGACCATCGGCCTGATCGCCTGCTTCGTGGGCGACCGGCGGCGCTGGGCGATCCGGGAGGGGGAGAAGACCACAGCCGAGCTGGTGGCCAACGAGGCGCGCGTGCGCTCGATCCTGCAGACCGTCCCGGACGCGCTGATCATCATCGACGAGCAGGGCCAGATGCGGTCCTTCAGCGCCGCCGCCGAGCGCCTGTTCGGCTACCGGGCCGAGGAGGTCATCGGCCAGAACGTCAAGATGCTGATGCCGGAGCCCTACCGCGAGCAGCACGACGGCTACCTCGAGCGCTACCGCCGCACCGGCGAGCGGCGCATCATCGGCATCGGCCGGGTGGTGGTCGGCGAGCGCCGCGACGGCTCCACCTTCCCGCTGGAGCTGGCGGTGGGCGAGATGCAGGTCGGCGGCGACCGCTTCTTCACCGGCTTCATCCGCGACCTCACCGAACGCCAGCAGACCGAGCAGCGCCTGCACGAGATGCAGGACGAGCTGGTGCACATGTCGCGCCTGACGGCGCTGGGCGAGATGAGCTCGGCCCTGGCGCACGAGCTGAACCAGCCGCTGTCGGCGATCGCCAACTACCTGAACGGCGTGCAGCGCCTGCTGGACCGCGAGCCCCATCCGGTCTCCCCCAAGGTCCGAGACGCCATCGGCAAGGCGGTGGAGCAGGCCCTGCGCTCGGGCGACATCATCCGCCGGCTGCGCGAGTTCGTCTCCCGCGGGGAGACGGCCCAGACGGTGGAGAGCGTCTCCAAACTGGTCGAGGAGGCGAGCGCCCTGGCGCTGGTGGGCGCGCGCCAGCTGGGCGTGCGCGTGGGCTTCGCGATCGACAAGAAGGCGGACCTGGTGCTGGTCGACAAGGTGCAGATCCAGCAGGTGCTGCTGAACCTGATCCGCAACGCGGTGGAGGCCATGGCCGAGTGCGACCGGCGCGAGCTGGTCGTCTCCAGCGCCCGCGCGCCCGGCGGCATGGTGCAGATCTCCGTCGCCGACACCGGCCCGGGCCTGGCGCCCCAGGTCGCCGAGCGCCTGTTCCAGCCCTTCATCACCACCAAGGCCCAGGGCATGGGCGTGGGCCTGTCCATCTGCCGGACCATCGTGGAGGCCCATGGCGGCCAGATCACGGCCGAGCCCAATCCCGGCGGCGGCACCGTGTTCCGCTTGACGGTCCCGAAGGCTTCGGCCGAAGAAATGGCGCATGCCCGCTGAGTCCACGATCCATCTGATCGACGACGACGAGGCCGTCCGGGATTCGGTGGAGTTCCTGTTCGACTCCGCCGGCCTGCCCGTGCGCACCTACGAGTCCGCCGTCGCCTTCCTGGACCAGATGGAGCCGGAGATCGCCGGCTGCGTGGTCACGGACGTGCGCATGCCCGAGATGAGCGGCATCGACCTGCTGCGCGAGCTCAGGAACCGCGGGATCGGCCTGCCGGTGATCGTCATCACCGGCCACGGCGACGTCCCCCTGGCGGTGGAGGCGATGAAGGCCGGCGCCGCCGACTTCCTGGAGAAGCCGTTCGAGGACGAGCGGCTGCTGCAGGTGGCCAAGCGCGCGCTGGAGCAGGGCGAGACCGCGCCGGCCGCGGGCGCGGTCAGCGAGGAGCAGGCCGCCGCCCAGGCCAGGATCGCCAAGCTGTCCCAGCGCGAGCGCCAGGTGCTGAAGCGGCTGGTCGAGGGCCAGCTCAACAAGACCATCGCCTGGGACCTCGGCATCAGCGCCCGCACCGTGGAGGTCTACCGGGCCAAGCTGATGGCCAAGATGGAGGCCGCCACCTTCGCCGACCTGGTGCGCATGGCCGTCGCGGCCGGCGACATCCAGGACGACTGAGCGGCCGTCCTCGCCCCGGCGCGGCGGCTCAGTGCACGGCCCGGGCGGTCTCGCGGTAGCAGTCGAGCTCGACCTCGAGCGGCAGGCCGAAGGCGCGCAGGGCCGAGGGCAGGCGCAGGGCCGCGCGGGCGGCGTCCCTCATCGACGGGAAGGCGGTGGCGAAGGACGGGTCGCGCACCCAGACGGGCGCGCCCTGGGCGTCCAGGCGCAGGTATTCGGCGCCGTCGGCGGCGGCCTTGGAGACGACGGCCGCATGGGCCCGGGCTGTGGACGACTGGAGCATGGCTGATCCCCTCTGCTGTCGAGCCACAGCATGCCCGCCGGCCGGCCGGGGGCCATTCGGGGCGTTCCCCTAGGGGGTTCTACGAGTACGTAGTTTTGCGGAATGGCGCCGCTCGGCGGCGCGGGTCACATGTTGCGCTGTGTCAATGGCGCCGGCCTGCATCCCGGCGAAAAGGCCGAGATGTCCGTGGCGCGAGACCCCGTCTGCCCGCTGATCGCGATCGTCGAGGACGATCACGCGGTGCTCAATTCCCTCGAGTTCTCGCTCGAGGCGGAAGGCTATGACGTCTGCGCCTTCGAGGACGCGCGCGACGCCCTGGCCAGCGCCCGGATCGGCTCGGCCGACTGCCTGGTGATCGACTACGGCCTGCCCGACGGCGACGGCGTGACCCTGCTGCAGGGCCTGCGCCAGAAGGGCGTGGACTGCCCGGCGATCATCATCGCCAGCAACCCGAGCGCCCGCTGCCGCCGCGACGCCCAGGCCGCGGGGGCCCCGGTGATCGAGAAGCCGCTGATGGACGACGCGCTGAGCGCGCTGATCCGCAACGTCCTGCCCGCCTGAAAGGCCGCCCGGCCGGCGGCGTCAGCGCCGCGGGCCGCGCGCGGCGGCCAGCCCCACCAGGCCCAGTCCCGTCCCCGCCAGCGCGGCCGCGACATAGCAGGCGCCGCAGTGCAACGAGAGCAGCCCGCCGTGTCCGGAGCAGATCGGCCCGAACATCAGCTCGGCCGCCAGGCGCGGGGCCATGGCCGAAAGGTACAGGGCCGCGGAGCCGGCGATCAGGCCCGCTCCGAGGGCGGCGGGGCGCCGCGCGACGGCGGCGGCGACGGCGGTCGGACGTCTCTTCATGCATCCAGGCTGGACCCTTCGGCAGGCTCTGCCTTGACCTGAATCAAGGCCCTCCGGCTTGCGGTGCAGCATGAAGCGCGAGCGGTCCGGCTCCCCCAGAAGCCGGGCCGCGCCTGTCTCATACGTGCAGTGAACGGCGCCGCCGGGACTGGACGCTCCGGAGATCGTCAATGGCCGTACAAGGCGCATCCGAGACCGACACGCCTTTCGATATCGTCGTCGCCGCCGTCCTGCTGGGCGTGGGCTTCCTCGCCTCCGTCACGGCGGCGGGCCTGACCAAGGACCCCCTGTTCCAGGCCCAGGCCTGGATCTTCGTCGCCGCCGCGGTGATCGCCCTGGCGGCGATCACCTTCCGGCTGTCCGCCGGCGGCGTGCGCCGCGAACCGGACCGCTACAACGAGGAGATCGTCAAGGCGGGGGTGATCGCCACCATGTTCTGGGCGGTGGTCGGCATGCTCGTCGGCGTCGTCATCGCCGCCCAGCTGTCCTGGCCGGACCTGTTCTACTTCCCGAAGTACGGCTTCCTGAACTTCGGCCGGCTGAGGCCCGTGCACACCTCGGGCGTGATCTTCGCCTTCGGCGGCAACGCCCTGATCGCCACCTCCTTCTACGTCGTCCAGCGCACCTGCCGCGCGCGGCTGTGGGGCGGGGTGCTGCCCTGGTTCGTGTTCTGGGGCTACCAGCTGTTCATCGTCCTGGCCGCGGCCGGCTACCTGATGGGGATCACCGAATCCCGCGAGTACGCCGAGCCGGAGTGGCTGACCGACGTCTGGCTCACCCTGGTGTGGGTGGCCTACCTGCTGACCTTCCTGGGCACGATCTGGAAGCGCCGCGAGCCGCACATCTACGTGGCGAACTGGTTCTACCTGGCCTTCATCGTCACCATCGCGATCCTGCACATCGTCAACAACCTGTCGATGCCGGTGGGCCTGCTCAACCACAAGAGCTACTCGGCCTTCGCGGGGGTGCAGGACGCCCTGACCCAGTGGTGGTACGGCCACAACGCCGTCGGCTTCTTCCTGACCGCCGGCTTCCTGGCGATGATGTACTACTTCGTGCCCAAGCGCGCGGAGCGGCCGATCTATTCGTACCGGCTGTCGATCGTGCACTTCTGGGCGCTGATCTTCATCTACATCTGGGCCGGCCCGCACCACCTGCACTACACGGCGCTGCCGCAGTGGGCCCAGACGCTGGGCATGACCTTCTCGATCATGCTGTGGATGCCGTCCTGGGGCGGGATGATCAACGGCCTCATGACCCTGTCGGGGGCCTGGGACAAGCTGCGCACCGACCCGGTGCTGCGCATGCTGGCCGTGTCGATCGCCTTCTACGGCATGGCGACCTTCGAAGGACCGATGATGTCGATCCGCGAGGTCAACGCCCTGTCGCACTACACCGACTGGACCATCGGCCACGTGCACTCCGGCGCCCTGGGCTGGGTCGGCTTCGTGACCTTCGGCTCGGTCTACTGCCTGGTCCCCTGGCTGTGGAAGAAGGAGCGCCTGTACTCCAACGCCCTGGTGGAGTGGCACTTCTGGATCGCGACCCTGGGGATCCTGCTCTACATCACCTCGATGTGGGTCTCCGGGATCATGGAAGGCCTGATGTGGCGGGCCTACACCGCCCAGGGCTTCCTCGCCCACACCTTCGTCGAGACCGTCGCCGCCAAGCACGTCGAGAACATCGTGCGCACCACCGGCGGCCTGCTCTACCTGACCGGTGTCTTCATCATGATCTACAACCTGTGGCGCACGGTCCGCGGCGACGTGCGCGAGCGTGAGCGCGCGCCGGCCCCGGCCGCCGCCCTCCAGCCTGCGGAATAGGAGGGCGGTCCATGTGGAAGTTCCACGCCTGGTTCGAGCGTCATTCGCTGATCCTGCTGATCGGCATCATCGTGGTGGTGTCGATCGGCGGCGCCATCGAGATCACGCCGCTGTTCTACCTGGAGAACACGATCGAGAAGGTGAAGGGCGTCAGGCCCTACACCCCGCTCGAACTCGAGGGCCGCGACATCTACGTGCGCGAGGGCTGCTACCTCTGCCACTCGCAGATGATCCGCCCGCTGCGCGACGAGGTGGAGCGCTACGGCCACTACTCCCTCGCCGCCGAGAGCATGTACGACCACCCGTTCCAGTGGGGGTCCAAGCGCACCGGGCCCGACCTCGCCCGGGTCGGCGGCAAGTACTCCGACGCCTGGCACGTCGATCACCTGGACAACCCGCGCGCCGTGGTGCCGGAATCGGTGATGCCGCCCTACGCCTTCCTGGCGGAGAAGGACCTCGACTACCGCGACATCCAGCAGAAGATGCGCGCCCTGCAGAAGGTCGGCGTGCCCTACACCCAGGCCGAGGTCGACAACGCCAAGGCCGACCTGGAGGCCCAGGCCGACCCGTTCGACTCCGGCGGCGCGGCCCTGGAGAAGCGGTACGGCGGCAAGATCAACCGCCGCGACTTCGACGGCGCGCCCGACCGGGTGACCGAGATGGACGCCCTGGTCGCCTATCTGCAGATGCTCGGCACCCTGGTGGACTTCTCCACCTACCACGCCGACGCCCCGGCCAACCGGAGGTGAGCGCCATGTCCCTGAGCGCCCTCTCCTACGAAACCGTGGCGCGGTTCGCCCAGCAGGGCGGCGCCGTCTACTTCGCCGTGATCTTCGCTGTGGCCTGCGCCTACGCCCTGTGGCCGCGCAACCGGGACCGCTTCCGGCGCGCCGCCCAGCTGCCTCTGGACGAGGAGAATTGAGTTGAAGCGTAAGCTGGACGAGACCACCGGGCTGGAGGACACCGGCCACGAGTGGGACGGAATCCGGGAGCTTGACCGGCCGCTGCCGCGCTGGTGGCTGTGGGTGTTCTACGCCTCGATCCTGGCCGCGGCGGTCTACTGGGTGCTGATGCCGGCCTGGCCGGGCCTGAGGTCCGCCACCCCGGGCCTGCTGCACCAGTCCGACCGCGCCGACGTGGAGGTGGAGCTGCACAAGCTCGCCGCCCAGCGCGGCGCCGAGGGGCGCATGCTGCAGAACGCCTCCCTGGAGCAGATCGAGACGGACCCGAAGCTGCAGGCCTACGCCCTGGCGGTCGGCCAGTCGATCTTCGGCGACAACTGCGCCACCTGCCACGGCCAGGGCGGCGCCGGCGCCAAGGGCTATCCGAACCTGCGCGACGACGTGTGGCTGTGGGGCGGGTCGCTGGAGGACATCCAGCACACCATCACCGTGGGGATCCGCTCCGGCGAGCCGGACGCGCGCCTGTCGCAGATGCCGGCGTTCGGGCGCGACGAGCTGCTCAAGCCCGAGCAGATCAACGACCTGACCGAGTACGTGGTCGCCCTGTCGCGCCGCAGGGCCGACATCGCCGCCGTGCGCCGGGCCGCGCCGGTGTTCCAGCAGAACTGCGCCGTCTGCCACGGCCAGAACGGGGCCGGCAACCAGGCCGTGGGGGCCCCCAACCTGACGGACGCGGACTGGCTCTACGGCTCCGGCCGCGACGCCATCCACGACCAGATCTGGAACGGCCACGGCGGGGTGATGCCCTCCTGGCGGACCCGCTTCGACCCGGCCACGATCAAGGCCCTGGCCGTCTACATCCACGCCAACGCCGGCGGCCAGTAGCGCCGGCAGGACAACTCCAGTGACCGAGGTCATCAACACCCTGGACCGGCCGGAGCCCCACGCCCGCGCGGGGGCGCCGGTCGAGCCGCGCAAGCCGGGCCGCCCCGGCGGCCGCTCGCCGCTCTACAAGCCGCGCGAGCCCATCCACCCCAAGCTGGTGCACGGCCGGTTCCGGGCCCTGAAGTGGGGGCTGATGGGGCTGTTCCTGGCCATCTACTACGGCGTCCCCTGGATCCGCTGGCGCCGGCCGGGCGACGCGCCGGACCAGGCGGTGCTGATCGACTTCTCGGACGGGCGCTTCTACTTCGGCCCGATCCACCTGTGGCCGCAGGAGGTCTACTTCATCACCGGCCTGCTGGTGATGGCGGCCCTGGTGCTGTTCCTGTCCAACGCCCTGTTCGGCCGGCTGTGGTGCGGCTACGCCTGCCCGCAGACGGTCTGGACCGACCTCTACATCTATGTGGAGCGGGCGTTCGAGGGCGACCGCAACGCCCGCCTGCGCCTGGACGCGGCGCCCTGGAGCTTCAACAAGCTCTGGCGGCGCAGCGGCAAGCACCTGGCGTGGCTGGCCATCGCCGGCGCCACCGGCGGCGCCTGGATCTTCTACTTCGACGACGCGCCCACCCTGTGGACGGCCTTCTGGTCGGGGACCGCGCCGGCCACCGCCTACGTCAGCTTCATCATCCTGACCTTCACCACCTACATGCTCGCCGGCTTCATGCGCGAGCAGGTGTGCACCTACATGTGCCCCTGGCCCCGCATCCAGGGCGCGATGCTGGACGCCGACTCCCTGCAGGTCACCTACAGGCGCGACCGGGGCGAGCCGCGCGGCGCGCACAAGAAGGGCGCGACCTGGGAAGGCCGGGGCGACTGCATCGACTGCATGCAGTGCGTGGTCGCCTGCCCTATGGGCATCGACATCCGCGACGGCTCGCAGCTGGAGTGCATCAACTGCGGCCTGTGCATCGACGCCTGCGACGAGATCATGGTCAAGGTCGAGCGCCCGACCGGGCTGATCGGCTACGACACCGACGCGGCCGTGCTGGCGCGCGAGGCGGGCCGCAAGCCCGTCTACCGGCTCGTGCGTCCGCGCACGATCTACTACGCCGCGGCGCTGGCCATCGTCTCGGTGCTGATGGTGTGGGGCCTCGCCACGCGCGAGACCATGGACCTGCACGTGGTGCGCGACCGCAACCCGCTGTTCGTGCGCCTGCACGACGGCTCGATCCGCAACGGCTACACCCTGCAGGTCTCCAACCGCACCTTCGAGCCGAAGGTCTACCGCGTGACCTTCTCCGGCGCCGCCGGCGCGGTGCTGAAGACCCCCGGCGCGCCGGCCGCGCGCGACCACGTCGACGTGGCGGTGGATCCGGACAGCGTGCGCGCCGTGCGCGTCTTCGTCTCGGCCCCCGCGCCGGAGGAGGCCATGACCCACGCGGCCTTCACC
>Ga0164243_10011689_pt1 | contig 12492 bp, 10 predicted proteins | sample OricompcompostOP_FD_108781 | JGI IMG/M metagenome (GOLD analysis project Ga0164243, IMG submission 108781) | Organic Plus compost microbial communities from Emeryville, California, USA - Original compost - Organic plus compost (OP) | ecosystem: Engineered > Solid waste > Mixed feedstock >...
GCGGCTCGCGGGCCTGCGGGCCGAGCGCAACGAAATCTTCCGTCTGGCCCGGACCCGCCAGCTTGACGACGCGGAAGCACGCCGCCTCGTCCGGGAGATCGATCTTGCCGAGGCGCGCTACGGTGTCTCCTGAGCCGCGTTCTCCACCGGAATCCTGTTTGGCTGTTTGACGCTTCCCAGCGAGCGTATTTCTCTAGCGCAGGCGGCCTTGGGGGCCGCGACACACGGGGGTTTTCATGTCAGATGCAGCCAAGCCGGCGGAAACGGCGAGCGGCGGTGTGCTCGAGCGTTTCTTCGATCTTTCCGGCAATGGAACCTCGGTGAGGACCGAGGTGATCGCGGGGATCACCACTTTCCTCACCATGGCCTACATTATCTTCGTCAATCCGAACATTCTGTCGGCGGCGGGCATGCCGAAGGAGGCGGTGTTCGTCGCGACCTGCCTCGCGGCGGCGATCGCCACGCTCATTATGGCACTCTACGCGAACTATCCGATCGCGCTTGCGCCGGGCATGGGCCTCAACGCCTTCTTCGCCTTTGCCGTGGTCGGGTCGATGGGCTTCACCTGGCAGCAGGCGCTTGCCGCGGTGCTCATCTCGGGCGTGCTCGCCCTGATCATCTCGATCCTGCCGATCCGTGCCTGGCTCGTGAATTCGATTCCGAATTCGCTCAAGCTCGCGACCTCCGCAGGCATCGGCTTCTTCCTCGCCATCATCGCGCTGCAAGGGGCGGGACTCGTTGTGGATCATCCGGCGACGCTCGTCACGCACGGCAAGCTTCTCGCCGCAGCGCCGCTTCTGGCGCTGCTCGGCTTCGCGATCATCGCCGCCCTGAACCAGCTCAAGATCGTCGGCGCCACGATCATCGGAATCATCGTCGTGACACTGCTCGGCATTCCGCTCGGGGTCGCCTCGATCTCCGGCATCGTGGATGTTCCGCCCTCGCTCGCGCCGACCTTTCTCCAACTCGACTTCTCGCGCGTGGCCGAGGGTACGTTCTGGATCGTCGCGTTGACCATGTTCTTCGTCGATTTCTTCGACACCGCCGGCACGCTGATCGGCGTCGCCTACCGCGCGAAGCTGCTCGACAAGGACGGTAATCTTCCACGCCTGCGCCAGGCTCTGATCGCCGATTCCTCGGCCACGACCATCGGCGCGCTGCTCGGCACCTCGAACACGACCTCCTATATCGAGAGCGCGTCGGGCGTGACGGCGGGCGGGCGCACCGGCCTTGCTTCGGTGGTGACGGCGGCCTGTTTCCTCCTCGCGCTGTTCTTCGCACCGCTCGCGGGGTCGATCCCGCCCTATGCGACGGCGGCCGCGCTTCTTTTCGTCGCCGTCGTCATGGCGCGGGCACTCGCGGAAGTGGATTGGGACGATCTCACGGAGGCTGCGCCGGTCGCGGTGACGGCGGTGACCATGCCGCTGACCTATTCCATCGCGGTCGGTCTCGGTCTTGGCTTCATCACCTATGTCGTCGTGAAGATTCTGGCGGGCCGCTGGAAGGAGATCACGCCGGCGGTGGCGCTGCTCGCGGTGATCTTCGCGATCATGCTCCCGATGATCTAGCCCATGAGAACGCCGGGCGGCCTGGGCCGTCCGGCGTTCGGCGCGAAGGACCCCGTCAGAGATTGTTCAGCAGATTGCCCAGAACGAGCAGCACGAAGGCCGCGATCAGAAGCCAGGTCGCATTGGCCGAGACGAACGGGATGACGACGAAAAGCCCGAGAATGGCGAGCACGCCGACGACCAGCGAGATCAAAAATACCGGCTGGGTAGGAGCTGACAGATGCATAAGCGTTTCCCCCGTTTGGTTGCCGTTGTGTGACGCGCGCACGGCGCGTTGCCGAGCGTCCGCCCCCGGATTCTAACCACAAGGAAAACCGTGCCGCCATTCGGTGCCGGCACCCTGTGAATTCTGCCCAACGGAACTGGAAAATATGTCCGCTTTTGCATCACCTTACGTCGCGCCGGTTCTCCTGCTGGTGTGCTCGAACCTGTTCATGACCTTCGCCTGGTACGGGCATCTGAAGTTCAAGGCGGCACCGCTTTTTCTGGTGATTCTCGCAAGCTGGGGCATAGCCTTCATCGAATATTGCCTTGCTGTACCGGCCAATCGGATCGGCCATCAGGTCTATTCCGCGGCCGAGCTGAAGACCATGCAGGAAGTCATTACGCTGCTAGTTTTCGCCGGATTTTCGGTTGTGTATCTGAAGGAAAGCCTTGCCTGGAACCATGCCGTCGGCTTTGCCCTCATCGCCTCAGGGGCGTGGTTCGTGTTCCAGAAATGGTAGGCCGGGGGCGTCCCGGCGGTCGTCACAGACCGCGGATCACGGTCGACAGCGCCAGCACCGCCCAGGCCGCCAGCATGACGATGAATTCGTGTCCGTCGACGATCGGCACGGCCGTAATGACGGCGAGCACGGCGAGCGCCGCAAGAATGCACGAAATGACGAACATGAGGGCGGAGGGTTTGCCGACGCGCATGTGAAATTCTCCCGGAGGTGACGTTACCCTGAACGTTACCGGTCCTATCCGGTTCCCGTGACAGAAATTTCGTTGCGCTTCGATGATCTTCCCGAAGATGAGGCTTCAGGCGCGCATCGCCTCCGCTTTCCGCGCCCGCCGCCCGGCATGGAGGATATATTCCGTATAACCGTTCGGCTGCTGGCGGCCTTCGAAGATAAGCCGGCGGGCCGTCTTGAAGGCGACACCGTCATAGCCCGGCGCCATGGGCACATAGGCCGGATCGTTCGTATTCTGCTCGTCGACAAGCTTCGCCATGCGGCGCAGACTCTCCTCGACATCGCTCTCCGTCACCACGCCGTGAAGCAGCCAGTTGGCGATATGCTGACTTGAAATCCGCAGCGTCGCGCGGTCTTCCATCAGGCCCACACCGTTTATGTCGGGCACTTTCGAACAGCCGATGCCCTGGTCGATCCAGCGGACGACATAGCCCAGAATGCCCTGGACATTGTTGTCGAGTTCCCGGAGCACGGCTTCCCGGTCGAACTCTCCCGATCTTGCGAGCGGCAGAGCCAGCATGTCGGTCAGCGGTGCGAGCGGCTGGGCCTGCAGCGCGCTCTGGCACGCCTCCACATCGAACCGGTGATAGTGCAGGGCATGGAGCGCTGCCGCCGTGGGCGAGGGGACCCAGGATGTGCTGGCGCCCTGGACGAGATGTGCTCCTTTCTGGGCGAGCATGTCCGCCATCCGGTCGGTCGCGGTCCACATGCCCTTGCCGATTTGTCCTTTTTTGTCGAGACGGGTCTTGAGGCCGAGCGAGACATTGCGGCTCTCATAGGCGGCGAGCCATGTGCTCTTTTTCATATCCGCTTTGGGGACGACGGGACCGGCCTCCATGATGGAATGGATCTCGTCCCCGGTGCGGTCGAGGAAGCCCGTATTGATGAAGAAGACGCGCTCGCGCGCCGCATGGATCGCGGCGAGGAGATTGGCGCTTGTGCGGCGCTCCTCGTCCATGATCCCTATCTTGATCGTGTTTGCAGGAAGTCCGTACAGCTTTTCGATCCGCGCGAAAAGCTCGACGGCAAGTTGAACTTCCTCGGGGCCGTGCATTTTCGGCTTCACGATATAGATCGATCCGCTGCGGCTGTTGGCATTTTTCTGCTCTCCACGAAGATCGTGAAGCGCGATCAGGATCGTTATGACCGCATCGACGATGGCCTCGCAAACCTCTGCTCCGTCCGCCGTGCGAACGATGTCCGTCCCCATATGCTGTCCGACATTGCGGATGAGCATCAGGCTTGTTCCCCTGAGCGAGACGGGTGTACCCGATGGCGCCGTGAAAACGCGATCCGGATTGAGTTTGCGGGTGATCGTTCGATCCCCTTTCCGGAATTCCGCGGTGAGCGTTCCTTTCATCAGGCCGAGATAATTCCGGTAGACGAGAATTTTGTCCTCCGCATCGACGGCGGTGACGCTGTCTTCGCCGTCGATAATCGCGGTGATCGCCGCTTCCACCATGACATCGGCGACGCCGGCCGTGCTCAACCGTCCGACGGAGGAATCCCGGTCGATGACGAGTTCGATATGAAGCCGATTGTGTTTCAGCAGGATGGCTTCCGGATTATCCGTGCCGCCCTGATACCCCGCAAAGATACTGTCGTCAGCCAGCCCGTCGGTCTCTCCGCTTTCATGCAGGCATCGGAGCTGTCCGTTTTCGATGAAATAGCGCGCCACCGAACCGTGCTTGCCGGACGCAAGGGGCGCGATTTCGTCGAGGAAATCCTGGACGTAGGAAACCACGCGTGCCGCACGGGTCTCGTCGAGACCGTCCGCCTTCATCTCCTCGATGGGCTGAATGGCGTCGGTACCGTACAATGCGTCATACAGGCTGACCCAGCGGGCATTGGCGGCATTCAGCACATAGCGTGCGTTGGTGACCGGTACGACAAGCTGTGGGCCAGGAATCGACTGGACTTCCGGGTCGAGGCCAGACGTAACGACCTCGAAGAAGGCAGGCTCGGGAACGATATAGCCGATATCGCGCAGGAAGGTGTATTGCTCCTCGGCGCTTGCCGGATTGTCGCGACGGGAGCGGAACCACTCGTCGAGTCTGTCCTGCAAATGTGCACGGCGGTTCAGAAGATCCCGATTGCGCGGTTCGAAGTCCTCGACAATCGCGTTGAACCCGGCCCAGAATATGTCCCGGTTTACCCCTGTCCCGGGAAGGACCTCGGTCTCGATGAATTCCGCGAGTGTCCGGTCGACTTGAATTCCATTCGAGATGCTGGCGTGCACTGGGATCTCCGACTTTTCGCGTATGATTATGTTTGAGAGTCGGCTTCTCTCAGATGGTGCCCAGCATTTCGGCAGCCTCTTCTTGAGTCAATTTCGTCCTTCGAAGTAGAGAACCCTGGTATTCGGCATGCCACATTCCAGAATGTCGCGAACTCAGCTGTATAAATACAGTATCGTAGTCCGGCGAAACTCGTATGATGAGGCCAAAAGGAAAGCCCGCGGCGGGTAACGCGGGCTTTCTGTCGATCAGGGAGACCGGTCGGCTCAGTCCGGCGTGAGGCGGATGAGTTCTCCGTCGTCCTCGTCGGTGAGAATGTACAGAGCCCCGTCCGGCCCCTGACGTACGTCGCGAATGCGTTTGCCCAATTCGTCAAGCAGGATTTCCTCCGCGCCGGGTTTTTCGCCGTCCATATCGACACGCACGAGCCGCTTGCCCGAGAGACCGCCGATAAAGAGATCACCCTTCCAATCCGGGAAACGGTCGCCGGTGTAAAAGGTGAGTCCGGAAGGGGCAAAGCTTGGGTCCCAGTATTTCAACGGCTGCTCCATGCCTTCCTTGGCCGTGCCTTCGCCGATTTTCGAGCCGTCGTAGTTCACACCATAGGAGATGACCGGCCAGCCGTAATTCTTGCCGGCCTCCGGCTTGTTCAGCTCGTCGCCGCCGCGTGCGCCGTGCTCGGCGGTGAACAGGGCGTCTGTCTCCGGATGAAGCGCCGCGCCCTGAATGTTGCGGTGTCCGTAGGACCAGATTTCCTGACGCACCTCTCTGCGTCCGACGAAGGGATTGTCAGGCGGTATCGACCCGTCCGGGTTGATGCGGACGACCTTGCCGATCGTGGTTCCGAGGTCCTGGGCGCGGTCGCGGTAATTGAAGCGATCCCCCAGCGTAATGAAGAGCTTGCCGTCACGTGCGAAGACGAGACGCGAACCGAAATGATTGCGGCTGTCAACTTTCGGCGCCTGACGGAAAATCACCTGCTTTTTCTCGAATTTTTTGAAATCCTCTGACAGGACGCCGCGCACCACCGCCGTTCCGACACCGACGGCCCCGGTCTCGGCGAAGCTGAGATAGACGAACCTGTTGTTGCTGAAATCGGGGTCGAGGGCGACATCGAGCAGTCCGCCCTGGCCGCGCGCGTAGACATCGGGCGTGCCCTCGACCCGCGTCTTCTCGCCGTTCTTCTCGATGAGGAGGAGCCCGCCCGGACGCTCGGTCACGAGCATGCGGCCATCCGGAAGGAAAGCGAGACCCCAAGGGTGGTTGAGGCCGTTCGTCACGGTTTCGGTCCTGATCTTGGTTTCCTGGGCGGCGGCGGGAAAGATCGGCAGGGCGAGAAGGATGCTGAGGACACAGGCAAAAGATCGATTCATGAAATTCTCCTCTGCCTTCTGAGGTAACCAAATCTGCGGCGGTTCCAAGGCGCTTCCACCCGGCAGAATCTGCCGGGACCGGGCGGAATCTTCCACCCGCGTATGGCCTGGCTCGCGACTAAGTGATTGATTTTTATAGCTTTGAGACATGGCCTTCCGTTTGCACATTGTCCGGCAGGCAATGATTGCGGCGTCGTTCGGGCGATGCCGTCCTATCGGGAGACGATAATGGGTATCTTCGGGGCACTGACCACCGCGGTCTCGGGGCTGAGGGCGCAGTCCTATGCGCTGGAAAACATTTCAGGCAATATCGCGAACTCGCAGACGACTGCTTTCAAGCGTACGGATACAAGCTTCACCGACCTCATCCCGGACAACGTCCCCTCTCGCCAGGTCGCGGGCGCCGTCATTTCCCAGAGCCGCGCGACCAACACCATACAGGGCGATATCCAGTCGGCCTCGAACGCCACCTATATGGCGCTGAATGGCGACGGCTATTTCGTCGTGGCGACCGCCAACGGCACTGCCGACGGCCTGCCGATCTTCTCCGGCACCGATATGTACACCCGTCGCGGCGATTTCGAGATCGACAAGGACGGCTATCTCGTCAACGGCGCGGGCTATTATCTGAAGCTCCTTCCGATCGACCGCGCAACGGGCAATGTCTCCGGCAGCGTGCCGGAAGTCATGCCTTTGACGAACGACATTCTTCCCGCCCGGGCCACCACGGTCATTCAGTATCGCGGCAATCTGCCGATGAATCCGAGCAGCGGCCTTCTCAACCCGCTCGACTATGCGGTTGATCCGCGCACGGCGGGCCTGGCCACGCCCTTCGTCGAACCCGGTGCCACCATGGCAAACGGGGCCGACTTGACGAATGGCGGTGCCGGCGGCGCGGGCTACGTCACCAACAACAACATTCTGACGCTGCAGGTGAACGGCGGCACCGCCGTCAGCTTCACGATCAGCAATGGGGGTGGAGCGAACGACTATAACGACCTGACGTCGCTGATGAATGCGATCAATTCCAGCGCCGATCTCGAAGGCATCACCGCCTCGATCGTCGGCGGCAACCAGCTCGTTATTTCGTCGGACGCGCCGAACAATACTCTGACCGTTTCCGGCACGGCGGCGACAGCGCTCGGGCTCGCATCCGCCGCGCCGGGCGTTCTGGGAACGACCGGCTATGTACAGGCGAACGAGTCGGCGATCTTCGAAGCCCAGTCGATCGCCGGGGACGCGGTCACGATCTACAACGCGCAAGGCACGCCGGTGAAGGTCCAGCTTCGCTGGGCGAAGGTAGACAGCGCGGTCTCCGGCGGTCAGGACACCTGGAATCTGTTCTACAAGTCCGACAACAACGCCACCGGCACCGAGCCGATGTGGACGAATGTCGGCCAGAACTTCACATTCGGACCGGACAGCCTGCTGAACCCGCCCTTTGCCACGACCATGATCAACAATCTTACGGTCGATGGTGTCAATGTCGGTAATGTCACGCTGTCGCACGGTTCGACCGGTCTGACCCAGTATGACGACGACAACGTCAACTCCGCCAATATCATTACCTTGAATCAGGATGGCTATCGTGCGGGCGAGGTGGTCCGGGTGCAGATTTCGGATGGCGGACGCATCACGGCCTTTTACTCGAACGGACAGATGGCCGACATCGCCGAGATTCCGACGGTGTTCTTCAACGCCGACAATATGCTGAAGCGTCTGGACGGCGGCGCATTCGCGGCGACCTACGAATCCGGACCGCCGATCCCCGGCGCACCGGGACAGATCGTTGGCTCTTCGCTTGAGGGATCAAACACCGACATCGCGGACGAGTTCACCAAACTCATCGTGACCCAGCAGGCCTATTCTGCCAATACCCGCATCGTCTCGACTGCCGACGAAATGCTGCAGGAAGCCCTGAATATGGTGCGCTGAGTAGAAGCCGCTCTTAGAGCCGCTTTCCGGAGACGATTATGGGTCTATCTTTCGCCCTCAGTTCCGCCCTGTCCGGCCTGCGCGTGACGCAGACCGGGATGGAACTCGTCTCGAACAATATCGCGAACGTCAATACGCCTGGTTATACCAAGAAGAACGCCCAGCTGTCGGCGAACATCCTGGCCGACCGGGCGGCCGGCGTCCGCGTCACCAATATCCAGCGCGAGATCGACACCTATGTGCAGCGGCAGCTGCGCGTGGAAGCAGGCGGGCTTTCCTATTCCAATGTCGCCGCCAGCTATCTCGACCGCGTGCAGCGTCTGTTCGGAACGCCTGGCAGCGATTCCTCGCTCGACACGCTCGTGTCGAACTTCACTAATGCGCTTGATACCCTGGCGACCACGCCGAGCTCGCAGTCGGCGCGTCAGCAGGTTCTCAACGAGGCGCAGCTTCTTGCCCAATCACTGAACTCGATGTCGGCCGACATTCAGGCCATGCGTCAGGACGCCGACCGCGGCCTTGCATCCACGGTGGATGCCATCAATGCGGCCCTGACAGGCATTGATCGTGTGCAGGAACAGATTTCCGCCCTGTCGGCGAGCGGCAATGTCTCGCCTGATCTTCTCGATCAGCGTGACCGCTACATTGACGAACTGTCCCAGCTCATCGACATCCGCGTCAGCGACACCGGCGGCGATCTGCAAATCTACACAACCGGCGGCGCGGCGCTCTACACCGGCAGCACGCCGTCGAAACTGACCTTCGAGAACCAGGTGGCGATGATGCCGCAGGCTCTCTATTCGGAAAATCCCGCCGAGAGTCGTGCGGGAACCGTGATCCTGCGCGGGCCGGACAACCAGCCGGTCGATCTTCTGGTGGGAGGACTCATCCGTTCGGGTGAACTGAAGGCCTACGCCGATTTGCGCGACGATGTCCTCGTCGAGGCGCAGACGCAACTCGACGAACTCGCCGCGGCCATGGCCGATGCGCTCGGCACCAATGTGGTCCAGGGCACGCCGCCAACAGCGCCCGCCACCGGCTGGTCGCTCGATCTGGCTGGCCTCCAATCAGGCAACAAGGTGTCCTTCACCTACAATGAAATGCCGGGTGGCCAGTCCCGTACCGTGACGTTCGTGCGGGTCGAGAGCACGGCAAGCCTGCCTTTGTCGAACGATCTGACGGCTGATCCGAACGACACGGTAGTCGGCATCGACTTCTCCGGCGGATATGCGTCCGTGCAGACGCAGATCCAGGCGGCGCTCGGCGCAAACTTATCCGTCGCCAATACGGGCTCGGTGTTCACCATCGACACCGCGAACCCTGCTGCGGTCATACCGGGCGGATTGTCGGCCCGCGTGAGCGCGACCGGCTTCACCGATGGGCTCGGCATTCCTCTCTTTGTGGACGGCACCGTGCCGTTCACCGACGGCCAGGAAGGGTTGACTCAACGGCTCGGCCTCGCCGACCGTATCCGCGTCAACCCCGCGCTGCTTGACGACCCGTCCCTCCTTGTGAACTATCAGGCAGGCATCGCCTCGGGTGACGCCTCGCGTGTCCTTTATCTGCGCGACGCGCTCGAAAATACATCGATTTCCTATCGTACGGATACCGGGCTTGGCGGAACGACGAGTCCGTTCACAGGATCGATCGCCGACTTCGCCCGCGGCATCATCGAGAAGCAGGCCTCTGACGCCGCGCTCGCTGCGCGCCTTCAGGAAGGGCAGGAGGTCGTCGTCACCTCGCTGCTCGATCGTTTCGCGGAAAAATCCTCCGTCGACGTGGACGAGGAAATGTCCAAGCTTCTGCAGCTTCAGACGGCCTATTCGGCGAATGCCCGCGTCATCTCCACGGTCAAGGAGATGATGGACATTCTGATGCAGATGTGAGGTGAACGGTCATGAGCAGCACGATCAACGGCGCCGGCATCTTCACCCATTCCTATGCCCGCGCTCTGTCGAATATGCGCGCGCAATTCGACGATCTCAATCTGCAGCTTGCGACAGGGATGAAGTCGCAAACCTATGGCGGGCTCGGGCTCGACCGGGGTCTGTCCCTCACCTTGCGCGGCAAGCTTTCTGCGTTCGAGAGCTACAATGCGAATATCCAGCAGGTGTCGTTGCGAACGAACCTGATGGTCACGAGCCTCACGGGCCTGAGCGATGTCGCAAGCCAGACACGCTCCGATCTCGACCCCAACAATTGGCTGATCGTCGACAACAAGCGCACCATCGCCCAGCAATCGGCCCTGACGCGGTTCGACACCGCGATCGAGGCGCTGAATGTCAATATCGGCGGTATTTATCTCTTCGGCGGGCGGGAGGTCTCCAAGCGTCCTGTTGCCCCGGCGAGCGAGATTCTCGACGGTACGGTGCAACAGGCAGGCTTCCGGACCGTGATGGCGGAGCGCCGCGCCGCCGATCTTGGCGTCGACGGACGCGGACGTCTGACACAGGCGACCGCAAGCGGTGCGACCGTTTCCCTGGCGGAAACCGCCTCGCCGAACGAATTCGGCTTTAAGCTCGGTGCGGTCTCGACCAGCAATTCGACGGCTTTTATTGTGTCGAACGCGGCCGGGGTTCCGCCGCAGATCGGCGTCCAGCTCGCCGGCACGCCCAAAGCGGGAGACAATGTTCGCATCGCGCTCACGCTTCCAGACGGATCGACGGAAGAGATCAAGCTGACAGCCTCGAACAACCCGCCCGCGCCCGAACTCGTGGCCCAGGCGAATGGCAGTCAGCTTCCTGCCGGTACGCTCGGAACAACGGTTCTCAACGATCCGATGATCGGTTTCACGGCCGGAGACACGATTACCATCAACGGCCAGACAATTCAGGTTGTTGCCTCAGGTGCCGGCGCGGGGCAGATCGACGAGACCGCGACCCTCGATGACCTTCTGGACCAGATCGAAGGTCTGACTGGCATCGCCAGCGCCGATTTCGATCCGACCACACGTCAGGTGCGCGTTCAGGGAACGAACGGGACGGATCTCGCCATCACCGGCACAGCGGGCGCCAAGCTTGGTCTCAACGGCACGGCGAAAGCGGAAGAGATCAAGCAATACACATTCCAGCTCGCCTATGACGCGCTCGGCAATGTCGATCTCGACGCCACCGCTGCAAACTTCGCCTCGGCACTTGATGGTGCTGTGAAGAAAGAAGCAAAGACGGTGCTGACGGTCGCATCGGCCATCACCGCCTCGCGTAATTTCTTCGGCAACCCGCCTTTGCGTGTGAACGGCGCGCCGCCGGAAACAGCCACGGGCCTTGTCGACGGCGCCGCGACGACGATCGCGTGGTATCGTGGGGAGAATGGCTCGGACCCGGCCCGTGAAACGCAGTCGGCGCGCATCGACGCCACGCTGAACGCGAATTACGGCGCGCGCGCCAGCGAGGACGGCATCCGCGAGCTGATGGAAAATCTCGCCGTTTTCGGTGCGATGGAACTGGATATCGCCGACGAGAAGACCGGCAAGGCACAGTATGAGGCGCTGATCTCGCGCATCCGTCCCGCGATGGCCAGCGATACGGGGTTCAGCACGCTCGAAGTCGTCGTTACGCAGATCGCCAATGTCGCGACCTCGGTCGAAGCGGCGAAGACCCGCCACGCCCAGTCCGAGGCGGTGGCCAAAACCATGCTTGCCAATATCGAGAACGCGCCGAAGGAAGAAGTTGCGGCTCAGCTTCTGGCGCTTCAGACCAACCTTCAGGCCAGCTACCAGGCGACGGCTATGCTCTCGCAACTCTCGCTCGTGAACTTCCTGTAAAGACGGTCAAACGTTCCCGAAAACAGAAATGCCCGGCGAAGGCCGGGCATTTTGTGTGGGATCGCTGAAGAAGATCAGGCCGCGGCGGTCACGCTGTGCATCAGGCCGGCGGCGATTTCGCGATTGATGTTGACGAGCGACCCCATGCGCTGGGGGTTCGGCGCCATTTCGAGCTCGACGCAGTGAGGAAGGACGAACATGGCGATATTGCCGATGTTTTCCTTGATTTCCTTCGGAAGCGGATTGGTTGCCGCTGTGGCGGAGGTCGAGAGGATCGTCCAGAGCTTGCGATTGTAGCGGAGCGCCTCGCGCATCTCGTCCACGTCCGTCACCTGGCCGGAGATGATCGACTGCAGGCGGTTCGCGGCGCGCAGAAGAAGCTGCGCTTCCAGATCACGAGGACTCGCTGTTTTCTGTGCTGTTTTCGCGTACGCCTGCGCGCCGTTTTGCATGGTTCACCAACCCCGTTTCAAACTCGATGAGAGCCTTCGCTTCCCTGAGAGCTTTGTAGAGGGCGTTGGTTAAGATGGCATTATTGATGGCGTCGATGATCGGAAGACTGCTTGGCGCAGCCCTGACGAAGTCTTGAACCAGCGAGAAGTATTCTTCCTTTAGTTTAGATATGTCGCGCGCAAGATACATGAGCTGTACGGCCAGATA
>Ga0164243_10011690_pt1 | contig 12491 bp, 9 predicted proteins | sample OricompcompostOP_FD_108781 | JGI IMG/M metagenome (GOLD analysis project Ga0164243, IMG submission 108781) | Organic Plus compost microbial communities from Emeryville, California, USA - Original compost - Organic plus compost (OP) | ecosystem: Engineered > Solid waste > Mixed feedstock >...
AATGATCATCCGATGGCGTGCGCGTCGGTGCGTTCCGACTCGCCGGGCGCGCCCGGCACGCCGTGCCGGTGCGTGCGCGCCCGCGGTCGGCCGCACCCTTCCCGCGACACCGGACTGAGGAGTTCTGACCGTGCCACCGATGACCACGCGCGCCCTGCGGGTGACCGTCCTCGCCGCGGGGCTCGCCGCCGCCGGGACCTCGACCGCCTCGGCAGCGACCACGCCGGGCATGGAAGGCCTGCGCAGCGCGCCCGACGAGATCAACAAGCACCAGCTGGTCAACGCGTGCCGCGCCCAGGAGGCCCCGCACCCCGAGCGCTGCCCCGAGATCGAGGCGGGAGTGCAGTCTCCGACGGTGCTCAAGCAGGTCGGGGTCGAGGTCGTGCGCCACGGGCACGAGCTGCGCCAGGACCTGTCCCGGCCGGGGCTTCCCCTCGACGACGAGCAGGTGGGCCGGGCGGCCGGTGCCGTCGGAGGCGTGGTCCGGGGCGTGGAGGCCCAGACGGCGGCCCGGCCGAACGTGGACGCGGCGGTGCGGCCCGGCGAGCAGCCGCTGATGCGGCCGAACTCGCCGAACAGCAGGTTCCTGGACACCCACGTCGGCCCGCGCGGGCGCACCCACCAGGGCGTGTCCGCTCTGGACACCGCTGTGGACGCGCACGCGGTGCAGGGCTACGACATCGGGCAGGGGACGTTGCCGCGGGAGTTCGTGCTCTCGCTGCCGCCGGAGGCCGGGATGCCGAAGCACCCGGTGCCCGCCGAGGCCGGCGTGCCGAAGCACGCGGTCGCGCGGGCAACGTCGGCGCCGCAGCAGCACGCGGCGCGGCTCGACCAGCAGGTGCTTCCCCCGGCGCAGCAGGTGGTCGGTGACCTGGGCGAGCGCGTGGAGCACGCGGGGCGCTCCGTCGACGGCGAGGCCGGCAAGCTGCTGCACGCCAAGACGCTGCCGCTGCAGGTGGACGAGGCTTCGGCGCTGCAGCCGGGGCGCTGACCCGCTTCCGGCCCGTGCGAGCAAGGGAACATTCCTCTCACCTGTGACAGGGATGTTCCCTTGCTCGCACCGTCGTCAGGGCACCATCCAGGCCAGCACCGGCGTCGACTGCAGGTACACCAGCCCGCACATCACGGCCAGGAACGCGAGGCTCCAGGGCAGCACGCGCCGGAAGAGGTCGCCTTCTTGCCCGGTCATGCCGACGGCGCCGGCGGCGATGGCGAGGTTCTGCGGCGAGACCATCTTGCCGAGGACGCCGCCGGATCCGTTGGCGGCGGCGGTGAGCAGGCTGTTGGCGCCGGCCTTGTCGGCGGCGGCGACCTGCAGTGCGCCGAACAGCGAGTTGGACGAGGTGTCGGAGCCGGTGACGGCGGTGCCGAGCCAGCCGAGGACGGGTGACAGGAGCGGGAAGAGGGTTCCGGTGGCGGCCATCCAGGTGCCGAGGGTGGTGGTCTGGCCGGACGTGTTCATCACGTAGGCGAGGGCGAGGACCGCGGTGACGGTGACGATGGGCCACCGCAGCTGCACGTAGGTGCCTCCGTAGCGGTGCAGCGCGGTGCGCGGGCTGGCGCCGAGGGCGGGGATGGTGAGCAGTCCGGCGATGAGCAGCAGCGATCCGGCGTTGGACAGCCAGTCGAGGCTGAACTTGGTCAGCGACAGCGGTGCGCCGCTGGGGTTGGTGATGTGCAGGCCGGGCCACGGGAACTTGATGGTGGTGGCGTCGAGCAGCTGGTGCACGGGTCCGATCTGGGCGAGCACGAACACCGCGATGATGATCAGGTAGGGGGCGTAGGCCCGCAGGACCTGGCTTCGCGCGTCGGGTTCGGGGTCGGGTCCGGTGGCGAGGTGGGCGCCGGCCGGTGTCCACACCCGCAGGAGCAGCACGGTGAGTCCGGCGGCCACGAGTGCGGCGAGGATGTCGGTCAGCGGCACGGACACGTGGTTCGAGGCGGCGTACTGCACGACGGCGAAGCTGGTGCCGCAGGTGAGCGTGGCGGGCAGGGTTTGGCGCACACCGCGGAATCCGTCGATGATGCCGACGAGCACCATCGGCACGAACACCGCCAGCAGCGGGGTTTGCCGACCGGTGAGGGCTCCGAGGTCGGCCAGCGGCCGCTGGGTGACGCTGGCGAGGGTGATCAGCGGGGAGGCCAGCGCTCCGTAGGCGACGGGCGCGGTGTTGGCGACCAGTGCCACGACCGCGGAGGTCAGCGGTCGGAATCCGAGGGCCAGCAGCATGACGGTGGTGATGGCGACGGGGGTGCCGAAGCCGGCGAGGGCTTCGAGCAGGGCGCCGAAGCAGAACGCGATGATGACGGCCTGGATGCGGCGGTCGCTGCTGACGCGGGAGAAGGATCGCTGCAGCACGTCGAAGTGGCCCGTGGTCACGGTCATGTTGTAGATCCACAGGGCGTTGATGACGATCCAGAGGATCGGGAAGAACCCGAAGGTGGCGCCGAGGGCGGCGGCCAGCAGGGCCTGCTCGGGCGGCATCGGGTAGCCGAGCACGGCCACCAGCAGCGCGACGGCCAGGGACAGCAGCGCGGCTTTCCAGGCGGTCATGCGCACGATCCCGAGCAGGGTGAACAGCACCAGCAGCGGGAGGGCGGCGGCCAGGCTGCTCCAGCCGAGGGAGCCGGCGATGGGGGCGAGGACCTGGTGGTACACGGGACTCCTCGGGGGTGCGGGACCGAGCTGGGTCAACCTATGCGGTGCTGCGCGGGGTTGACCAGGCTCGGTCCCGCATCAACGGGGTAACTGCGCGGCAACCGGCCCGGAACTGTCCGAAGCGGACGGTGGGTTGGGGAGGTTTCCGGGCGGCTGCGCGGCGGGGCTAATCGGACAGCAGCGAGTCCACCGGTGTTCCGCTGATCGACGCGTCCAGGACCTGCACGGTGTGGGCCATGGGCATTTCGGCGTCGCGGCGCTGCAGGGCGGTGCGGATCTGCATGGAGCATCCGGGGTTGGCGGTGACCAGCAGGTGCGCCTCGGTGTTGACGACGTTTTCGGCCTTGCGGTCGCCGAGTTCCTGCGCGGCCTGCGGGTTGAGCAGGTTGTAGACGCCGGCGGAGCCGCAGCACAGCTCCCCGCGGTTGATTTCGCGGAGCTGCAGTTCGGGGATGGCGCGCAGCAGTTCGCGGGGCTGGCTGCGGATGCCCTGGCCGTGGCTGAGGTGGCAGGCGTCGTGGTAGGCGATCTCGACCGGCAGGGGGTGGCGTTCGGCGACGGGGCCGAGTTCGGTGAGGATTTCGGAGACGTCGCGGACGCGGTCGGAGAAGCGCTGGGCGAGTTCGGCGTAGCGCGGGTCGTCCTGCAGCAGCCGCGGGTATTCCTTGAGGGTGGATCCGCAGCCGGCCGAGTTGATCACCACGTAGTCCACGTCGGACTCGGCGAAGGAGTCCAGCAGCCCGCGGGCGAAGGAGATCGCCTCGGGTTCGCGGCCGGAGTGCTCGCTGAGCGCGCCGCAGCAGCCCTGCGACCGCGGCACGACGACGTCGCAGCCCTCGGCGGAGAGCACGCGGGCGGTGGCGGCGTTGACGTCGGGGAAGAAGGCGCTCTGCACGCAGCCGGTGACGAGTCCGACGGTGGCGCGGCGGCGGCCCTTGGCCGGCAGCCGGTGGCCGATCTTGGGGGCGCGTCGGATCCGCGGGGCCAGCGATTCCATCGTCTGCAGGTGCGGTGGCAGCTTGCCGAGCAGTCCGCTGCGCCGCATCAGCGAGCCGATACGCAGCCGCTGGTAGAGCGCGAGCGGGCCGCGCAGGGCGCGCAGCCGCCGCGGGTAGGGGAACAGCGCGAAGATGGTTCCGCGCAGCAGCTTTTCCCACCGGCTGCGTTCGTGGTTGCGTTCGATCTGGGCGCGGGTCTCGGTGATGAGGGTGCCGTACTGCACGCCGGAGGGGCAGGCGGTGACGCAGGCCATGCAGCCGAGGCAGTTGTCGATGTGGCCGACCATGCTCTCGGACAGGGGTTCGCCGTCCAGACCGGTCTCCATGAGGTGGATGCGGCCGCGCGGCGAGTCCATCTCCTCGCCCCACAGGTCGTAGGTGGGGCAGGCGGGCAGGCAGAATCCGCAGTGGACGCAGTCGTCGATGAGTTCGCGCTGCGGCGGGTGGAAGGCGTCGAACGCGCCGTGGCCGGTGGGGTTGGGCTCGTGGGCGGTGTTCTCGGTCATCAGATTCCTCCAACGAACCGGCCGGGGGCGAGCCGGTGGTCCGGGTCGAACTGGTCCTTGACGCGGCGCATCAGGGTCAGCGCTCCGCTGTCGACGGCGCCGGACGGGTCGAGGGCGGCGTGGACTTGCTGCGGCCCGCAGACGAGGGCGACGTAGTCGGCGCGGCCGCGCAGGGCGGCCACGAGTTCGGCCGCGGCGGCGGGGTCGGTGTCGGCGGGTGCTGCCGCGTGCAGGACTCCCCAGCCGGCGGCTCCGCGCAGCGCCAGCGGCACCCCGGTGCTGCGGGAGGCGTGCCGCGCACCTTCGAGCATTGTGGACAGCTGGGCTGGTGCGGCGCCGAGGCGCAGGCCGATGCCCTCGACGGGGTCGAACGGGTAGTGGCCCCACCAGTCGGGGGCGGTGCCGGTGGTTTCGGCGGGGACGCCGGTCCGTTGCGCGAGGAGGTCGGCGAGTTGCCGCGTGCGGTTCTCGGTGACGGTGGCGCGGCCTTCGAGCTGGGCGCTCACCGCGATCGGGCCGTCGGGGCTCGGCTGGTCGAGTTCGATCGCGGTGGGCACCTGCTGGGAGGCGCGCAGGGTGGTGACCGCGTGGTCGGCGGTGGCCGCGTCGGGTGCGGTGAGGGTGATCCACCGGTGGTCCTCGGCCAGCGGGTGCAGGCGGAAGGTGGCTTCGGTGATGACGCCGAGCGTGCCGTACGAGCCGGTGTAGAGCTTGCCGAGGTCGTAGCCGGCGACGTTCTTGACGACTTTGCCGCCGGAGGTGGTGGGGGTGCCGTCGGCGCGGACGACGGTGATGCCGATGAGCAGGTCGCGGATGCCGCCGAACAGGTGTCTGCCCGGCCCGGAGGTGTTGGTGGCGATGACGCCGCCGGCGGTGGCCGCGAGCAGCGGCTGGTCGATCGCGAGCTGCTGGCCGGCGGTGCGCGCGACTCGCTGGATCTCCGAGAGGGGGGTGCCGGCTTGGGCGCGCAGCACGAGGTCGCCGGCGGCGTGTTCGAGGACCGCGTTCGCGCGGGAGAGGTCCAGCACCACGTCCGCGGAGTGGGGTGGGCCGGCCCAGGTGGTCTTGGTTCCAGCGCCGCGGGGCACGACGGTGAGGTCGTTGGCGGCCGCGGCGCGCAGGACGGCGGCGGCGCGTTCGGTTCCGTCCACTTCGGCCACCCAGCGGGGTTGGACGCCGCCGACCGCGTCGCGGTCGGTGGCTTCGCGGAGGTGGTCGGGGCCGGTGGCCGCGGCGAGGTCGTCGCGGGCCGTGTTGGTGGTACCGGTCGACATCAGAACTGGTCCGCCAATCCTGCTTCGGTGAGCGGGTGCACGCCGCGGCGGCGGCCGGGCACTTCGCCGCAGAGCCGCGGGGTCGGGAAGACCTTGCCGGGGTTGCACCGGCCGTCCGGGTCGAAGGCGCAGCGCACGCGCTGCATGGTGTCCAGGTCTTCGGGGGTGAACATCCGCCCCATGTACTTGACCTTGTCGGCGCCGACGCCGTGCTCCCCGGTGATCGAGCCGCCGTGTTCGATGCACAGGTCGAGGATGGCGCCGGAGACCTCTTCGGCGCGTTCGGCGGCGCCGGGCTGGGAGCCGTCGAACAGCACGAGCGGGTGCAGGTTGCCGTCGCCGGCGTGGAACACGTTGGCCACCCGCACCCCGGATTCGGCCGAGAGGTCGGCGATGCGGCCGAGGACTTCGCCGAGCGCGGTCCGCGGGATCACCCCGTCCTGGACGATGTAGTCGGGGCTGATGCGGCCGACTGCGGCGAAGGCCGACTTGCGGCCCTTCCAGATGGTGGCGCGCTCGTCGGCGTCGGCGGCCACGCGCACTTCGAAGGCGCCGTGCTCGCGGCAGTGCTGCTGCACTTCGGCGAAGGTGTGCTCGACTTCGGCGGCCGGCCCTTCGAGTTCGACGACCAGCACCGCCCCGGCTCCTTCGGGGTAGCCGCAGGCCACGGCCTGCTCGGCGGCTTCGATGGACAGCGCGTCCATCATTTCGATGGCCGCCGGGGTGACGCCGTCGGCGATGATCGCCGAGACGGCCGCGCCCGCTTCGTCGGTGGTGGCGAACCCGGCCAGCAGCGTCTGCACCGCTTCGGGGCTGCGCATCAGCCGCACGGTGATCTTGGTGACGACCCCGAGGGTGCCTTCGCTGCCGATGAACGCGCCGAGCAGGTCGTAGCCGGGGGCTTCGCGGGCGTCCCCGCCGAGCTGGACGATCTCGCCGTCGGGGCTGACCACCTCCATGCCGAGGACGTGGTTCGTGGTGAACCCGTACTTGAGGCAGTGCGCCCCGCCGGAGTTCTCCGCCACGTTGCCGCCGACCGAGCACACCTGCTGGCTCGACGGGTCGGGCGCGAAGTAGTAGCCCCGCGCCGAGACCTCCTTGGTCACGTCGAGGTTGATCACCCCGGGTTCGACGACGGCTCGCTCGTTGGCGAGGTCGGTCTCCAGGATGCGGCGCATCTTCGAGGTCACCACGAGCACCCCGTCGGCGTGCGGCAGCGCGCCGCCGGACAGGCCCGTGCCCGAGCCGCGGGCGACGAACGGGACGTCGCGTTCGGTGCAGGCGCGCACCACGGCCTGGACCTGCTCGGTGTTCTCGGGCAGCACCACCACGGCCGGCACGACCTTGTAGCTCGCGAGGCCGTCGCACTCGTAGGTGCGCAGCCGCTGCGGGTCGGTGATCACCGCGTCGGTGGGCAGCGCCTGCCGGAACTGCCGGATGAGCCCGTCGAGCGCGGCCGGCTCGGCGGCGGGCGGGGTGGCCGCCGGCCCGCTCCGTGTTGACTCCATCTTCGCTCCTCGCCAGGAGACCGCCTCGTGATTCCGCGTTTCGGAATCCTCTTTCGTGTTAGTGGAAGCCTATGTTGTCGACAACATAGATACAAGAGTGCGCGGGTGCGGACCCCGCGCCTCCGAGTACCGCGCTCACCACGCCTCGTGTCAACCGTGGAGCAAGGGAACATTCCTGCCAGATCCAGGCAGAAGGGAACATTCCTGCCACCGCCCGCCCCGCTAGCCCCATCATCGAGCTCTTCTGCAGCAAGGGAACATTCCTGTCACATGCGGGAGGAATGTTCCCCTGCTCCCAGGAGCGAGCGCTGGGAAAACCGCTCCCCTACCCCGCGGCCACGAGCACGGGCACGTGCTGCTCCTCGGCGGTCAGCGACCCGTGGTGCCCGCGCATGGCGGATTCGGCGGGTTCGTGCTGGCTGCGGCTGATGCCGGTGTCGTGGAGCACGGCGATGAGGTCGCCGATGCGGGCGCGGACGGAGTCGTCGACGCGGGGCCCGAACCAGCCTTGGTCGATGGCGTGGTCGGCGGTGAGGACGGTGCCGTGGTGGCCGAGGCGCTCGTTCCAGGCGGCCTGCACGTCCGGGGCGGCGCCGGGTTGGGTGTAGAGGTGGCGGGCGCGGAGTTCGCCGCCGAGCATGCGCACGCCCGACTGCAGGTCGGGTTCGCGGTCGTAGTCGAGGGTGCTGGCCGGTTCGAGTTCGACCATGCCGTGGTCGGCGGTGACGGCCAGCACCGCGCCGGTGGGCAGGTTCTCGGTGAGGGAGGCCACGAGCTGGTCGATCTGGCGCAGCTGCATGCGCCACGGCAGCGAGCCGGGCCCGTGCAGGTGGCCGAGGTGGTCGAGCTGGCCGTGGTAGGCGTAGCAGAGCGCGGGGGCGGGTTCGTGCAGCGCGTCGAGCGCGCCGGCGGCGACGTCGCCGACGGCTCGGGTTCCGCGGAGTTCTCCGCCGCGCAGCCCGGCCCGGGTAACGCCGGTGCCGGCGAACTTCGCATGGGCCACGACCCGGGCGGTGACACCGGCGGCGGTGGCCCGTTCGAACACGGTGGGGTGGGGCTGGGCCTGTTCGGGCGGCCACTGCTCCAGGAGGCTGGCGCGGTCGCCGCGGCGCGACCACGTCAGGGGGCTGATGAGTCCGCCGCCGGGTTCGGCGAAGGTGTATCCGACGATGCCGTGCTGCCCGGCGGGGTGGCCGCTGCCGAGCGAGGTGATGCTGGTGGCGGTGGTGGTCGGGAAGCCGGCCCGCACCGGTCCGTGCTCGGTGAGCGCGGCCAGCCGCGGGGCGTCGGAGGCGTGCTGGTGCAGCAGTGACCAGCCGAGCCCGTCGATGAGCAGGGCGCAGGCGGAGCGGCATTCGGGGATGCCGAGGGTGTTGGTGAATCCGCGCGTTCCCATCGCGCCGAGCAGGGACGGCAGGACGTCGTGGAGGGCTCCGCGTTCGCGGTCCGGGGCGACGATCCAGTCCACGGCTCCTCCAGGGACGGGCCCGAGCGGACCCGCCCACGGTACCGCGCTGGCGGGCGCGGGGAATCCCGCTGTTCGGGCCCGTTGCCGAGCGGCCGTCCGGCGGCGCCGCGGCGCGGGCCCGCGGGTCCGCGCGCGGCTGGCTGCTGCTCGCGGGTGCTGCTCAGAATCCCATGGAGCGGCCGATGATCTCCTTCATGATCTCGGTGGTGCCGCCGTAGATGGTTTGCACGCGGCTGTCGAGGTACGCCTTGGCGACGGGGTACTCCATCATGTACCCGTATCCGCCGTGCAGCTGCAGGCAGCGGTCGACGACGCGCTTGCACATCTCGGTCAGCCACCACTTGGCCATGGCCGCGTGCTCGATGCTGAGTTCGCCGCGCAGGTGCTCGGACACGCAGCGGTCGGCGAAGACGCGTCCGATGTGGACTTCGGTGGCCATGTCGGCGAGTTCGAAGCGGGTGTTCTGGAACTTGCCGAGCGGGCGGCCGAAGGCGGTGCGCTCGTGGCAGTACTGCTTGGTCTGCTCCAGGACCTTCTCGGCGGTGGCCGCGGCCGAGACGCCGATGGACAGCCGTTCCTGCGGCAGGTGCTCCATGAGGTAGACGAAGCCCTTGCCCTCCTCGCCGAGGAGGTTGCTGGCCGGCACCCGCACGTCGTTGAAGTACAGCTCGGCGGTGTCCTGGGACTTCTGCCCGATCTTGTCGAGGTTGCGGCCCCGCTCGAACCCGGGGGTGCCGCGCTCGACCACGAGCAGGCTGATGCCCTCGTGGCCGGCGTCGGGGTCGGTGCGGGCCACCACGATGACCAGGTCGGCGTTGATGCCGTTGCTGATGAAGGTCTTCTGCCCGTTGATGATCCAGTCGTCGCCGTCGCGCACCGCCGAGGTGCGGATGCCCTGCAGGTCGCTGCCGGCGCCGGGTTCGGTCATGGCGATGGCGGTGATGGTCTCGCCGGTGCAGAAGCCGGGCAGCCAGCGCTGCTTCTGCTCCTCGGTGGCCAGCCGGGTCAGGTAGGGCGCGTTGATGTCGTTGTGCACCGGCACGCCGAAGCCGGAGATGCCGGCGTTGACGAGCTCCTCGTCGAAGACCACGTTGAACCGGAAGTCGTCGACGCCGCCGCCGCCGAAGCGCTCGTCGACCGAGGTGCCCAGCAGTCCTGCCCGGCCGGCGGCCAGCCACGCCTCGCGGCTGACCACGCCGGCGCGTTCCCACTCCTGCTCGTGCGGCACGAGTTCCTTGGCGATGAAGGCGCGCGCGGTTTCCCGGAACGCCTCGTGCTCGTCCTCGAACAGTTCTCTGCGCATGGTCATGCTCCTTCCGGGGCTGGCCGGACAGCGCCCGAGCCCAGCACGTCGTCGATGTCGGTGACCTGCCAGTCGCGCAGCACCGCCGCGCCTTCGGGGGCTCCGCGCACGCCCGCGGTCGGCGGGTTGGGGGTTGCCGAGAACCGGGGGGCCGGCGCCGGCTGCACGACTCCGTCGCGGTCGACGAAGACGCCGCGGTCGCGCATGTGCGGGTGTTCGCGGGCTTCGGTCATGGACAGCACCGGGGCGACGCACGCGTCGGTGCCGTCGAACAGTTCGGCCCACTCCTGGCGGGTGCGCTGGGCGAAGGTGTCGGCGAGCCGGCTGCGCAGCGCGGGCCAGTTGGCGGGGTCGTCGCGGTCGGGCACCTCGCCAGTGAGGCCGAGGCGCTCGACGAGCTCGTCGTAGAAGCGGGGTTCGAGGGGGCCGACGGCCATGTGCTCGCCGTCGGCGGTCTCGTAGACGTCGTAGTAGGGAGCGCCGGTGTCGAGGAGGTTGGTGCCGCGGCTGGTGCTCCAGCCGCCCGCGGACAGCATCCCGTACAGCATGCTCCCGAGATGCGCCGCACCGTCCACGATGGACGCGTCGACGACCTGTCCCCGCCCCGTGGAGCGGGCGTTGAGGGCCGCGGCCAGCACCCCGACGGCGAGGTACATCGCGCCGCCGCCGAAGTCGCCGACGAGGTTGGCCGGCACCTGCGGCGGCCCGCCCGCGCGGCCGAGGGTGTGCAGCATGCCGGTCAGGGCGATGTAGTCGATGTCGTGGCCGGCCGCGTGCGCCAGCGGGCCCTCCTGGCCCCAGCCGGTCATGCGGCCGTAGACGAGGGCGGGGTTGCGCGTCCAGCACTGCTCGGGCCCGATGCCGAGCCGCTCGGCCACCCCGGGCCGGAAGCCCTCCAGCAGCACGTCTGCGCGCTCGGCCAGCGCCAGGACCGCCTCCGCGCCGGACTCGTGCTTGAGGTCGATCTCGATGCCGCGCTTGCCGCGCTGCAGCACGTCGTCCTTGCCGGGTTCGGCGCCGGGGCGGCGCACCTGCACCACTTCGGCTCCGAGGTCGGCCAGCAGCATCCCGCAGAACGGGGCCGGGCCGAGCCCGGCCAGTTCCAGGACCCGTGTCCCGCTGAGCGGTCCTCCGTCGTCTTTCGCGGCCACGCGCGCATCCTCCGCTCCCGCAGAATTGTGACGCGATGAGTGTTACACCGCTACTGTCACGTTGGTCAAGAGGCGGTTAGGCTGGAGCGGTGTTGGCAGGCGACGCGGAGCTCACGATCGACCAGTTGGCGGCGCAGGCCGGGGTCACCGTGCGCACCGTCCGCTTCTACTCCTCGCGCGGTCTCCTGCCGCCGCCGCGGCTGCGCGGGCGCACCGGGCTGTACGGGCCGGAGCACCTGGCGCGGCTGGAGCTCATCCGCGAGCTGCAGGCGCTCGGATTCACGCTCTCGGCCGTGGAGCACCACCTGCAGCGGATCCCGCACGACGCCTCACCGGAGGAGCTGGCGCTGCAGCGGGCGCTGCTGACCCCGTGGACCACCGAGGGCGGCGAAGAGGTCGACCGGGCCGCGCTGGACGAGCGCGCCGGCCGCGAACTCGACGGCGAGCTGCTGGACCAGCTCTCCGAACTCGGCCTCGTGGAGCCGCTCGACGAGCAGCGCCAGCACTACCGCATCCCCAGCGGTGCGCTGCTGGACGCCGGTCTCAGGGCGCTGCAGCTCGGTCTGCCGCCGGACATGCTGAGCCGCGCGATGGGCATCGTCGAGCAGCACACCGCGGAGATCGCCGGGCAGTTGCGCGAGCTGTTCGCCGCGACCGTGCTGCGCCCGTACGTGGAGCGCGGCCGCCCGGAGGACGAGCGGGAGCGGCTGCGGGCCACGACCGACCAGCTGCGTCCGCTGACGATCCAGGTGCTGGTGCACGGTTTCCAGCGCGCGGTCAACGACGTGATCCGCGACCACGTCTGAGCGGGCCGCGGGCCTGCCAGCCGGCCCGACCTACCAGCGGGCCCGGCCTACCAGCGGCCCGCGGCCGGGTGATGTCAGCGGTGGCGCCGCGCGGCGCGTGCGGCGGAGCTGGCGCCCAAGCCCACCAGCAGGACCGCCACGCCCCAGCGGCGCTTCTCCTGCGTGGTGTGCACCTCGGATTCCTCCTGCTTCTCCTTCTTCTCGCGTTTGGAGTGGTGGTGCGGCTCGGGCGGCGGTGGGCTCGGCGCGGGCTGCGGCGGCGGGGCCGGTTCCGGAGGTCGCGGCGCCGGTTCTGGTGCGGGCGGCGCCGGTTTCGGCGGTGGTGGCGGCTTCGGCGCCGGGCGCGGCGGCCGGGGGCGGCCGAGGCAGCCAGCCGAGTCCGAACTGGACAGCGGTGGCCCCGAGGTCACCGCGGTGGCCGAGCCGTCCGCGTCGACCCGGAAGAGCGCGCTGCGCCAGTCCACGTTGTTCGCCGTCACGTACAGCGCGCCGTCGGGGCCGAACTGCGCGGCGCCGTAGTCGCCCTGCGGGAGCCGGGTGCGCGCGACCGGAGTGACCGCCCCGGTCGACGGGTCGACCGCGACGAGTTCGACGCCGAAGGTGGTTTCGACCACTCCGCGCAGCGTGCCGTCGGCGGGGTCGGCGTCCACGTCGTGCAGTGAGCCCAGGAACGGGTCGTGCAGCGGGGCCACCGCGACCACGCGCGGGCGGTACGCGCCGGGCGGAGCGATGTCCACCGTGTACAGATCGTCGTCCTGGACGAGGTACCAGCGGTCGTGCACGACGGTGCCACCGGACGGGTGGTCGATCTCGACGTC
>Ga0164243_10011691_pt1 | contig 12490 bp, 9 predicted proteins | sample OricompcompostOP_FD_108781 | JGI IMG/M metagenome (GOLD analysis project Ga0164243, IMG submission 108781) | Organic Plus compost microbial communities from Emeryville, California, USA - Original compost - Organic plus compost (OP) | ecosystem: Engineered > Solid waste > Mixed feedstock >...
CGTGGAGGACGACGCGTTCGTCTTCGGTCTGCTCGCGCCCCATGTGCCGGACCCGTCGAAGCTGGACATCATCCGCCGCCGCGTCTACCGCCACCACGCCCGGATCGCGGGCCGGTTCCGGCAGGGGCGGATCTTCCTCGCCGGTGACGCGGCCCACGTCATGCCCGTCGTCGGCGGGCAGGGGTGGAACTCGGGCATCCGGGACGCGTTCAACCTCGGCTGGAAGCTCGCGGCCGTCGTCAAGGGGCTGGCGGACGACGCGCTGCTGGACACGTACGAGACCGAACGGCTCGGCCATGTCACGCAGATGGTGGCCGTCTCCCTCCAGATGGCGAAGGAGATGACCGACCACGACCCGGAGAAGGCCGCCGAGCGCGACCGGATCGCCGCCTCCCGCACGCCGGAGGAGCGGGAGGCGCAGAAGCGGCAGGCGTTCAAGCCGCAGCCGAAGTTCGACCGCGGTGTCGTGGTGCACACCCCGCTGCCGGTGTCCAAGTCGCTGCCCGCCCGTGACGTGCCCCGGCTGGCGGGCACGATCTTCCCGCAGCCGACGGCCACCGACGCCGACGGCGCCGAGATGCTGCTGGACGACGCGACCGGTCAGGGCTGGCGGATCCTCACCTGGAACAACGACCCGACGGCGTTCCTGTCGGCGGCGAACCGCGCCGCGCTGGACCGGTTCGGCGCGCGTCTCGTGCAGGTGGTGCCGAAGGCGCAGCTCCCGTGGGCGCGCAAGCGGGCCACGGCCGGTGTCACCGTCGTCGGCGACCTCGGCGGCGAGGCGAGCCTCCAGGCGTGGTTCGACGCGCGGCCGGTGGGCGCGGTGGTCCTGCGCCCCGACCATGTGATCGCCGCCGAGTGCCTGACGCAGGAGCTCGACGACGTGGTGGCCCGGGTCCTGGAGGCCGCCTGCGCCGTGTGACGCGGTGAGGGCGGGACACCGGAGACACAGGAGACACCGGAGACCTCGACGGGACCGGAGTGGCCGTACCGTGCGGCCGCTTCGGTCCCGTTCCGGCCCGGTGCTAGTAGCGCCGTTCTAGAATGATCACGCTGGTGACACGGGCACGGGCACGGGCACGGGCACGGGCACGGGCACGGACACGGACACGCGGGCACGGACGACGGACGGCGACGGGGTGGCGGCATGACGCGGAGCACACGGCGGGGCGAGGGCACCAAGGGCACGCGGCAGGCGCGCTCGGACCGGAGCCGGGAGCAGATCCTGCTGGCGGCGCTGGACCTCGCGCTGGAGCACGGCTATCAGGGCACGACCATGGCGGCGGTCAGCGCGTCGTCCGGTCTGCCGATCGGCTCGGTCTACTGGCACTTCAAGAGCAAGGAACAGCTCTTCGTCGCCCTGCTCGAGCACTGCCACAAGGTCTGGATGGAGCTTCACTCCGGTCCGGAGGGGCTGCGCCGCAAGCTGTCCCGCGGCATCGCCGGCCTGTCCGGCGCCGACCCCGAGCAGTACACGAAGGAGGAGGCCCTGCTCAAGGCGGCGGCGGTCTGGGCGCTGAGCAGGCAGCTGGGCGGCCTGGGCGAGGACAACGAGGTCCGCGCGGCGTACCTGCGGATGCGGGTGGAGATGTTCAAGGTGGACGTCGAGCGGATCACCGAGTCCGTCCCCGCCGGCGTCGTCGAGCGCTTCCCGGACCTGCCCACCAAGCTGACCGTGCTGAGCCTGGCGCTGACCGACGGCTTCTACGTCCACGCCAACTCCGACGTGCACCTGGAGCTGGACTTCACCGAGTACGCGGAAATGGCCGCGCGGGCCCTGGAGGGCCTGGTGGACGACTACGCCCGCCAGGCCGCCGGGGAGCGGAAGTAGTCACACGCCACGGGTGAGTCCGCCGTCGACGCGCAGGTTCTGCCCGGTGGTGTAGGTGGCGTCACAGGCCACGAAGGCCACGGTCCGCGCCACCTCCTCGAAGGCGGCGGCCCGGCCGAGGGGGATCGCGGAGGTCCACGCGTCCGGAACGGTCTCCGGGTCGGCGACGGTGTACCCCGGCAGCACGTTGTTGATCCGGATGCCGTCCGCGGCCACCTCGTCGGCCCACAGCTTGGTCCAGGTCGTCATGGCGGCCCGCGCCACCATCGAGGTGGGGAAGCGGGGCGAGGGCTCGGCGGGGCTGGCGGAGGAGATGTTGACGATGCTGCCGCCGCCCTGGGCGCGCATCGGGGCCAGGGCGGCGCGGCAGGCCCGCACCACGTTGTAGAAGTACAGGTCGAAGCCGGTGGCCCAGTCCTCGTCGGTCAGCTCCTGGAGCTTTCCCTTCGGGCCGTGACCGGCGCTGTTGACCAGCACGTCCAGGCGTCCCCAGAGCGAGACCACCCGCTCGACGGCCTCCTCGACGACGCCGCCCTCCGTGTAGTCGCCCCGGACGGCGAGGCCGCCGAGCTCCTCGGCCAGCGCGACCGCCCCCTCGCCGCGTGCCAGTACCGCCACGCGGTGGCCGCGCGCAGCCAGTTCGCGGGCCGACGCGGCGCCGATGCCGCTGCTTCCGGCGATCACGAGAGCGGTGGGAGGTGTTGCGGTCATGGTGCGCCACTCCTGATACGGAATACGGAGCCGTATCAGAACAGCTCCTCTAGAATCTCCATTCCAGTCGAACGTAACGGGCGCCCGTACCGACCGTCAACCGGGGAGCGCGGACGGGCGCCTCCGCCGACGTGGACCGGCCGGCGCAGACCGCGCGGCGCCCACCGGCCCCCGAGCCCCCGGGCCGCGATGAAGTCCGGCGGGAATTCCCGTACTTGATCGCTTCGATCACCACGGTGTGTGAAGCTGTCCCCATGGAATCCTCGGAATCTTCGCCTGCCGACATCGTGGCCAGGCTGCAGACCGACCGCCCGCACTCGGCGCGGGTGTGGAACTACCTGCTCGGCGGCAAGGACAACTACCCCGTCGACAGCGAGGTCGGGGACGTCATCCTGTCGACGTTCCCGGAGTTCGCCGCCGTCGCCCGGCTTCAGCGCCGGTTCCTCGCGCGTGCCGTGCGCTTCCTGGTGCAGGAGGCCGGCGTCCGGCAGTTCCTGGACATCGGGACGGGCCTGCCGACGGCGGACAACACGCACGAGCTGGCCCAGCGCATCGCGCCCGAGAGCCGCATCGTGTACGTGGACAACGACCCGCTCGTGCTGGTGCACGCCGAGGCGCTGCTCACCAGCAGCGACGAGGGGGCCTGCGCCTACGTCGACGCGGACGTCCGCGACCCCGAGCGGATCCTGGCCCAGGCGGCCGAGACGCTCGACTTCAGCCGTCCGGTCGCCCTCACCATGCTGGGCATCATGGGGCAGATCTCGGACGACGACCGTCCCGGCGACCTGGTGAGCGCCCTGCTGGCCGGGCTGCCCGCAGGCAGCTGGCTGGCGCTGAGCGACGGCACGAACACCAACGAGGCGCTGAACACGGCGGTCGCCGCCTACAACCAGCTGTCGGCGAACACCTACCACCTCCGGTCGCCGCAGGACATCGCCTCCTACTTCGACGGCCTGGACCTGGTCGAGCCCGGGGTCGTCCCCACGGCCTCCTGGCGTCCGGACCCCGGCGCGTCCGGGACGGAGGCGCCCGACGTCTCCGTCGCCGGCGTCGCGGCCAAGAACTGACCGGACGGGCAGCGAGCCCCAAAGGGAAGGGGGCGCCGACCACAGGCCGGCGCCCCCTTCACCGTTCTCCGCGACGGGATCAGCCGCCGCTCTTCCGGCGGAACGACCGCTGGCTCGCGGCCGGGCCGTGGGCCGACCGCACCTTCGACGCGTTCGCGTGCCCGGCGTTCTCGGCCGCGTCGGCCTGCGCCCCGTGCTTGCGCGCCAGGGCCTCGCGGAACTTGCGCTTCAGGTCGTAGGCGCCGCCGTCGTCCGGCGTCAGCGACGACTTCTCGGCGTCGGCCGGTTCCGAACCTTCCGTGGCGGACTGCTCTGCGGTCATGGTGACCTCCTGGGTTCGGGGGGACGGGCGAGCCCAGCTTGTCATGCCGGGACGCCGCGCGGGGCGCTCGCACGGCCGCGCGAGGTGGTACCCCGTCATTCCGGCCACGCGGCAGGGGCGTTCAGGTCACGGGCCGGGGGCATCACCGCGAAGGCGTACGAGCGATACGGCACCCCTGGACGGTGCGCCGGGCGGTCTGTGCGCTGCGTCCACACGGTGACCTCGCCCGACGGCCGACCGGGCAGCGCCCTCCCACGTTTCACCTCCGGCCCGCCGGGTCACCCGGCGCCGGCGGGCACCCCGCGCGGGAACCCGTCGGCCGGTCCCCCGACGACGGAGGGAACACACGCATGACCTCGCACGACGCACCCGGCACGGCCCTCGTGACGGGGGCCTCCTCCGGAATCGGATGGGAGTACGCGACCCGCCTGGCCGGATGCGGCCGGCGCCTGGTCCTGGTGGCCCGGCGGGCCGAGCGTCTGGAGGCCCTGGCGCGGGAGCTGCGCGAGGACGGCATGACGGGCGTCGAGACACTGGTGGCGGATCTCGCCCACCCGGACGACCTGGCCCGCGTGGCGGAACGCGTCTCCGGCGACGACGTGGACCTGCTGGTGAACAACGCCGGCATCAACGGCTACGGCCCGTTCGCCGAGGTCGACGCCGGCCTCCTCGACAAGGTGCTGCGTGTGAACGTCGTGGCCCTGACGGCGCTCACCCGGGCCGCGGTGCCGGGCATGCTGGCGCGCGGCCGGGGTGCCGTGATCAACGTGGCGTCCCTCCTGGCGTTCGCCGGCGACCTGCCGCCCGACCCGCTCCCCCATCGGGCCGTCTACGCCGGGTCGAAGGGCTACGCGGTCACCTTCACCCGCACCCTCGCCGCGGAACTGGCCGGCACACCGGTACGGCTCCAGGTCGTCTGCCCCGGCCTCACGGCCACCGAGTTCCACCTGGGCGCCGGGGCCACCCCCGTGAGCGGTGAACGCCGGACCCACGACGACGGCGGCATGCCCCCGCAGGACGTGGTCACGGCGTCCCTCGCCGCCCTGGACACCGGCGAGGTCGTCTGCGTCCCCGGCCTGACGGACCCGGACGCGGTGTCCCGGCTGGCCTCGGCGGAACTGGAAGTGCGCAGGGGGTCGGGTGGGCGGGTGGCGGGGCGGTATCGGCGCGGAGCGGCGTAGCCCTCTAGGTCTGCGTGGGTCTGTCCTCCGCCGCGACCGCTCCCCACTCAGGAAGCGCCTCACCCCCGGACGCGCTGATCCGGGTCACCTCGCACCGCATCTCCCGGACCGCGGCGAGGAGGCGCCGTCCGGCTTCCGGACCGTCCTCCGGGGGGAACGAGATCCGGATCTGGTGCGGACGGGCCATGTCGTAGGTGAGAAGCCAGTCCGTACCGACGGTGGCGAAATGATCCTGGCCCGCGTCGCCCTGGTCCGATCGCCAGGTGCCCCGGTCCACGGTCGGGGCCAGCGCGTCCCGCAGGACGGCAAGGCGCCGCTCGTGCGCGAACGGCCCCTCCGTGAGGCGCAGGCACCGGTGATGACGGGGCCGGAACGCGGTGAACCAGGGGGCCAGGTCCGGCTCCATGTCCGCGAGCAGGCGCGAACTGACGCGTCCCCCGGCCCACGCCTCGATGAACGCGGCGGCGCCCATGGGATGCGTCTCGTACCGGCCGTCCCTGCTCCACACCACGACGGGCCAGCGGTCGGGGCTGCCGGTGGTGAGCCAGCAGAGCCGGTCGGCGTCGACGGTGCCGCCCCAGACCAGCAGTCCGCCCGGCGCGGGGTGGAGAGGGTACGGGTGGCGTTCCCGGTCCTTCTCCGCCCTGCCCGACGGCCCGCCGGTCTGCCACGCCAGGCCGTTGTACCGGCTGGTGCCGAACGGGGTGTGGGGACGGAGGTAGTCGCAGAACTCGCCCCAGCCGTAGGCCGCGACGAGGTGCTTGTAGTCCCCCGGCAGCGGAGTCCCGAGGGCTGTCTCCACCGTCGGCCAGTCCCCGTGGGCACCGACGGGCACCGCGGGTGGGGCCACGAGCCGTGCCAGGCTCGCGACGGTTTCCGTCATGGCACGTCGTGGCGTACGAGCGCACGGGCGAAGGGCTCGCCCGTGCGGCGGGCGTACGTCAGACGTTCCCGCACCTCCCGCAGCGTGCGGGGCCGGAACCCCGGTCCGCCGCAGCAGCTCTTGTGGAAGCGGACCCCCGCGTGGAGCAGGACGCCGAGCACCCGCCACGCGTCGCGGTCCCGGCGCGGCGGCGCGGCGAAGGCCGACCCCGCGTGGATCAGCGTCCGCGCACAGCGCGGGCAGACCCGCCGGGGCCGGTCCCTGTCGTAGGGCTGCTTGTACGAGGCCCGGCAGGGGAGGCAGACGAAGGCCGTTTTGCCGTGGGACATGCCGTCAGACTAGGTGTCCGTCCGGCCGCACTCGACAGGTTTTCCGGCGGCGCCACCCCGGACCCCGCCCCCTCACTCCAGCCCGGTCGGCCGCCGCCACGCGCGCGTCGCCTCCGACGCGTCCCGCAGCGGGCGCAGGCGGTACGTGTAGGAGTGGTCCCGGTCGGCGAACAGCTTGTACTCGTCGTGGGTGTGGGCGCCCCAGCTGTTGTCGCCGCCGACGCCCATCTGGCGGTGGGCGACGCGCAGGACGACCTCCTCGCGCGGGGTCAGCTGGTAGGCGTGGCGGGCGCCGGTCGACAGGTCCTCGGGGGTGAAGTGCGAGGCGTTGACCTCCACGAGGGGTTCGCCGGTGACGAGGAGGCCCGGGCCGTGGCCGCCGGTCAGGGCGAACCAGCGCACGTCGGTCCGGTTGCCGTTCTCCTGCGGGCGCAGATAGGGCGTGCCCTGGCCCGAGACCGTGCCCGAGTGGAGGCCGACGTCGGTGGCGTCGTTGCGGTCCCAGTGGTTCTCCTCGGGGCCGCGGCCGTAGTACCGCAGTCTCTCCAGCCGGGCCGGGAGGAGGAGAAGGGTGCCCACCTCCGGGATGTACGGGAGCGAGGCCGCGCCCGGGTGGAGCGTGTTGTCGACCTTGATCTCGCCGTTGCCGAAGACCGTGTACGTGGTGGTGTACGTCGAGGGGGTCGTCGTGGGCAGGGTGCCGGCCACCTTGATCTCGACCGCCCGGTCGCGCACGGTGCGCACGGTGACGTCCGTGACCTCGCGGCGGGCGCCCGCGTCGCGCCAGGTCTGGTTGCGGGTGTGCTGGCCGTTGCCCCGGTCGTTGTCGGTGGGTGCCCGCCAGAAGTTCGGGGCGGGGCCGGAGACGATCAGGGGGGCGCCGTCCGCCTCGTAGGAGGTGATGACGCCGGTCGACTTGTCGACGGTCACCGAGAAGCTCCGGCCCTTGACCGTGACGGCTTTCTCGGCGTCGGTGTGGCGCAGGGTGGGGACGCTCGTCAGCGGGGCCGGGGTCACCGCCGGGGCGGCCGCGTCGACCGGGATCTGCTTCCTGGCGATCTCGAAGCCGGGCTCGGCCCACTTGGTGCGTTCCCGGGCGGTGAACGACAGCCGTAGGAAGTGCTCCGTTCCTGGTGCCGGGTTTCGCGGCACGTCGAAGGGGACGGTGATCCGCTTGCTGGACAGCGGGGCCACGTCCAGCTGGGCCCGGCTGAGGCGGCCGTGCCGGACGACCTCGCCGTCGGCCAGCAGCTCCCATCGCCCGTCGAAGGCACGGAGGTTGGTGAACAGGTACTCGTTGGTGAGGGTGAGCGCGGCGCCGGGCGCGAGCGTGTCGCCGTCGGCGGGGGCGGCGTCGATCGCCTGGTAGACCCGTTTGACCTCGGCGGACTTGCCCGTGAGCGTCCGGTCGGCGGTGACGATGCCGTCCCCGGAGAACGCCCCGTCGTTGGGGATGTCGCCCCAGTCGCCGCCGTAGGCGAGGAACGTCCTGTCGCGGGGCCGGCGTTCGGTGACGTGGACGGTGGCCGCGTCGAACCAGAACCGTACGCCGTCGTCGCCGCTCCCCCGCCCCTCGTCGGCCAGTTCGGCGGCGCTCAGGGCGCGGGCGTACACGCGGGCCCGGCGTACGGTGCCGCTGAACTCGCGGGTCGGGTTGTCGACGTCGGTGCACAGGGCGAGCGGCGCCGTGTTGTTCGCGGGGCGGCTGGTGGTCGTACGGGTGGCGCGGACCTGTCCGTCGACGTGCAGGGTGAGGGTGCCGGCGTTCGCGTCGAAGACGCCGGCGACGTGGTGTTCGCGGCCGGTCCAGTCGTCCGGCAGTCCCCAGTTCACCGCGGTCCACTGCCCGTCGGAGTACAGGAAGAACTCCAGGGCCCGGTCGCTCTGTTTGAGGGCGTACTGGGTGTCGCCCTTGGCAATGACGGGCTGGTGGCCGCCGGTGTGGCGGGGGGTGATCCAGGCTTCCAGGGTGAGGGAGCCGGTGAGGTCGAGGCCCTTGTCGCGGGCGAAGACGGTGCCGCCGGAGACGCCTTCGGCGCGGGTGAACGTTCCGGCGGGGGCGACGGTCTCGCCGCGCAGGGCTGCCGGACCGGACTCGGTGAACAAGGTGCGCGCGGGGGTGGGCCATTCGAGGGCCTGGTCGGCGAAGTCCCAGATCCAGCCGCCCTGGAGGACGTCGTGGCGGCGGACGACGTCCCAGTACTTCTTGAAGTTGCCGTTGGAGTTCCCCATGGCGTGGGAGTACTCGATCATCACGTACGGCCGCCGGTCGGCGGTGTCCGCGGCGCGGGCCTCGACGCGTGCGGGGCTCTCGTACATCGCGGAGCGGATGTCGCTGACGCCGGGCCGGTCGTCGCCCTCGTACTGGATGACCCGGGTGGGGTCGTAGGAGCGGATCCAGTCGTGCATGGCGCGGAAGGTGCTGCCGCTCCCGGCCTCGTTGCCGAGCGACCAGATGACGACGCTGGCGTGGTTCTTGTCGCGGTGGACCATGGCGCGGGCCCGGGCCACGCACGCCGTGGTCCACTCGGGCTGGTCGCCGGGGTAGCGGTCGCGGATGCCGTGGGTCTCCAGGTTGGTCTCGCCGACGAGGTACAGGCCGTACTCGTCGGCGAGTTCGAGCCACTGCGGGTTGTTGGGGTAGTGCGAGGTGCGGACGCTGTTGATGTTGAGGCGCTTGATGACCTCGATGTCCTTGACCATGTCGGCGCGGGTGAGGGCCGAGCCGTGGACCGGGTGCATCTCGTGCCGGTTGGTGCCGCGGAAGGAGACCGGCTTGCCGTTGACGCGCATCAGGCCGTCCTTGAGGGCGAACTCCCGTACGCCGACCCGGTGGGAGAGGGTCTCGACGACCTTGCCCGCCGGGTCGCGCAGCCGGAGCACGGCCGTGTAGAGGTACGGGTCCTCGGCCGACCACAGGCGCGGTCGGGGCACCGGCTTCGCCGCCTCCACGGTCTTCTCGCCGCCCGCCTCCAGGGTGACGGGCTGCCGCAGCGGCCGTGACCACACCGGGTGCCCGTCCGCGTCGTACAGCTGGGTCTCCACGGTGTACTCGCCGGCGCCCCGGCCGCCGTGGTCGCGGACGCTCGCGGTCACCGCCAGCTCGGCCGCCGTGTGACCGTCGCTCAGCGGTGTCGTGAGGCGGAAGTCGCGCAGGTGCACCGGCGGGGTCGAGTACAGGTACACGGACCGGAAGATGCCGCTGAGGCGGATCATGTCCTGGTCCTCCAGCCAGTCGCCGTCGGAGTAGCGGTAGACCTCGACGGCGATCTGGTTGGTGCCCGGCTTCAGGTACGGGGTGATGTCGTACTCGGCGGGGTCGTAGGAGTCCTCGTGGTAGCCGGCGAGTTCGCCGTTGATCCATACGTAGTGGGCGGACTTGACGCCCTCGAAGTGCAGGAACGTCCGCCGTCCCGCCCAGTCGCGGGGGACGGTGAAGGTGCGCCGGTACTGGCCGACGGGGTTGTACCGGGTGGGGGCGGCGGGCGGCTGCGCTTCCTCGCCGAGGCCGTTGGGACCCCACCAGGGGTAGGTGATGTTGACGTAGATCGGCCGGTCGTGGCCGTGCAGTTGCCAGGCCGACGGGACGGGGATCGTGTCCCAGTCGCGGTCGTCGAGGTCGGTGCGGTGGAAGTCGGTGTCCCGGTCCTCGGGCCGGTCGGCGTACGCGAACTTCCAGGTGCCGTCGAGGCCCAGCCGGTACGGCGACCGGGTGCGGTCGGCGGCGAGGGCCTGCCGGACGTCGGCGTACGGCATGAGCGTGGTGTGCGGGGGCTCGGCGCCGACCTGGAAGAGGCCCATGGCGCCGTTCCACTCCGGCGGGCCGGCGTCGGCGCCGCTCCCGTCGGCCGCGTACGCCGCGGCGGACGTGCCGGAGACCGCGAGCGCGCCGAGCAGGGCTGCGCCGCCCTCCAGGAGCCGGCGGCGGCTGACCGGGACGCGGGGCAGGTGCGGCGGGCCGGCGGGAGTGGGGGGAGTGATCGGCATCGACGGCGGCCTTCCTCTGGACGACGGTGCGGCGCGGCACGGTGGTGAGGGAGCGTCAGATCGTGTGCGGTGCTGTGGGGAAACCGAACGCACCCTACGTCGCCGACCCGGTGGAAGCAATGATGCTGTCGTTGTCTGTTGGTTCCTGAGGGGCGTGGGCGCCGACCTTGGCCGAAAGCGGTTGCTGGAACTGGGTGCGGTACAGCTCGGCGTAGCGCCCGCCGGCCGCCAACAACTCGTCGTGCGTGCCGCGTTCGGCGATCCGGCCGTCCTCGACGACGAGGATGAGGTCCGCCGTGCGCACGGTGGACAGCCGGTGCGCGATGACGAGTGCGGTGCGTCCCTGAAGCGCCTCGGCGAGGGCTTCCTGGACTGCCGCCTCGGAGGTGTTGTCGAGGTGGGCGGTGGCCTCGTCGAGGACGACGACGCGCTGGCCCGCGAGCAGCAGCCGGGCGATCGTCATGCGCTGCCGTTCGCCGCCGGACAGGCGGTAGCCGCGCTCGCCGACGACGGTGTCGAGGCCGTCGGGCAGGGAGCGGACGAGCGTGTCGAGGCGGGCGCGGCGCAGCGCGTCCCAGAGCGCGGTGTCGTCCGCGGCGGGGCGGGCCAGCAGCAGGTTGGCGCGGACGGTGTCGTGGAAGAGGTGCCCGTCCTGCGTGACCATGCCGAGCGTGGCCCGCAGCGACGCGGCGCTCAGGTCGCGCACATCGACCCCGCCGAGGCGGACGGCGCCCGCGTCGACGTCGTACAGGCGCGGCAGGAGCTGGGCGATGGTGGACTTGCCGGCGCCGGACGAGCCGACCAGGGCGACGGTCTGTCCCGGTTCGGCGCGGAAGGAGACGCCGTGCAGCACTTCGTCGCCGCCTCGGGTGTCCAGGGTGGCGACCTCTTCCAGGGAGGCGAGAGAGACCTTGTCGGCGGACGGGTAGCCGAAGCGCACGCCGTCAAACTCGACGGAGACCGGCCCCTCGGGGACGTCCCGGGCGTCCGGCTTCTCCTCGATGAGCGGCCGCAGGTCGAGGACTTCGAAGACGCGCTCGAAGCTGACGAGGGCGCTCATGACCTCGACGCGGGCGCCGGCGAGCGCGGTGAGCGGGGCGTACATCCGGGTCAGCAGGAGCGCGAGGGAGACGACGGCGCCGGCCTCCAGGGTGCCGCGCAGCGCGAACCAGCCGCCGAGCCCGTAGACGAGGGCGAGGGCGAGGGCGGAGACCAGGGTGAGCGCGGTGATGAACACGGACTGGGCGGTGGCGGTGCGCACCCCGATCTCGGCGACGCGGCGGGCGCGGGCGGCGAACTCCTCCGACTCCTGTTCCGGGCGCCCGAACAGCTTGACCAGGGTGGCGCCGGGCGCCGAGAAGCGTTCGGTCATCCGGGTGCCCATGGCCGCGTTGAGCGTGGCGGCCTCGCGCTGCATCCGGGCCATGCGGTGGCCCATGCGCCGGGCCGGGACGACGAAGACCGGGAGGAGGACGAGGGAGAGCAGGGTGATCTGCCAGGACAGGGTGAGCATGACGGCGAGGGTGAGGACCAGGGTGACGAGGTTGCTGACCACGCCGGACAGGGTGTTGCTGAACGCGCGCTGGGCGCCGATCACGTCGTTGTTGAGGCGGGAGACCAGCGCTCCGGTGCGGGTGCGGGTGAAGAAGGCGACCGGCATGCGCTGCACGTGGTCGAAGACGGCGGTGCGCAGATCGAGGATGAGTCCTTCGCCCAGCCGGGCCGACAGGCGTCTGCCGAGGATGCCGAGGGCGGCCTCCGCGACCGCGATCAGGGCGATCAGCAGGGCGAGCCGGACGACGGCGTCCTCGTCGCCGCCGCTGACGATGGTGTCGACGACGTCCCCGGCGAGGACGGGGGTGGCGACGGCGAGCAGCGCGGTCAGCACCCCCAGCACGACGAACAAGGCGATCCGGCGGCGGTGGGGGCGGGCGAAGGCGGCGATGCGGCGCAGTGTGACGCGGCTGAACGGACGGCGTTCCCGTTCGGCGCTCATGACGCTGTGCAGCTGGGTCCAGGCTGTCGTTTCCATGCTCATGCGGGAAACCTAGGACCTCGACCAATGTTGAGGTCAAGGCCGGCGCGATCCGGGCAGGTGTGCGAACCCCCGGTGGAAGGCGGCCGGGCCGCTCAGTACCGTACGAGATCCGTCCAGGGACAGGAAAGGACCCCGCCATGC
>Ga0164243_10011692_pt1 | contig 12490 bp, 11 predicted proteins | sample OricompcompostOP_FD_108781 | JGI IMG/M metagenome (GOLD analysis project Ga0164243, IMG submission 108781) | Organic Plus compost microbial communities from Emeryville, California, USA - Original compost - Organic plus compost (OP) | ecosystem: Engineered > Solid waste > Mixed feedstock >...
CCGACGCTCCAGGCTCTTTCCGTCTGCAGGAACAGCGAGGTCGGCGATGACGGGTCGAGGCCGATCCTCCGGTAGACCGACGATCTCTGACGTCGCGGCTCTCGCCGGAGTATCCGCTGGGGCAGTCTCGAAGGCGTTCAACGGAACCGGCTCGATCTCCGCCGCGACGGAACAACGGATACGCGAGGCGGCGCGGAAGCTCAACTGGCGGCCGAGCGCCACCGCCGTCGCGCTTCGCACGGCGAAATCGCACACGGTCGGGCTCGTTCTGAACCGGCAGACGTCGATGTCGACCCTCTCACCCACGAGTGCGGAGCTCATCACCGGACTCGAGTCGGTTCTCACCGAGCACGACTACAGCCTGCTCCTCCACCTGTTCACCAGGGACCTCGGCGAGGAGTCCGCACTCTACCGCCGGCTGGCCGACTCGCGGCGCGTCGACGGGATCATCCTCACCGACAGCTCGATCGGCGACCAGCGCTACAGCCTGATGCGCGACTTGCAGATGCCGGCGGTTCTCGTCGGCGTCCCCTGGAACGACGACCCCATCGCCCACCTTCCGGACGATGGCGATGGCGGCCTCTCGGAGGTCGCGACGCACCTCCTCTCGCTCGGACACCGGCGCATCGCCTACATCGGCGGGCCGGAGACACGCGTCCAGGCAGGTGCGCGCCGCGCAGGCTTCGAGCGCACACTCGCGGCCGCGGGCGTGACACCGCGCCCCGTCCTCGCCGCGTCGAGCTACTCTCCGCAGGAAGCCGCGTCCCACACCAGGTCGATCCTCTCGTCGGACGACAGACCGACCGCCATCGTCTACGGAAACGACTCGATGGCGATCGCCGGCATGCGCGCCGCGCGGACCGCTGGCCTATCCATCCCGACCGACATCTCGATCGTCGGATACGACGGATCCAGCATGTCGGAATGGACCGAGCCCCAGCTCACGACAGTGCAGCGGAACGTGGTTCAGCGGGGACGGGTCGCGGCCGCGCTCCTCCTCGGCCAGCTCGGCGTGACGGTGGACGGGGATCTCGACCTCAGCCCGCCCCACCTCGTCATCCGCGACTCGACGGCCGCTCCTCCGTCGAGTCGCTGAGGCGGTCGCGCGCCGGCGGGTCAGCGCACGGCAGCGCCCGGCCGCACGGCGTCGAGCGCGGCCGTCACCGACGACCACCGGTCGAGCACCGACACGATCTCGGGCAGACCCCACTCCTCCGCTCGCGAGAGAGCCTCGCTCCTCGCCCGTTCGAGGACCGCATCGATCTCGACTCGTCCGCCGGAGCGCGCCGATGCGAGAACGGCCTCGACGATCGCAAGGCTCCGGACGTTGTCGTGGATCTCGTTGTCGGCCACGACACCCGACTCGATCGACGAGACGAACGCGCTGAGAGAACCGGGCAGGCTTTCCCCCACCCCCTCCAGAGGCGGGAGAGTCTGCACCGGCTCACCGGTTCCCGCCTGCACGAACGCGGGCTCGTCGCCGTTCCAGACGATGGTTCCGCGGTCGGTGCTCACCCGCCAGTCACCGTTCCAGGAGGTGTCCATCCCGAGTCCGGCCCACGTGCCGTCGAACAGGAAGTCGACGCCGCCACCGAACTCGATCACGGCCATCGCCGACGCGTCCCCGCGATACCAGCTCCAGGGAGGGTTCGTCTCGCGCGCGTACACGGCTCGCGGCGAACGGCCAACGATCGAGCGCGCCATGTCGAAAAGGTGGATGGCCATGTCGACGATCAGCGGCGAGTCCATCTGCTCCCGGAACCCGCCGAATCGCGGGCCGCGAGAGAATCGTGCCGACACCGCTCCGATCGCCGCCCCGTCGCGCAGCCACCGATGGATCGCCGCGAGCTGCGGATTGAACCGTCGCGACTGGCTGACGACGAAGGTTCCGTCCGTGACCTCAGCCAGCGCCGCCAGGGCGATCGCTTCCGCCAGGGTCGGTGCCGCCGGCTTCTCACCGAGAACGGCCAGGCCGTGACGCAGTGCGGCCACCGTCACCTCCCGGTGAGCCGCCGGAATGGTCGCATCGATGACGACGTCCGCAGTGGTCGTCGCCAACACCCGCTCGAGCGAGCTTCCGACGACGAGATCTGCCAGGCCGGCCTCGTCGGCCACCCGCTTGGCGAGGTCCGTATCGAGGTCGACGAGCGCCACGGGGGCGATCCCGCCATGATCGCGCACCGTGCGGAGCCACTTGCGCCCCATGTTGCCGGCGCCGACGACGATCGCCCTCTTCACAGTCCCCAGTCCTTTCGTCCGTCGATCCGCCGGTTGTTCGGGGGAATCGTCCTGTCCGCGCCGCGATCCACCGTCTCGGCCGCCCAGAGGACGCCGTTCGAGATCACCCGCAGCACATCGGCGTGGCGGTAGACAGGAAAGTGCTGGTCACCCGGACTGAAGTAGAAGATGCGCCCACGCCCGCGCCGAAACGTGCATCCGCTGCGGAACACCTCTCCCCCGGAGAAGCCACTGATGAAGATCAGCTCGTCCGGGGTGGGGATGTCGAACTGCTCACCGTACATCTCCTGGGCCGGGATCCGGATCGGGTGTGGCACGCCGCGGGCGATGGGATGCGTCGGGTCGACGGTCCAGACCAGCTCTTCGTCGCCCGTCGCCCTCCAGCTGAGGGTGCACGAGGTTCCCATGAGCCGCTTGAAGACCTTGGAGTAGTGCCCGGAGTGCAGGACGATGAGGCCCATCCCCGCCAACACGTGGCGGTGCACCCGGTCGACGACCGCGTCGTCCACCTGACCATGCGCCTTATGCCCCCACCACAGGAGCACATCGGTCACCGCGAGCCGCTCCTCGGTCAGGCCGTGCTGGTCCTCCTGCAGCGTGGCGGTGCTCACATCCGCCTGGGCTCCCAGGTGACCACGGATGCCGTCGGCGATCGCCTCATGCATCCCCTCCGGATAGATCTCGCGCACGTACTCGTCAACCTGCTCGTGGTGGTTCTCGCCCCAGACCAGCGCCCGTACCGGCATCATCGTCGCGCTCCTCCTTCGAACTCACCCTCCGCGATCGCCGGCGACGCAGCGAGCAGAGATCTCGTGTAGTCCGCGGTCGGGTGGTCGAAGATCTCGGCGACCGGTCCCTGCTCCACGAACTCCCCGCGATACATCACGGCCACACGATCCGCGACGAGCCGCACGAGCGCAAGGTCGTGCGAGATGAACACATACGCGAGTCCCAGCTGCTCGCGGAGTTCCATCAGAAGGGTGATCACCTGGGCCTGGATCGACACGTCGAGCGCCGAGACCGGCTCGTCCAAGACGAGCAGATCAGGCTGAAGGCTCAACGCGCGAGCGATGGAGACCCGTTGACGTTGACCTCCGGAGAGCTGCGCCGGGTGGGTGTCGATGGCACGTGCCGGCATCCCGACCTGGTCCAAGAGCTCCTCGACCCGTCTGCGCGGGTCGTCCGGCATGAGGTCGCGGTGCACGCGCCACGGTTCTGAGACGATCCGATACACGGTCTGGCGCGGATGCAACGACGCGTAGGGGTCCTGGAAGATCATCTGCATGTGACGTCGCTGACGCCGCAGCTGAGACGCCGTCAGCGTCGTGAGATCCGTCCCGCGGAAGCGGATGCTGCCCGAGGTCGGATCGATCAATCGGAGCACTGTGCGAGCGAGGGTGGACTTGCCCGACCCGGACTCCCCGACGACGGCGAGGCATTCGCCGGCGCCGACGGCGAAGTCGACGCCGGCGACAGCGACGGTGTCGCGGGCCCCTCCTCGTCCGGAGAAGACCTTGCGCAGTCCGACGACTTCCAGCACCGGGTCGCGGTCAGATGCTGTCGACATCGACGACCTCCTCGCGTTCGAGAACGGCCTCATGGCCGGATCTGAGCTCTCGCCACGACGACACGGATCCCGGATGGGATGAGAGAAGGCCACGCGTGTAGGCATGCTGTGGCGCACGGAAGACCTCGTCGATGGTCCCGCGCTCCACGACGACACCCTCGAACATGACGAGAACGTCGCTCGCGATCATCCGGGCGACCGCGAGGTCGTGGGTGACGAAGATCATCCCCATGTCGGTCTCGCCCTGCAGCCGCTTCAGCAGTCGGAGGATGCCGGCCTGAACGGTGACGTCGAGCGCGGTGGTCGGCTCGTCCGCGATGAGCAGCTTCGGCTGAAGCGCGACGGCGAGCGCGATGCAGATCCGCTGGCGCATGCCCCCGGAGAACTGGTGGGGGTAACTGGAGAAGCGCGACGACGCATCCGTGATACCCACCTCCGTCATCAGCTCGACGGCGCGCCTTCTGGCGGCGCTGGCAGCGAGCCCCATCCGGACTCTGAGCGCCTCGACGATCTGTGCGCCCACCGGGTACACGGGGTTGAGGCTGTCGAGCGAGTCCTGGAACACCATGCCGATGCCGGATCCGCGGACGTGACGGAGGTCGCGTTCGCTCCGGCCGATGAGATTGCGCCCGTCGAAGATCGCCTCGCCGTGAACCATGCCGGGAAAGTCGATGAGACCCATCAGCGCCTTGCTGGTGACGGACTTCCCCGAACCGCTCTCACCGAGGATTGCGAGCGTCCGACCGGCCTCCACGGAGAAGTCGATGCCCCTGACCGCTTGGACGGGTGCGCCGGAATCGGTGAGGAACTCCACGCGGAGGTCCCGGACGTCGAGCAACGCGGTCATGAGATGCCCTTCCCTCGACGCGGACGCCGGATGAACTGCGCGGACTGCGAGGGATCCTCGGCGGCGCGCAACCAGTTGGAGAACAGGTTCGCGGCCAGTGCGGTGAGGACGATGACGACTCCCGGCCACACCGTCACCCACCATGCGCTGGTCAGGTACGCACGACCATCGGCGACCATCATGCCCCAGTCCACATCGGGCCGCTGCAGGCCGATTCCGAGGAAGGAGAGCCCGGCAGCGGCGAGCAGGATGCTCGCCACCTCGAGCATGGCGACCGTGCGGATGGTCGGGACCACGAGGGGTGCGAGGTCGCGCCAGATGATCCGCCAGTCGTCGGCACCGATCGAGCGCGACGACTCCACGAAAACCCGTTCGCGCAGCTCCAGGGCTTGTGCCCGGGCGGTGCGCAAGTAGACGGGGATGCGTGTCAGCGCCAGCACGATCACGAGGTTCATGATCGACGGCTGCAGCACATAGAGCACCGCGAGGGCGAGCAGGAGCGAGGGGATCGTGTGCATCACGTCGGCGATCCTCATGAGCACCTCGTCGAGCCAACCGCCGAAGTATCCGCTGACGAGTCCGATGCCGAAGCCGATCACCGCCGCGATGGCGACGGAGAGCACCGCCACGAGCAATGACGTCCGCGTGCCCATGATGAGCTGAAGCAGCTCCGGCCGGCCGAGACTGTCCGCGCCCAGGATGAAGGCGAAGCCGTGCTCCAGCTGGAACGGCGGAAGGAGCCGGAGGCCGAGATCCTGGCGGTTCGCCTCCGTCTCGACGAACGGCGGGACCACGATGGCAACGATCGTCAGCAGGGCCAGCCAGCCCACGGAGAGAAGTGCAGAAGGCGACCTGAGGAACCGCCGCAACGTGAGGGAGAACCCCGTTCGCCGCTGGGCGGGCGCCGGCAGCAGCATGGCGCCGGCGTCGGTGGATTCGATGGCCATCTCACTTCCCCTTTCCGGCGCTGACGCGCACCCGCGGGTCGATGACGGCATAGAGCGCATCGACGAGGATGTTGACGACGATGACGCCGATGCCGACCACGAAGACACAGGCTTGAATGACCGAGAAGTCGCGGTTCAGCACGGCCCCCATGATCAGCACGCCGACACCGGGGAACGCGAAGACGCTGCCGACGATGATCGAGCCGTTCACCATGCCGGCGGCGCGGTCTCCTGCGACCGAGACGATGGGAAGCGCTGCGTTGCGCAGTGCATGCCGCATCACGAGTCGAGCCTTGCTGAATCCGCGAGCGCGCGCGTTCTGGACGAAACCGGCGCCGAGGGCGTCGATCATCGCGCCTCGCACCACTTGGGTGAGCACGCCCACAGGAGCCAGCATCACGGTGGCCACCGGCAGGACCCACGCGGCCGGCGTCGCGTACCCGGAGGTGGGCAACAGATGCAGCTGGACCGCGAAGATGAGGATGCCCACCAAGGCGAACCAGAAATCGGGGATGCTCGAGATCGTCAGCGTCACCACCGAGATGACCCGATCGGGAGAACGGAATCGGTACACGGCGGCGATCGACCCGAGCAACACCGCGACGATCAGCGACAGCGCGAGCGCGATGCCGGCGAGTGCGAGCGTGGGCGGCAGCGCCTCGAGCGTCACCTCGAGCGCAGGACGACGCTGCCAGATCGAGTTCCCGAAGTCGAGCCGCACCGCGCCGACGAGGAAGTCCCAGAACTGCACCAGAAGGGGCTGGTCCAGACCGTTGATCCGGTTGAACTCGTCGATCTGTTCCTGCGTGGCGCTCTCGGGCAGATAGAGGCTCGCGGGGCTGCCGGTGAGTCGCGCCAGGAAGAACACGACGATGACCACCCCCACGAGACTGATGGCGCTCGTGACGAGGCGTCTACGCAGGAATGTCCACATCCCGCAGTCCTTTCAGTTCCGGGTGGAGCCGCCATCGCGGCGGCCCCACCCGTTGGGTCAGTTCGTGAAGCTGATGTCGCCGATACGGAGCTCGACGCCGGTCAGGCCGTTCGGCTCGTATTCGACGCCGGGCGCCAGAAGGAGCAGCTTCGTCTGCAGCGCGATCGGCACGAGGGTGAACTCCTCTTCGTAGAGGATGCGCGACGCCTCCTGATACAGCTCGGCCCGCTCGTCACCTGCCTTCGTCTCCGCCTCCGTGATGAGGGAGTCGATCTCCGGGTTCTCCAGCGTCGAGTTGGTTCCGGTCGAGGCGACGTACTTGGGGAAGGTGAAGCTGGCATCCCCCGAGATGTTGTCGTGAGAGATGCCGAGGATGTTCGGCGTCTGCTCGGCCGGGAACGGCTTGCGGAGCAGCTGCAACCAGGCATCCGTGTCAAGGCTGCGGAACTCGATGGTGAATCCGACGTCCTCGAGGTTCTGCGCGATCGCCTGCATCACCTCGTCCGAACCGGGGAAGAGGTCGGGCCGGGTGACGAGCTCCACGGTCGTGTCGACTGCCACACCGTCGGCGGCGGCCTCCTGGAGGAGCTCCGACGCGTGATCAGGATCGAAGGTCGGCCCCTCGAAGCCGTCGATGTAGGCGTTGACGGTCGGCGCTACGATCTGGTCATATGGGCGGCCGGAGCGTTCCATGAGAGCGCCGACGATCGTCTCGCGATCGATCGCGTAGTGGACGGCCTCCCGCACCCGCGGATCGTTGAACGGGGGCTTGTTCGTCTGGGTGCGCAGGAAGAAGACCCGGTTGTCGGAGTACTCACGTGTCCGGTCGTCCGCCGTGGCGTCCGCCGCAGAGATCGGGACCGCGAGGTCTGCCTCACCCGTCGCCACCATGGACGCACGCACGGTCGGCTCTGTGCGGTAGACATACGTCACGCTGGTCGCCGCCGGAGTCTCGCCCCAGTACCCGTCGAAGGGCTCGAGCGTGATCGACTGTCCCTGCACGATCTCACCCACCTGGAACGGACCTGTCCCGATCGGATCCTCGGTCTTCGCGTCGGTGGGTGTCTTGGGCGATGCGAGGTCGATGTAGGTCATCCGGAGCGGCAGGATCCCGTCAGGCTCCGCCGAGACCAGGCGCAGGGTGTGGTCGTCGACGACGTCCATCGAGATCTCGTAGGGGAACTGGTCTGTGGTCCCGTTGCCGCATCCGATGTCGGTGTTGAGGACGCGGTCGATCGAGGCGGCGGCCGCCGTGGCGTCGAAGACCTCGCCGTCGTGGAACTCGACGCCCTCCTTGAGGGTGAACGTCCATTCACGGTTGTCGTCGCTCGGCTCCCAGGACTCGGCGAGCAGCGGGACGACCTCTCCGGTCTCGGCGTCGATTCGCGTGAGCGACTCCAGAACGTTCGCACGAAGTACCTGCGCATTCGCTGCGTCCTGCGTGTCGCACGGGTCGAGCGACACGGGCTCGCTGGCGAGCACGATCGTCAGGTCGCGACCCTCGGCAGCGTTGCCTTCGGGCGTATCACTGGCGCATGCGGCCGTGAGGAGTGCTCCGGTGACGACGGCGGCCAATGCCGCCAGTCGCCGCGTCTTTCGGCTGTGGATCATCGGTGTTTGCTCCATTCTTGCTGCGTTGGAAGGTGAGCTGTGCCCCGGGTGGGGCGGGTGTCCGGGTCAGTCCGGCTGGCGGTCTCGCGTGAAGATGTCGTCGCGAGTGATCTGGTTGATCATGGGAAGGCCCTCTCGGTACCGACGCACGTTCTCGGTGATCATGTCGATCGATCGCTGCGTCTTGTCCGGCATCCGAGGTGTCATGTGCGGGGTCAGGTAGAAGTTCGGGGCATCCCACAAGGGGGAGTCGGCCGGGAGGGGTTCCTGACCGAAGACATCCGATGCCGCTCCGGCGATCTCACCGGACCGCAGTGCAGCGAGAAGCGCCTCCTCGTCGACGACGGGGCCCCGCGCCATATTGATCAGCACGCTCGTGGGCTTCATCCTCCGGAACTGCTCCTCGCCGAAGAGGTGGTGCGTGCGGTCGGTGAGCGGTGTGGCGAGCATGATGACGTCGGATTGGTCGATGAGGCGGCCAAGGCCGTCCACGGACTCGTCGGACAGCATCTCGTCGACCTCTGGCGGAAGCTCTTCCGTCGCCCGTCGCCGCAGAACGACCACCCTCATGCCGAACGCGCGCCCGAGTTTCGCCATCTCTTTGCCGGTGGCGCCGTAACCGACCACCCCGAGCGTCTGCCCCCACAAGGCCGGCCGGTAGAAGTAGTCGGGGATGCCGCGCCAGACGTGGGCGGTCTGGTCGCGGAGGAGCTCCCGCGCCTGGTACGTCAGGGAGAGCGCGAAGTAGAAGCCGTGCTGAGCCAGGGCCGGTGCCGACCGTCCGGCAGACCCGGTGACGATGATCCCGCGCTCGAAGACCTCCGGACGGGCCGAACGGTTGAGCCCCGCGTGATCGCAGTGGATCCATTTGAGGTGGGGCGCGTCGATGTGACGCTGGTCGAGATCGGCCTCGAGCACGGCGACATCCACTCGCTCGAGCGCCGTGCGTATCGCGGCGTCGTCGTCCGCGGCCGCCCAGATGAACTCGGCCGGCTCGAAGGCCGCGCGCACCTGCGCCAGCTCGTCCTCTGAGTACGGGACCGTGGCGAGCACGGCGCGGATTGAACGATGGTCGGTCACGATGCGCGACCCCTTTCTGATGCGGTGTGTTCTGAAACGGACGGCTCCAGGCGGATGACCGCCAGCTCCCGGAAGTCGGGGACGGAGACGACGAAGCCGTCGGCCGGGTCGGCTGAGCTCCTCAGGGGTGTGGCGCCGATGACGTCGAACGCACGCACGGGGTGCGAGGTACGGATGCGCCCGCCACGGACCGGCAACGGCTCGGTGAAGCTGTTGCCCTGCACGCCGGAGAGGTTGACGAGGTGGACCACCGTGGTCGTCCCGCGCTCCATCACGGTGACCTCGACGTGCGGTGGCACATCGAAGCGCACGCGGCCGTCCCCGAGCCCCTGCTCGACGGCATCAACGATCAGATCGCGGATCACCGAGAGTCCCAGCTCATGGAAGCTGCGTCCCACCGTCCAGGGAATCACGATCACCGCCCCGTCGCCCGGTGAACGCCGGACGGCCGTCGCCGGCCGATCCGACACGACGTTCCCGTGCGCCTTCTCCGGGGGCCCGTACGGGGCGGGAGGAACGAGACAGGAGAGCGCCGTCGCGCCGTCCACGAGACTGATCGGCGTGTATGCACCGTAGACCGGGACGACGGGATGCCGCGGGTGACCGTCGGCATCGGATGCGACGGCCGCATAGGTGGCATAGACGTCCCTGCCGGTGATCTCGTCCCCGTAGCGCTGCACGGGCGAGGTCGACAGGGACGCACCGCCCCGGCCGCTCGATCCGGTGAGGATCACCACCGCGCCAGCGTTGACGGACTCGTCGAGGACATCCGCCGTCTTCTCGTCGAACGCGCCGACATCGGGCAGCACGATCACGGAGTATCGTCGCGCGGCGGACATCGCCCGCGGGAGGCCGGCCAGAGGGAGCACGTCGAACGGCACATGCCGCTGTTGCAGTGCACGGTAGACACCGCGGAACTCGGCCAGCGCCCGCGCGTGAGCGGACGCATCCGTTCGCAGGGGATCCGGTCGCACCACCGCGACGGCTGCCGCGGGCACGAGACCCGAGTACTCGGCCGCGTTGTCACGGTGGAAGTGGAACAGCGGGGCGACCGCGGCGACGTTGGGGTAGTCGATGTCTCCGGGCGCACCCATGATGTACACCGAGGGGTTCCCTCCTCTGGCAAGGGTCTGCGCGATGTACTGCTGGAAGTGCGCGGGTTCCTCCGCCGCCAGGCGGTAGGGCATGTCGACGAAGGACACCGAGTTGACGAAGACCGGCTGCTCGGGCCGTGACGATTTGACGGCGGACACGGCCTCCCCGGTGGCAGACGGCCAGAGGGGACGGCCGATCTCGTTGTTCGCCTCGTGGAACACGACGTCCGAGAACTCACCGCGGATGAACGCGGCGCCGGGAAGCAGGTCGGAGATGTGCATCCGGAACCGTTCCGTGAGCTCACCGATGAGCTCGCCGGCGAACCGCTGCCAGGGCACATACTCGGGAGAGTCAGGGCCGGTGGGCAGCTCGGAGCCGCCGGACCACTCTGCGAACCGGCGGCGAAGCTCGGCGTTCTGCGAGACGCCTCGGTAGACGCCGGAGTAGTCCACCTCGTTGAAGCCGAACCAGTTGAAGAAGAAGCCGTCGACGGGATACCGCGATGCGACCTCGGCAAGCACCTCGAAGGCCGCATCCTGATAGTAACCGGCGGCCGGACATGTGCTGTAGAGCCCGTGATACCGCTGGTATTCGCCGTCGGGGTCCACGTAGAGCCACTCGGGGTGGCGCATGGCGACCTCCTCGGTCACCTTGGAGAAGTCCATCCGGGCGACGAGGCGGATGCCTCTCCGGTGCGCCGCCTCGACGGCGTCGCCGAGCAGGTCGCCAGACGCGCGTCCCTGCAGATAGGGGTTCCTCGTCTGGAACTCGAGGTCTGATGGGTAGAAGGAGAGGATGCCACCGCCGTTGACGAGCCAGACGTTGGAGCCGTGGGCCTCGATCGCGTCGAGGGTCCGCTCGACGTCGAGCGTCGCATCCGTCTCTCTGAGGTTGGTCTGGAAGACCCGGAACGGCTCTCGCCACCAGGGGCGGCCGTCGGTCCCGATGCGTGGAAGGGCGGACGACGACCCGACGAGGGTCATTCGGCGCTCCCGTTCGCCTCGAGCGCGACCTCGTAGAGCGCGGAATGGTCAAGGCCGCCCTTCCCCGTGGCGACCGCCGAGTTGACGATCTGGGTGACTGCCGCGGTGAGCGGCAGGGCGAGTCGATCGCGTCTCGCCGCGTCCGCGACGATGCCGAGATCTTTGGCGTGGAGGTCGAGCCGGAACCCGGGCTGGTAGCGGTGCTCGAGGAACGCGTCTCGCTTGCGCTGGATGACGGTGCTTCCTCCGAGCCCACGCCCGATCACGTCGAGCGCGACTGCGCGGTCGACACCACCGCGTTCGACCAGGATGAGAGCCTCGGCGACGAGCTGGAGGTTCCCCGCGACGATCAGCTGGTTGGCCGCCTTGACGACCTGGCCCGCGCCGGGTGGCCCCACATGCACCACGGTTCCGAGCGTCGACAGCACCGGCTCGACACGTTCGATCGCCTCGCGGTCGCCGCCCGCCATGATGGAGAGGACGCCATCGATGGCACCCTGTTCGCCGCCGCTCACGGGCGCGTCGATGGTCTCGATCCCTCTCGTTTCGAGCGCATCGCGCACCTCGGCCCATTCCGACGGGGCGATCGTGCTCATGTCGATGTAGGTGGCGCGAGGGTCGATGCGGTGGATGATCCCGTCGTCGCCCAGAGCGACCGTTCGGACCGCCTCCCCGTCGGTGAGCATGGTGATGACGATCTCGGCTCCGGCGACGGCCTCCCCGATGGAGTCGCGCATCTCGATGTCGCGCCGGCGAGCCGCCTCGATCACGTCAGCCCGTCGAGCGAATGCCACCACCCGATGCCCTGCCGCACGAATGTTCGTGGCCATGGGTAGCCCCATGACGCCCAGTCCGATGAATGCGACATCCACGTCGTCCGCTCCGCTCCGTTGAGGTATATCGATTTCCTAAGCACAGCAAACCTACGGGATAACCCCCGGATATGCAACATTTGGCGTCAAGTGTTTCGATATATCTCTGTGCAGACCCCGTCGCGCGCCGTCTGCGGCGGGTCCTCATCGCTCCGTGCCGACGGCGATCGCGACGTGGCGCCCTCTTCGCAGGGCGAGGGAGTCGCCCCTATTCCGCGGGTGGGATAACCCGAACGGACCGCGTGCCGTCCTGACGATTCGCCAGGACGATGGCGAGCACACCCAGGAACAGGGTTCCGCCGACTCGCGCGAGAGC
>Ga0164243_10011693_pt1 | contig 12488 bp, 12 predicted proteins | sample OricompcompostOP_FD_108781 | JGI IMG/M metagenome (GOLD analysis project Ga0164243, IMG submission 108781) | Organic Plus compost microbial communities from Emeryville, California, USA - Original compost - Organic plus compost (OP) | ecosystem: Engineered > Solid waste > Mixed feedstock >...
GCTCTCGGCCAGTACACCGCCCTCGCCCGACCGGCCCTCCACGGCGGCGGCCTCGACACCGGGTCAGTGCGCGCGTAGGCCGTCGGGCCGGGCCGCGGGTCAGCGGCCGGTGCGGAACGCGGACAGCACCGCGCGCGTGGTCGCCGCGGCCGGGCGGAGGACGCTGTCGCGGACGAAGCGGCGGATCGGGGTCCACAGTGTCCGGTTGACCCAGCGGGCCGGTGCGACGACGGTGTGCCGCCAGGTCCACGCGATGGTGAGACCCACCGGACGCAGCAGGTAGCGGTAGAGGAACCGGGCCACGGCCGCCAGGACCGCGGTGGAGAGCTGCCAGGCCCAGGCGGCGGCCAGGCCGATCGGGCGGAACAGCCAGCGGTACGCCCACGCGGCCACCGCCTCCGCGCAGCGCCACAGGCCCCTGGCGGCCCGCCCGAGCCACGACCACACCGGCGCCAGCGCGGCGGCGAGGAAGCGCAGCGGGAGGACGAGGAGGTGGACGGCGAGCCAGACGAGTGGCAGCCAGAAAAACCAGCGCAGCGCCACGCCGAGCGGGCGGAGCACGAAGTGTCCGAAAGCCCGGGCCGGGATCACCACCAGGTGGTACGCCAGGAACGCCAGGGGTCGCCACACGGCGACGGTGAGGAGCCACCCGATCGGGGCCAGCAGGTAACGGTGCAGGAACCGGCCGCAGGCCCGGAGCACCTCCCAGGCGAGCCGCGCGGGCACGACGACGACGGCCGCCAGCACGCGTGCGGGCCAGGTGATCCAGCCGGGTGGCGCCGGCTCGACCGGCCCGGACACCCGGGCCGGTCGCGGCGGAAGGCGATCCGTCACGGGGAGGACGATAGATCCCTTCCGCCAGCGGGCGGGTCAGTCGGCGCGGAGCAGGATCCGGCGCCGGCGGACGACCATCAGCACGGCCGCGCCGGCCGCGAGGAGCCCGCCGCCGGCGGTTGCCACGAGGCCCGCGCGGGCACCCGTGATCGGCAGCGCGCCGCCGCCCTGGCCGCCGGCGACCGGTGTCGGTGACGCGGCCGGCGTCGGCGTCGCGGCGGCCGTCATGACCGGTGCGGTCGCCTCCACGGACAGGTACCCGAGCGCGACGTCGAGCAGGTGCGTGCGGCCCAGCAGCACCTCGACGCGCAGGCTCGCGGCCTCGGCGGCGACGCGGTCGTCGGTGATCTCCTGGCGCAGGCCGCCGAGCGACAACCGTACGCTCAGCAGCGCCGGTGGCCGCGATCTGCCGGCCGGCGCCGCGCGGCCGAACAGGTCCAGGGTGACGCTGGCGTTGGTGGTGTCGAGGCTCGCGACGTTCTTCCCGGCCGCCGTGACGTCGAGCACCGGGCCCTGGTAGGTGACCGCCGAGGCGTCGCGGGAACCGCCGGCGACCGCGATGAGCTTCGGCTGGGTGACGACCTTGACGGAGATCTCCTGGTTGGTGCCGTCGAAGAGGGTCAGGTCGCTGAGCGCCACGCCGGCCCCGGCGGCCACTCCGACGCGGTCGGCGGAGACGCGGACGACGTCGGTCGCGCTCTGCGCGGCGGCACTCGGGCCCAGCCGGAGCAGGCTCGTCCTGCGGCCGGCGCCGGTCGCCCGGTTGACCGCTTCGACACCCGGCACGCGGCCCGAGCGGCCCAGGACGGCGACGTCGGCGAGCTTCGTCGACGCCCGGGTGAGCGGCCCGGTCGCCCCGCACCGGTAGGCGTCGTCCCAGTGCGCCTCCGCCGTCGACGTGCCGAGGTCGACCGTGACGAGCCCGGTGTCGAGCGAGGGCAGGCTGACCTGGTGCGGCCCCAGCACGTCGGCGGTCCCGTCCGACTGGCGCGGCGCCTGCTGGCGGGCGACCGCGTCGCCGGCGGGCAGCCCGGGGAGTTGGAGGCCGAGCAGCTTGGCGTCGGCGTACCGGGCCGTCGCCGACGCCTTGTGCGGCTCGGCGTCGCTGCGGACCTCGCCGCGCGCGTCGCCGAGCCGGACGTCGAGCAGCGCCGGCAGGTCGACGCCCAGGCCGGCGACGTCGAGGACGGTCACCTTCAGCAGGTCGGCGGTCGAGCGCGCGCCGAACGGCTCCGACACGCAGGAAGCCGGCGTCGCCGCCGCCGCGCCAGGGGCGACGAGGACGGCGCTGCCGGCGACTCCGGCGGCCGCGAGCGCGCGCAACCACCGGTGCGCGCGTCGCGAAGTCGGGTGTGTAGGGCGACGGCCAACCGTCGTCATGCGACAACCTCCGAGGTCGAGGTCCGAAAGAACTCCCGACACGCAACGTGGACCCAGCCCGCGAGGAGGCGGGTACCGGAGAGATCTTCAAAAGACGCTCAACCGGACATACAACCCTTGACGCCTCGAGTGGCTGCGACCGTCAGGCGGAGGCTGACCGGGCCTGGCGGAGCAGGTACTCGCGTTCGGGGATGCTGGCCGTCTGCCGCGCCGCGGTCTCGTACTGCGCGACGGCGGCCTCGTGGTCGCCGGCCTGCTGCAGCAGATGTGCCCGGACAGCGGCCAGGCGGTGGTTGCCGGTCATCCGCGGATCGGAGTCGAGGGTCTCCAGCAGCGCCAGGCCGGCGCGGGGTCCGTGGACCATGGCCGTGGCGACGGCCCGGTTCAGGGTCACGACGGGGTTGTCGTCGAGCCGCTGGAGCAGTTCGTACAGGTGGAGGATCTGGCCCCAGTCGGTGTCCTCCGCGCGGGCGGCCTGGCTGTGTGCCGCCGCGATCGCCGCCTGGAGTTGGTACGGGCCGGGCCGGCGCCGGGCGAGTGCCGCGGTGAGCAGCGTGACCCCCTCGTGGATGGTGCGCCGGTCCCAGCGGCTCCGGTCCTGCTCGGCCAGCGGCACCAGCTCGCCGGCGGGCCCCGTGCGGGCCGCCCGGCGCGCGTGGGTCAGCAGCAGCAACGCCAGCAGCCCGGCGACCTCGGCGTCGTCGGAGCGGGCCCGGTGCAGCATGCGCGTCACGCGGATCGCCTCGGCGGCCAGGTCGGTGCGTTGCAGCGCCTGGCCGGCCGTCGCCGTGTGCCCCTCGTTGAAGATCAGGTAGAGCACGTGCAGCACCGCCCGCAGCCGGCCGTCGTAGTCCGCGGGAGTGGGCGGCTCGAACCGCGCGCCGGTGTCCTTGACGCGCTGCTTGGCGCGGCTGATCCGCTGCGCCATCGTCGCCTCCGGCACGAGCAGCGCGTGGGCGATCTCCGCCGTGGTCAGCCCACCCACCGCCCGCAGGGTCAGCGCGATCTGCGAGGCGGCGGTCAGCGCGGGATGGCAGCACAGGAACAGCAGCGTCAGGGTGTCGTCGGACGACGTGTCGTCGCTGTCGGCCGCCGGCGCAAGCCAGTCGGTGGGCGGCACCCGCGCCGCCAGGGCCGCCTCCCGGCGCAGCCGGGACTGCTCGCTGCGCAGGTGGTCGATCAGCCGCCGGGACGCGACCCGGACCAACCAGCCCCGCGGGTTGTCCGGCACACCGTCGACGGGCCACTGCGTCGCGGCGGCCAGCAGCGCTTCCTGGGTCGCGTCCTCGGCCTCGTCGAAGTGGCCGTAGCGGCGGGTGACCGCGGCGAGGACCTGTGGCGCCAGTTCGCGCAGCAGGTCCACGCTCATCCGTGCACGGGCCGCAGCTCGACGCGGCTGGACACGACCGCGGCGAACCGGCCCGCCAGCTCGACCGCGCGCTCGTGGGTGGCCACGTCGATGACGCCGAAGCCCGCGAGGAACTCCTTCGTCTCGGCGTACGGCCCGTCGGAGACCACCGGCGTACCGTCGCGGAGCTCGACCGTCTGCGCGCGGGCCGGCTCGGAGAGGCCGAAGGCGGTGACGAGCTCACCGGTGGCGGCCAGCTCCCGCTGCAGGGCCGCCATCGCCGCGAAGTGTGCGGCGATCTCCTCGGGCGACATCGCGTCCGGTCCACTGCCCGCCAGCGCGTCCCAGGCCGAGGGCCCGCCGTAGGTGATGACCATGTACTTCACCTGCCACCTCCGCGTTCGCTGGACCGGACATTGATATCAGACGGATTTTTTTCGCGGGGGCATGTAGAGGAACGCAGGGCCGGCTCCGACGTCTCGGGCACAACCACGAAGATCCCGAGAAGGAGAGCCCCATGACCACCACCGTCACCCCCCGCTCCACCGTCGCGCGCCGCGCCGGATCGACCGCCCTGTGGGCCCTGCGGGCCCTGCTCGCCGTCCAGTTCGCCTCGGGCGGCGTCCTCAAGCTCGTCGGCGACCCGCGGATGGTGGACCTGTTCACCGACATCGGCGCCGGCCAGTGGCTGCGCTACCTGGTCGGCATCTGCGAGGTGGCCGGCGCCGTCGGCCTGCTCGTCCCCCGGCTGGTCGCCCTGGCCGCCCTCGGCCTGACCGGCCTCATGGCCGGAGCGGTGGTCACCAACGTCCTGATCGGCGTCAACCCCGCGCTGCCGGCCGCCTTCCTGCTGGCCGCCGCGGTCATCGCCTACGCCCGTCGCCCGCGTACCACGATCTGAAAGGAACCACGGCCATGAACGCCACCCACCCGACCCTTCGGTCCCTCGACATCCTGGTCGGCACCTGGCAGGTCTCCGGCCCGGGCCACCACGGCACGGTCACGTACGAGTGGATGCCGGGCGGCCACTTCCTCGTCCAGCACGTCGACCTGGTCCAGGACGGCCACCACACCACCGGCATCGAGTACATCGGCCACGACGCGGCGAGCGGCACACTGAAGTCGCACTTCTTCGCCAGTTCGGGGGAGATCCTGGAGTACACGTACGAGCTGACCGACGGCGAACTCACGATCTGGTTCGGCGAACCGGGCTCACCGGCCCGCTACCGCGGCACCTTCACCGCCGACGCCACCACCGCCACCGGCGCCTGGACCTGGCCGGGCGGCGGCTACGAATCCACCATGACCCGCACGACACCGACCGCGAGCCGCCGCTCGTTGTGACCAGGTCTGCCGGAAGTATGGCAGGAGACGGTCCTGGTCCTTCCTGTCCGTACGGATGTTCGACAAGATGGACCAAAGAGAGGAGATCGGCATGGCCGCGAGGAGTTCCATCGAGTGGACAGAGGCCACGTGGAATCCCACCACCGGATGCGATCGGGTCTCCGCGGGCTGCGACAACTGCTACGCACTGACGCTGGCCAAGCGCCTGAAGGCGATGGGTTCCGCAAAGTACCAAACTGATGGCGATCCACGAACCTCTGGACCGGGGTTCGGAGTGGCGATCCATCGGGATGCGCTCGACATCCCTCGCCGATGGCGAGAGCCGCGAGTCGTCTTCGTGAACTCCATGTCCGATCTCTTCCACGCCCGGATTCCGCTCGGTTACGTCCGTGAGGTGTTCCAGGTCATGGCCGAGACGCCCCGCCACACGTATCAAGTGCTCACCAAGAGGGCGTCAAGGCTCGCGAAGGTGGCCGACCAACTGGATTGGCCGGGCAACGTGTGGATGGGCGTCTCGGTCGAGACCGACGATCAGGTTTCTCGGATCTCCGCCCTGAGGAACGTTCCCGCCGCCGTTCGCTTCGTGTCCGCCGAGCCGCTGCTCGGCCCGCTGGACGACATCGACCTCGAGGGCATCCACTGGCTGATTGCCGGCGGCGAGTCCGGCTCGGCGGCTCGACCGGTCGACCCGCAATGGGTGCGATCGCTACGAGACCAGTGCCAAGCGGCGGGAACGGCGTTCTTCTTCAAACAATGGGGCGGTCGTACGCCGAAGGCAGGAGGCCGCAGTCTGGATGGCCGCACGTGGGACGAGATGCCGGAACAGCGAGTGGCGGCTGCCGTTTCCTAACGGACTGAACGCCCAGGTCGTGTGAGGGTTTCCGGAAGGTCGCAACAGCGCGAGGCTCCTGCTGGTGGCTGCGAACCGACCTGGCTACCGGTAGGGCGGCCGTGGGGGCTCCGGATCATAGACTTGGGCATCATCCAGCTTGCCGGCAGCGACCATCTCCGGTGCGATGTCGAACAACCCCGCTTCGCCCTTGTCCTGCGCGCGCTTGTCCCGACGCAATGCCAAGGCATGCTGCCGCATGGCCCGGTGCTCACCCAGCGCCTTGCCATACAGATGCCGCATTATCCGGTCACCAGCGTCATGGTCTGTCACGAAGATCATGTCGTAGAGGTCCTGGCCCCCGGTGTTTTTCATCGTGAAGCCATAGGACTTGCGATAGCCCAGCTCACGCTCCAGGCGCCACCGGACCAGGTTCACCCACTCGTCGCGCGCTTGTGCTGGGCTCAGACGGCCGCTGCGACGGGCCTGGACGATGGGAATCCACTCCTCGCTGCCCAACATCTCCGTCAGCGTGTCGCCGTAGCTCGCGTTCATCGCCTCTCCATGCAGGTTCAGGCCGCGTGGATACATGCTCGTCGCAAACAGGATCCACATCTCGGCTTTCGTCCTGCCTTGCCTGAACCGGGCGATCTGCTCCAGGGTCGACCATTTCACCTCGGAATCAAATTGATCGACAAAGGCGAAGGTCGGCGCCCAGTTGACCGACCGAAGATCCTGGAGTGCTCGCCCCACAGTCACGTTGCAGTCGTCGGGATAGACCCGGATTCCCTGCCTGCCGGGGTAGGCGTCGCGGATGGCCTTTTCCAACCGCCGGGCTTTCTCGCCGAGTTCGAACAAGCACACGCGGGTGAAGGGTGGCTCCACGGACAGCGCACGCCGAGCCGAACCCAGAATCAGTTCATCGGTCTCCCGTGCGACGTTCTCCGGCCAGCCTGCGAACAGGTCCAGGTAGATCCGCTCCGTCGCACCCTTCGATGCCTTGGCGAAACTGGCCAGGTAGTCCTCCAAGATTTGCAGCTTGTGCCTGGTCCACCAACCCCACTTCTTCGCCGCCATCCGCACTCCCCGTGGGCAAGATGTGACTGCCTGTAAAGGGAGACTGCGGCTCGCATACGCGAGCGTAAATAACCCGTCACCCAGAGGCACCGGGGTAGCTGCTGTACTCCACTGCTGTACAGAGATCGAAAAAGGCCGTCTCCGCAGCGGGAAACGGCCTTTGACCTGGGGTGGAGCTGAGGGGATTTGAACCCCTGACCCCCTCGATGCGAACGAGGTGCGCTACCGGTCTGCGCCACAGCCCCTCGCGGGAGCAGCTGCTCCCAGCGAACCGGCGATAAGGCTAACAGGTCCACCCACCCGGTCGCGAACCGCCCTACGCGGTGTTGCTTCTTCTGGTTTCGTACGGGCGGCCGCGCAGGCCGCCGGACCGGCGGTAGGAGACTGAGCTGGACGCTACCGGCGGCAGGTCGGCCGGGCGGTCCAGGCCCATGGCGGCGCGGCGGACGGCTTCCCGTTGGGCGGCCAGGCGGCGCTGGGCCTCGCGGCGGGCGGCGGCGCGGCGGGCCTGCTCGCGGCGGACCTCCGCCTGGCGGGCGGTCAGCCATGCCTCCTCGCGGGCCTGGCGGCGGCGCCGGGCCCGTTCGGCCAGGGCCCGGTTGCGCAGGTGGGCGACGTACGCCAGCAGCAGCGTGCCGGTCACCGCGACGCTGACCCAGAAGCCCGGGCCGACGACCGCCACACCGACCAATTCGACGGCGTTGAGCAGCACCAGGGCCGCCAGGACGCGGCGGCGGCGGTAGACGGCCGGTGGGTGCGGTCGGGCCGGGCGGCGCCGGCGGCGGGGGACGGCGCCTTCGGGGACGGCGCGCAGCCGGCGGCGGCGGGACGGTGGGGCGGAGACGGGCGGCGCCGAGACCGGTGGCGCCGAGACGACCGGTGGGGCCGAAACGACCGGCGGGGCCGAGACCGGCACCTCGGGGCGGAGTGGCGGCAGCGTGGTCCGGCCGGTGCGGATCGGGCGGCGTCCGGGCACGGTGCGGCGACGGCGGCGGCGGGACAGCACGCGCGCCGTCGACGACGCCCTCTCCGCCACCAACCGCTCGGTGGCGTCGTACCGGCGCACGAGAGCCGGCGCCAAGGCGAGCAGCCCGGCCGCGGCGAGGACGGCGAGGAGCACCGAGGTCGGCACCCTCACTCCTCCCGTTCCTACGCGACAACCGCGGACAACCGATCATGCTGATTGATGAGGTTGCCGTACGTTCGTACTTCGAGGTTACGGGCGGGTACGAAACAATGTGGCGCAACGCGCCGACTCGCTCAAGATCCCCGCAGTCGGTGCCAGCGGGCCAGCAGGCCGCCTTCGGCCGCCACCTCTTCGCTGGTCATCGCATATCCGATGTGGTCGCGCCAAGCGCCATCGATATGCATATAACGCGGATGGTACGCCTCTTCGCGGAAACCGAGCTTTTCCACCACTCGCCGGGACGGCTTGTTCTCCGGGCGGATGTTGACCTCGATGCGGTGCAGCCCGCCGGCCCGGAACGCGTGGTCGACCACCAGGGCCAGCGCGGTCGGGATGATCCCGTGGCCCGCGACCCGCCCGTCCACCCAGTAGCCCGCGTACGCCGAGCAGAACGCGCGCCGTACCACGTTGCCGAGGTTGAGGTGGCCCACGAACCGGTCGTGGTAGCAGACCGCGAACGGCATGCTCTCGCCCCGCCGCGCGGAGCGCCTCTGGTCGCGGTACACGTACCGGAACGCGGCGACGGAGTTCAGCTCGTTCCAGTCGCCGGGTGCCGACGGCTCCCACGGCGCGAGCCAGGCCCGGTTGGTCCGGCGCACCTCCGACCAGGCGGCCGCGTCGGAGCGGCGGTACGGACGCAGCAGGACCGGCCCGTCGCGAAGGACGGCGGGCCAGCCCGGTGCGGCGCCGAACGAGATCACTTCCGGCGGTCCAGCAACAGGACGTCGACGGTGGAGCCGGCGGCGGCGGAGGTGACCCGCTCGCCGAGGACGACGAGGCCGTTCGCCTCCATCAGGCCCGACAGCGTGAACGGGCCGCCGTGCAGCGGCTGCACGGTGTAGCCGCCGCCGCGCCGTTCGGCGACGTGCGCGGGGCGGAACTCGCGCAGGCCGGCCGGTGACGTGACCGTGTCGAGCAGGTGGGCCCGCACGCTGGGGCGGAACATCGGCTCCGCGCCGGCCAGCAGCTGGATCGCCGGGCGGGCGAGCACCTCGAAGCCGATGAGCGCGGCCCCGGGGTCGCCAGGCAGGCACACCACCGGCACCTCCTCCGCGCCGACCGTGCCGAACCCGAGCGTGGTGCCCGGGTAGAGCGCGACCTCGGTGAAGGCCACGGGTCCCGCACGGCCCCCGTCGCGCCGGGAGAGGATGCGGCGGACCATGTCGCCGGGGCCGGTGCCGGTGCCGCCGGTGGTGATCACCAGGTCGGCCCGGAGGGTCTGGTCCTCCAGCAGCGCGCGCAGGCCCTCCGGGTCGTCGTCGCAGATGCCCACGCGGTACGCGAGCGCGCCGACGTCGGCCGCGGCGGCGGCGAGGGCGTGCGAGTTGGCGTCGACCACCTGCCCGGGCTGGCTGCCCCGGCCCGCCTCGACGAGCTCGTCGCCGGTGGCGATGATCACGACACGCGGGCTGGAGCGGACGACCACGTGGCCGACGCCGGTCGCGGCGAACGCGGCCACCAGCGGCGGTGTGACGGTGGCGCCGGCGCGGGCCAGCACCGAGCCGGCCGCCAGCTCCTCGCCTGCGCGCCGCACGCCGGAGCCCCGCTTGGGCGGCTGGAAGATCTCGACCGCGGCCATGCCCTGATCCGTCCAGCTCACCGGGACGACGACGTCGGCGCCGCCGGGCAGCGGCGCACCGGCCGCCACCGAGAAGCACGTGGACGGCGTGAGCCGGACCGGCCGCCAGCTCGACGCCGACAGGTCGCCGATGACGTTGAGCCGCACCGGCGCGCCGCGGCCCGCCGTGGAGACATCCTCCCACCGCGCCGCGTACCCGTCGATCGCCGCCTGGTCGAACGCCGGGAACGGATGCGGCGCGAGCACGTCCTGCGCGAGCACGTTGCCGTACGCCTGGGGCAGCTCGATGTCGAGCGGCGGCAGCGGCCGCAACCGCCGGAGCGCGCTGCCGAGATAGTCGGCCAGCGACGTCAGCTCTCTGCCGGACACCTCCGCGTCGGCTGTCTGTGTCATGAGCCGACACCTCCCGCTTGTACGAACTCCTCGAGCCAGGACCGGAACGCCGGCCCCAGGTCGTCACGCTTGCACGCGATCTGCACCACGGCCTGCAAATAGCCCAGTGGCATGCCCGTGTCGTACCGAGTGCCCCGGTACACGATGCCGTGCACCGGTGTGCCCTCGTCGAGCAGCGTCTGCATCGCGTCGGTCAGCTGGATCTCGCCGCCGCTGCCCGGCTTGGTGCGCCGGATGGCGTCGAAGATGCGGCCGGGCAGCACGTACCGCCCGAGGACCGCGAGGTTGCTCGGCGCGTCCTCGGGTGCCGGCTTCTCGACCAGGCCGGTGACGGCGACGACCTCGGCGCCGGGGACGAGGTCCGGATCGGCGGGTGCCACCGACGCGATGCCGTAGCGGGCCGTCTCTTCGGGTGCCACCTCCAGGAAGGCCAGCACGATGCCGCCGGTCGCGGCCTGGAGGTCGAGCATCGCCGGCAGCAGCGGCTCCTCCTCGTCGACGAACTCGTCGCCGAGCAGCACGGCGAACGGCTCGTCGCCGACGTGCGAGTCGGCCATGCCGACCGCGTGACCCAGGCCGAGGGGCTCGCCCTGGCGGCAGGTGTAGATCTCGGCCAGCTCCGCGGGCTTGCGCACGGCGGCCAGGCGGTCGGCGTCGCCCTTCTCCTCGAGCCGGCTCTCCAGGTAGGGCTGGCGGTCGAAGTGGTCGACCATCGAGGTCTTGCCGCGGCCCGTGACGAGCAGGACGTCGCGGATGCCCGCCGCCGCGGCCTCTTCCACGATGTACTGCAGGACCGGTCGGTCGACGACCGGCAGAAGCTCTTTGGGCACGGCCTTCGTGGCCGGCAGGAAACGGGTGGCAAGGCCGGCCGCCGGGATGACCGCCTTCACCGCGCGGCGGCCCTCGGTCGAATGGGGTGCGGTTCGGTTCGCTGGCTCGTCCGACATTCCGCGAGACTATCCGCCCCTGGTCTGTCGCGGTGGGTGCGTCCCGCTTGACGCGCCGCCGACCGGTGTGACCAGCGGTCCGAGGCCCGCACGGGGTGCGTTGTCGTCGGGTGGGACCCCGCCCGGCCGTACGTTGATCTCGCGTGCCCGGGGCCGCGCGATGCCCTGCGCGACGCGGTGGCAGTCGCGTCCGCCGGCCTTCGCCGCGTACAGCGCGTCGTCGGCCGCGTCGAGCACCGCCTGCACCGTTGTCGCGTGGGTCGGGTACACGGCGATTCCAATGGAGACGGTCACGGGGATGCCGTCGAAGCCGTCGACCGCGATCGGGGTGTCCCGCACGGCGGCGCCGAGCCGCTGCGCCACGGTCGCCGCCCCGTCGGCGTCGGTCTCGGGCAGCAGCACGACGAACTCCTCGCCGCCCTGCCGGAACGCCAGGTCCACCTCGCGCACGACGCCGCGGATCCGGCGGGCGAACTCGACGAGCACGGCGTCGCCGGCCGCGTGCCCGTACGTGTCGTTGACCTCCTTGAACCGGTCGAGGTCGAGTGCCAGCACGGCGAGCATCCGCCCGAACCGGCTGGCCCGCTCGACCTCGCGGCGGATCGACTCCCGCAGGTACCGGTAGTTCCAGAGCCCGGTCAGCGGGTCGGTGAGGGAGAGCCGTTGCGCCTCCCGGTGCACGCGCACGTTGTCGACGGCGACCGCGGCCTGCCCGGCGAACGTGCGCAGCGTGATCAGGTCCGCGTCGTCGAACTCGTCGCAGCCGAGCCGGTCGTAGACGGCGAGCACGCCCGACGCCGCCGCCGGCCCGGCTGGGGACGGCTCCGCGACCGGCGCCACCACGGTGAACGGCACGGCCACGTACGTGCGGCAGGGCGGCTCGTGCGGCGAGAGCGGCGGCCCGTCCCGGTCGACCCGGCCGCGCCGCGGTTCGCCGGTGGCCGCGACCCGGCCGAGCAGCCCGTCGCCGACCGGCACCCGCACGCCCTCGGCCGCCACGTCGAGCCCGCTCTGCCCGACCAGCGTGCCGGTGGCCGGGTCGAGCAGCAGCACCACGCCGGAGCGGGCTCCGGTCGCGGCCCGGGCGGTCTCGAGGATGACGCGGAGGATGCGCTGGAGGTCGTGGGTACTGGCCAGGGTGTCGCCGAGCACGGCCAGGTGCCCGCGCAGCTGGTCGCGGCTCGTGGTGAGCGCCTGCACGTACGCCTGCGTCTCCCGGGTCATCCGGTTGAACGTCGCCGCCAGCCGGCCCACCTCGTCGCTGCCGCGCACCGGCACGCGGGCCCCGAGGTCGCCGCCGGCCACCCGGTCGGCGGCGGCGCCGAGCTCCGCCAGCGGGCGGGTGGTCGAGCGCGCGAGCCACCACGCGGCGCCGACGGCGAACAGCCCGGCGAGCACCACGGCGGCGACCAGGAGGCCGTAGAGGCCCTGCGGCTGGCCCGCCGGCACCGAGAGCACCAGCGGCAGCGGCTGCCCGGGTCCCGGGCCGACCCGGCGCACGAAGCGGCCACCGGGTGTCTCGGTCACCGCCTCGCCGCGTACGCCGGCCGCCGCCGCGACCACCTCGGCGA
>Ga0164243_10011695_pt1 | contig 12487 bp, 12 predicted proteins | sample OricompcompostOP_FD_108781 | JGI IMG/M metagenome (GOLD analysis project Ga0164243, IMG submission 108781) | Organic Plus compost microbial communities from Emeryville, California, USA - Original compost - Organic plus compost (OP) | ecosystem: Engineered > Solid waste > Mixed feedstock >...
CGCTGCCGTTCGCACCTCACAACGCGCAAGGCACGCCCGTATGCCACGGGCTAGAAGCTCCGGCCCCGTCCGTTCCGCTTCTCCCCCGGCGTTACCCCGGCCTCGCCAGCGGGCGATGATGCTTGCCTATTCCCACCTCGTCATTGCGAGGAGGCGAAGCCGACGCGGCAATCCAGAGCCGTTGCGTGGGGCTCTGGATTGCTTCGCTGCGCTCGCAATGACGAAGGGAGGATCAGCCCTCCAGCGCGGCTACGCCCGGCAGCTCCTTGCCTTCCATCCATTCGAGGAATGCGCCGCCAGCTGTTGAAACATAAGTGAAATCGCCCGCCACGCCGGCATGGTTGAGCGCGGCGACCGTGTCGCCTCCGCCTGCGACCGAAACCAGCGAGCCTTCCTTGGTCAGCGCAGCGGCGGTCTTCGCCAGGGCGACGGTGGCGGCGTCGAAAGGCGGGGTCTCGAAGGCGCCGAGCGGGCCGTTCCACACCAGGGTGCGGCAGGTCTTGAGCGCATCGCCCAGCGCCTCCACCGCCTGCGGGCCCACGTCGAGGATCATCTCGTCCGCCGCCACCTCGTGCACGTTGCAGATGCGCAGGCTGGGCGGATTGGCGGCGAATTCCTTCGCCACCACCACGTCATAGGGCAAGTGCACCGTGCAGCCGGCCGCATCGGCGGCGTCCAGAATCTCCTCGGCGGTGGAGGCCAGGTCGTGCTCGCACAGCGACTTGCCCACATCCACCCCGCGCGCGGCAAGGAAGGTGTTGGCCATGCCGCCGCCGATGATCAGGTGATCGACCTTGCCCACCAGATGCTTGAGCACGTCGAGCTTGGTCGAGACCTTCGCCCCGCCGACCACGGCGGCCACCGGCTTTTCCGGGTGGCCCAGCGCCTTTTCCAGCGCCTCCAGCTCCGCCTGCATCGCGCGGCCGGCATAGGAGGGCAGCAGGTGCGCCAGCCCTTCGGTGGTGGCATGGGCACGGTGCGCGGCGGAGAAGGCGTCGTTCACGTAGAGATCGCCATTGGCGGCGATCGCCTTCGCGAATTCGGGATCGTTCTGCTCCTCGCCCGGCCAGAAGCGGGTGTTCTCGAGGATCGCCACGTCCCCTTCCCCCAGGATGCCGATCGCCTGGGCGACGATCTCACCCGCGACCTCGGGCACGAACATCACCTCGCGCCCGAGCACGTCCTGGACCGCATCCAGCACCATGGAGAGCGACTGGGTGGAACTGCGTTGCCCCTTGGGCCGGCCGAAATGGGCGAGCAGGAGCACCTTCGCGCCCTTCCGGGACAGTTCGAGGATGGTGGAGGCGGAGGCGCGGACGCGTGTGTCGTCCGTCACCCTTCCGCCGTCCATCGGCAGGTTCAGGTCCACGCGCACCAGCGCGACCTTCCCCTTCACGTCCCCCACATCGTCCAGCGTCTTGAAGCGGCCCATATGCAGTCCTCTTACAGGAAGCTCGCCATCACCTTGGCGGTGTCGATCATCCGGTTCGAGAAGCCCCACTCATTGTCGTACCAGGAGACGACGCGGGCGAGCTTGCCTTCGAGAACCGCGGTCTCGAGGCTGTCGACCGTCGAACTGGCCGGATAATGGTTGAAGTCGGTGCTGACCAGCGGCTGGTCGGTATAATCGAGCACGCCCTTCATCGCCCCTTCCGAAGCGGCCTTCAGCGCGGCGTTGATCTCGTCCTTCGTGGTATCGCGCGAGGGGGTGAAGACGAGGTCGATCAGGCTGACATTCGGCGTCGGCACGCGGACCGAGCTGCCGTCCAGCTTGCCGTTCAGCTCCGGCAGGACCAGGCCCACCGCGCGCGCGGCGCCGGTGGTGGTGGGGATCATGTTCAACGCGCCGGCGCGGGCGCGGCGCAGGTCCGAATGCATCTGGTCGAGGATGCGCTGATCGTTGGTGTAGCTGTGGATCGTGGTCATGAAGCCGCGCTCGATGCCGATCGTCTCATGCAGCACCTTGGCCACCGGGGCGAGGCAATTGGTGGTGCAGCTCGCGTTCGAGACCACGATGTCGTCCGCCGTGAGGGTGGAATGGTTGACGCCGTAGACGATCGTCTTGTCCACGCCCGTGGCCGGGGCGGAGATCAGCACACGCTTGGCACCCGCATCGATATGCGGCTGGCTGGCTTCCTTCGACTGGAAGAAGCCGGTGCATTCCAGCACGATGTCGACCCCCATCGCCTTGTGCGGCAGCTTGCCCGGCTCCCGCTCGCGCGTGACGGCGATCCTCTGGCCGTTCACCGTGATGCTGTCGCCATCCGAAGTGACTTCGCCCGGGAAGCGGCCATGGGTCGAATCATGGGCGAAGAGCAGCGCATTGGCCTTCGCATCGGCGAGGTCGTTGATCGAGACCAGCTCCATCCCGTCGTCGCTGCGTTCCAGGATCGCGCGCGCGACCAGCCGTCCGATACGCCCGAACCCGTTGATTGCAACCTTCGTCGCCATTGCCGAATGCTCCTTTAAATGCCCAGTTTCGCTTTGATTTTCGGTACGATCGCTTCGACGCTGAAGCCGAAATGCGCGAACAGCTCTTCCGCAGGCGCGGAAGCGCCGAACCTGTCCATCCCGATCGTCAGCCCTTGCGGGCCGGTATAGCGTTCCCAGCCGAAAGTGGCACCCGCTTCGATCGAAACGATCAGCGCGTCGGCCGGCAGGATATCCGCCCGATAGGCGGCGCCCTGCGCGTCGAACAGTTCGGTGCACGGCATGGAGACGACATCGGCCCCGATCCCGCCTTCCTCCAGCGCATCGGCCACGTTCAGCGCCAGCTCCACCTCGGAGCCGGTGGCCAGCAGCACCACCTTGCGCCCGGCCTGCGCGCCACGGAGGCGATAGGCGCCCCTGGCGCAGAGGTTCCCGTCGCTCGCCTCGCTCCTCACCTGGGGCAGGTTCTGGCGGCTCAGCGCCAGCACCGTGGGCGTGGAGGGCTGCGCCAGCGCGAGTTCCCAGCATTCCGCGGTCTCGACCACATCGGCCGGGCGCATCACAAGGCAATTGGGCATGGCGCGCAGGCTCTGCAGATGCTCGACCGGCTGGTGGGTCGGCCCATCCTCGCCCAGGCCGATCGAATCATGCGTCATCACATAGACGACCCGCGCCTGTTGCAGCGCAGAGAGCCGGATCGCGGCGCGGCAGTAATCGGTGAACACCAGGAAGGTGCCGCCATAGGGGATCACCCCGCCATGCAGCGCCATGCCGTTCATCGCCGCCGCCATGCCGAATTCGCGAATGCCGTAATAGACATAGCGCCCGCCATGGTCCTGCGCGGAAAACGGCGTGGTCTGGCTGGTCTTGGTGTTGTTGGAGCCGGTGAGGTCGGCCGAACCACCCACCGTTTCCGGCAGCAGGCCGTTGACGACCTCCAGCGCCATCTCGCTCGCCTTGCGGGTGGCGACCTTCTTCGGATCGGCGATCAGCGAGGAGACATAGTCCGACAGGCTGAAACCAGCGGGCAGCTCGCCCGCCATGCGGCGCAGGAATTCATCCTTTTCCGAATGGTTTGCCAACCGGTCCTGCCACTCGGCATGCGCCTGCCGGCCCGCTTCGCCGGTGGAACGCCAATCGGCGAGGATATCGGCCGGAATCTCGAACGGCGGCGCGTCCCAGCCCAGTTCGGCCCGCGCCGCGGCGATCTCCTCGGCTCCCAGCGGCGAGCCATGCGTGGCGGAGGTGCCCTGCTTGTTGGGGGCGCCCTTTCCGATCACCGTCTTGCAGGCGACGAGCGAAGGACGGTCATCGGCCAGCGCAGCGTCGATCGCGCGGGCGATGTCGGCATGGTCGTGCCCGTCGCAAGCGGCGACATGCCAGCCGGCGGCCGCATAGCGCGCCTTGACGTCCTCGCTGGTGGAAAGCCCCGTCCCGCCGTCGATGGTGATCGAGTTGTCGTCCCACAGCACGATCATCCGGCCGAGCCGCAGATGCCCGGCAAGGCCCACCGCCTCGTGATTGATGCCTTCCATCAGGCAGCCGTCACCCGCGATCACCCAGGTGCGGTGATCGACCAACTCATCGCCGAACGCGGCGTTCAGGTGCCGCTCCGCCATCGCCATGCCCACCGCCATGGCAAGGCCCTGCCCCAGCGGGCCGGTGGTGCATTCCACGCCTTCGAGCAGGAAGTTCTCCGGATGGCCGGCGCAGGGGCTGCCGAGCTGGCGGAAATTGCGGATGTCCTCCATCGTCGGCCGCGCATAGCCGGAGAGGTGGAGCAGCGAATAGATCAGCATCGAGCCGTGCCCGGCGGAGAGCACGAACCGGTCGCGATCCGGCCATTTGGGCGCGGCGGGATCGAAGTTGAGATATCTCGACCACAGTACCGCGGCCACGTCTGCCATGCCCATCGGCATGCCGGGATGGCCGCTGTTCGCCGCCTGGACCGCGTCCATCGAAAGCGCGCGGATGGCGTTCGCCATGGGCGCGAGGCGGGACGGATCGAGAATCATGGCGGCAAGCTCCTGCGGACGCGCAGCTAATTGGCTGTTTTATGACGATTCGGCGCGCGGCTTCCTTTGCGGACACGCCGCGCCCCGTCAAGCGCGGCACCGCACGGTTCCGGGCGCGGCGCCCCGCCTCGCCCGATCACAATTCACAACTTTCATGACCATGGTTTTGCAAGCATGGGGAAATCTGGGCTAGCCAGCACCCATGGAACCGCAAAGGGTCAAGAATGCGCTGGCCCGGATCGAGGCTGCCGCAGCCCGGATCGAGGCGGCGGCATCGCGCCCCAGGCCGGCGGGCGATCCGGAGCTTGCCCTCAGGCACGCCCGGCTTCGCGCCGCGGTCGGCTCCTCCCTGCAGGAGCTCGACGCGCTGATCGCGCGAATGGAAAGCTAGGGAGCGGCGATGGCCAACGTCACGCTGGAAATCGCCGGCCGGCCCTACACCGTCGCCTGCCAGGATGGGCAGGAGGCGCATATCGCCGCGCTCGGCCGGGCGATCGACGCCAAGCTCGACTCAGTGGCGCCGCAGGCACTGCAGAACGAGATGCGCACGCTGCTGTTCGCCGCGCTGCTGCTCGCGGACGAGGCGCACGAGCTGAGGCAGGCGGCCGTTCGGGCCCAGCAGGCCCTGCCGGAGCCGGTCGCGCTGGAGGCGCTGGCGGGCCGGCTCGAAAATCTCGCCGCGAGCCTTGAGGGCGGAGCCCGGGACGACTAGATAGGCAGGTGACGGGTACTGCCCGGTACGCGCCGATCGAATATCCCTGAGGCTATAAGCAATCCAAGGGAGCTGTCCCTGTCCGGACCCTGGTTCGAGGCACACGGTTCCCACCTGACGTTGAGGCGTCAGAGGATTTCCCCGGCACCGGCCCATGGTGGTCCCGTCACCCCCGGCAAACGTCCGGCCCGAGCCGGCGGGAGATGTTTTGAACGACGAACTGCATGAGCGGAAATGGGCGCTGCGCCGCCAGATGCGGCAGGCGCGGAAGGATTACGCCGCCTCGCTCGATCCCGATATCCTCGCTCTCCTGTTCCGCAGGCCTCCCGCTGCGGCGCTGGAGCTGATCCCGGCCGGCGCCGCGATCGGCCTCTATTACGAGACGCCGGGCGAAGCGCCCGCCCGCGCCTATGCGCGCTTCCTGTTCGAAGCCGGGCACCGGATCGCCCTGCCCGCCTTCACCGGCCGCGAGGCTCCGATGCATTTCCGCGCCTGGAACGATCCCTTCGGCGAAACCGACATCGAGCCGGGCCCCTTTGGCCCCCAGCCGGCGGCGGAGAACGGCGAGGTGGAGCCGGACGTGCTGTTCGTGCCGCTGGTCGCCTTCACCGAGCGCGGCGAGCGCATGGGCCAGGGGGCCGCGCATTATGACGGCTGGCTGGCAAAGCGCCCCGGCACGGTGACTATCGGCATGGCGTGGGACGTGCAGAAGGTGGACGAGCTGCCGGTGGAGCCGCACGACGTGCCCTTGCGCGCCATCGTCACCCCCACCCGGCTCTACGGGCCGTTCTCCTGATGCGCGACAAGCCCACCCTGCGGATCCCGCTCGGCATCCTCGCCCTGGTGATCGCGCTGGCGCTCTATGCCCTGCTGGTCGCCTGGGCCTCGCAATGGATCGGACAGCTCCACGTGCTGCTGCAGACGCCGATCTATATCGTGCTGGGCGTGATCTGGCTGCTGCCCCTGCGGCGATTCCTGATCTGGATGGAGACGGGCCGCTGGGGATGACGCCTGGGCCTTGGCCTCTTCATCGTCACCCCAGCGAAAGCTGGGGTCTCCGGCAGTGACGCATAAAGGCCCGAGATGCCAGCTTTCGCTGGCATGACGAAAGACGGGTCTGGCAAGCGATCGGCCCGGCCGGGCCGAAGCCCGCCGACGAACCAATCCGAATTTCGGAAAACCCCCAAGTGGCGCGAGTGACGGGGCTCGAACCCGCGACCTCCGGCGTGACAGGCCGGCACTCTAACCAACTGAGCTACACCCGCGTGCCTCTTGGGAGCCGCGCCACTAAGGCAGCGGCGGCAGGCTGTCAACAGGCCTATCGGCGGTTTCTGCGCCTTATGCGCCTGCCGTTTCGCAGCCTGCGCGGCCGTGCGAAAATCCTGCATTTCTTAACCATAAATTCGCCCCTTTCCGCCAGAAGCGCGCCGTTACCGTCACGCATAGGAGGGGGATTTTTCCATGCGGATCGCGATACTCACCGCGCTGGCCGCCTGCGCGATCGCCGCGCCGGCCCAGGGACATGACACCGTCGCGCTGGGCCGCGCCGTGTTCGTCGAGCGGACCGGCCATACCGGCGACGGCCGCATAGAGCGCCGGATCGAGCCGGCCTCCCGCCTCGCCCGGGGGGACAAGGTGGTGCTGATGGTGGAATGGCGCGGCAAGCCCGACGGGAAGGGCTTCGCCGTCACCAGCCCGGTGCCCCGCGCGCTGAGCTTCCAGGACGCGAGCCAGGAAGGCGTCGAGGTCTCGGTCGACGGCGGCAGGAGCTGGGGCAGGATCGGGCAAATCCGGCTGCGCGACGGCGCCGGCATCCGCTTCGCCACGCCGGAGGACGTCACTCATCTGCGCTGGCGGATCGGGCCGCGCGAAGCCGCGCTCGGCAGCGGAAGGCTGACCTACAGCGCGATCGTGCGCTGACCCTTCCCCGTCACACCAGCAGCAGCGCCGGCGTTTCGACCAGCTTCTTCACCGCCTGGACGAAACGCGCCGCATCATAGCCGTCGACCACCCGGTGATCGCAGCTGAGCGAGAGATTCATCAGCTTGCGCTTCTCGATGCGTTCGCCGCCCAGTCCGTCGGGCACGAACATCGGGCGTTCCACGATGCGATTCGGGCCGATGATGGCGACTTCGGGCCGGTTGACGATCGGCGTGGAAGCGACGCCGCCCAGCGGCCCCAGCGATGTGAGTGTGAAGGTGGAGCCGGAGAGCTCCTCCGGCTTCGCCTTTCCCTCCCGCGCGGCCGTGGCCAGCCGGACGATCTCCGCCGCCAGCTGCCAGAGGTTCCTCGCCTGGGCATCGCGGATCACCGGCACCATCAGCCCCGCCCCGGTCTGCACCGCAATGCCCAGATGCACCGATCCGTGGCGGGTGACGATGCCCGCCTCGTCGTCATAGCGGGCATTGATCATCGGGAAATCGGGCAGCGCGCGGCAGATCGCGGTGATCAGCAGCGGCAGCATGGTCAGCCGGGCGCGCGATCCGCGATGGGCGTTGAGCCCCGTCCGCATCTTCTCCAGCTCGGTGACGTCGCATTCCTCGACATAGGAGAAATGCGGGATGTGGCGCTTGGAAGCAGCCATGTTCTCCGCGATCCGGCGGCGCAGGCCGATCACCTTCACTTGCTCGTCCCCCAAGGTGCGGCCGGCGGGCGCGTAGCCTTGCGCACCGCCATAGGAGAGGAACGCGTCGAGATCGGCATGGCGGACGCGGCCGCCTTCGGCCGGGCGGACATCGGCAAGGTCGATGCCGAGTTCCTTCGCCCTGGCGCGCACGGCGGGAGAGGCGAGGACCCTTGCATCATGCGCGGGGGGCTTCTCCGGGCTTTCGGCAGGCTCGGGCGCCTCTTCGGGCGGCTCGGGCTCTACTACAGCAGGCTCGGCCTTCGTGACTTCCCTGCGGGCGGGATCCGCCGCAGGAGGCGCGTCATCCTCCCCCTCTCCCTCCACGTCCAGCACCACCAGGGGGGAGCCGATCGCGATCATCTCACCCTCCCCGCCGGCGATCTCCAGCACAATGCCGGCCACGGGGCTTTCCATCTCCACCGTCGCCTTGTCGGTCATCAGGTCGGCCAGCCGCCCGTCCTCCTCGACCCGGTCCCCCGGCTTCACATGCCAGGCGACGATCTCCGCCTCGGCGATCCCTTCGCCGATATCGGGCAGGTTGAAGACATATCGCGCCATCGCTCTATTCGCCCAGCAGCTTGTCCATCGCCTCGCCGATCCGGATGGGACCGGGGAAATAGGCCCATTCGAGGCTGTGCGGGTAAGGCGTGTCGAACCCCGTCACCCGCTCGATCGGGGCTTCCAGGTGGTAGAAGCAGCGTTCCTGCACCAGCGCGACCAGCTCGGCACCGAAGCCGGAAGTGCGGGTCGCCTCATGTATCACCAGGCAACGCCCGGTTTTCTCCACCGAGCTTTCCACAGCCTCGATGTCGAGCGGGACGAGCGTGCGCAGGTCCAGGATCTCCGCATCGATGCCCTTCTCGCGGCACACGGCCTCCGCCACATGAACCATCGTGCCATAGGCCAGCACGGTCATCGCCGTGCCTTCGCGCACGATCCGCGCCCTGCCCAGCGGGATGCGGTAATAGCCTTCGGGCACCGCGCTGTCCGGATGATCCTTCCACGGGCGCGCGGGCCGCTCGTAATAGCCGTCGAACGGGCCGTTGTAGATTCGCTTCGGCTCGAAGAAGATCACCGGATCGTTATCCTCGATCGCGGCGATCAGCAGGCCCTTGGCGTCGTGCGGAGTGGCAGGGATCACCGTCTTGAGCCCGGCAACATGGGTGAACAGCGCTTCCGGGCTCTGGCTGTGGGTCTGCCCGCCGAAGATGCCCCCGCCGAACGGGCTGCGCACGGTGATCGGCGCGATGAACTCCCCGGCCGAGCGATAGCGCAGCCGCGCCGCTTCGGAAACGAGCTGGTCAAGGCCCGGATAGATGTAGTCGGCGAACTGGATCTCCGGCACGGGCCTGAGCCCGTAGGCGCCCATCCCCACTGCCACGCCGATGATGCCGCATTCGCTGATCGGCGTGTCGAACACGCGGGCCTTGCCGTATTTCGCCTGCAGCCCGGCGGTGCAGCGGAACACGCCGCCGAAATAGCCGACATCCTCCCCCAGCACGATCACGTCCGGATCGCGCTCCAGCATGACGTCCAGCGCATCGTTGATCGCCTCCACCATGGTGAGGCGGCGCACCGGCGCTTCGGCAAGGGTGACGGGATCGTCCTGCTCGGTCATTCGGGCCATTTGGCCTGCCTTTCACGGATCGCTTGCGCGGCCTGCTCCTCCAGGTGCCAGGGCAGATCCTCGAACACGTCCTCGAACATGGTGTGGAACGGATGATGGAGGCCATGGCCCAATATGCCGTTCTTCTCCGCCTCCCGCGTCGCCTCGCGCACCTGCTCGGCCAGTTCATGGTCCATAGCGGCGTGCCGTTCCTCCGACCATTCACCCAGGGCGACGAGGTGATCCTTCAGCCGCGCGATCGGATCGCCCAGCGGCCATTCCTCCCGCTCCTGCGCGGAACGGTAGGCGGAAGGATCGTCCGAGGTGGAATGGCCTTCGGCGCGATAAGTGAAATGCTCGATCAGCGTCGGCCCTGCATTGGCCCGCGCCCGGTCCGCCGCCCAGCGTGTCGCGGCATGGACAGCCAGCGCATCGTTCCCGTCCACCCTGAGGCCGGCGATGCCATAGCCGATCGCGCGCGCGGCAAAGGTCGTCCGTTCCGCCCCGGCGAAACCCGAGAAGCTGGAGATCGCCCATTGGTTGTTCACCACATTGAGGATCACCGGCGCATTGTACACCGCGGCGAAGGTGGCGGCGGAATGGAAATCCCCTTCCGCGGTGGAGCCTTCCCCGATCCAGCTGGCGGCGATCCGGCTATCATGGCGGATCGCGCTCGCCATCGCCCAGCCCACCGCTTGCGGATATTGCGTGGCCAGGTTGCCGGAGATGGTGAAGAAGCTGTGCGCCCGGCTGGAATAGAGGATCGGAAGCTGCCGCCCCTTCAGCTTGTCCGCCCGGTTCGAATAGATCTGGTTGACCATCTCGAGCAGGGGATAGCCCCGCGCGATCAGGATGCCCTGCTGGCGATAGGAGGGAAAGACCATGTCGTCCGAAGCGAGCGCATGCGCGGCCGCGACCGAGGTCGCTTCCTCCCCCGTGCATTTGAGGTAGAAACTGGTCTTCCCCTGGCGCTGGAGGCGATACATCCGCTCGTCAAACGCGCGGGTCAGCGCCATGTCGCGCAGCATCCGGCGCAGCAGGTCGGGGGAAAGGCGCGGATCCCAGGGCCCATGCGCCCGCCCGTCATCACCCAGCACGCGGATGAGGCCCGTGCAGAGCGGATGGGTCTCGGCAGGATCGCAGGTCTCGTCGGGCCGTGGCTGCACGCCGGCTTCGGGAATCGCCAGCCAGGAATAATCCACCTTGTCGCCGGGGCGGTATCGAGGCTCGGGCACGTGCAGCGCAAGCCGGGGCCGGTTGGCCCCGCCTGGCCCGTGATCTCCGGATGCGCCGCTCATCCTTCCGCATTCTCCCGCGAAGCGGTCACGGCGCCGGTGGCAGTGCCGATATTCCCGCTTCGCGCCATTTGGTTTCACGAGCCGCAAGGCTCGTCAAGCAAACGGATCAGACTGCGATAGGTGCCCTGATCGCGCCCTGCGGCGTGTAATCATGCACAACGAAATCCTCGATCCGGTAGCCGAAGATCGTTTCCGGCCGACGCAGGATCTCGAGACGAGGCTCGCCCCGCGGCGTGCGGGAGAGTTGTTCGCTCACCAGATCGGCGTGGTTGAGATAGAGGTGGGTGTCGCCCCCCATCCACACAAGCTCCCCCGGCTCCAGATCGGCCTGCTGGGCCAGCATCCGCACCACCAGCGCGGCGGACCACAGGTTGAACGGCAGGCCCAGCGCCACGTCGCAGCTGCGCTGGAACAGGATGCCGTTCAGCCGCCCGTCGGCGACATGGAACTGGTAGGTCTTGTGGCAGGGCGGCAAGGCCATCTGCTCCAGCTCCGCCACGTTCCATCCCTCGATGATATGGCGGCGGCTGCCGGGATTGCTCCGCAGGCTCTCGACCACCTGCGCGACCTGGTTGACGCCCGGCCCCTTGCGCCAGGTGCCGTCCCCGTTCGGCTCGTAGGTCGGCCAGTCGACCCATTGCTTGCCATAGACCGGCCCGAGATCACCCCAGCGGGCGGCGAAGGCTTCGTCCTGCGCGATCCGCGCGACGAAATCCTCCAGCGCGATCGCCTCGCCCGTCTCGCGCATGAAGCGGGCATGGGGCCATTCGTTCCAGATATTGACGCCCTGCAGCACCAGCGGGCGGATATTGGTGCCGCCCGCGAGGAACCACAGCATCTCGCGTGTCGCCGTCTTCCAATAGACCCGCTTGGTGGTGATCAGCGGCATACGCCCGTCCGAAAGGTCGAAGCGCATCTGGGCCCCGAAGACCGAGCGCGTGCCCACCCCCGTACGGTCCACCCGTTCGCTCCCCTGTTCCCACACGTGGCGCAGCAGATCGAGATATTGCCATTCGGGATGGCGCGAAGGGGCTTGCGAAGCCTCGAAATGGAGGGCGGAGCGGGCGGTCATGGCATCCATGTAATGCACGCGATACGATCTTCCCAACCCCCTCCCCGCTCCATTCGCGAAAGATTGTGGGGCCGTGGTTGATAAGTTGCCGCAGGCGGCCGATCCTCCCGAATCGAAAGCCGAATTTCCGGCCGTCTCATCGCCCGGTGAAATGCCCGCTTGCCACCCTGCCTCCGCGCCGCTATTGGGCCGCCTCTGCCTCGCCCCGCCTCCGTGCGGGAGCGCCGGTCGGGGAGTAGCTCAGCCTGGTAGAGCACTGTCTTCGGGAGGCAGGGGCCGGAGGTTCGAATCCTCTCTCCCCGACCAAATATCTTCGTGGAATAGCTTTAAACCTTTCAATGGGTTATAAAGGCTGTTTACGTCGAGAATTTTGCCTTCGGAGGAGCGCCTCCGTAAGGTATTGAATTCTCTTAGTTAACTCCAGGATTCCGAGTTCTAATCCTAGAAGGGTTGAAGCCAAAACCGGGCTGGCAAACACATTTCACGATTTGGCTGGCTAGCACGCGCGATCATTGAGAGTGGCACCAACGAGTAGCTCCATACCCGTCTGCTAGGGTCTGGATCGAGCTTCCATCAACTCGTTAACCAGTTCCAAATCCGCAAGACTGGCCTGCTGCCGGTTTGGTGGACACCGAGATAGGGTGTTTCCACCTATCGGAGGTCCACAATGCAAAGAAGGAAGTTCAGCCGCGAGTTCAAGCTTGAGGCGGTGAGGATGGTCCGCGAAC
>Ga0164243_10011696_pt1 | contig 12486 bp, 9 predicted proteins | sample OricompcompostOP_FD_108781 | JGI IMG/M metagenome (GOLD analysis project Ga0164243, IMG submission 108781) | Organic Plus compost microbial communities from Emeryville, California, USA - Original compost - Organic plus compost (OP) | ecosystem: Engineered > Solid waste > Mixed feedstock >...
CCACCACAACACCGGAGGCCACTACCGACCCGCTGATCGAACTGCCTGCCTGAAAGCCCGACGAAGGATCAGAAACGAGTTACACCACTACCTGGGACTTGACTGGGCGCACCCGCTGCGAGAGTCACGATTCCGCCACGGCGAGCCGCAAATCCCCCAGCGACCGTCATCCGACTCGCGGAACAGTCGCGACGCACGTCCCGACCAGACGGCGCACCAGCCCATAACCGGGGAGCCAAACCCGACGCTTCCGATCAGGGTCCGAGCACCTGCGGGGAAATCGCCCGAACCCTTTGCTACCCCCGGACGGGGATTCACTATCTCAAATAATAGGTCCATGAATGAGGACACGTCTCGCGGCGGGAATGGCCGCGGCAACCATCGCGTCGGCTACCGCAGGTGTCGCACTGGGAGCGTGCACCGCCGACGCACGCCCCTCCACCACTACGTCAAGCTGACCAGATCGCAGACCGCTGCGGTTGCACAGACCGGTGTCGCGGCGATGTTCGCCGCCACGCCGCCGTTGCCGACCGTGTACAACAATCCTTGGCTCGGGAACACGATCCAGGAGACCGCGAACCAGGCGGCACGGACCGGCGGCTGCATTTCCGTGCGTGTCTTCGGCAACGGAACCGGCAACTACACGAACGTAGTCACCTACTACCCCTCGCGTTTCTGCGCGCCCTAGCAGTCCGGATCGCCGCGTAGGGTGAGCCGTCGAAGCGGGCTCATCCCACGCGGTAGATGATCTCGCCCAACCTCCCGTCGAGCAACTTCACGGCCTCACCGAGGAACGCGAACGCCTCGTTGTGGGTCTGGCCGTGGTAGTAGCGGTAGTAGATCTGCTGGGCGATCACGGCGGCACGGAACAGGCCGAACGCCTCGTACCAGCGCCACTTGTCCGGGGTCATCTCGAAACCCATGCGCTCGCAATAGCGTTCGACGAACTCCGCACGGGTGATCATACCCGGCAGGTGCGTCGGCACGCGGCGCATCATCTTCTGGGCGTCGGAGTCGTCGGCCTGGATCCAGTACGCCATCGACCCCGCGACGTCCATCAGCGGATCGCCGAGCGTGGCCATCTCCCAGTCGAGGATGCCGATGACCTTGGTCGGGTCGTTCTTGTCGAGGACGACGTTGTCGAGCTTGAAGTCGTTGTGGATGACGCAGTTCCCGACGTCGTCGGGCTGGTTCGCCTCGAGCCAGCCCATCGACGTCTCGAGGTCGGGGACGTCGGGGGTGTGCGCGTTGCGGAAGCGCGTGATCCAACCGCCGACCTGCCGCTTCACATAGCCGGGGCCCTTCCCGAGGTCGCCCAGGCCCGTCTTGGTGACGTCCACCGAGTGCACCTCGACGAGGGTGTCGATGAAGTTGAAGCACAGTTGCCGGGCCTGCTCGGGGCTGAGCGGGACATCGGCCGGCCACTCCTTGCGCGGGATCACCCCGTCGATCCGCCCCATGACGTAGAAGTCGGCGCCGAGCACCGACGGGTCGTCGCAGAACGCGATCATCGGCGCGATGTACGGGATCACGTCGGCGAGTTCGGACTGGATGCGGTACTCGCGCCGCATGTCGTGCGCGCCCTTGGCCTTGGTCCCGCGCGGCGCGTGACGCAGGATCAGGTCGCGCGTCGGGTAGCGCAGCAGGAACGTGAGATTCGATGCGCCGCCGGAGAACTGGCGTACCTCGGGCACGGCGTCGAGCCCCTCGACGTCCGGTGCGGCGGCACGCAGCCAGGACGCCATGGCCTCGACGTCGAACGCATCCTCGTCCCGGACCGCGCTGGCCCCGGCCACCTCGTCTGCCATCGTGTTCGGTGCTTCCTCTCGTGCGATTGGGTCGTGTTCGATCAACGGGGTGTCAGCGGTACTTGCCCAACTCCAGTCGGGCGACCACGTTGCGGTGCACCTCGTCCGGACCGTCGGCCAGGCGCAGCGACCGCGCGCCGACCCATGCCTGGGCGAGTGGGAAGTCGTCGGTCATGCCGGCGCCGCCGTGCAACTGGATGGCCATGTCGATGACCGACAGCGCCATGTTCGGCACCTCGACCTTGATCTCGCTGACCGCCGACAACGCCTCCCGGCTCATGCCCTGGTCGAGCAGCCACGCCGCGTGCAGGACCAGCAGCCGCGAGCGGTTGATCGCGATGCGGGCGTCGGCGATGCGCTCGCTGTTGCCGCCCAGCTTGGCGAGCCGCTTGCCGAACGCCTCGCGTGAAAGCGCTCGCCGGACACCGAGTTCCAGCGCCCGCTCGGCGAGGCCGATCGCGCGCATGCAGTGGTGGACGCGACCGGGGCCGAGGCGTCCCTGCGCGATCTCGAACGCCCGCCCCGGACCCAGCAGGATGTTCGACGCCGGGACGCGCACGTTGTCGAAGCTGACCTCACCATGGCCGAACGGCTCGTCGAAATAGCCCATCGTGGTGAGCATCCGCTCGACCTTCACCCCGGGGGTGTCGATGGGGACGAGCACCATGGTGTGCCGCGAGTGCCGGTCGGCCTGCGGATCGGTGACGCCCATGAAGATCAGCACCTTGCAGTCGGGATGCCCGACGCCGGTGGAGAACCACTTGGTGCCGTTGATGACCACGTCGTCGCCGTCGAGTACCGCGCTCGCCGCCATGTTGGTGGCGTCCGACGACGCGACTGCCGGCTCGGTCATGCAGAAGGCGCTGCGAATATCCGCGCGCAGCAGCGGTTCGAGCCATTCCTTCCGCTGCTCCTCGGTGCCGTAGCGGAGCAGCACCTCCATGTTGCCGGTGTCCGGCGCGTTGCAGTTGAAGATCACGGGCGCCAGCGCCGACGACCCCATGGCCTCCGCGATCGGCGCGTAGTCGATGTTCGACAGGCCCTCTCCCCCATCGGTGCCGAAGTCCGCCGCATACCGGCCGGCGTGCGCCGCGGGCAGAAAGAGATTCCAGAGCCCTTCCGCGCGAGCCTGTTGCTGCAGGTCGGCGATCAGCGGCGACGGCGTCCACGGGTCGCCGCCCTCGTCACGACGTTTCTTGATGTCCCGATGGATCTCGGCTTCGGCGGGTTCGATCTTGTCGGCGACGAACGCCCGCACCCGCTCGGTGAGCTCGGCGGACCGTGGTGACGGAGAGAAGTCCATGCCCCGACCGTATCGCGGCCCACGACCGTCGGGTGGCTACTTCCAGTAGACCGTCGTCCCCTCCGGCCCTCCGGTGGTGCGGATCAGCTTGGCGAAGCAGTGGTCGGGGTCGAAGCCCTGGGCGCGGCACCAGTTGTTGGCCTCGGCCGGGCCGGGGAACGTCGCCGCGGCCACGGTCACCCACCAGCCGGAATAGGAGAAGATCGGCCACTCGTCGCTGTAGAGCAGCCGAACATCGTTGAACCGCAGCCGAAGTGCCAGGAACTCGTCGAGGATCGCCTGGTCGTCCCAGGTGCGACCGTCGGCGACGAGGCCCGGGCGCTTGGAACTCAGCTGCGCCACCCACCGGTTGTTCAGGTTGGCCAGGATGAACGCGCGATCGGAATCGGCCTGGAGACGCAAGGCGTTCGCGCTGCTCGCGGTCACATCCGCGCCCGCGGGCAGGGCCGGACCGGTCGCCACCGCGGACGCCGACGACGTGCCCGACTCCGGCACAGTCAGCGACGGCGGCGCACCCGATGTCGGGCCCTTGTCGCAGTCGACGAGGTACCGGCCGCCGCCGTCATTCGATTCGCCGGAACCGGACCCGGCCGTACCGGGCTCGGCGGATGTCCCGTCCGGGAGGGTGTCGGGGAGCCGGAAGAAGCTGCCCGGCGGATAGGTCAGCTCCAGCGTCAGGCCGGAGCCCGCGTCGTCGAGCGACGGCACCGCAACCGGTGACCGCTGGAAGTCGAAGTTGCCCGAGGCGATGAGCCCGCTGCCGTCGGAGATGGTGATCCGCGTCTGCGGCCCGTAGAGCACGTCTCCGCCCGGGCATTTCGCCGTCACCTTGAACGTGACCACGAGCCCGCCCGAGGCTGTGCGGAAGGACTGCGGTTCGAACACCGGCGGCGAACCGCAGGGCGTCACGTAGGTGGTTCCGCCGTCACCGGTCGCCGACCGGCGCTCGGTGCCGGGGACAATCGCGCGCGGACCGGTCGGCGCGAAGCCGGTGATCGCGGTGCTGGTCAGCGTCACGAGGCGGTCGCCGAGTGCGAAGGTGAGCGCCGCCCGGGGCGTCGAGTCCCCAGCGGGCGGCACGTTTCCGAGCGAGGCTGCCGGGAGGGTCCACGCCGCCGCGCCGCCTTCGAGATCGAGCGCGACGAGACCGCCTTCTGCCGTCGGGGTGATGAGCCGTTCACCGTCGGTCACCGAGTGAGACGTGGAGCCGTAGGCCCTTCCGGCCGGCGACGTCCACCGTTCCTGCCCGGTCCGGGTGTCCACCGAGATGATCTTCCCGTTGTCCCGCACCACGACCTCCCGGTCGTCGGCGACCGCGAGCTCGGGCGACGAATACTGCTGCAGCCCCTGCATCGACCACAGCCGGTCCCCGTCGGCCAGATCGGTGTACGCGGTGTCGATCAGGACGCGCCCCTCCTGTCCCGGGGTCGCGACCACCGGTGCCGATGCGGTCGCGCCGGCGATCTCGTCGGTGGTGCCGTCGGGTCGGATGCGTACGAGCGGTCCGTTCTCCGGCATGTCGCCGACCATGCGTCCGGTCGTCACGAGCAGCGAGCCGTCCGACAACGCGTCCATGCCGGTTCGGCCCGGACGGGCGAGGACTTCTCGCCCGTCGTCCGCCGAGACCACCGCCACGACACCGTCGGCGCTGGCGACGAAGTGCTCGGTGGCGATGAACTGCGAACTGTCCCCGGTGGGGAGTGCCTCGGGCAATTCGACCACGCGCTCCCACTCGGTGCCGCTCGGGGTGATCTTCTGGAACGTCACCGAGCGTCCGGCTCCGCCGCCGAAAGTGCGCACGTATGCGGCTTTGCCGTTGTATGCGATGCCGAACGCGGATGCCGGTGCCGGCGCCGCGCCGGTCTGTTGTCCCGTGCGGGTGTCGATGAAGTACGCCGTGGCGTCGCCGAGACAGGCGATGGTGTGGTCGACGATCGACGGTGAGCATGACGTGACCGGCTTGTCGAAGATCCACCGGCCACCGGTCTCGACGTCGACCCCGAGCACGCGCCGCGTCGGGCCGTCTGCCGTGCCCGGGCCGCTGACGAGGGTCACCAGGGTGTCGTCGTCATGGGCGGCGCCACCGGTCCGGTACTGGGACTCCTGCGACAGCACCGACACGAACGCCTCCCCACCCACCGATGCCGAGTCGATCCTCCACGCCGCGCTCGGCGTGGTCGGGAACGAGCCGGTCAGCTGACCGGCGACCAACTCCGGGTCGTCCGGGGACCGCGACGTCTTCCACCAGACCACGCCGCCGATCACCAGGGCGAGCACGCATGCCAATGCGATACCGGTGATCGCGTACGCCTTGGTGTTCGAGCGTCGCGGTTGCGGCGGTTGCCATCCGGACTGCGGAGCTCCTGGCGGGTATCCCGGGGGCGGGTATCCGCCCGGCGGGTATCCCTGGGCCGGGTATCCGGCCGTCGGATACCCGGGAGGAGTCGGGCCGGGAGGACCCGATGTCGGAGCCATCCCCGGATACGGACTCTGTCCCGGCTGCGGCATGGCCGGCCCGGGTCCGTACGCGGTGGGTACCGACTGGGTCGCGGCATACGGATCGGGCTGGGCGGGGATGCCTCCGGACGGCGCGGGCGGGGCCGGATCGGATGCGACGTCCTTGCTCAGCGAGACGCCGGGCACTGCCGTCGGGGGCTCGGGCTGAGGCGCGGGCGGGGCCGGATCGGATGCGACGTCCTTGCTCAGCGACACGCCGGGCACGACCGTCGGGGGTTCCGGCCCGGGGCGGACCGCCCGGGGCTCGATCACCGTGGGTGACTCGTCCGGATCGGGCACCGGCGAACCGGACTGTCCATCACCCGTGTGCGACATCCCCACAGTCAAACCCAGGAGGACCCGGACGACTATCCCCCGTGCGGACTATTTCCCGCCGTCTCCTCCCGGTCGGCCTCACCGACGGGAAGATCTGCGCGAGCGCGGTTCTCGTATCGGAGCAGCATCTGCGTGCAGATCCACACCCAGATGGCGCCGAACAGCCAGCCCGAGAGGACGTCGGTGGTCCAGTGCACGCCGAGTTCGATTCGGGTGAGCCCCACCAGGATCGACAGCAGCGGGGCGAGCAGCAGCACCCATCGGTGAGCACGGACCCAGGCGAAGGACCGGTAGGCGACGACCGCGCACAGACCGAACACGATCATCGTCATCATCGAGTGGCCCGACGGGTAGGAGAAGGTGTCGATGTTGAGCAGGCGGTCCTCGACCGGCGGACGGTTGCGCGCGAACCCGAACTTCAGCGCCTGCGAGATCGCGAAACCGACGATGGTGCCGGCCGCGACGTAGACCGCGTCGGCGGTGCGCCGCGCCGCCGCGAGTGCCAGGACCGCCAGAACCGTGATCACGGTGATGGTCACCGTGTCGCCGAAGGTGGTGATCACCTCGGCGATGGTGTTCCACGGTTCGGTGCGGTGGGTCACGACCCATTCCCAGATGTTCTCGTCGATCCGGGTCGGCGATATGAACATCCGTCACCGGCCTTCCTGCTCGTACCGATCGCGTCGCGTGCCCAACCTTATCCCGGCTTCGGCAACCATCCGTCCGACCGAACTTGCGATGCCCGCCACCTGCGCAGACATGCCCCGCAAGCCGCCTCCAAGTGCGCCGCAAGTCCTGGCCACGAAGGTGGTCCCATCACCTTCCAGAACCACCGACACGAAAGCGAGAGCCCTCTGATGAAGACCCCCGTCGCCACCTCCGTCCACCCCGTCCAGCTGCGTCTGCCCGGACAGGCCGCCGCGCCGCAGGGCCCGGTGGACCCGTTCATGATGTACGTGATGCATCACGCGTTCCGTCGCGATCTCACCGACTTCGCCGCGGCGGTGCCGGTCACCCCGCTCCACGATGCAGGGACGTGGAAGGCGCTGGCCCGCCGGTGGGACCTGTTCTCCCGTGCGCTCCACCACCATCACACCGGCGAAGACCTCGAGCTGTGGCCGGTCCTCGAGGAGCGTGCGGACGAGGCGGAGAGAGTGGTCCTACAGGCGATGGACGCCGAACACGACATGATCGACCCGCTGCTGGAGAAGGCCGCCGCCGGATTCGCCGCGCTCCTCGAGAATCCGGACGAGCAGACGCGTTCACGACTCTCCGCTGTCCTGTCGGAGGCCGTGACGGTCCTCGACGCCCACCTCGCCCATGAGGAGACCGATGCGCTCGCCATCGTGCAGCGCCGCATGACGCCGCAGGACTGGGCCGACTTCGAGGCGAAGATGCAGCGGTCCAACGGCCTGCGCGAGATGACGAAGGTCGGGCCCCTGTTCCTCAAGGGACTCCACGGCGAGCACCTCGCCGACGTCAACGCTCGCATCCCGTCGGCCCTCAAGCTGATCGTCAAGCTCGGCGGACCGTCGTTCCGCCGACTCGACGGACGCGCCTTCTATTACATCGGCGCCTAGGCCCGCTCGCCCCGGAACGAGATCGCCACCTCCGCAGGATTCGCATGCGAATCGATCGCGGAGGTGGCGATCTGCTTTCGATCTGGGCTACTTCGTCAGCGCGCGCCCGATGACCAGGCGCTGGATCTGGTTGGTGCCCTCGAAGATCTGGGTGATCTTGGCCTCGCGCATGTACCGCTCCACCGGGAAGTCACGGGTGTAGCCGGCGCCGCCGAAGACCTGGACCGCGTCGGTGGTGACCTTCATGGCGGCATCGGTGGCGACGAGCTTGGCGGTCGCCGCGGCGCGCGAGTACTCCTTGCCGGCGTCGCGGCGACGGGCGGCGTCGAGGTAGGTGGCGCGGGCGGAGTCGACCGCGGCCGCCATGTCGGCGAGCACGAAGTTCAGGCCCTGATGATCGATGATCTTGCGGCCGAACGCGGTTCGCTCCTGTGCATACTCGACGGCGGCGTCGAGCGCGGCCTGCGCGAGGCCGGTCGCGACCGCAGCGATGCCCAGGCGCCCGGAATCCAGTGCCGAGAAGGCGATCTGCAGACCCTGCCCCTCGGCACCAAGCCGGCGTCCCTCCTCGACGAAGGCGCCGTCGTAGGACGCACCGGTGGTCGGGACCGCGTGCAGGCCCATCTTGTCCTCGGGCTTGCCGAAGGTCAGCCCCTCGGTGTCGCGCGCGACGAAGAAGCAGGACACGCCCTTCGACCCCTCGCCGGTGCGGGCGAACAGGTTGTAGACGTCGGCGATCCCGCCGTGGGTGATCCACGCCTTGGAGCCGGTGATCGAGTAACCGCCGTCGGTCGGGGTGGCGCGGCAGGTGAGCGCCGCGGCGTCGGAGCCGGCCTGCGGCTCGCTGAGGCTGTAGGCGCCGATGATCTTGCCGTTCAACAGGTCCGGGAGCCACTTCTCCTTCTGCTCCTGGGTGCCGAAGTTGAACAGCGGATGACTCGCGAGTCCGTGCACGCTCACCGCGACGGCGACCGATGCCCAGCGCGCGCCGAGCTCTTCGAGGACCTGCAGGTACACCTCGTACGGCTGGCCGCCGCCATCCCATTCCGTCGGGTACGGCAGGCCGAGCAGGCCCGCCTCACCCAGCTCGGCGAAGAGGCCCTCGGGGTACTTGCGCTCCTTCTCGTACTCGGAGGCGATCGGCGCCATCCGCTTGTCGGCGATGTCGCGGACCAGCGCGATCAGGTCGCGGGCCTCGTCGTTGGGGAGTAGACGGTCGACCGGCATCGGAACCTCCATGTTCACAGCGTTCAGGTAACTGAACTAGTACTCAAGTCCTCTGCACAGTACTATTTCGGCAGCCGTCCGTACAGCCACGGTGGTCGTGGGTCGGGTGAGGGAGGAGGTGGCCGCGTGCCGCGCGAGGGATTCGCCACGCGTCGTCGTGCCGCGCTGTTCGACGCCCTGCTCGAGCTGATCCTGCGGGACGGCTTCGCCCACCTGTCCATCGCCGACATCGCCACCGAGCTGCGCTGTTCCAAGTCGACGCTGTACACGCTCGCGGCGAGCAAGGAGCAGCTGGTGACGGCCACCGTGACCCACTTCTTCCGCACCGCGACCGAGCAGGTCGAGGCACGGGTCGTGGCGGCCGAGGGCCCCCGCGAGGCCGTCATCGCCTACCTGGTGGCGGTCGGCGAGGCCCTGTCCCCGGCGTCGGAGGCGTTCATGCGCGACCTGGACGCCTTCGCGCCCACCCGAGCCCTCTACGAGCTCAACACCCGTGCGGCCGCCACCCGCGTGCAGGAGCTGATCGCCGAGGGCGTGGCGGCGGGCGAGTTCCGCAACGTGAACGCGGCATTCGCCGCCGACCTCGCCGCGTCGATGATGAGCCGAATCCAGCGTCGCGAGGTCCATGCCGCGACGGGACTCGACGACGCCGCGGCCTACCGGCAGCTGGCATCGATCCTCACCGCGGGAATCGATGCGGCCGGCGACAGTTCCTGAGACCGCGGTTCGCCGGTTCTCACCGCCCGGAAAGCACTCCCGCGGAACGCTTTCCGCCCAGGAACGAGCCCTCGGCCCGACTGTCCTGTTCAGCGACCTCGACGCTCGAGGTGCGTCACGCCGGCGGCGTCGACCCACCACCGCACGCGGACCTCGCGCGGAGATCCACCGTCGGACACCGTGATCCACAGCTCGTCGTGCAACCGCACCTCACCGCGCGGTATTTCCACCCCACGTTCGGCGGTGAACCGCACCGCTTCCGGGTGTGTCCAGGTGACCGCGTCGCCCGGTTCGGCGACGCTCGCCCCGTACTCCTCGGAGGCCAGCGGCAGGTCGAGCAGGGTCGCGAGCACCTCGGCGTCCGCCGGGTTCACCGTCGGACCGGAGAGCACCGCCTCGTCGTCCGGCAGCGCCTGCAGGAACCACGCCTCGTCGACGACGACAGCGCGATCGGACACCGCGCCGGACAGCGTCCGCACCCGTTCCGGCACCTCGACGTCGGCGGGGTCGACGACACCGGACCGGCACGCCGCCACCACCGCGGCGTGCACGAGCACCGCCGCCCCTGCCGCGATCTCCCGGTCGGCCGACCCCAGCCTGGTCAGGAGCAGCGCGGCGTCGTCGGCGGTGTCGGGCTCGAGCCGGGCGAGCGCACCGACCAGGGCGTCGGCGTGTGGATGCTCGAGCGGGTCGACGATCCCGGCGAGGATGTCGTCCGACGGCGCACGGTACTCCCCCAGGAGCAGCCCGTCGATCTCGGCGTTCCGGCGCAGCCACCACGCGGTGTAACCGTCACGATCGGCCAGCAGGGGTGCGATCTCCTCGTCGGTGGCGAGCATCGTCAGCGCCTCCGGCCAGCGGCCCTCGTCGACGAGGTCGAGATCGCGTACCGCCCGCAGGCTCTCGGGAGCCTCGGGGAGGGAGTCCCACCAGTCCTCCTCGTCGGGCAGGTCGTGATCGGGCCCGACGGGCAACTCGTCCTCGACGACGAGGAATCCCCATCCGACACCGAGACGACGCAGCTCGTCGGCGCCGCATCCGGCGACGACGTCGTCGGCGACCACCCCGAACGGATGGTCCTCGACGAGCACGTCGAGCAGCGGGCTGTCCGGGAGCAGCAGCTCGTCGGCGGGGCGGAGTTCGCCCTCGGTGTCACGCAACGGCAACTCCGCGAGCCACGGCGGCACCGCGGCGTCGGGGTCGGCGCGGAGCACGGCGCAGATCTCGGCGGCCAGGCCGTCGTCGTCGATCCCGTCGAGATCGACATCGGCCACCAGCGTCCGCAACGCCGGGTCCGCGAGCGCGTCGGCCACCGTGAGTTGCCCGACCCCGAGCCGTTCCAGCAGCGGGTGGCGGGCGTCGGGGTGCACGGTGGGGATCCAGCGCATGGGCGTGGCGATGCGGTCGCTGACGAACAGCCCGCGCGCCCCGATGGAGATCCGGCCGTCCGACCTCGGGACCGGCAACGCGCCCAGTTCCTCGACCTCGCGCCCGGTCGAGACCAGCGGGGCGAGCGCGTCGTACAGGTCATGCCACCACGACGGCTCGTGCTGCAACCCGACGAGCCGCTCGGCGAGCGCGGCGAGCCCGAGCTCCTCGACCCCGAGCCGTCCGAGTGTCGGAAGATGTTGCGCCATCGAGAGATCGGGGTGAACGAGATCGCCGAAGTGCTCGCCGAGCAGATCCGCGAGGCGGTCGGTGAGCCCGACGAGGACGACCGCGCGGGAGGGGATCAGCTCGCCGCCGTCGGCGGCCGGCAGCCACGCCGCGTCCCGGAGCTGCGCTCGCACCGCCTCGATGAGCCGTGCGTCATCCCGGTTGCGCGCGAGATGGAGCTCCGGCACGAGCTCCACGCGCCGTGCCGGCTCGACGATCCGGACGAGATCCACGTATCCGACTGCGGCATCGGCGATCTCGGCACCGGGATGCAGGTGTCGCCGGTCCGGGGTCAGCGGTAGGTCGGTGATACAGCGGCAGGGCAGACTCAACTCGATGTCGGTGGGGGTCGGCGCACGCAGCACGTCATGCTCGGGCGGGACGCCGTCGGCCTCGACGAGCCACCGTGTGCCACCCCGGGCGACCTCGAGCCATCGCCGCGCCGAACGGTCGCCGTCCTCGCCCACGGTCACCGCGACGACCGAGGCGACCGCATCCGGGTCGTCGAGCTCGGGACCCGGCGTCCGCTCCACCCGCACGTCCACACCGGAGATCGTGATCCGTTGCAGCGCTGACAATTCCACGACGAGGTCGGGCGCCTGCGCAATCATCGCCGCCAGCAGCGGGGCCGCCGGCTCACGCAGGTGCAGGACCACCTCGGTGTCGAAGTCGGGGGCCGGTCGGGCGTCGGTGGGCCAGACGAGGCGCAGGGTGGGCACCGAGGAGTCGTCGACGGGGATCCCCGCCGCGCGGACCGCATCCAGGGTCCGCTCACGATCGAAGACGATCGACCCCGACCTCGATCTCACCTCGACGCGGTCGGAAACCGTTGCGGTGGCGGTGAACCCGACCCCGAATCGGCCGATCTGCCCCTCGGCGGGCGCCTTGGCGGACACCCGCAGCGCCGCCAGCGAGCGCACACCTTCGACGGTCAGCGGCGCGCCGGTGTTGGCGACATGCAGTTCGTCGCCGTCGGCCCACACCTCGAGTTGGCCGGCGACACCGGCGGCGGCCGCCGCGTCGGCGGCGTTGGCCGCGAGTTCGGTGAGCAGCCGGTCACGGTAACCGACCGTGACCAGATCGGATTCGGCCGCCGCGTCCTCGGCGAGCCTGGTGGGCGATGCGGCCCAGGCGTCCAGGGTCGCGGTCCGCAGGGATGCGGTGCCGAACGGATCGGCGCTCATCGGACGCCCGGTGTCGTTCAGGAACGGGCCGGTTCGGCGTCGCGGGCGAACTCGATGATCTCCAGCGCACCGTCGTCGTAGGCGTCATAGGCGGGCGAACCCTCGCCCTTCGGCGCCTCGACGTCGGAGTGCGCACCGCAGCCGTACTCGGCCGAGACGACGTGGCCGTCGGCCGCGTA
>Ga0164243_10011697_pt1 | contig 12486 bp, 10 predicted proteins | sample OricompcompostOP_FD_108781 | JGI IMG/M metagenome (GOLD analysis project Ga0164243, IMG submission 108781) | Organic Plus compost microbial communities from Emeryville, California, USA - Original compost - Organic plus compost (OP) | ecosystem: Engineered > Solid waste > Mixed feedstock >...
CCGAGTGGGGCTGGCGGGTGCCGTTCCTCATCGGCGGCCCGATCGGGCTGGTCGGCCTCTACATCCGCCGCAAGCTCGAGGAGACGCCGGTCTTCACCGAGCTCGAGGAGTCGGAGTCCGTCGAGTCGGGCGCGGGCTCCGCGCTCGTCGACCTCGTCGCCAGCCACTGGCGTCCCGTGCTCGTGCTGATCGGCCTGGTCGCCGCGCTCAACATCGCCAACTACACGCTGCTGACCTACCTGCCGACGTACCTCACCGCCGAGGCGGGCTTCTCCTCCACCTCTGCCGACCTGCTGGTGATCCTCGGCCAGGTCGCGATGCTCCTCTTCCTGCCGCTGGCCGGTGCCCTGTCCGACCGGGTCGGCCGCAAGCCGATGTGGGCCGGCTCGCTGGTCGGCCTGGCGGTGCTGTCGGTGCCGATGTTCCTGCTGATGGGCCAGGGCTTCTGGCTCGGCGTGGTCGGCTTCGCGGTGCTCGGCGTCGTGTACGTCGCCCAGCTGGCCACCATCAGCGCCACCTTCCCGGCCATGTTCCCCGCCCCGGTCCGGTACGGCGGGATGGCGATCAGCTACAACGTCTCCACCGCGCTCTTCGGCGGCACGGCGCTCTACGTCAACGACGCCCTCATCCGGGCGACCGGCGACATCCTGATGCCGGCGTACTACATGATCGCGGGCTCGGTCGTCGGCCTGGTGGCGCTCTTCTTCGTCATCGAGACCGCCGGCAAGCCGATCCGCGGCACCGAGCTGCCGGGCACGCCCGAGTCCGAGGCCGAGATCGCGGAGCTCGACGCCGACACGCCCGACAGCCCGACGGCGAAGGCCTGAGCCTCACTCGTAGTCGTAGAAGCCCTTGCCCACCGCCCGGCCGAGCCGGCCCTGGTCGATGTAGTCGCGCTTGAGGATGGCCGCGAACTCACGCTTCAGCGGGTCGTCGCTGTTGACGTTGAGGTGGTACGGCGTCTCCATCCCGACCACGTCGTAGATCTGGAACGGCCCGAGCGGCGCGCCCGTGGCGAGCCGCCAGGTGAGGTCGATGGTCTCGGGGTCGCCGACGCCCTTGACGTAGAGGTCGGCGGCGGCCCCGAGCAGCGGCACCAGGAGCGAGTTGAGGATGTAGCCCGGCTGCTCCTTGCGTACGCGGATGGCGACCATGCCGATCTCCTCGGCGAAGCCGGCGACCGCCTCGAACGCCTCGGGGTCGGTGCCGTCGTGCCCCATCACCTCGCCGGTGTTGTTCTTCCAGATCTCGTTGGCGAAGTGGAGGGCCAGGAACCGCTCCGGGCGCCCGGTGGCGTCGGCGATCTGGCTCGGCAGCAGGGTGGAGGAGTTGGTCGCGAAGATGGTGCGCTCGGGCGCCACCGCCGCCACCTTGGCCCAGGTCTCGCGCTTGGTCTCGAGCACCTCGGGCACGGCCTCGATCACCAGGTCGGCGTCGGCCAGCGCGTCCGCCAGGTCACTGGTGGCGCGGATCCGGCCGATCGCGGCGTCGACCTTCTCGTCGGTGGCGTCGGCGAGGTCGGCGAGGTAGTGCTCCCGGAGGTACTCCCAGCGCGCCGGCAGCTTGGCGAGGATCTCGTCGTTGAGGTCGTAGGCCACCACGTTCTTGCCGGTGTACGCAGCCTGGAAGGCGATCTGGGAGCCGAGCACGCCTGTGCCCAGCACGGTGAGGTTGTCCATGGTGGTCCTTTCGACGAAGCGACGATGCTGTCACCAGGAGAACACGCTCCTGACCAGCGCCGATTCCGTTCCGTCGCCCACACCCGGCGTGCCTCGACCCGCCACGTCCCATCCCGCGAAATCTCACTTGTGGGGTGCCGAGAGCTCACTTCCGTCGGCGCAAGTGAGCTCTCGAGACCCCACAAGTGAGATTTCGCGACCCCACGAGTGAGATTTCGCGACCCCACGAGTGAGATTTCGCGACGGGTCAGGCAGCCAGCACCATCGTCGACCCGCCGTTGACCTGCTCCACGGTGACGTGGCGGCGCAGCCGCGAGCGGTGACGCACGATCTGCACCAGGCCGAGACCCCACAGGACGTACTGCAGCGCGAACGCCCAGCCGAACGCCTCGGGGGAGTGGCCGCCGCCGGATCCGCCGAGCAGGTCGAGCACCTGGCCGACGCCGAGCACCATGGCCAGCGCGGCGATGAAGCCGCCCTGGTTGATGAGCCCGGTGACGCTGGCGCCGCGCTCGTGCGGGTTCGAGGTGCGGCCCAGGTCGATGCCCATCACGGACGCCGGCCCGCTGACCCCGACGACCAGGCACATCGCCACCAGGGCCCACATCGGCGCCTGGCCGGGCCAGGCCAGCACGAGGGTCCAGGTGAGCACCAGGCCACCGATGACGGCCAGCGCGGCGGTGGAGCGGCTGTAGGGGCGGCGGCCGGCGTACCAGCCCAGCAGCGGGCCGGCGACCAGCGAGACCACCGAGATCATGGTGAGCAGGCTGCCCGCCGTGGTCTCGGAGCGGCCCTGGCCCTCCACGAAGAACGGGTAGCCCCACAGCAGGGTCAGCGTGGTCGCGCTGAACGGCGTGGTGAAGTGGATCCAGAAGCCGAGCTTGGTGCCGGGCTGGCGCCAGGTGGCGACCAGCGAGCCGGCGAGCTCGGCCGGCTTCATCGCACGGCCGCGGGCGTTGCGACGCCCCGGCGCGTCGTGCATGGTCGCGACCAACGCGATCGCGAGCAGCGGGCCCAGCGAGGCCGCGATCATGTACGCCGCGGTCCAGCCGAGGTGACCCAGCGCCCAGGTCATGGGCACGGCCGCCACGATGCCGCCGAGGCCGCCGATCGTGCCGGTGAGCTGGTTGAGCAGCGGCACCCGGTGCAGCGGGAACCAGCTCTGCACCAGCCGCAGCACGCTGATGAAGACCACCGCGTCACCGAGGCCGACGAAGAACCGGGCGCCGAGGGCCCCGGCGTACGTCGTCGACAGCGCGAACGCCATCTGCGCGAACGTCATCACCATCAGCCCGGTGAAGAGCAGGGTGCGGGGGCCGTAACGGTCGACGAGCAGCCCGGCAGGGATCTGCATGAGGGTGTAGACGAGTAGCTGGAGCACCGTGAAGGTGGCCAGCTGCGAGGCGGAGATGTCGAAGCGGTCGGACGCAGCAAGACCTGCCACTGCAAGAGAGGAACGGTGGAAGATCGCCAACAGGTAGATGGCGACACCGATGGCCCAGACGGCCCAGATCCGACAGCCACGCCCGCGGAAGCGGGAGAACGTCACTAGCCCAACTCTACGGATCGCCGGCGCCCCGATCACATCCTCGGCGGTGTTAGACGGGACACCCCTGTCGGGCCGTTCGGGGCGGTGTGGTAATGGCCCGCGGCGTACGCCGTCGTGGGCGCCACCCGGGGCAGCTGTGGCGTTGACGGGCGCGGGTCCGTGGACCACGCTGGCGGCCAGGCGAACGAGCGCTTGGTCAGGAGCGCTCGGTCAGGAGGAGGAGACGTGGACCGCAAGCCGTGGCTGGGTGTCTACCCCGAGGGGATGCCGGAGGCGATGCCGCTGCCGCACCGCTCGCTCGCGGAGGCGTGGCGCGCACGCGTGAAGGAGCGGCCCGACGGGCTGGCGGTGGCGTACTTCGACGGCCGGCTGACCGCTGCCGAGCTCGACGAGCAGTCCGACGCCCTGGCGGTGGCCCTGGCCGATCTCGGCACCGCGCGCGGCGACCGGGTCGGGATCTACCTCCAGAACCTCCCGCAGTACGCCGTCGCCCTCCTCGCCCTGTGGAAGCTCGGCGCGGCGGCGCTGATCCTCAACCCGATGTACCGCAGACACGAGCTGCGTCGTCTCGTCGACGACGCCGAGGCGGTCGGCTTCCTCTGCGCCGACGACGACGTCGCCGAGTCGCTGGAGACGCTGGCCGGCAGCACCGTGCGCTGGGTGGTGAGCACCTCGCCGCTCGACTACCAGAGCCGCGACGACGAGCGGGTCCTCGCCGGCGTACGCCGCCACGACCCGGCGCCCGACGGCGACCTGCTCGCGCTCGTCGAGGCCCACCGCGGCCAGCGGCCGCCCGAGCTCGAGCTGACGCCCGACGACCTGGCGCTGCTGACGTACACCTCCGGCACGACCGGCCCGCCGAAGGGCGCGATGAACACCCACGGCAACGTGCTGGCGGTCATCACGGCGTACGCCGCCTGGGTCGGGCTCGAGCCGGGCGACGTGGTCTTCGGGATGGCGCCGCTCTTCCACATCACCGGGGCGGTGATCAACGCCGCCGTGGCGCTGCTGGGCGACCACACGCTCTCGCTGTGCGGGCGCTTCCACCCCGAGGTCGCGCTGGACACCTTCGTCGAGCACGGCGTGACGTTCACGGTCGGTGCTATCACGGCCTTCAACGCGATGTCCGCGCTGCCGCACGCCAGCCGCGAGCACTTCGCCTCGTTCAAGGCGATCTACTCCGGCGGGGCGCCGGTGCCGCCCGCGACGGTGGAGCGCTTCCGGGAGCGGTTCGGGCACTACATCCACAACGCCTACGGGATGACCGAGACGACCTCGGGCGTCGTCGCCGTGCCGCGCGGCCACGCAGCGCCCGTCCACGGTCCCAGCGGGACGCTGTCGGTCGGCGTGCCGCTGCCCGGGATCGAGGCGCGCGTGCTCGACCCCGAGGGCAACCCGCTGCCGCCGGGTGAGCAGGGCGAGCTCGAGCTGAGCGGCCCGCAGATCGTGCCCGGCTACTGGCGCAAGCCGGAGGCGACCGCGGCGACGATGCCCGAGGGCCGCTGCCGCACCGGTGACGGCGCGATCATCGACGAGGACGGCTGGGTCTACCTCGTCGACCGGCTCAAGGACCAGATCAACACCTCGGGCTACAAGGTGTGGCCGCGTGAGGTCGAGGACGTCCTCTACCAGCACGAGTCGGTGCGCGAGGCGGCCGTGGTGGGGGAGCCCGACGACTACCGGGGCGAGACGGTCGTCGCGTACGTCTCGCTCGCCCCCGGCCGCACCGCGACCGAGGACGAGCTGATCGCATTCGCGCGCGAGCGCCTCGCGGCGTACAAGGCGCCCCGGCGCGTCACCGTGGTCGAGGACCTGCCCAAGACCCAGACCGGCAAGATCCGGCGCAACGTGCTCCGCGACCGGGGCGCGTCCGCGACCTGAGGGCCCGCCCCTCAGCGGGTCCAGCCGCGCCGGCCCCGCTTGCGCTCGGGCGCCTCGGCGACCTCGGGGGCGACCGAGGTGGTCTCGCTCTGGACGCGGTAGTAGCCGATCTTGTCGGCGGCCATCCGGTTGGCCTCGGCGCCCTCGGGGGTCAGGGCGGTGACCTCGTCGGGCCGCACCTCGCCGGTGCGCAGGTCGATCTGCTCGCTGGCGTACCGCACGCCCGTCGCGAAGAGCGCCGCCGCCGGCACCGCGAGGAACGCGCCCATCACGCCGAACAGGGTGCTGCCGACCGCCACCGCCAGCAGGATGATGCCGGCGTGGAGCTGCATCGACTTGCCCTGCAGGAAGGGCTGGAGGATGTTGCTCTCCAGCTGCTGCACCACGATGATCAGCACGAGCACGCCGATGGCCGTGGCCCAGCCGTTGGCCACCAGGGCGACCAGGACCGCGAGGGCCCCGACCGCGACGGCACCGACGATCGGGATGAAGCCGCCGAGGAAGACGAGCAGCGACAGCACCGCGCCCAGAGGCACCTGCAGCACGATCAGGCCGATGCCGATGAAGACGGCGTCGACGGCGCTCACGATCGCCTGGGTGCGGATGAAGCCGCTGAGCGTGCGCCACATCCGGGTGGCCACCTCGGTGATGTGGCGACCGGCGCCGCGGCCGGCGACCTTGCGGGCCCACGGCAGGAACTCCGGGCCGTCCTTGAGGAAGAAGAACGTCAGCACCAGCACCAGCAGCAGCGTCACCAGGCCGGACGACGCCGCGCTGACCCCAGTGAAGACGCCCGAGGCGATCTGGCTCGAGCTGGACTGCATCCAGCCGACCACCTGGTCGGTGAGGTCGGCGACCTGCTCGTTGCGCAGGTTGATCGGCGGGCCCTGCGCCCACCGCTGCAGCTCGCGGATGCCCTTGGTGGCCTGGTCGATGAGGTCGGCCGACTGGCTGGTCACCGACGGCGCGATCGCGGCGATGATGCCGCCGAGGACGACGAACGGCACCAGCAGCCCGACGACGGCCGCCAGCGCGGCCGGGAACCTCAGCCGCTTGCGCATGAACGCCACCGGCGGCCACAGCACGGTCGAGACGATCAGCGCCAGCACGATGGGCAGCACCCCGACCCAGAGCCGGCCGATGAGGGCCAGAGCCGCCACCACGACGATCGCGATGAGAATCATCCACAGCGAGGTCCACGCCGCCGACTTGAGCCAGGCGGCCATCACCACCGAGCGGTCGATGTGTGGTCGCGTGAGCTCGTCAGTCTCAGCCATGGTGGCAACCTATGGCACGCCCCTGACAGTGAGAAGTCAGACTGGCCGCGCTGAGCCGAATGTCCGACAACCGGCGTACGCCGCCGGGGTGACCCCGGGGCCGGGGCAGGCACGGCCCCGGGCGGGTTGCGTGGTAGCACGGATGTGCTCGCGACGCCCGCGGGCGAGGGTGCGGCCATGACCGCTGCCGTCCCTGCTCCCTCACCTCACCTGGCTCCGGTGCCGTCGCACGCCCGAGCTCTCACGCCCGACCTCGCCCGTGGGGCGGCGTTGCTCGGGATCGCCGTCGTCAACGCCGGGCTGCTCGCTCCCCAGGCACCGAGGAGCGTCGCCGACCGCGTCGCGGCGGTCGTGGTGACCGCCCTGCTCGAGAACCGCAGCTGGCCGGTGTTCGCGCTGATGTTCGGGTTCGGCCTCGCCGCCATCGGGGCCCGCCTGGACCACCGGGGGATCAGCACGGCCGCGCGCAACCGGGTGCTGCGGCGGCGCAGCGGGTGGCTCGCCGCCGCCGGCCTGGCGCAGGCGGCGCTCGTCTTCTGGGGCGACATCCTGGCCGTGTACGGCCTCACCGGTCTGGTCGTCGTCGCGCTGCTGGGCGGCTCGTGGCGGGCCCGGGTGGCGTTCGGTGCCCTCAGCGTCGCGACCTGGCTGCTCGGCACCGCCGCGCTCGGGGCCGGCAGCGGGGCGGTGCCCGACTCTGCCGACTACGTCACCTCGGTCGGAGAGCGGCTCGCGACGTTCGCGTTCTGGACCGGCGCCAACACCCTCGCCCTCACCCACCTCGCGCCGATGCTCGTCGGGGTCGCGCTGTTCGAGATCGGGGCGCTGCACCGCCCGGCCGCGCACCTACGCCTGCTGCGCCGGCTCGCCACCTGGGGGTTCACCACCGGGCTCGTCGGCGCGGTGCCACTGTGCCTCGTCGTCGCAGGTGCGTGGGCGCCCTCGAGCGGCTGGCACGCCCTCGCGCTCGGTCTGCACGCGGGGTCGGGCTCGCGCAGGGAGCGGCGTACGTTGCCCTCCTGGCCCTCTGGTCGGCCCGCCGCGAGCCCGAGGCGCCGCGCCGGGGGCCTGCGGCGCTGCTGGTCGCGGTCGGGCGGCGCTCGCTGACGGTGTACCTCGTCCACTCCGTCCTGCTCGGTCTGCTGCTGTCGGCGTGGGCGCTCGACCTCGGGCCGCGGCTGGGCACGGCGTCGACGTACGCCCTGGGCCTCGGCGTGTGGGCCACCTGCGCGCTGGTGGCCCTGGCGCTCGCGTCGGCCGGGCGGCCCGGGCCCGCCGACGCGCTGCTGCGGCGGCTGAGCTACGGCCGCTCGACGGTAAGCGGGGAGCGGGCATGACCGCTAGCCTCGGAGGCGTGGGGCGTTTCCCGTCGCCGGTCGGCCGTCTGTGGGTCTCGCCTGCCGGGCCGCGCGGGCCGCTCGACGGGCCGATGCTGCTCGTGCTCGTCGCGGCGGCGGCCGGAGGCGCGGTCGCGGCCGTCGCGGTGGAGGCCACGGGCCGGGGCGCGTTCCCGACGCATCCGGTCTCGGCGCTCGCGCTGGCCGGCGGCGCGGTCGCGGTCTGGCTGGCGACAGGCGGAGCGCCCGTCCGGAGCCGGGTGGGGCTGCGCGCCCTGGCCGTGGGGTTGCTGGCGTACCTCTGGCTCGGGGTCGGGGCGTGTGCCGTCGACGACCCGGTGCTCGCCGCGGCGTGGTCGGCCGGCTGGATGCCGGTCAACGGGCTCGTCGTGGTGGTCGGCCTGACCGCGGCCGGCATGCCGCGCGCGGCCGTCGCGCTCAGCACCGTCACCGCACTGGCGACGGTCGGCACCGCGGCCGTGGCCGAGCCGACCCGCCCGTTCGACGGTCTCCCCACGGTCGCGCCGGAGGTCTGGGCGAGCCGGGTGCCGTGGCTCGCGGACGGGCTGGTGCTCCTCCTCGCGGGCGGGATGCTGGCGGCGTTCGTCGCCGTGGTCGTGCGAGCCGCCCGCGCGCACGTCACCGAGCGCCGGCACCTGGTCTGCTGCGCCGCGACGACCTCGATGGGCGTGGGGCTGGTGGTGATGTGCGTGGCGCTCGCGGCGCTGCGCGACCCGGGCGAGGTGGACCCCACCAGCGGCTCGGTCGGGTACGTCGTGGCGGTCGCGCTCACCAGCGTGCTCGCGGCGTACGGCAGCATGCCCTCACGCTGGCCGCTGCGGACCGTGCTCGGCTACTGGGCGGGCGCCGTGGCGGTGCTCGTCGGCGTGCAGGCCTCCCTGGTGCGGCCGCCGGCCCTGGCGGTCGCCCTGACCGTGGCCGTGGCCGGCGCGGCGGCGGTCGGCGCGGTGGTGACCGCCGGCCGGCTCGAGCGGTGGCTGGAGGTGCCGCGCCCACGGCTGGTCACCGGCGTACCCCGCCTCACCCCGCGCGAGAACGAGGTGCTCGCCGCGGTTGCGGCCGGCGGCACCAACGCCGGCATCGCGGCGGAGCTGTACCTCTCCGAGCGCACCGTCGAGCAGCACCTGCGGTCGATCTTCCACAAGCTCGACCTCGGCGACCACGACTCCTCCAACCGCCGCGTACGCGCCGCCGCGATCTGGTGGCAGCACCAGGCCGCTGAGGAGAGGGTCGACGACGCGCCGGCGTGAGGGGTGCCAGCGGGTCGGTCACGTCGCTCTCAACCTTCGTGGTGGTCTGGGGGTCTAGTCCCTTCGTGATGACACCAGTGAAGGAGGTCGTGCAGGTGAGCGAGCCGACCTTCAGCGAGTTCATGGCCGCCCGGTGGGCACCGCTCTACCGCACGGCCTACCTGTTGGCGGGCAACGCGCACGAGGCCGAGGAGCTGCTGCAGAACGCCATGGTCAAGACGTGCCTGCGGTGGGACAAGATCCGCGACAAGCAGGCCGCCGACTCCTACGTACGCACCACCATGGCCAACCTCGCGACCCGGCTGTGGCGGCGGCGGGGGCGTGAGCTGCCGAGCGACACGCTGCCCGAGGACGCCACCGGCGCGGGGCTCGACGTACGCGCCGACCACCTCGCGCTGTGGGAGCAGATCCGGGCGCTGCCGCCGCGGATGCGGGCCACGCTCGTGCTGCGGTTCTTCGACGACCTCACCGTGGCCGACACCGCCCGCGAGCTCGGCTGCTCCGTCGGGGCGGTCAAGAGCCAGACCCACCACGCGCTCCGCCGGCTCCGCGCCGCCCTGCCCGACCTCGAGATCCAGGAGGACCTCCGATGACCGACACCAGGATCCGCGACACCCTCCACGACGTCGCCGACGCGGCCCCCGTGCCGCACCTCGACCGGGTGGGCTTCGAACGCCGGCTCCGGGACGCACGGCGGCGGCGTACGACCGTGCGCGGGGTGGTCGCCGCGGCCGCCGCGAGCGTGCTGGTGGCCGGGGCGGCGGGCGGCGTACGCCTCGCCGGGGAGCTGCGCGACACCGCGCCCCCGCCCGCCAGCGAGACCGGCGGTGCTGCGAAGGCGACCCCGGTGCAGACCGTGCCGGTGATCGTCGACGGGAGGCTCCTCGTGCTGACCCCCGACGGCGCCGAGCACCGCAGCGACGTGCGTGCCGAGGAGGTGCTCGCCATGACGCCGTACGGCGCCCTGGTGGCGAACGAGCGCAGCGAGGTGCTGCTCGTGCCGGTCGGGCGCGACGGTCGCCCGGGCGAGCCCGAGACGGTGCTCCCGGCGCTGAGCGACGGCGTCACGGTCTCCCCGGACGGCGAGGAGATCGCCTACCTCGCGCCCCGGCACGAGGTGCGCATCATCCGCGTCGCCGACCGCAGCCCGGTGACGACCATCGGCCCGGTCGACATGCGTGAGCGCATCGTGGGCGTCGACGGCGACACCGTGCTCACCATGCTCGGCAACAGCGCCCTGCGGCTGCGGGGGCCCGACGGCGTGCGTACGCTGCGTCCCCCGGCCGGCCAGGCCCCGCAGGACGCCTCGCTGGCGGGATCGGTGGTGCGCTCGGCGAGTGCCACGACGGTCACCACCTTCGACGCGGACGGCCACCAGCTGGCCACCGGCATCGCGGGCACCGTCAGCGGTCTCTCCACCGACGGCCGGTGGGTCGCCGCCGCCTCCGACGGCGCCGAGGGCGGGCGGCGGGGCATCACGGTCTACGACGCGGCCACCGGGCGGCCCCAGCGGATGGCGGGGTACGCCGGCGGCGAGAGCATCGACGTGATCAGCTGGCTCGACCACGACCGGTTCCTGGCCGGTGGGCTGCGCGGTGGGGGCTCGTTCCTCCTGGACTGCTCCGTGGCGCAGGGTGCCTGCACCGAGCGGTACGCCGACCCCGACGACACGATCTACAGCCCGACCCGCTGACCTGGCCGGCGTGCTCGAGCCGTACCGGCGGTGGGACGAGGATGAGCGGCGGGCCCCGGGTGAGCTACCCGGGGACCGCCGACAGCACCCGCGCCGCGACGTCGGTGGTCGCCTGCACGCCCAGGTGGCCGACCACCCGCACGACCCGGTCGATGTCGATCGGCAGCATCCCCGGCGACCCGGGCACGTCGGGCGTGAGGGGCAGCTCGAGGTCGGTGTGCGCGGTCATGACCAGCTGGTTGAGGTCGAACTGCTCCCGCGCCCCCGGTGCGGTGAGGCGCCCGACGACGGCCGCGCCCACGCGGCGTACGCCGGCGTCGTCACACCAGTCGTCGAGGGCCGCGGCCAGGTGGCGGCCCTCGGCGTGGTCGATGTCGGCCCACGCAGCCCGCATGGTGCCGGCCACCGTGAGCAGGAGGGCCGCGGTCTTCTCCCCGATGCCGCGTACGCCGGGCAGGTGGTCGCTCGCGTCGCCCCGGAGCGCGGCGTAGTCGAGGTACTGCTCCGGGCCGACGCCGTACATCGTGCGCACCTTGGCGGGCGTGAGCAGCGGTGAGCCGTCGATGCCGCCGTCGATGAGCCGCAGCACCGAGGTGTGCTCGCTGATGTGGGCGAAGACGTCGCGGTCGGAGGTGACGAGCACGCAGTCCCAGCCGTGCGCGCTCGCCCACGCGGCGGCCGACGCGCTGACGTCGTCGGCCTCCAGCCCAGGCGGGGTGAGCGTGGCCAAGCCGAGCGCGGCGAGCAGCGACCCCGCCCGCTCGAGCTGCTCGACCAGCGCCGGGGCCTTCTCCGCGCGGCCGGCCTTGTAGTCGGGGTAGAGCTCGCGCCGCGTGGAGTGCGTGCGGTCGTCGAGCCCGAACACCACCGCATCGGGCGCGAACCGGTCGATGGCGTCGAGGATCTGCCGCAGCATCCCGTGCAGCGCCCACGCCGGCCGCCCACCCTGGTCGGTCAGCCCCGTGCCTGACCGCGCGTGGTGGTGCCGGTGCAGCAGCGACGGCGCGTCGACGCACAGCAGCAGTCGTCGGGCCCGGTCGGGAGGTGGCGTGATCATCAGCGGTCGGCAGCCTACGTCCGTCGGCCACGTCGCGCCTCGCTGCGCACGGTGGCTCCGTCGCGGCGTACGACGGCCTCGAGGACGTCGTCGGCGGCGCGGAAGGTGATGGCGGCGACGCGTCCGTCGGCGACCTCGAAGTCGAAGGCGACGCGGGGCTGGCCGTGCTGGATCCACGCGGCGCCGGGGCGGCCGTCGACGAAGACCGGGAAGGCGGCCTTGGCCGCGCCGTTGAAGAACTGCGCGACCTGCTCGGCGCCCTCGATGCGCGTCGGTGTGCCCATGGTGATGGCCGCGGGGTCGGCGGCGACGACGGCGCCGGGGGCGAGCAGGTCGAGGAGCCGGCTGAAGTCGCCCTCGCGCGCGGCGAGCAGGAAGGCGTCGACGACCTCCCAGTCCGAGAGCGCGTCGTCGGCCGGGGCGGCGACCTTGGCACGGGCCCGCGACGCCAGCTTGCGCGCGGCCGCGGGCGTCGAGCCCAGCATCGAGGCGATCATCGGGAAGTCGAAGCCGAAGCTGTCGTGCAGCACGAACGCCACCCGCTCCGACGGCGTCAGCCGGTCGAGCACCACCTGCAGCGCGACGCCCACGGTGTCGGCGAGCGCGACGTCGTCGGCGGGGTCGGGGGAGGAGTCCTGCTCCAGCGCCTCGATCGCCTCGACCGGCTCGGGGGTCCGCGTACGCAGCTGGTCGAGGCACAGGCGCGAGGTGACCGTGGTGAGCCAGCCGGGCAGGTTGTCGA
>Ga0164243_10011698_pt1 | contig 12486 bp, 10 predicted proteins | sample OricompcompostOP_FD_108781 | JGI IMG/M metagenome (GOLD analysis project Ga0164243, IMG submission 108781) | Organic Plus compost microbial communities from Emeryville, California, USA - Original compost - Organic plus compost (OP) | ecosystem: Engineered > Solid waste > Mixed feedstock >...
CATCTGCACCGTCTTCTCGATCCTGACTCCGACAAAGACAATCAGGGCTGAGCGCATGGAGAATGAGGCGGCAGCGCCGTCTGCTTCGGTGAAGATGAAGGGCCGCAGGACGGCCAGCGTGCATCCGATGAAGGCGTTTTGGCGGCGTGTCCGTAAGCCGCTCGCGCGCTCGCGCGTGGTCAAGAACGTTCTGGCATCGCTCCTGGCGGTCACGATTCGCCTCGTGGAGCGCACCAACCCGCGCGTCGAAGGATCTCACGATATCGAAGAGGTCATCGCGCAATATTCTCCGGCGATCGTAGCACTGTGGCACGGCCAGCATCTGCTGGCTCCCGCACTGAAACCCCGTGGCCAGCGGTTCGTCGCCCTTGTCTCCCGCAGCGCGGATGCGGAGTTGAACGCGGTGGTGGCAAGGAAGCTGGGCCTCGACGTCGTTCGCGGCTCCGGTGGCCGCGTGGGCGAGCAGAGGGCGAAGAAGGGAGGGGCAGCCGCGCTGATCCAGCTGAAGCGCACCATCGATGCAGGATGCAACGTGGTCATGATTGCGGATATTCCCCACGGCAAGCCGCGGGAGGCGGGACTGGGCATCGTCACCCTTGCCCGGCTTTCCGGCCGTCCGGTGGTTCCGGTGGCGATTGCAACCAGCCGCCGCAAGGTCCTGGAGCGCACCTGGGACAAAACGACCATCAACCTTCCTTTCGGCCGCCGCGCCGTTGTCTTCGGAGAACCGATCCATGTGCCGGCAGACGCGGATGAAGGGGAGATGGAGCTGAAACGCCGGCAACTGACCGAGGCGCTCAACACCGCCACGAGCGACGCATACCGCCTGGTCGACGGCGTGGCTGCCCACCGTACCGATGGCACCCGATGAGCGAACGCTGGGCCCGCGCTATTCTTTCCACGTACCGTTGGGCGGGTGCTGTCGCCTTTCCTATGATAGGCGGTTACGTCGCCTGGCGTGTCAGCAAGGGCAAGGAGGATCGTGCCCGCCGCCATGAGCGCTACGGCCGCTCCAGTCGCGAGCGGCCCGAAGGTCCGCTGGTCTGGGTTCACGCCGCCAGCGTGGGCGAAACCCTTGCCGTCGTGAACCTGATCGAGCACCTTCTGGCCGGCGGCATCAATGTGGTCCTGACGACAGGCACAGTCACGTCTGCCTCCCTTGCCGCCGAGAGGTTGGGCGAACGCGTCATCCATCAATACGTCCCGCTTGATCTTAAACCTGCCGTTAGCCGGTTCCTGAATCACTGGGCGCCTGATCTCGCCATCATGGCGGAATCGGAAATCTGGCCCATGACGATCCTGGAGCTCGGTGCGCGCCGCGTTCCACAGGTGCTGGTGAACGGACGCATGTCCGACCGCTCCTTTGCGCGTTGGAGCAAACGCCCTTCCGTCGCCGAAGCTCTGTTCGAGAACCTCGCTCATGTCGTCGCCCAGTCCGAACTCGATGGAGAGCGCTTCCGTCAGCTGGGGGCCCGCCCCGTTACGGTTTCCGGAAATCTGAAAGTCGACACGCATGTCCCGCCGGTCGACCCGAAGGAATTGCTCTCGATGCAGCAGGCGGTTGGCGGAAGGAAAACCTGGGCCGCGATCTCTACGCATCCGGGGGAGGAGCAGATCGCAGCGGATGTGCATACGCTTCTGCGCAGACGCCATCCCGATCTCCTTACCATCATAGTGCCGCGCCACCCCGAACGTGGTCCCGCCCTCAAGGAGGAGCTGATCGAACGCGGGCTGAACGTTGCGCTGCGCAGCCGCAGGGAACCCGTCCTGGCGAACACCGACATCCTGCTTGGCGATACGATCGGCGAGATGGGACTCTATCTTCGGCTGACGGAAATCGCCTTTGTCGGGCGCTCCCTCGCCGGAAAGGGCGGGCAGAACCCTCTGGAACCGGCCATGCTGGACGCGGCGGTGCTTTCCGGGGTGAATGTGCAGAACTTTCGCGAGTCCTATCGCAGACTGATCGATCGCGGCGGCGCCAAGCTCGTGCGTGACCAGCAGATGCTTGCGGGGGCTGTCAACTTCCTGCTCAAGAATGACGAGACACGGCATGCCATGATCGCTGCAGGGCGTGCGACCGTTAAGGAAATGTCGGGCGCGCTCGACCTTACGCTTGCCGCTTTGGAGCCCTTCATTCATCCCCTTATCGTCAAGAGCCGCCTTCAAGGCGGCAATGGCGCGGGTTAGACGTCGCCGCCATGGCAGGGCTCGGGGCGCCACGTTTCTGGTGGGAGCAGCCCGGATGGCATGCCTGGGCGCTTTGGCCTCTCTCTGCGGCCTATGGTTTTGTTGCCGGAAGGAGAATGAAGAGCGGTGCGCGGGAAAAGGTGCCGGCGGCGGTGCTTTGCGTCGGCAATCTCACGGTCGGAGGAGAAGGCAAGACGCCCGTTGCCATCGCCCTGGCGAAGGAGGCCAAGCGCCGGAAGATAGCTGTGGGTTTCCTTACCCGCGGCTACGGCGGCAGCCTCGCCAAACCTCACATGGTGGATGCTGAAAAGGACTCCGCCACCCTCGTCGGCGACGAGCCGCTGCTTCTCGCCCGTCACGCGCCCACCGTCATCGCTTCCGACCGTGTCGCCGGTGCCCGGCGCCTTATCGACGCTGGTGTCGGCCTCATCATCATGGATGACGGTTTTCAAAGCGCGCGCATTCACATGGACTATGCCCTGATCGTAATCGACGCTGGCCGCGGCTTGGGCAACGGCCGTGTCATTCCAGGAGGGCCGCTGCGGGCCCCGCTGACCGAACAGATGCGCCACGCCAATGCCGTTGTCACCATGGGGGAGGGGAGCGCGGCCGACGCAGTCATCCGCGCCGCCTCGCGTGCGGGCCGGGCTGTCTTCTCCGCGCGCGTAAAACCGCTCAGGGCGAGAGGGTTCAAGGGCGTCCGCGTGCTGGCCTTCGCCGGGATCGGCAATCCGCAGAAATTTTTCGACACACTGAGTCGCATCGGTGCGGAGGTGGTGAGGTCGCGCTCCTTTCCCGATCACCATCCTTTCACCAAGGAGGAGATCGCCGAACTCGTATCCGAAGCCGCCGCTGAAGGCCTGCTATTGGTGACGACGGAAAAGGATCTCGTGCGCCTGAGAAACGGACCTCCGGAATTGCGGGACCGTGCCGCCTCGATCGAGGCGCTACCGATAGAAGCCGTGTTCGATACGGCACATGCCCCGGAGGCGATTCTTCGGGACACGATAAATGCGTGGCGGACGCGCGCGCTCAAATCATAAGATCACGACTGGCCGATGATGCCTCGACGCACCGGCTTGCCAGTCGGCGGTACATCCGATTGGAGCCCGAGCGTCTGGCTTCAGCGCCGCCTTAATTGCGGGGCCAGCTCCAGCTCCCGCTGGAGTGAAATCTCGGCATTCAGATAGGGCTCCTGGCGCGCGACGCTCCAATATTTGAGCTCTTCGAGGGGAATAGCTTCGCCCGTGACCGCGCAACGCACGAACGCGCCGGGGGTCAGGACCTGAAAATCCCCGTCCAGATAGCGGATGCGTGCTTCCCGTGCTCCCGGGCCCTCGAAGCGGTTCATGCTATAGCCTCTATCAATTGCTCCTTGCGCCACATTTCGCCCGATCCGTCAAGCGTCAGTTTTCTCAGCGGCGGCCGAACAGCCTTTCAATATCGGCGAGCTTTAGCTCGATATAGGTAGGCCGTCCGTGATTGCACGTGCCCGATCCTGGCGTGGCCTCCATCTGCCTCAGGAGCGCGTTCATCTCTTCCGGTTTCAACCTCCGGCCGGAGCGGACCGAACCGTGGCAGGCCATCGTCGCCGCGATGCGGTCGATGCGTTCCTTGAGGCTGTTCGCCGTGTCATTCTCCGCGATCTCGTCGGCAAGATTGCGTATGAGGGAGGCGGTATCCACTTTCCCCAGCATGGACGGTGTTTCGCGCACGCAAACCGCGCCAGGGCCGAAGCGTTCCAGGCCGAGGCCCATACGCGCCAGGAACTCCGCATGCATGCAAAGCCGCTCGGCATCTTCTTCCGGCAGGTCGACTATCTCCGGCATGAGAAGCATTTGCGAAGGGAGGGGACGTGAATGGATCGCCTGCTTCAGGGCTTCATAGACCAGCCGCTCATGAGCCGCGTGCTGGTCGACGATGATCAGCGAATCCTCCGTTTGCGCCACGATGTAATTTTCATGCACCTGTGCCCGGGCAGCGCCGAGCGGCCGTCTCGTCAACTCTGCCGGCGCTTCGCCGGTGCCGGCTCGTGCGTCGGCGCTGACGGCAGGTCCGACGTCAAATGTGGATTGCTCTGTTTCGGAAAAACCGGAATGCGCTACTGCGGCGCTGAACGCTTCTTCCAGCGGACGGCTGGGCGAATTTTCCATGCTCCAGCCACCGCCGCGGCCTTCGGGATCGAAAGATTGACCGCCGAAGTGGCTCCGCCCGTCGCCATTGCCGAAAGGGCGGCTTTCCTGCACGCGGAAGGCCTGAAGCATTGCGGCGGCCCCGGTCGTGGCGGCGCGCACGCCGGCAGCCTCCAGCGCCTGCCGGATGGCGCCCACGATCAATCCGCGCACGAGGCCTGGGTCACGGAAGCGTACGTCCGCCTTCGCGGGATGCACGTTCACGTCCACAAGCGCCGGATCGAGCGAGATGAAGAGCGCGGTCACCGCATGGCGGTCGCGCGGCAGCACGTCCATATAGGCGCCGCGAATCGCGCCCGCGACCAGCTTGTCGCGCACGGGCCGGCCGTTGACATAGGCGAACTGGTTGAGCGCGTTGCCACGCGTGAACGACGGAATCGAGACGTAACCCATAAGGCCGATGCCGTCCCGATCCGCCTCAATCGGCAGCGCGTTTTCAGGAAACTCCTTGCCCATCACCTGGCCGAGCCGGCGCAAGAGGCCGTCTCCATCCGCAGACACAGCGGGAAGTTCGATCAGGCTACGGTCGGTGCCGGAAAGCGTGAAGCGCACGGAGGGGAAGGCGAGTGCGATCCGCTTTACCACGTCGGTGATGGCGGCGGCCTCGGCGCGCTCGCCCTTCATGAATTTGAGCCTGGCAGGCGTCGCGAAAAAAAGGTCGCGCACCTCCACCGTGGTGCCGCGATTGATGGCGACCGGCTTCACCTGGCCGACGCGTCCGCCATCCACTGTGATTTCCGCCCCCGCATCGCCGCCTTCCGGACGCGAGCGAAGCGTCAGCCGCGCCACCGAGCCGATCGAGGGTAGCGCCTCCCCACGGAAGCCGAGCGTGCAGATGTCGTGAATATCGTCGGAAAGCTTGGACGTGCAGTGCCGCGCAACGGCAAGCGGCAGCTCATCAGCGGGAATGCCGCCCCCGTCATCGATGACGCGGATGAGTGTAAGCCCGCCGCCCGCCGTTGCCACCTCGACGCGCTTTGCACCGGCGTCGAGCGCATTCTCGACGAGTTCCTTGACGACGCTCGCCGGCCGCTCGATGACCTCGCCGGCAGCGATCTGATTTATGACGGTCTCGGAAAGGGCGCGGATGGGCATGCCGGTTTTATAGCGGGATTCGGCTTGCGGACGAAACCGGCCCCAACGCTTTATCCTCGACCACGATAGGGCTGTACGCCCGTTTCGGGAAGCCAGGCATCCTGCGGCGGCGTTCCCGTCTGCCAGAAGACGTCGATCGGGATGCCTCCCCGCGGATACCAGTAGCCGCCAATCCTGAGCCAGAGGGGCTTTGTCGCCTCGGCCACCCTCCGGCCGATCATGAGCGTGCATTCCTCGTGAAAGGCGCCGTGATTGCGGAAGGAGGTGAGGAAAAGCTTGAGCGACTTCGATTCCACCAGAAGCTTGTCCGGTGCGTAGTCGATCACGATATGAGCAAAGTCTGGCTGGCCCGTTACCGGGCAGAGCGAAGTGAATTCGGGACAGGTGAAGCGAACGATCGCCGGCGGACCGTCACCCCGTGAGAATGACACAGTTTCGAGGACGGCAGTCTCGGGCGACACCGGTATTTCCGTCCTGCTTCCAAGTTGGGTCAGGTTCTGAGTGTCGGTCATGGAACGGCTCACTTGATCGCAGATGGCGGGGTTATAGGCTTTCGTGACATCGTAAGGAATGAAATGGCCGTGATCGGAAGCTCATTTGACGGACCTGGCATGGCGGTTTCCGGGCGAAGAGCTATAGATAGGTGCGTGTGGGCCGCGGGCGTTTTTTCGTGAGGTTTCAATGACCGCTTCATTTCTCCAGCACTTGTCCCGTGAGATCGAGGGCTTGAAGGAGGCCGGGCTCTACAAGAGCGAGCGCGTGATCACCTCGACGCAATCCGCCGAGATCGAAAGCGGCGGCAAGAAGGTGCTCAATTTCTGCGCCAACAATTATCTGGGGCTCGCCGACAACGAAGCGTTGCGCGGGGCCGCGAAGGCGGCACTCGACCGCTATGGCTACGGCATGGCCTCCGTGCGCTTCATCTGCGGCACGCAGGAGGAGCACAAGCAGCTCGAGAAGCGCATCTCCGATTTCCTGCGCATGGAGGATACGATCCTCTACTCCTCCTGCTTCGATGCCAACACCGGCCTTTTCGAAACGCTGCTGGGACCGGAGGACGCGATCATTTCCGATGCGCTCAACCATGCTTCTATCATCGATGGCGTAAGGCTCTGCAAGGCGCGCCGCCTACGTTACGCCAACAACGACATGAAGGAGCTGGAGGAACGGCTGAAGGAGGCGCAGGATGCCCGCTTCCGGCTGATCGCCACCGATGGCGTTTTCTCGATGGACGGCATCATTGCCAATCTGAAGGCGATCTGTGATCTTGCGGAGAAGTATGACGCGATGGTCATGGTGGACGACAGCCATGCGGTCGGCTTCGTCGGCGCCCATGGCCGCGGCACGCCCGAATATTGCGGCGTTGAAGGCCGGGTAGACATCGTCACGGGCACGCTCGGTAAGGCTCTGGGCGGCGCTTCCGGTGGCTATACCAGCGCGAGGAAGGAAGTGGTGGAGTGGCTGCGCCAGCGCTCGCGCCCCTACCTCTTTTCCAACACGCTGGCGCCCGTCATCGCCGCCGCATCCCTCAAGGTGTTCGAGATCGTCGAGAACGGTGACGCTCTGCGCCGGCGGCTTTACGACAATGCGGAGCGCTTCCACGATAAGATGACGAAACTCGGTTTCAAGCTGGCCGGCAGCGGGCATCCGATCATCCCGGTAATGATCGGGGACGCCACGTTGGCTGCGAAAATGGCGGAGCGGCTGCTGGATCACGGGATCTACGTGATCGGCTTCTCCTTCCCCGTGGTGCCCAAGGGCGAGGCGCGCATCAGGACCCAAATGTCCGCCGCCCATTCCGCGGACGATATCGATCGTGCGGTAGAGGCGTTTGCCGAGGTGGGCAGGGAATTTGGGCTGATCCCCGGTTAAGGAAAAGACCATGTCGAACATGATGAAGGCACTGGTGAAGGCCAAGCCCGAGCAGGGCCTCTGGATGGAACGGGTCCCGCTGCCGGAAATCGGCCCGAATGACGTGCTGATCAAGGTGAAGAAGTCCGCCATCTGCGGCACGGATGTCCATATCTGGAATTGGGACGAGTGGGCTCAGAAGACGGTGCCGGTGCCGCTTATCACCGGCCATGAATTTGTGGGCGAGGTGGCGGATGTGGGTTCGGCCGTGACCGAATACCGAATCGGCCAGCGTGTTTCGGGCGAGGGCCATATCGTCTGTGGTCATTGCCGCAATTGCCGCGCCGGTCGCGGGCATCTCTGCCGCAACACTCTGGGAGTGGGCGTCCAGCGCCCGGGCGCCTTCGCGGAATACGTTTCACTACCGCAGCACAATGTGGTGCCGATTCCCGACGACGTCCCTGATGAGGTGGCGGCAATCTTCGATCCGCTGGGCAACGCGGTCCACACCGCGCTTTCCTTCGACCTCGTGGGAGAGGATGTGCTGGTGACCGGAGCCGGCCCGATCGGCATTATGGGTGCTCTTGTGGCTCAATGCGTCGGGGCGCGGAAAGTGGTGATCACCGACATCAACCCCGGCCGGCTGGCGCTTGCCACGAAGCTCGGCGTTCGCCACACGGTGAACGCGCGGGAGGAGAAGCTTCCGGATGTCATGAGAAATCTCGGCATGACCGAAGGTTTCGATGTGGGGCTGGAGATGTCGGGCTCGGCTTCCGCCTTCCGCGACATGATCGATGCCATGAACAATGGCGGCAAGATCGCCATCTTGGGTATCGCGCCGACCGGGTTCGAGATCGACTGGAACAAGGTCATCTTCAAGATGCTGCACCTGAAGGGCATCTACGGCCGCGAGATGTTCGAGACATGGTACAAGATGATTGCCCTGGTGCAGGGGCCGCTCGATGTCTCCGGTCTCATCACGCACCGCATTTCCGCCGACGATTACCGCGAGGGCTTTGATGCGATGAGAAGCGGTGAGGCGGGCAAGGTGGTCATGAATTGGTGAAAGGATTACCGTTTCAAGACTGCGCGCTCTAACGCGGTAATCCCCGCAAGCAGCGCCTCCCGCTCAGGCGGCTCCAATTGTTCCAGCAATTCCGCCTCGAAGGCTTTTGCCGCCGGTACGAGTTTTGCGTATGCCTCCTGCCCTGCTTTCGTGAGACTCAAGCGCTCGATACGCCGGTCTGCGCTGTCGGTCATGCGCACAAGCCATCGCCGCTCCTCGAGTGCGGCCACGGCCCGGCTTACCTTGGTCTTGTGCATGGATGAGTGGGCACCGATCTCGGTAGCCGTCATGGTGCCGTATTGGCCGAGCGTTGCAAGCGTCCGCCATTCCGGCCGCGTCAGGCCATATCTGGCTCGGTAGCCTACGGCAAAAGCGCGGCTCACCGCGTCCGCCAGCCGGTTCAACCGGTAAGGAAGAAAAGCTTCGAGTGCGAGAATGGGTCCGTCCGCCATTCGGCATACCTTTGATAGTTACATTTGCAATCGTTACATTTGAAACCAACTTTTTCAATTGGCAGACGGGAGGAAGCCATGACCCCTCGCTACATGCCCGGCTTCGGAAATGATTTCGAAACGGAAAGCCTTCCCGGCGCACTGCCCCAGGGACAAAACTCGCCCCAGCGCCCGGCCTACGGCCTTTATGCGGAGCAGCTTTCTGGTTCACCCTTCACGGCGCCGCGCGGGGCGAACGAACGCTCCTGGCTCTATCGTATCCGGCCCAGCGTGCGGCACACCGGCCGCTTCAACCCTGTATCGTTTCCTGACTGGAAGACCGCCCCGAATCTGGATGATCACGAGCTTCCCATCGGCCAGTTGCGGTGGGATCCTCTGCCGATGCCGAACGAAGGGACCGATTTCCTTGCCGGCGTGCGCACCATGACGACGGCCGGCGACGCCATCACCCAGGTTGGCATGGCAGCCCATCTTTATGCGGCGAACGCCTCGATGGTGGACGACCACTTCTTCAACGCCGATGGAGAGCTGCTGATCGTACCGCAGGAAGGCGGAATCCGCGTCAAGACAGAGATGGGCATCATGGAGGTGCCGCCCGCCCAGATCTGCATCATTCCGCGCGGCATGATCTTCAAGATCGAGTTGTTGGACAGCCCCGTCCGCGGCTATCTCTGTGAGAATTACGGTGCGAAGTTCACGCTTCCCGACCGTGGCCCGATCGGTGCCAACTGCCTCGCGAACCCTCGCGACTTCAAGACGCCGGTTGCCTGGTTCGAGGAGAAGGAGACCCCCTGCCGCCTCTTCGTCAAATGGTGCGGTCGGTTCTATGTCACCGAACTCGATCATTCTCCTCTCGACGTGGTGGCTTGGCACGGCAATTACGCGCCTTGCAAATACGACCTTTCCACCTTTTCCCCGGTAGGAGCGATCCTCTTCGATCACCCGGACCCGTCCATCTTCACGGTGCTTACATCGCCGAGCGGAGAGGAGGGCACGGCCAATGTGGACTTCATCATCTTTCCGCCCCGCTGGCAGGTGGCAGAGCACACCTTCCGTCCGCCGTGGTACCACCGCAACGTCATGAGCGAATTCATGGGTCTCATTCGCGGCCGCTACGATGCGAAGGAGGAAGGTTTCGTGCCGGGCGGCGTCTCGCTGCACAACATGATGCTGCCGCATGGGCCTGACGCGGATGCCTATGAAAAGGCATCAAGCGCGGAGTTGAAGCCGATGAAGCTCGATGACACCATGGCCTTCATGTTCGAGACGCGATTTCCTCAGCACCTGACCCGCTTTGCCGCGGAGACCGAGATGCGGCAGGACAACTACATCGATTGCTGGACGGGCTTGAAGACGCGTTTCAATGGAAAGCCGGAGGGAGATTGGGGTTGAGGGATGATCACAACCCCTAACGCCGCCTCCCTCGCAAATTCCAAGGCTCGGCATCTCTGAGCCCGATACACCAAACCTGGGAGGAACCCGCCTTGAAGCTTGCCACCCTGAAAAACGAGACACGCGATGGAAAGCTCGTCGTGGTCTCGCGCGACCTCACACGCTGCACCGACGCGTCGTTTCTGGCGCTCACGCTCCAGGCGGCGCTGGACGACTGGCGCCGCATCTCTCCGCATCTGGAGGCGCTGGCGGAGAGCCTGGAACACGGCTCGGTGCCTTCCGAACGGTTTCACGAACACGAGACCATGTCTCCCCTGCCGCGGGCTTATCAGTGGGCGGACGGCTCCGCCTATGTGAACCACGTGGAACTTGTACGTAAGGCGCGCGGCGCGGAAATGCCGCAGGATTTCTGGACGGATCCGCTGATCTACCAGGGCGGCTCGGATGCCTTTCTTGCGCCTCGCGATCCGATCAGGATCGCCGACGAGGATTGGGGTGCCGATTTCGAGGCAGAAGTGGCGGTCATCGTCGATGATCTGCCCATGGGCGCAAGCGTTGAGGAAGCGCGATCTGCCATGCGGCTCGTCATGCTTGCGAACGATGTCTCGCTCCGCAGCCTCATTCCTGGTGAGCTCGCCAAGGGATTCGGCTTTTTCCAGTCGAAACCCGCCTCCGCCTTTTCGCCGGTCGCCGTTACGCCGGATGAACTGGAAGATGCATGGGACGGCGGCAAGGTGCACCTGCCTCTCAACGTGGACTACAACGGAAAACCCTTCGGCCGCGCGAATGCCGGCATCGACATGACCTTCGATTTTCCGACGCTGATCGCTCATGCGGCGAAGACGCGGGCGCTCTGTGCGGGAAGCATAATCGGCTCCGGCACGGTGTCGAACAAGCTCGGCGGCGGACCGGGCAGACCGATCGCGGAGGGCGGCGTCGGCTATTCCTGCATTGCCGAACTCCGCACGATCGAGACGATCAGGGAGGGAAGACCGACAACGCCCTTCATGGGCTTTGGCGATACGGTCCGCATCGAAATGAAGGACAAGAGCGGCCGCTCGATCTTCGGTGCGATCGAGCAATCCGTGGAGAGATACCACCGGGATTGAATTGACGCGCCCAGATGGCGCGCTCGTTTCCGGCAATCATTCCGCCGCCTGCGGCTTGAGCACGCCTCGGCGGATCTGGTCTTCCTCTATGGATTCGAAGAGAGCACGGAAATTGCCCTCACCGAAGCCCTCGTCTCCCTTCCTCTGGATGAATTCGAAGAAGATCGGGCCGATGACCGTTTTGGAGAAGATCTGCAGCAGGATCTTGGTCATCCCGCCGTTCACCACACCTTCACCGTCGATCAGGATCCCATGCTTCTTCATCCTGTCGATCGGCTCTTCATGGCCCCGCACGCGCTGGTGCGACATCTCATAATAGGTTTCGGGCGGACCAGGCATGAATTTGAGCCCGTTTTCCGCCAGCCTGTCGGAGGCGTTGTAAATGTCTTCGGTACCGACCGCGATGTGCTGTATGCCTTCGCCCTTGTATTTTCTCAGATACTCCTCGATCTGGCTCGTGTCGTCCTTGGACTCGTTGAGCGGGATCCGGATCTTACCGCACGGCGAGGTAATGGCGCGGCTGACAAGGCCCGTGATGCGCCCGTCAATGTCGAAATAGTGGATTTGCCTGAAGCCGAAGAGCTCACGGTAGAAGGCCCACCACTTGTCCATGTTGCCGCGATAGACATTGTGGGTCAGGTGGTCGAGATAGTAGAAACCGACGCCTTCCGGCTTCGGGTTGCGTTCGCCCAGCCATTCGAATTCCTCGTCGTAGGCCGAGCCTTTCTCTCCATATCTGTCGATGAAGTAGAGAAGCGAGCCGCCGATGCCCACGATCGCCGGCACGTCGATGGCCTTGTCACTGCCTTCATAGGGTGTGGCGCCCTTCGAGACGGCGTGTTCGAAAGCATTCCTGGCGTCGACCACCCGCCAGGCCATGGACGGTGCACAGGGGCCGTGCTTTTTCACGAAGCGCATCGCGTGGCTGCCAGGCTCGGCATTGACGAGATAGTTGATGTCGCCCTGCCGCCACACCGAAATGCGCTTCTGTCTGTGCCGGGCGACCTCGGCGTACCCCGTTTTTGTGAAGAGATCGCAGAGCTTCTCCGGCTCCGGATGAGCGAACTCGACGAACTCGAAACCGTCCGTGCCTGCGGGATTTTCGGCGCTGATCCTGGGCGGCGGCGCGTCATGTGGAAAGG
>Ga0164243_10011699_pt1 | contig 12486 bp, 8 predicted proteins | sample OricompcompostOP_FD_108781 | JGI IMG/M metagenome (GOLD analysis project Ga0164243, IMG submission 108781) | Organic Plus compost microbial communities from Emeryville, California, USA - Original compost - Organic plus compost (OP) | ecosystem: Engineered > Solid waste > Mixed feedstock >...
CGATCCCGACCTGGAGCTCGTGTTGCTCGCGCGCAGCGCGGACCTGCCGGGCGGCCTGCACGTGCGTCGCGCGATCCCGCAGGCGCGACGCCGCATGGTGGGGCCGTTCGTGTTCGTGGATCAGATGGGTCCCGCGACGTGCCCCGTCGAGCAGGAGCTCACGATTCTCCCCCATCCACATATCGGCCTCTCCACGGTCACGTACCTGTTCGAGGGCGAGGGACTGCACCGCGATGGCCTCGGGACGGTGCAACGCATCCTGCCCGGCGAGGTGAACTGGATGACCGCAGGGCGCGGCATCGCGCACTCCGAGCGGCTGCGCACCGGCGCCTCCGGGCGCGTGTACGGCGTGCAGCTCTGGGTCGCGTTGCCGAAGCACCTCGAGGAGTGCGAGCCCTCCTTCGAGCATTACGACGCGAGCGCCGTGCCCGTCCTCTCCGACGGCGGCGTCACCACGCGGCTGATCGCCGGCTCGCTGTTCGGCGCGCGCTCGGACGTCCGTACGTCGTCGCCGCTGTTCTATGCCGAGGTGCAGCTGGCGCAGGGCGCGGTGCTGCGCCTGGCGCCCGAGTACGACGAGCGCGCCGCGTTCGTGATCGAGGGCGAGGTGGCGCTGCGGGAGACGACGCTGACATCCGGCCAGATCGCGTTCTTCCAGCGAGGCACCGAGGTGCTCGCCACCGCGCCCCGACCTGCACGGCTGTTGCTGCTCGGTGGCGAGCCGCTGGACGGCCCGCGCTACATCTCGTGGAACTTCGTGTCGAGCTCGCGCGAGCGGCTGACGCAGGCCGCCGAGGACTGGCGCCGCCAGCGGTTCACCCCGGTCCCGCACGAGACGGCGTACATCCCGCTCCCCGAGGACGGCGACGCGCCCGTCGACTATCCGTGACCGCCCGTGACCGCCCGTGAGCGTGGTGCGTGCCTCGATCACACCGCGCCGAGCCGCCGGGCGGTTCACTCCCACGCCGTGCCCCCACGTCGTCCGTCGCGCACGGGATGCCTGCGCGTCGCGCGGGGCGCTGTGCGATCGTGGAGCGGTACGGGACTTGAACCACCCGGAGCGTGCGCGCTTCGATCGCGGTGCTTGCCGTAGCGGTCGTTACGGTCTCCGGTTCGGTGTCCGTCGCCGACACGCGCGGCGTGCTGCGCTTCGGCGTCATGGCGCTCGAGCTCGAGCCCTCGACGGACACGCCACTGTTCGGCCGGCACGTCGAGCGCGCGATGACCGCCTACAACGCGGCCGCCGCCTACGATCGGATGCAGGGCGGCACGACGAGACCCATCGAGGCGCGCGACCTCGGCGTGAGCGAGACGCTGTACCTGCTCGCGCCCGGGCTCGAGATCGGCGGCTCGCACTACTTCTTCCGCGTCGAGGCTCCGATCGGTCACGGTGGCGAGCTGACGTCCGCCGGCATCGGCGTCTACCCGCTCAACCTGCAGGCACGGCTGCGCCGCGGCCTCGTCGCGTACGTCTCGCTCGGTGGCAGCGCGAGCTGGCTCGATCGCGCGGGCGACGGCGACCTCGGCGGCCTCGTCACGGCGCGCGCGGCCGGCGGCGTCCGCGTGGCGAAGTACGTCGTCCTCGAGGTCGGCTACAGCGCGTTCGCGCTCGGCGGCTCGATCCATCCCGATCGGCTCGATCGCATGGCCGCGGGCGATCTCGAGTCCGTCGAGCCCGGCCAGGTGCTCGTCGCCGGCGACGCGAGCGGGCTCGTCGACGTCGAGCTCGGCGTGACGTTCTGGTGAGCCCGCGCCGCGCTCACGCCGTCGCCAGCGCGAGGAGCTTGGTCGTGGTGTTCCAGTTGCGGATCGTGACGTGCTGGTAGATGGGTTGCTGGACGAGCCGGGTCAGGTGGCTCTGCGCGGCCTTGCTGATCAGCCGCCGGAAGTAGACCGCGTGATCGCCGGCGCCGGCTTCGTCGACGCCTGGCTTCGTGGACAGCTGTTGCATCACGTCGGCCGGCGCCTTCGGCTGCTTCACGAACACCACGTCGTAGCGGTAGCGGTCCGGGGCCTTGCCGAACCCGGCTGGAGCCTGCGCGACGACACGCTCGAGCTCCTCGGCGGACACGAGGACGACCCGCCCGGCGTAGCCGAACGACGCGCTCAGCGCGGCCTCGATCCTCTTCTCGAGCTTCGCCTTCGTGGCCGCCCTCGACGAGAACACCACGTTACCGCTCTGGATGTACGTCTGGACGTCGGTCAGCTTCATCGCCTCGAAGCAGGCGCGCAGGTCCGCCATCTTGATGACGTTGTTGCCACCGACGTTGATACCGCGGAGCAGGGCGACGTGACGGTTCGATCGCATGTCGGCACCGGTGATGGTTCGCTGGCGAGCGGCGTCCCGGGAGGCGGCCGCGGGCTCGGCTACGGGTTGGGCGGAGTGTTGCCGCCGAGGTTGGTGTAGCCGCCCTCGATGTTGCCGGCGGGGTTGTTGGTGAAGGTCGAGTTGCGGACGGAGACGGTGGCGATGTGCGAGGAGATCGCCGGGCTGCCGGTGTTGCCGTCGAAGACGGTGTTCTCGACCACCAGGGTCGGCGGCTCGATTGCGAAGTTGTAGATGGCGCTGCCGCGGTCGCTCGCATGGTTGTTCGCGAACCGGCACTGACTGACGGTGAGGTGGCCACGGTTGAGGACGGCGCCCGCGGCAAAGTCGGGGCTGCGGCCGCGGCGGAAGGTGACGCGGTTGAAGCGAACGGTCCCGCGGATCTCGGCGATCCGGTGGACGTCGCCGCCGTCGATGACGAGGTTCCCGGACGTCGGGCCGTTGACCGTGACGGTGAAGTCGATGAGCGGCAGAATGTCCACGATCGCGACCGGGCCCGTGATCGACGCGTTCACGACCGGGTTCGTCAGGGTGCGCGCATTCTCGAGCGCGAGCCGGAGCGAGCCTTCGCGCACGGCGTAGTCGGTCAGGCTGTCGCCACTCCGGGTGACGTTCGTGCCGCCGCCGGGGATGCTCATGGCCGCGGAGCTGTTGCCGCTGATCTGGTAGGCGGCGTCTGCAACGAGAGTGAGCCGGACGGTCTCCTCGAGCTCCGCGTGATGGTCGGCGCGAGCCGAGACCGTGAAGGTCGCGGAGCTCGCGCCGGCCGGGATCACGACGCTCACGGAGCGGCCGCTGTGCGTGGCAGGCGCGTTGAAGGTGACGTCGACCGGCACGGGACGCCCGGTCTCGACGGTCGCCGTGCTCGTGGTGGCGACGGTGAGCCGGACCGTGAGCGGCGAGGTGAGCAGGCCGGTCCGCGAGACGCGGAAGCTCGCGGTGTTGTTCGTTCCCTCGACCGCCTCGGTGTCGGTCACCACGAGCGACACGACCGTCGGCACCGGGACGCAGCTGTTGCCGGACGGCATGTAGCCGGTGTTGCAGGTGAAGCCGCAGCTCGTGCCGTTGCAGGTGGCGGCGCCGTTCGCCGGCACGGGGCACGGGGTGCAGGAGGTGCCGCAGCTGTTCACCGAGTCGTTCGGCGCGCACGCGCCACCGCAGCGGTGGTAGCCGGCGTTGCAGGTGAAGCCGCAGCTCGTGCCGTTGCAGGTGGCGGCGCCGTTCGCCGGCACGGGGCACGGGGTGCAGGAGGTGCCGCAGCTGTTCACCGAGTCGCTCGGCGCGCACGCGTCACCGCAGCGGTGGTAGCCGGCGTTGCAGGTGAAGCCGCAGCTCGTGCCGTTGCAGGTGGCGGCGCCGTTCGCCGGTACAGGGCACGGGGTGCAGGAGGTGCCGCAGCTGTTCACCGAATCGCTCGGCGCGCACGCGTCGCCGCACAGGTGATGGCCCGGGTTGCACTCGAAGCCGCACGCGCCGCCCGCGCAGGTCGCGGTGGCGTTGCCCGGCGCGGAGCACGCGTCGTTGCACCCGCCACAGTGCGCGGGGTTCGTCATGATGTCGACGCACTCGTCGCCGCAGAGATCCGGGGTGGCCTCCTTGCAATCGTCCTCGCAGCTCCAGCCGCCGCCGTCGCTCCTCGTACAGAGGGGCGTCCATCCCGAGCAGCTCGTCCCGCACGCGCCGCAGGTCTCGGCGCTCGTCAGGTCCGCCTCGCAGCCGTTCTCGGCGTCGCCGTCGCAGTCGGCGCGTTCGGTGGCGCAGGCATCGTCGATGACGCACGCGCCCTCCACGCACGAGACGGCGTCGGCGCGCACGCCCTCGAGCGCGGTGCAGTCGCGATCGCAGGCGCCGCAATGGCGCACGTCGGTCAGGGTGTCCACGCAGCTGTCCCCGCACGTGTCGCGACACCCGGGGTCACCCGCGTCGCCCGGCGCCTCCGACCCGCACGCGGTGAAGAGAACCATCGTGCAGATCAGCCAGTACATCGATCGCATCATTCGGGTTACCTCACGTACTTCACCCGCGTGCGCGGGCGCCCATGCTACACGGCACCTCGATCCAGCGCAGGCTGCGCCGCGTGTCTCGCGCACCTTTTTCTTGGGGCGGATCTCCGGCGGTGGTCCGCGACGGCCCTCGAGCTGCGCGGCGGCGAGACCGGATGCTCCGGGCGAGGTGCTCGCTGCGCGGCTCTCGGGCGACTCTCGTGCGGACGAGCGAGTCGCTCTTCCGTGAGGGCTGGACCGGCGCGGCGTAGACTTCGTGGATGCTGACGCGATACCAGATGGCGCGCGGCGTCCCGGCCTCGCGGCTACCGAAGGGGATACGGCAGGACACCCGCAAGCACACGCGGCACGTGCTGCGGCCCACCGCGGAGATGGTGGCGCGCTATCTGGCGGCGCCGAGCGACGCCGCGTGGAAGCGCTTCGCGAAGGAGTATCGCGCGCTGCTCTCCGCGAGGTTCGCCGCCGACCGCGCCGCGTTCGACGAGCTCGCCGAGCTCGCGCGCACCGAGGACGTCTATCTCGGGTGCAGCTGCCCGACCGCGCAGAACCCCGACGTCCGGCACTGTCATACCTGGCTCGCGCTCGAGTTCTTTCGCGCTCGCTACCCCGACCTCGACGTGCGGATGCCGAGGAGCTGAGCGCCGCCTCCCGGTTCCACGCCCCCGGCCGTCGCTGACAGCGTGGTGCGTGACGGCTGACACCAATGTCAGGGGTCGGGCACCCCGCTCGATCTCGTCGCGCGAAAGTCCGCGGGATTCCACGGAGCGTCTCCTGGTCCGCGCGTTGCTCGTAGGCCCGCCCATGATCCAGCGTGGTCTCCTGGGGTGCCTTGCCGGCGCGGTCGCCCTCGCTGCTGGTTGCAGCACCTACAACGTGAACCGCTCGGCGCTCGCGCCGCACGCGGCTCCGCAGCTCCACCCGATCGCGCCGATGGACACGGTCGCCCAGCTCGGGCTCGGCGCGTCGAGCGTGGCCCATGTCAAGAACCCCGAGGTCGGAAACCCCAGCGCGTCGGTCGAGATCCCGGGCACGCAGCTGCACGGCGACGCGCGGCTGCGCGTGAACGACTGGCTGACGGTCGGGCTCGTGTACGAGAACGGCCTCGACGCGACGGCGCACAAGCCCAAGGGCAACCTCCAGCCCGACGTCGACGCGGGTAACGTGACGGGCTATGGCGCGTCGTTCGAGATCGCGCTCCCGACGCCGAATCCGCAGCTGACGCTCGGCGTGTCGTTCAACGCGATGCTGTGGGACGTGCCGTGGGTCGAGTGGCGCACGTGCATCGACAGCTGCCTCTCCGAGGACGGGTTCACGTACGAGGCGAGTGGCGTGCAGGGCGTGATGACGCTCGGCGCCGGTTTCACGCCCACGTACCGGACCGGAAGCATCACCTGGTTCGGTGGGATCAGCGCGCGCGAGCACCCGACCATCGAGCAGAAGGGCATGGAGGTCGGCCCCAACTTCGACGCCGACGTCCGCAGCGGGCCGCTGGCGTGGACCGCGAGCGCCGGGGCGCAGGTCGACCTCGGCGGCGTGAAGGGCTCGGTCGTGCTCTACCAGACGCTGACCAACGATCCGGTCCAGTACGGCCCGAGCGTGGCGGCGCTGCTCGTCGTGCCGCTCGGCAAGCGCCGGCCACAGACGCTCCGGGTGATGGCGCCGCCCGCAGCGCCGGCGTTGCCCCCGCCCACGGTGCCTGCACCCGGGACATCACCCACGGGTGGCCACGCCCTCTGACTCGCTCTCGGCACGGCACCGGCCGGACGATCTCGGCCGACGTGGTGTAACCTGCGCGGCCGTGCGGCTTGCGTTCGCGGGGGATGGCGCGCTGATCGTCGCCGATGGGATCGTGCGGATCGTGGACGTCGGCGCCGCACGAGATGGCGACACCGGCGAGATGCAGTCGCGCGAGCTGCCGCTCTCGCAGGCCGAGACGGTGCTCGACATCGCCGGCCTGGAGGGGGAGGTGTGGCGCGCGGTCCGTGAGGACCGTAGCGGCCGGAGCTGGCTGATCCGTTCGCGCGTCGATGGCACCCCCCTCGCGGAGCGCATCGCGTTGCCGTCGTCGTCGGGGCGGCTGCTCGCCTCGCAGCAGGCCCGACGTGTGGTGTGGACCGGTGATCCGCCCCTCGTCGTCGCGGCGGATCGTTCGACGTCCACCGTGTCGCTCGATCCGGGGCTCGACGCGGTGGTTCCGATCGGGCCGGCGCGCTGGCTCGTGGCTCGCGGCGGGTTGGTCGCCTTGCGTAGCCATGGTGGCGAGCGCTGGACAGCCAACCTGCTCGCGCCCGGGACGAGGGTGAGTGACGGGACGTTGTTGTTCGATGGCGCGAGCGTCGCGCTGCTCGCGACGGGGGCGAACCGCCCCGCGGCCATGATCGTGCTCGCGCTGCCGAGCGGGACGGTCCAGCGTCGCTTCAACCTCAGCGGTGTGACGTCCGTGCGGTTCGCCGCGCTGCGTGGGCAGGCGCTCCTCGTCGACGGCGAGCGCCGGCTGACGCTCCTGGATCTACGGTTCGCGCGGGCGATCGGTGAGTACGTTCACGATCATCCGATCTCCGATGCCGCGATCGATCCCACCGGGACACGCGTCGCGATCTATCACCTCAGCGAGAGCGGGACCGCCGTGCTGACCTGCGTGCCCTGTCGCGAGGCGTTCACCGCGGACCGGCGATCCTCCGCGGCGGTGCAGCCGTACGCTCCGGGGGACGAGGCACCGGCCTCCGCCACATCGGAGGAGCCACCTGCGGGCGGGGACACCACGCCGGACGTGGGCTCGTCCAGCTCGCCCGGTACGCCCCGCCTCGCGTTGCTCGATCCCGCGGCCCTGTGGCCACGTCCGCGAACACCGCGCACCGATCGCACGTTGACGCTGCAGATCCTCGAGCGCGAGCGAGCGCTCATCTCGGCGCTGGCCTATCGCGCGATCGCACGGTCGTGGGATGCAGGCCAGCTCGTGTTCCCGACCGACACCGAGCACCCGTACGAGACGGAGGTGCTCGGCCTCCTCGGCCGGCAGCGGGGTCGAGCGAGCGCCCAGCTGAGCGATGCCGAGCGTCATCTCGTCGAGGCACGCGGCGCGCTCGCCGAGATCGGGCGCGCGGCGGCCGGCACGTTGCTACCGCTCGACGAGGTCGTCGCGGAGTTCGGGCTGTCTCCGCTCGCGCGCTCGATCCTGCTCGTCGTGATCGCGCCGCGCATCTGGGGCGAGATCGCGCGGCTCTACGGTCTGGTCGCCAACGACACCCAGCGCGCGATCGTCGACGAGATGCTCGTTCGCCAGCTCCTCGTGGGCAGCGCCGACGTACACGAGATCGCGCGCGAGCTCGACAACGACAGCCCGCTGGTCCGCTACGGCCTCGTGCGGCTCGGCGGCGGCGTCATGCGACCGTTCCTGTCGCTGCAGGTCGACTCCCTCGTGATCAAGCGGCTCCGCGGTGATCCGCTCGGCGCGGGATCCGATCCACAGCTGACGATCGTCGAAGCCGCGCGCACGCTCGATCAGCTCGAGCTGCCGCCGGGGGTGGCGGACACGCTCCACGCGGCCCTGGTAGAGACGCGAGAGCAGCCGATACGGCTCGTCGTGCAGGGTCGCGCCGGGTCGGGGCGAAGGACCTTGCTCGCGGCGCTCGCCGAGTCGGCCAATCGGAGGCTCGCGATCTTCGACCTCGTGAGCATCCTCCGGCAAGGTCAGCTCAAGGCCGAGCTGCTACGCGAGGGGCTGCTGCGCGCGATGCTCGGTGGCTGGCTCCCGTGCATCGACAACATCGACGCCGTCAGCAGCGACGACCGCTCCCAGCGCGATCTCGTGCGCGACGTGCTCTCCGAGCATCCCGGGCCGCTCACGGTTCGCCTCGGGGCCAACGTGAAGCCGCCGCTGGAGCCCGGGTACGTCGGCATCGAGCTCGCGCCTCTCCCCGAGGCCCGGCGCGCCGAGGTGTGGCGCGCGGCGCTGACCGAGCGAGGCCTCGAAGCGAGAGACGTCGACGAGCTGGCCGCGCGGTGGATCGTAGGGCCGGGCATCGTGCACCGCGTGGTGGCGGAGATCGCGCGCAAGCACGCGTCGGAGCCGCCGCTGCCGGCGCGCATCGACGTCGTCGTGCGCGACCAGCTCGAGCTCCGGCTCGGCGAGATCGCGACGCGGATCAAGCGGCTCGCGAGCTGGTCGGAGATCGTCCTCCCACCCGACGTCCTCGACAGCTTGCTCGAGCTGATCTCGCGGATCCGCCATCGCAGGACGGTGTTCGATGCCTGGGGCTTCGATCGCGTGATGTCGACCTCCCGCGGCTTGACCGCGCTGTTCCAGGGTGGTCCCGGGACAGGGAAGACGATGGTCGCCGGGGCGATCGCGCGCGAGCTCGGGCTCGATCTCTATCGCGTGGATCTGTCGCGCGTCGTCTCGAAGTGGATCGGTGAGACCGAGAAGAACCTCGCCCAGGTCTTCGACGCGGCGGAGGATGGTCACGCCATCATCCTGTTCGACGAGGCCGACTCGCTGTTCTCGAAGCGCACCGAGGTCAAGACCTCCGTCGATCGCTACGCGAACCTCGAGGTGAACTACCTGTTGCAGCGACTCGACAGCTTCTCGGGGATCGCGATCCTGACCACGAACTTCGGCGTCGGCATCGACACGGCGTTCAAGCGGCGGCTCTCGTTCCGGCTCTCGTTTCCGTTCCCCGACGAGGAGATGCGCGACCAGCTGTGGCGCGTCCACCTGCCGCCGGAGATGCCACGAGCCGGCACCATCGACACCGGCGAGCTCGCACGCAAGTACAAGATGTCCGGTGGCTACATCCGCAACGCGGCGCTGCGCGCTGCCTTCCTCGCCGCCGCCGAACAGTCCGTCCTGCGTCAGGACCACCTCGAACGGGCGGTCAAGCTCGAGTACCGCGAGATCGGGAAGCTGGTCGATACGGGCGCGCTCGAGTGAGCGTGCGCGTCAGCGCTGCTTCCACAAAGGATCGGCGATCGCCGCGAAGGCCGCGACGTAGTCGGGCTTGGTGTTCTGGAACACGACCGCGTGCACGTCCTCGCCCCGGCGCGCCCGGATGATCCAGAACGAGCCGTCCTCGACGTTCGGGTTTGCCTGATAGCCCGGGTGATCGAAGAAGCCGGCTGCCTCGAGCTTGGCGACCCACTCGGTGACCGTGGCGGGATCGAGCTTCATGCTCGGCTTGTCGGGTAGAGGTCGATCGAACGGGACCTGCCAGTCTCCCGGCGTCCCCGAGTGCTGCACGTAGTACAGGCTGCCGTCCGCGGTGATCTGGAAGCGGTAGTTGCTGTACGGCAGCTTCGCCATCGCGACGTGGTCGAGCTCGAGCACGACGCCCTCGGGCAGTGGCGCCTCGAGCACGCGGGTGACACGGGCGTCGAACGGCGTGGGCAGCTTGTCGCGGACATCGGTCGTGGCCATGGCGGATCCCTGGTTGGCGTCGAGCGCCGGAGCCGAGGAGGGCGCCGGCGTGGATGGCGAGATCTGCAACCCGGGGCGGGGCGCAGGCTCATTGTGGCTGCTCCCCTTGCAGGTGGCGAGGAGCAGGCTGGCGGTGACGACGAGGTGGCGCACGGTCACATCCCCACGAACTTCCAGTCTGCGGACGTGAACGCGGGGACGGGAGCCGCCGCGGTGCTGGCACCGTCGACGAGCGCGGACCACAAGGTCACGTAGTGGACGGGGCGCACGTCGCGTCCGCCTTGCATGATGCCCTCGGAGTCGGTCGTGATCCGGGCGAACGAATCGGCCACATCCTGCCCGAGCGCGTCCTTCGCGAGATCGTAGTGCGTCGCTTTGCCGCCGACCACGCGGGTTCCACCGGGGTACTCGTCTCCGAGGCCGAGCATGTGTCCGAACTCGTGTGCAAGCACCGGCTGGGTATTGACATAGCTCGGGTCGACCGCTGCCGCGATCTCGACCTTGTCTCCGGCCGGAGCCGCGACTCCCGCGGTGTCGCCCTTCGCGACCACCGAGATCGCGTGGTGATTGTTTCCGGCGTCCCGGATCGCGGTCTTGACCGCGTTGGCTCGATCGCGGGACAGGGTTCGGGCCGCTCTGGCCGCCTTGGTCTTCTGTGCCGGCGTGACGGCCGCCGGATCGGGCGCGGCGTGCCCGGTGATGGTGAGCCGGAACTTCGGCTGCCGGACCGCGTGCAGGTAGGTGCCAACGAACTTCAGCTTGGGCAGGTCAGCGCCGATCGCGGAGCTGCCTGCGGGGAAGAGGGTCGGCGTGGGAATCTTGGCCTGGAGTGCGGCGAGCTCGGCCGCGCCGGTGCCGGGGAACGGATTGTTGTTCGGCGTCGCCGAGACGGCCGAGAAGTCGGCGTTCGGGCTGAGGACGTTGTCGGTCACATCCTTCTTGTGGACCGTCGCGGTGAAGTGCGGCGCCCCGTTGTCCTCCTTGGCGTTCACGGAGACGTTGATCGGGTTGAGCTTCTTCCAGACGAGCTTGGGCTCGGCGATGTTCGCGAACTGGTACTGCCCGGACCACGCTCCGCGCACCTGCGACATGAACTTCGAGATGAACGCCTTCTTGCTCGCCGCCTTCCACTTGGTAGCGCCGGCGAGGTCGTCGACGAAGTTGAACTTCACCCGGACCTCGATACCGAGGTTCTTGCGACTCGGGTTGTACACCGCGTCGAAGTTGCCGTTGAGGCCCTTCTTGTAGTTGAGCTGCTTGTACGTGGTGCCGGTGAAGGTCGCGAAGTCCTTCTTCGCCTGGAGCACCTTCTGGTTGAGGATCGTCAGCTTGCCGGTCGTGTGCGCACCCGCCTGCACCGAGTCGACCGCCTTCACCTTGATGACGACCTTCTCCTTGTCGATCGGCACGGTGTCGGTACCCGGTGTGATCAGGCCGTTGTCATCGACGGACGCACCGAACGCGTTCCCATCGATCGCCCAGTTGATCTTCGCTGCGCCCGACATCTTGGAGTTCGAGTACCGCACCGATGCCTGGCTCGTGGTCGCGCCGTCATCCTTGATCTCGCGCGGCGAGAACGTCATGTTGCTGAGCGACACGCCGCCGGCGGACGAGCGCTGGACCGCGCGTCGCGGCGCGCCATGTCGCTGCACGTAGCGGGCGGCGAGGGCGTTGCCGAGCGAGGTACCGAGGCGCTTGCCCTGGACCGCATCGCTCGCGCCTCCCGGATCACCGACCATCGCGTCGAGCAGCGGCTCGGCCGATTCGCCGGCGACGACCCTGTCGGCCACCGCGTCCGCGTGGCGCTCGTGCTCGTCCCCGTCCTGGCCGACCGCCGCGCTCACCCGTCCCGCGCGCTGTTGCACGACGTGCGCTGCCTCGTGTGCGGCGGTGTGCAACGACGGCGTGCCTCCGAACGCGACCTTGTTCCCGAACGCGTAGGCCTCTGCGCCGAGGGCCTGCGTGGCGCGCGCTGCCGGTTCGCCCGTGTGCGCTTCGACATCCGTGACGTCGTGGCGCCCGAACGATCGCTGGATCTGATCGAGATACGGGAGCTGTCCTGCATCTCCGCCGGTCCCTTCGGCCGCGATCTCGTGGGTCGCGGTGTCGTCGAGCCCGGGCTCCGCGGCACCCTCTTCTTGCTGCGCGGCGGCGCGGCGCTGGATCGACGAACGCAACCCGGTGGTCAGCGTTCGCTTGCCGGGCGCCATGCCGGTGCTCACGTCGGGCTCGACACTCTCTCCGTCTCGCAGGGTCTTCCAGTCGCGCATGGTGGCTCCTACATGCCTACGAACTTCCAATCGGCCTCGCCGAACGGCGGTTTGGGAAGCGCGGCGCTGGCGGTCGCCGCGGCGAGCGCTTCCCACAAGGTGACGTAGTGATGCGGCCGCACGTCGGTGCCGCCGTTCATGAGGCCTTCGCTGTCGGTCTGCGCCTTCGCGAAGGTGTCGGCGTACTCCTGGCCGAGGGCGTCCTTGGTCAGGGCGTAGTGCCCGGTCGCCGCGCCGACGGGACGTGTACTGTTCGGGTACTCGTCGCGGATGCCGAGCATGTGACCGAACTCGTGCGCCGAGACCGGGTATCGGTTGACGTAGCCCGGGGCCAACGCCGAGCTGATCTCGACCTTGTCCCACGCGGACGCGGGCGCTGCGCCCACGTCACCCTTGGCCACCACGCGCAGGGTGTGCGCGCCCGGCCCCCGCGCGGCGATCGCCGCCTTCACGGCGGAAGCGCGCTGCTGGGAG
>Ga0164243_10011700_pt1 | contig 12486 bp, 8 predicted proteins | sample OricompcompostOP_FD_108781 | JGI IMG/M metagenome (GOLD analysis project Ga0164243, IMG submission 108781) | Organic Plus compost microbial communities from Emeryville, California, USA - Original compost - Organic plus compost (OP) | ecosystem: Engineered > Solid waste > Mixed feedstock >...
CAACCCCTTCGCGGGGCGCGGGCGGTGGGCGATAGCGTCGGCGGTATGACCGAACCGGCAACCACCCACCCCCGCTTCGCCGCAGCACTCGCCGCGCTCGGCCTCGCGGACGTCGAGGTCAGGGCGTTTCCCGAAGGCACCCGCAGCGCGGCCGACGCCGCGGCCGCGATCGGCTGCGAACTGGGCCAGATCGTCAAGTCGTTGATCTTCCGCGCCGACGGGGAACCGGCACTGGTCCTGGTCGGCGGCGCCTCCCGCGTGGATGTCGCACGGGTGCGGTCCGAGCTGGGCGCGGCCGAGGTCGCGCGGGCCGACGCCAAGCTGGTGCGTACGGCGACGGGGTTCGCGATCGGCGGCGTACCGCCCTTCGGGCACGCCACCGAGATGCGCGTGATCGCCGACCGCGGGCTGCTCGACCACGATGTCGTGTGGGCCGCCGCCGGCACCCCGCACACCGTCTTCGCGCTGCCGCCGCGCACGCTGCTCGACCACGCGGGCGCCCAACTCGCCGACGTACGCGAGGAGTCGGGCGCGCGTCCGGACGCGGCGGAGCAGCCGCCGGCGGGCGACGGCGGTGACCTGGCAGCAGGCCGGTGACGCCGCTGGTGGTGGGCGCGGTGCTGCTCGCGGCGGTCACGCACGCGAGCTGGAACGCCCTCGCCCACCACATCGAGGACCAGCTCCTCGCCTTCACGCTCGTCGGCTCCGGCGGCGCGGTGTGCGGCCTCGCGCTCGTGTGCGCCGCCCCCGTGCCGGCCGCCGCCGCGTGGCCGGCGCTGCTGGTGTCGGTGCTGCTGCACGTCCTCTATCAGGCGCTGCTGATGCGGTCGTTCGGGCTGGGCGACTTCGGGCAGATCTATCCGATCGCGCGCGGCACCGCCCCGCTGGTGGTGACGGTCCTCGCGGCGGTGTTCGTGCACGAGCGCCCGGACGGCTGGCAGTTGGCTGGCGTCGGGGTGGCTTCGGCCGGGCTGCTGGGCCTGGCGCTGTGGGGCGTACGCCGCCGGCGCGAGGGAAGCAGCGGAGACCGGCCCGAGGACGGGCCCGGGGGCCGGGAGGCCGGTCGGCCCGAAGTGGCCGACGGCGGCGCTGTGTTCGGGCCGCCGGGCGCGACCGCACTGTCGGACGCGGCCGGTGCGAGCAGTCCGCCCCCGGCGGCCAGCCACGGGCCCGGCGCCTGGAGCGCGGAGGAGGCGCAGGCCGCGGCCGCGCCCGAGCCGGCGCGCGCCACGGGCCGCCTCAACTCCCCCGCACGCGGCGCCGTTTCGCCGTGGCCCGCGCTGCTCGCCGCCGTCGCCACCGGGCTCGCCATCGCCTCGTACACCGTGGTGGACGGCGTCGGCGTACGGGCCTCCGGCACCGGAGCCGGCGCCGCCCTCGGCTATGTGGCCTGGCTGATGCTGCTGGAGGGCGTGCCCATCCCGCTGTTCGCGCTCTGGGCGCGCCGACGCACCGGCCTCGCCGCGCAGTTGCGGCCGGTCGCCGTGCGCGGGCTGCTGGGCGGTGTGCTGTCGGTCGCGGCGTACGGGCTCGTGCTGTGGGCGCAGACCCGGGCGCCGCTCGCGCCGGTCGCCGCCCTCCGGGAGTCGTCGATCATCGCGGGCGCGGCGATCGGCGCGCTGTTCTTCCGCGAGCGGTTCGGGGGCGCAAGGGTCGCCGCCTCGGTGCTCATGGTGGGCGGCATCGCGCTGATGCTGCACGGAGGTTGAGCGGCCGCGGGCCCGGCACGGGCGGTCCGCGCGGATGATTACGCTGGAGAGCCGACCGTACGTACCTGGAGTGAGATGGCTCTCAACCTCGTCAATCTGGAAGCCGTGGGCAAGGTCTACGGCACCCGGGCCCTGCTGGACGGAGTCTCGCTGGGAGTGAGCGAGGGCGACCGGATCGGAGTCGTCGGACGGAACGGCGACGGCAAGACCACGCTGATCCAGCTGCTGTCGAAGCGGGAGCCGGCCGACGCGGGCCGCGTGACGCACGCCAACCGGCTGCGCCTCGGCGTGCTCAGCCAGCACGACGACCTGGATCCGGACGCGACGGTGCGGCACGAGGTCGTCGGCGACATGGCCGACCACGAGTGGGCCGGGAACGCGCGGATCCGGGACGTGCTGACCGGTCTCTTCGGCGGCCTCGGCCTGCCCGGCTTCCCGGCCGGTCTGGACACGGTCGTCGGACCGCTCTCCGGCGGCGAGCGCCGGCGCATCGCGCTCGCCAAGCTGCTGATCGCCGAGCAGGACCTGATCGTGCTCGACGAGCCGACCAACCACCTGGACGTGGAGGGCATTTCGTGGCTCGCGGACCATCTGCGCGCCCGCCGCTCGGCGCTGGTGTGCGTCACGCACGACCGCTGGTTCCTGGACCGGGTGTGCACGCGCGTCTGGGACGTCCAGGGCGGCACGGTGCACGAGTACGAGGGCGGCTACTCCGACTACGTCTTCGCGCGGGCCGAGCGCGAACGCATCGCCGCCCAGGAGGAGGCCAAGCGGCAGAACCTGGTGCGCAAGGAGCTGGCCTGGCTGCGCCGCGGCGCCCCGGCGCGTACGAGCAAGCCGCGGTTCCGCATCGAGGCGGCGAACGCGCTCATCGCCGACGAGCCGCCGCCGCGCGACGACGCGGAGCTGATGCGGTTCGCGGGCTCCCGGCTCGGCAAGACGGTGTTCGACCTGGAGGACGTGACCGTACAGGCCGGCCCGCAGGTGCTGCTGGAACGATTGACCTGGCAGCTGGGCCCCGGCGACCGGGTCGGCCTGGTCGGCGTGAACGGCGCGGGCAAGACCTCGCTGCTGCGCGCGCTCGCGGCCGCCGCGGACAGCAAGGGCGAGCGGCAGTCCGAACTCGTCACGCGGGGCCGGGTGAAGGTCGGCAAGACGGTGCGGCTTGCGTATCTCTCCCAGGAGGTCGCCGAGTTGGACCCTCGGCTGCGGGTGCTGGAGGCCGTGGAGCAGGTGCGTTCGCGCGTGGACCTCGGCAAGGGGCGGGAGTTGACCGCGTCGCAGCTGTGCGACCGCTTCGGTTTCGTGAAGACGAAGCAGTGGACGCCGGTGGGGGAGCTGTCCGGCGGCGAGCGGCGCCGGCTGCAGATCCTGCGGCTGCTGATGGACGAGCCCAACGTGCTGTTCCTGGACGAGCCCACCAACGACCTGGATATCGAGACGCTCACTCAACTCGAAGACCTGCTTGACGGTTGGCCGGGCTCACTGGTGGTCATCTCCCACGACCGGTACTTCGTGGAGCGCACCACCGACCGCGTCCTCGCGCTGCTCGGCGACCGTACGCTGCGGATGCTGCCGCGCGGCGTCGACGAGTACCTGGAGCGCAGGGAGCGGCAGCGCGCGGACGCGGCACGCGCGGACGCGGCGAGCCAGCCGCCCGCGGCGCCCGGAGGCACGCAGAGCGGCGGCGGTGCGGGCGGCGCCGCGGAGCGCACCGGCGCGGCCAAGCCCGCCGCGGTCTCCCGTGCCGCGCAGAAGGAGATGCAGCGCATCGAGCGGCAGTTGGACCGGATGGGAGAGCAGGAGAGCACGCTGCACTCGGCCATGGCCGAGCACGCCACGGACTTCGCGCGGGTCGCGGACCTCGACGCGGAACTGCGCGAACTGACCGCGCGCCGCGAGGAGTTGGAGACCCGCTGGCTGGAACTGGCGGAGGGGGAGTAGCGGCCGCACGCGGGCGGGCGCGCACGCCGCGGCGTACGTCCCCGGGCGCCGGGGCCGCCGATCGGCTTGCGTACGGGGCGTGTTGAGCACTGCGGTCCGGTAACGGCGGCGTTCCGGCAGGGTCTCGCCGGAGACCGGTACGTGAAACCCCTCCCTGGCCTGTCGGTGCGCGGTGATACAAAGAACTATCGCGTATACGAAAGCCAAATGACGGGCCCGATGTCCGAATCGCTCTGCCCTGCGGGGGTTTGAGGGGCTGGGCGTCCGGTCTGTTCGTCACGAGGGATTGTCCATGTCGCAGCCGCCGCCTCCGCCGCCGGGCCCGCCGCCCGGAGCGCCACAGGACCCGAGGGATCCGCGAGCCCAAGCGCAGCAGCAAGGACAGCAGGGGCAGCCGCCCCAGCCTCCTCAGCCGCCGCAGCAGGGCGGTACGCACGAGCAGCCGACGATGCTCGGCCCGCAGTCCGGTCCGGGCGGTCAGGCCCCGCCGCCTCCGCCACCGCCGCCTCCCGGCCAGCCGCCGCAGCCGCCCCAGCCGCCACAGGGCGGTGGGTACGGCTATCCCCAACAGCCGGGCCAGCCCGGCCAGTCGGCGCCTCCCGGGCCTCCGCCCGGCGGTGGTTACGGCTATCCGCAGGGCGGCGGCTACGGCTACCCGCAGGGTGGCGGCTACGGCTACCCGCAGCAGCCCGGCCAGCCCCCCGGCCCTCCGGGTGCGTACGGCCCGGGCGGCTCCGGCTATCCGGGCGGGGCTCCGACGATGCCGCCCGGCTCCGCGCCGGGTGGCTCGGGCGGCGGCAAGAGCAAGACCATCGTGATCATCGCGGCGGCGGTCGTGGTGGTCGTGGCGCTCGCCGCGGCCGGCTGGTTCCTGGTGGGCAAGAACGGCTCCGGCGGTGACGACGGAGGCGGCGCGAAGGGGCACGGGCCGCTGGCGCGGATGAACGCGAAGCCGTCCAGCACGCAGGCCAAGCAGTTGTTCAAGGCGCCGGCGCCGCACGCCCCCACCACGGATCCGCTGGACCTGCCCAGCGGTTGGGCCACGGACAAGGTGTTCGCCAAGGCCACGAAGAACGGCATCCTCGGCGTGAACGCGGCCTCCGGCAAGCGGGCCTGGAAGGTGCCGCTCGACGGCAAGGTCTGCGGCGCCTCCAAGCAGATCAGCTCCACCGGCAAGGTGGCGGTGGTGTTCGCCGAGACGGTCTCCTCCGACGCCCACTGCACACAGATGGCCGTCGTCGACGTCGCCAAGGGCAAGAAGGTCTGGCAGCACAAGATCCCGGGCAGCGACGACAACCTGGGCAGCGGCATCGATGTGGCCATCAGCCAGAACGTCGCGGTGGCGAAGGTCACCGGCGCCGAGGCGGCCTTCAGCGTCTCCAGCGGCAAGCAGCTGTGGAAGCAGAAGTACGACACGTTCGGGGGCTGTGAGGACGACGGCCTCGCGGGCGGCAAGCACATGCTGGCCATCCGCAAGTGCGGCGAGATCAGCAACCCCAAGATGTCGGTGCAGCGGATCAACCCCAGAACGGGCAGGAAGATCTGGGAGTTCAAGGCTCCGAAGGGAGTGCAGGAGGTGCACGTCATCTCCGCCGAGCCGCTGGTGATCGCCGTGGCCACGGATCCGGGCAAGATCACGGACGTGATGACGGTCGGCCCGGACCACAAGCTCAAAGGCACGATCTCGCTGGGCGACCGGGAGTACGACCCGGGCTGCAGCTCGGGCACCGAGTCCTGCACCTCCGCCGCCGCGGACAAGAACCACGTCTACCTCGCCACCGGCCAGCACTCCGGCAGCGCCGGGCAGTTCGGGAGCACCAACGAGCTGGTGGCCCTCGACTTCAACTCGGGCCAGCCGACGTGGAAGGTGGACGGCGGCAAGGACCGGCAGATCAGGCCGATCCGGATGGCGGGCGGCAAGCTGCTCGCCTACCGGACGCCCACCACCTCGAAGGGCGGTGAGGTCGTCGCGCTCGATCCGTCCCGGCAGGGCAAGGAGCAGGTGTACCTGCGGAATCCGGACGCCACCGCCGAAGAGGAGGGCTATCTCACGGACGCCATCTCGGAGATGCCGATCCTCTACGACAACGGCCGGGTCTTCGTCCAGCTGAAGACGGCCTCGGGCTCGGACAAGTTCAGCAAGTACATGGCCATCGGCTTCGGCCCCAAGTGAGCACGCCGCCCCGGCCGTTGGGCCGGGGCGGCCGCTTCCGGCCCGCACACCGCTGCGCCGGCTTGTGCCCGAAGGGGCGCGCGGCGGCGGGCGAGCGGGTAGCTTCCGCAGAGCACGGGAGAGGACGCGTCCAAGGGAGGGGGCGCGTTCTGCTCAGGAAGCGTGGGGGGATGTCCGATGAGCGTCCGGCTCATGGTGATCGACGAACACAGACTGCTCGCCGAGGCTCTCGCCTCGGCGCTGAAGCTCCGCGGCCACCGGGTGCTCGCCGCCGCGGCGCCGAGCGCGGGCGCGGCCGAGCTGGTGATCAGCCGCTCTCCGGAGGTGTGCCTGCTGGGGACGGCGGTGCCCGCCGAGCCGGGCGTCTTCGACCCGGTGCTGCGGATCAAGCGGGAGAGGCCGCAGATCGCCGTCGTGGTGCTGGGGCCGGTGCCGAGCCCGCGCGGGGTCGCCGCCGCGTTCGCCTCCGGCGCCTCCGGCTACGTACGCCACGACGAGCGGATCGAGGGCGTGGAACGGGCCATGCTGAAGGCGCGGGCGGGCGAATCCGCCGTCCAGCCGCGGCTGTTGCAGGAGTCGTTCGCCGAGCTGCTGCACCCTTCGGCCGAGCCGGACGACGAGGGGTCGCGGCTGCTGCGGCTGCTCACTCCGCGCGAGGTGGAGGTGCTGGTGCGGGTCGCGGAGGGCGAGGACACCCGGCTGATCGCGGCCGGTATGCGCATCGCGCCCAGCACGGCGCGTACCCATGTGCAGCGGGTGCTGATGAAGCTGGAGGTCGGCTCCCGGCTGGAGGCGGCGGCTCTGGCGGACCGTACGGGCCTGCTGGCGCGTGCCGCACCGCCGCCTGCGCGGCGCCCGGCGGACTGACGCCGCCGCCTCCGATCCGTCCCGACTCGCGCGTGTGCGCGGGGAGTTGAGCCGCGTACGTCCGCGGCCGCTGCCGGCTTGAGCGGCCGGCGGCGACCGCGGGACGTCGTCGGTCAGGCCGAGGGGGCGTCGCCCTCGGACGTGGCCTCCGCGCTGTCGGCGGAGGGCGGCGGGATCGTCGGGCTGAGCTTCAGCCAGACGAGGAAGACGACGCCGAGGACGAGCATCGCAAGTCCCGTCCAGAGGTTGATGTTGACGTTCTGCGCCTTCTTCAGGTCGGCGTCCGAGGCGAAGACGCCGGCCACGGTGACGATCACGCCGTAGACGACGAACAGGCCGCCGATGATGCGGCGTACGTCGAACAGCCGGGCTGCGGTCTGCGAGCGGCGCTCCAGCTCCTCCACCTCGCGGGCGGCGGCCGCCGCCTGCGGTTCGCCCGAACTCTCGCTGCCGGGGCGGTCGTTGCTGTTCTCGCTCATGCTGGATCAGGGTCCTTCGCGGCTCAGAGGGAGAAGGGTATGTAGCAGAGGACGGCGAGGACGATCGCGCCCCAGCCCAGCAGTGCGGGCTTGCGATACCACGCGTCGTCGCCCTCGGCGGGCGGCTCGGACAGTCCGGGCGAGACGGTGCCGTAGACCAGGCCCGCCAGTTGCTCGGCCGGCTTCGGCTTGGTGAACAGCGTGACGGCGACCATCACGACCGAGCCGACCACGAACGCGACGATCGACGAGACGAAGTTGGCGCCCTGGTCGCTCGGGATGTGGATGATGCCGTGCAGGTAGAGCACGAAGTAGTTGATCATCGCTGCGACGGTGCCGCTCAGCAGGCCCCAGAACCCGGCCGCGGGCGTCGTCTTCTTCCAGAACATGCCGACGATGAAGACCACGAACAGCGGCACGTTGAAGAAGGAGAACAGCGTCTGGAGGTAGTTCATGATGTTGCTGAAGGACGACGCGATGAACGCGGTGCCCATTCCGACCAGTACGCCGATGACCGTGACCCAGCGCGCGACGAGGACGTAGTGCGCGTCCGGCTTGTTCTTCTTCAGGTACGCGGCCCAGATGTCGTTGGTGAAGACGGTGTTGAACGAGGAGATGTTCGCCGCCATGCCGGCCATGAACGCGGCCAGCAGTCCGGTGACCGCGATGCCGAGCACGCCGTTCGGCAGCAGGTCGCGCATCAGCACCGGGATGGCGTTGTTGTAGTCCATGTTCTTCGTCTTGCCGAGCGAGGGCTCCATGACGAGCGCGATCAGCCCGGGTACGACCACCACGGCCGGTATCAGGATCTTGGGGAAGGCGGCGATGAGCGGGGTGCGCCGGCCGGCCGAGAGGTTCTTCGCGGACAGCGCGCGCTGCACCTCGGCGAAGTTGGTGGTCCAGTAGCCGAAGCTCATCACGAAGCCCAGACCGAGCACGATGGTCAGCCAGTTGGCACCCAGCGGGTTCGGGGAGCCGATGCCGGTGCCCTCCCAGGCGGTGACGAAGGAGTGCCCGTGCGACTTGACCAGCGAGTCGGTGAGGCCGCCCCAGCCGCCGACCCGCTTGAGGCCGAGCACGGTGAGCGGTATCAGCGCCGCGAGGATCACGAAGAACTGGAGCACCTCGGTGTAGATGGCCGAGGACAGTCCGCCGAGCGTGATGTAGAAGAGCACGAAGAACCCGGAGACGATGATCGCCACCCACAACTGCCAGCCCAGCAGCGCCTTGAGCACCAGCGCGAGCGCGTACAGGTTCACGCCCGCGATCAGCACCGCCGAGACGGCGAAGATGATCGAGCTAAGCAGGTGGGAGGAGGGCCCGAAGCGGTGCAGCAGGAACTCCGGTACGGAGCGCACCTTCGAGCCGTAGTAGAAGGGCATCATCACCAGGCCGAGGAAGACCATGGCCGGGATGGCGCCGATCCAGTACCAGTGCACCGTGTAGACGCCGTACTGGGCGCCGTTGGCCGCCATGCCCAGGATCTCGGTGGCGCCGAGGTTGGCGGCGACGAAGGCGAGGCCGGTGATCCACGCGGGGAGCGACCGGCCGGAGAGGAAGAAGTCCAGGCTCGTCTTCACACTGCGGCGGGCCGCGAAGCCGATGCCGAGGACGACGGCGAAGTAGATACCGAGAAGCGTGTAATCGAGCCCGTTGGTGGGGAGCCGAAGCCCTTCGGCCACATTCAGCATGGGTCACTCTTTTCCGCGGGGGTCCGGTCCGGGGTGGCCCCCGGAGCACGTGAAGTCGTGCGGTCGGAACGTCGCGAAGGTACTCGCCCACGGCGACTTTCTGAAGACGGATGTTGCTGAGGTTTGTTTGATTGTGATGATTCCGTTGAGGCGCCGAAGGCGATTGTCCGGTTTGCCAGTTGTGCGACTTCAGAGAGGTGAGGCGGGCGAGGCGCTGAGGACTCGTGGTTTGTTGTGTGTGATTATGTTTGGGTCCTGTGAGGCCGAGGAGCTGACGTGAAGAAGACCTCAAGCCGGCTGTCCGACGGCCGCGAGATCATCTACTACGACCTGCACGACGACACCGCGCGCGAGGCGGCCGACCGGCGTCCGGCGACCGCGACGTCGACCGAGTCCGAGATCCGCTACGACCCGCTGCTGTCGGAGTGGATCGCCGTCACCGCGCACCGGCAGGGCCGCACCTACCATCCGCCGGCCGACCAGTGCCCGCTCTGCCCCTCGCGGGGAGCGCACCTCAGCGAGATCCCCGAACGCGACTACGACGTCGTCGTGTTCGAGAACCGCTTCCCGTCCTTCACCGGCCGGCCCGGGCCCGAGGCGGCGGACGGGCCGCACGGGCTGTTCGCGCACCGGCCGGGCGCCGGCCGCTGCGAGGTGGTCTGCTTCACCTCCGACCACGACGCCTCGTTCGCCGACCTCGACGAACGGCAGGCCCGGCTGGTGCTCGACGCCTGGACGGACCGTACGGCCGAACTCTCCCAACTGCCGGGCGTGGAGCAGGTCTTCTGCTTCGAGAACCGCGGCGAGGACATCGGCGTCACGCTCGGCCATCCGCACGGACAGATCTACGCCTATCCCTTCGCCACTCCGCGCACCGAGCGGATGCTGGAGTCCGCGGGCCGCTACGCCGCGCGCACCGGCGGCCGCAACCTCTTCGACGACCTCGTCGCCTCCGAACTCGCCGACGGGCGGCGGGTGGTGCTCGACGGCGAGCACTGGACCGCGTTCGTGCCGCACGCCGCGCACTGGCCGTACGAGGTGCACCTCTACCCCAAGCCGCGGGTGCCCGATCTGACCGCGCTCGGCGACGCTGCGCGGGCCGAGTTCCCGCGGATCTATCTGGACGTGCTGCGCCGCTTCGACCGGCTCTTCGGGCCCGGGCAGCCGCCCACGCCGTACATCGCGGCCTGGCACCAGGCGCCCTCGGGCCGGCACGGGGCGGGCGACGGCCGGCGGCACGGGGCGGGCCAGGGGCTTCAACGGGTGCTGCCGCGCGAGGAGTTCGCGCTGCATCTCGAGCTTTTCACCGTGCGCCGGACTTCCGGCAAGCTGAAGTTCCTCGCGGGTTCCGAGTCCGGCATGAACGTGTTCATCAACGACGTGCCGCCGGAGACCGCGGCCGAACGACTGCGGGAGGTGGCCGGTGACGACGACGAGTCGTAAGTACCTGGTGACGGGCGGCGCGGGATACGTCGGCAGCGTCGTCGCCGCGCACCTGCTGGAGGCCGGGCATTCGGTCACCGTGCTCGACGACCTGTCCACCGGGTTCCGTCAAGCGGTGCCGGAGGGCGCCGAGTTCGTCGAGGGCCGGATCCAGGACGCGGCCCGGCTGCTCGACCCGGGCTACCACGGCGTGCTGCACTTCGCGGCCCACTCGCAGGTCGGCGAGTCCGTGACGTGGCCGGAGAAATACTGGCGGAACAACGTCGCCGGCACTCTCGAACTCCTCGACGCGATGCGGGAGTCGGGCGTGCGCCGGCTCGTCTTCTCCTCCACCGCTGCCACGTACGGCGAGCCGGAGCGCACGCCCATCCGCGAGGACGCGCCCGAACTGCCCACCAATCCCTACGGCGCCTCCAAGCTGGCCGTCGACCACATGATCTCCGGCGAGTGCCGGGCGCACGGCCTGTCCGCGGTGTCGCTGCGCTACTTCAACGTGGCGGGTGCGTACGGCGGTTACGGCGAGCGGCACGATCCGGAGAGCCATCTGATCCCGCTGATCCTCCAGGTCGCGCTCGGCCGGCGGGAGTCCGTCTCCGTCTACGGCGAGGACTATCCGACCCCGGACGGCACCTGCGTACGCGACTACATCCACGTCGCCGACCTCGCCGAAGCGCACCTGCTCGCGATGGACGCGATGGAGGCCGGCGCCGGGGCCGCGGGCGGCGGCATCGCGGAGGGCGAGCACCTGATCTGCAACCTCGGCAACGGCAACGGCTTCTCGGTGCGCGAAGTCATCGAGACCGTCCGCGAGGTGACCGGCCATCCGGTGCCCGAGGTCGCCGCGCCGCGCCGCGCCGGCGACCCGGCGGTGCTGGTCGCGTCGGCCGAGCGGGCGCGGCGGCGGCTGGGCTGGCGGCCCACGCGCGACGACTTGCGCGGCATCGTGGCCGACGCCTGGCGGTTCGCGCGGCTGCAGGAGACGGCGCGCGAGGGAGGCTCCGCATGAGCGGCGGCGGTGCGTTCGCCGAGGGTGCCGGTGCCGGTGCGCAGCAGGACCTCGCGGCCGGCTTCCGCGAGGTGTACGGCACGGCCCCGTACGGAGTGTGGGCCGCGCCGGGCCGGGTCAACCTCATCGGCGAACACACCGACTACAACGACGGTTTCGTGATGCCGCTCGCGCTTCCGCACAGCTGCCGGGTCGCCGCGGCCCCGCGCGGCGACGGCGTGCTGCGGCTGCACTCCGCCGACATCGACGGGCGCACCGTCGAACTGCACGTGGACGAGCTGGCGGTGCCGGGCGCGTCCGGGGACCGCGGCGGCTGGGCCGCGTACCCGGCGGGCGTGGTGTGGGCGCTGCGCCGGGCCGGGCTCGCCGTCGGCGGCGCCGATCTGCACATCAGCTCGACGGTGCCCACCGGCGCGGGGCTCTCCTCGTCCGCGGCGCTGGAGGTGGCGACGGCGGTCGCGCTGGACGAGCTGTACGGGCTGGGGCTCGACCGGCCGCGGCTGGCGCTGCTGTGCCAGGAGGCCGAGAACGACTTCGTCGGCATGCCCTGCGGCGTGATGGACCAGATGGCCTCCGCCTGCTGCACGTACGGGCACGCGCTGTTCCTCGACACCCGCGAACTCGCCCTGCGGCACGTGCCGTTCGACCTCGCCGCGCAGGGGCTGCGGCTGCTCGTCGTGGACACCCGCGTCAAGCACACGCTGAGCGACGGCGCGTACTCCGGGCAGCGTGCGGGCTGTGAGGAGGCGGCGGCCGCGCTCGGCGTGCCGGCGCTGCGCGACGTGCCCTTGGACGGCCTGGACGAGGCGCTCGCGCGGCTCGACGATCCCCGGCTGCGCGCTCTCGTACGGCACGTGGTCACCGACAACGCACGGGCCGAGCAGACGGTGCGGCTGCTGGAGGCGGGCGAGACCAGGGCCGTCGGGCCGGTGCTCAGCGCGGGGCACGCGTCGCTGCGGGACGACTTCCGAGTCTCGTGCGCGGAGCTGGACTTGGCCGTCGACACGGCGCTGGCGGCGGGCGCGCGGGGTGCGCGGATGACCGGGGGCGGCTTCGGCGGTTCGGCGATCGTGCTGACCGAGGCGGACACCGCGAAGGCGGTCGGGGCGGCGGTCGAGGACGCCTTCGCGCGGGCGGGCCACCGCGCTCCGCGGATCTTCGACGCGGTGCCGAG
>Ga0164243_10011701_pt1 | contig 12486 bp, 11 predicted proteins | sample OricompcompostOP_FD_108781 | JGI IMG/M metagenome (GOLD analysis project Ga0164243, IMG submission 108781) | Organic Plus compost microbial communities from Emeryville, California, USA - Original compost - Organic plus compost (OP) | ecosystem: Engineered > Solid waste > Mixed feedstock >...
AAGACGGATATTGCCATGCGCGTGCTGGCCGATCACATCCGGGCGATCAGCTTTACGATCGCGGACGGGCAGTTGCCGTCCAATAATAAAGCGGGGTACGTTGTCCGCCGTATTTTGCGGCGCGCTGTCCGGTACGCTTATACGTTTCTTCATTTTAAAGAGCCTTTTCTCTACGAACTGGTGCCCTTGTTGGCCGGGCAGTTTGAGGGGGTATTTGACGAACTGATTTCCCAACAGGAATTTGTTCAGAAGGTTATCCTGGAAGAAGAGCAATCGTTTTTGCGTACGCTGGTTACCGGTGTGCAGCGTTTTGAAACGTATGCCGTGGAGGCCACCGGGATTAGGGGCGACTTTGCCTTTGAGCTGTACGACACGTATGGCTTCCCCATTGATCTGACTGAGCTGCTTGCGCGGGAAAAAGGCCTGTCCGTGGATATGGCCGGGTTTCAGCAGGCACTGAACGAACAGCGTAACCGCTCAAGGGCGGCGACCACGGTTGATGCCGATGACTGGACCGTGGTGAGAGAGGTTGAAAATATAGATTTTGTGGGGTACGACCAACTGGAGTGCGCCACCGAAATTGCAAAGTATAGAAAGATTACCACCAAAGGGAAGGAGCAGTACCAGCTGGTATTGGCCGTGACGCCCTTTTACGCAGAAGGCGGAGGCCAGGTGGGAGATACCGGTACGCTTACCGCTGCCGATTCCGGAGAGCGGATCAGCATCACGGATACGAAGAAGGAAAACGGCCTGATTGTGCATTATGCGTCGGCGTTGCCTTCTGGGGTGGAGGGACCGTTCCTGGCGAAGGTGGATGAAAGGAAACGACGCGAGACAGAAGGGAATCACTCGGCCACCCATTTGCTGCACGCCGCCCTGAAGCAGGTGCTGGGCAGCCACGTAAACCAAAAGGGGTCGTTGGTGAATTCCTCTTACCTACGGTTTGATTTCTCCCATTTTGCGAAAGTAACGGACGACGAACTTGCCGCCATCGAACGGCTGGTGAATGATAGAATACGGGCGGATATCCCGCTGAAGGAGGAGCGGGATGTGCCTTTTCAGGAGGCCATTGATGCGGGTGTAACGGCTCTTTTCGGTGAAAAATACGGCGACCGCGTGCGGGTGATTACCTTTGACGACCGGTTTTCCAGGGAGCTATGCGGGGGAACCCATGTCCGTGCTACGGGGCAGATCGGATTTTTCAAGATCGTTGCGGAAAGCGCAGTGGCAGCGGGGGTACGAAGGATTGAGGCTATTACGGGAAACGCCGCCCAGCAGTTTATCAATGAGCAGGTGCGTGTGGTGAATAGCGCCAGGGAGTTGCTGAACCATCCGAAGGATCTGCTACAGGCACTGGCCCGTGTGCTGGACGAAAACGCCGCGCTCCGGAAGGAAGTGGAGCGGGCTGTTGCCGAAAAGGCCGTGCGCGTGAAGGAAGAACTGTTGGCCAAAGTTACCCGCCTGAACGGGATCTCGGTGTTAACCGAACAGGTTCATCTACCGAATACAGAGGCTATCAAAACGTTGGCCTACGCCCTTAAAAATGAGGTAGAGCGATTGTTTTTGGTACTTGCGGCGGATATGGATGGAAAACCCTCGCTCACGGTGGTCATCTCTGACGAGCTAGTGAAAGAGAAGGGCTGGAACGCCGGAGCCATTGTACGGGAATTAGCGAAGGAAATCCAGGGTGGAGGGGGAGGACAGCCCTTTTTTGCCACCGCGGGAGGTAAGGATGTCAGCGGATTATCGCGAGCGCTTACCAAAGCAAAGGAAATTGTAACGTCTTAGTGTATGAAAGGTACGAAGAAGCTTATTGCACTGGTTGGACTTCTGGCGTGGCTTGGCTGGGCCTGTTCAAACAACGATCAGTTTACCATTGAAGGGGAAGTGACGAATGCGGGGAACCTGCATACGGTTTCGCTCTATGAAGGAGAAAGGAAACTGGATTCGGTGTTTTTGAATGAGCAGGGGAGGTTTGTACTCCGGAGGACGGCCTCTCATCCCCGGTTGTTCGCCCTTAAGGCGGGGAATAACACGTACCACCTGATTCTGCAAAACGGGGATAAGGTATCGTTCCGTGCCGACCTTGCCGATGGGGGTAATGTGTACGAAATCACCGGTTCACCACTGTCGGAAAAAATTAAGCAATTTGCCGCTACGATCGCGGAGAAGAAGCGGTTTGAAGCCGATTTGGAAACCTCGTTTGCCCAGCAGTCGGCGGGTTTGGATAATGCGGAACTGATGGGCTTGCGTGAGCAGTTCATGCAGAAATACCGCCAGCACATGCAACAATATACGGATGCTGCCGTCCGGTTTGCGACTGAGCACGACGATCTCGCGGGATTTTTTGCGATGAGCACGCTGGATAAAGAATTGGCGGAAGCCGAGTTGGTTGCGTATGCCGACCGCATTGCCGGCCGCTGGAATGACAATGTGCAGGTACGGCAGTTTGTTGAAGAGATGGCACGGCTGAAACGGTTGGCCGTGGGGCAGCCGGCCCCTGATTTTGAATCACTGACACCGGATAACCGGCGGGTGAAACTGTCCGACTTCCGGGGTAAGTACACCCTGGTGGATTTCTGGGCGTCCTGGTGTGTGCCCTGCCGGCAGGAAAATCCGAACATCGTAAAGCAATACCACGCCTATAAAGACAAAGGGTTTACCATTTTGGGGGTCTCGCTGGATGATAACCCGGGATCATGGATGCGCGCCATCCAGGCGGATGGGCTGGAATGGACGCAGGTTTCTGACCTGCAGCAATGGGGGAGCGAAGTGGTAGGGCTTTATCGCATCCACGCTATCCCCGCTTCCTACTTACTCGATCCCAATGGGATCATCGTGGCAAAGAATTTACGGGGCCGTGAACTGGAGGAGTTTCTGAAGAAGACGCTGGAGTAAACGGCTGCAGGTTCCGTTGCGTGCCCTTGTTAATGATTTATTAATGTGAACTTAACGATGATTTGCCATTGAGGACATATTTTAGCAAAAAAAACGATGAGCACTGCAAAACAAAAGATCCTGGTTGTAGATGACGAGCCCGATATCGTGGAGCTGATTGCATATAATCTCAAGCGGGAAGGCTTTCAGGTGCATACCGCGGCCAACGGACAGGACGCTGTTGCAACCGCCAAAAGAGTGATGCCGGACCTGATTATCCTGGATGTCATGATGCCGAAAATGGATGGGATTGAAGCCTGCCGGATTATGCGCGCCATGCCTGAATTCAAAAGCACGTTCATGGTGTTTCTCACTGCACGCAGTGAGGAATATTCGGAAATCGCCGGGTTTAACGTGGGTGCTGACGATTATATAGCGAAGCCGATCAAACCGCGCGCGTTGCTGAGCCGTATCAATGCTATATTGCGGCGTAATACCGCTGCCGATGAAACGGTAAATGAAAGACTTGAAATTTCTGATTTAGTCATCGACCGCGAAGCGTTTTTGGTGTTCAAAAACGGTGAGAAGATTGTGCTCGCCAAAAAGGAATTTGAGCTGCTTTATTTGCTGGCATCGAAGCCCGGAAAGGTATACACGCGGGAGGTAATCTTAAAGAATATATGGGAAGACTCCGTGGTGGTCACCAACCGAACGATTGACGTTCACATACGCAAACTGAGGGAAAAGATCGGCGAAAAGTACATCTCAACGGTAAAAGGAGTAGGATATAAGTTTGATGCCTAAATTTCAAACGCGGCGAACCCGGCTTTGGTGAGCGACTGTTTGTTTTTTTGCGCTGCCTGGTTGGCCTCTTCACGAAGCCGACCGCTTTTGATCAACTGCTGAAGTTTTTTGATATCCTCTGCAAAAACGCGATCGCGGTCTGCAAAGGGTACATGCTCCCTTACCAGGGTGTGACACGCTTCCAATATCGGTGACGACTTGCGGGGGCGGCGGAAATCCAGCGCCTGGGCGGCGTATAAAAGCTCAATGGCGAGAATGTATTCCAGGTTGTCCAGTACCCGGTGAAGCTTGCGCGCACCGTTAGCGCCCATAGACACGTGGTCCTCCTGTCCCAGCGACGTCGGAATGCTGTCGGCACTTGAAGGAAAGCATAACGTTTTGTTTTCAGACACCAACGCGGCGGCTGTATATTGGGGAACCATGAATCCCGAATGCAGGCCTGCCTCGGGGATGAGTAACTTTGGTAGCCCGTAACGCCCTTCGATGATGAGGTAACTCCGGCGGTCAGAAATATTACCCAGTTCTGCTGCGCCAACGGTGGCATAGTCCAGGGCCATGGCCAGGGGCTGTCCATGAAAATTGCCACCACTGATGGCTTCCTGATTCCCCACGATTACCGGATTGTCCGTAACGGCGTTGATTTCGATTTCGGTAAGCTCTTTAAGGTGTAACCATGCCGTGCGCGAGGCACCATGCACCTGGGGCATGCACCGTAGCGAGTACGGGTCCTGTACCCGCCCGCAGTCGGGATGCGAGTTGGCAATTTCGGAAGAGTGCAGCATTTCCCACAAGCGGTAGGCAACCAGCTGGCACCCCGCGAAAGGACGGAGTTGATGGAGGCGCTCATCAAACGGTTTATAGGAGCCCATGAGTCCTTCCAATGCCATCGCCCCAATCAGGTCGGCCACTTCCAATGCGTTAAACATCCGATGCAGGGCGTGTACGGCATAGGCCGTGATGAACTGTGTACCATTAATCAGGGCAAGTCCTTCTTTGGGCCCGAGCTGCAGCGGCGACATCCCGTATGCTTTAAGGGCCACGTCGGCAGGGAGGACGCTGCCTTTGTAATGTACTTCGCCAAGACCGATAAGCGGAAGAAAAAGATGGGAGAGGGGGGCCAGATCGCCGGAGGCGCCCACTGAACCCAGGGAGGGAACCACCGGGATCATGTTTTGTTCAGCCATCCAGATGATACGCTCCAATGTGCGAAGCTGTACACCGGAATACCCCTGCGCAAGGGCCTGTGCCTTGATGATCATCATCGTTTTGGCGATGGGCTGGGGGATAGGGTCCCCCACGCCTGCCGCATGGCTTTGCAGCAGGTTATGCTGCAGCCGGGCGGTGTCATCGGACGTGATGACGGTATCGCACAGCGGACCGAATCCGGTGTTGATACCGTACACCGCCTCGTTGCCGGAAGCCATGGATGTTACGTGCGATGCGGACTGATCCACCCGGTGTCGCGCTTTGGCAGAAAGTGTCCCCTGAAGCTGGTCCCTCGTCAGCGCCAAAGCCGTTTTTATCGTAAGTTTATCTGTCCCGTACCGAAAATTCTTCATGCCATGTATGCAACCGGTGCTCCGGTAATTCGCCTGGAATTCATGTATGTACCTTTACAATGATAGGAACTATCTCCTAATTCCACAAAAGAAATCTGATTTTTTAACTTTGGCGCGTATGTCCATATTCCGTTTCAAAGCGTTCCGGGTGGATCAAACCGGAACCACCATGAAAGTCAATACCGATGGCGTGCTTTTGGGAGCGGTGGCATCTGCACCGCATCCGGACCGGATACTGGACATCGGAACGGGCACGGGTGTTATCGGCCTGATGCTCGCCCAGCGGTTTCCCCGGTCAGAAGTGGAAGCTATCGAGATTGACCCCCTGGCTGCCGAGCTGGCCGGCAGGAACGTCGCCGGATCCGCCTTCGCAAAACGGATCACTGTACAGGCCGTAGCGTTGGCGGACTTTCAGCCGGCTGATCCGTTTGACCTCATCGTTTCCAATCCGCCGTTTTTCCTGCACGCCCTAAAAAATCACGACCAACGCAGGACGACTTCCCGTCATGCCGATGTGGCGTTCTATACCGACCTGTTGGGCTTTGCGGCGCGGTGGCTCACGGCGCGGGGAAGCCTGCAGCTTATACTGCCCGTCCCGTTGGCCGCATGGTTAGAACAACGCGCCGTTGACGAATATGGATTGTGCGTCCAGGGGGTACTGGACATACGTTCGTTCGCCGGACATCCGCCAATCCGGCGTATTTTAGCGATTGGAAAGGTAAAAACGACGCTTCTGGACAGGAACGATGATCTGGTTATTTACGAGCGCCCCGGCGCCCACAGCGTTGCATACCAGACGTTGCTGAAAGACTTTTTCCTGGCGTTTTAGAATGTGTATATTCGCGGTTCATGAAGAAGATCGGATTGCTTTCGGATACGCATGGCTACCTGGATGATGCCGTCTTCCGGCATTTTGACGCTTGCGATGAGGTGTGGCATGCGGGGGACTTCGGCGATCTGGCGTTGGCGGACCGGCTTGCGGCGTTTAAACCGTTGAAAGGAGTATTCGGAAACATCGATGGCCCGGATATCCGTAGCCGGTATCCGGAGCACGCCCGTTTCCATTGCGAGGGCGTTGAGGTATGGATGACGCACATCGGCGGATACCCTGGCCGCTACAGCCCGTCGATACGGAAGGAAATACGGCTCCATCCTCCGAAACTTTTTATAGCGGGACATTCACACATTCTAAAGGTGATGTACGATTCATCCCTCCAATGCCTGCACCTAAACCCGGGGGCAGCCGGAAAACAGGGATGGCACAAGGTCCGCACGCTTTTACGTTTTAGCATCCGGGAGGACCGTGTAGAAGATCTTGAGGTTATTGAACTGGCTGGTAGGTAAAGTTAGTTTTTTACACTAAGTTTTGTTGTTTTCCTTGTAATTGTCTGTTGTTTGGGTATTTTTGATGCCAAATTTAGAGATCAAAGTACACTAACAATGACGAAAGTAACGACGTTGGGTCAATTTATTATCGAAAAACAGGCTGATTTTCCGTACGCGAAAGGAGAGCTGTCTAGATTATTGCGGGATATCGGAATCGCGGCAAAAATTGTAAACCGTGAGGTCAATAAAGCCGGCCTCGTTGATATACTCGGAGATAACGGAACGACCAATATTCAGGGGGAGGGACAGAAAAAGCTGGATGTCTACGCAGATGAGCAATTTATTGCGGCGTTACGGAGCGGCGGCGAATGCTGTGTGGTGGCTTCCGAGGAGCATGATAACTGTATCCGGATTGATTCCCATGTGTCTCGGAATGCCAAGTATATGGTGTGTATAGATCCGCTGGACGGCTCGTCCAATATCGACGTTAACGTGTCGGTGGGAACCATTTTTTCGATCTACCGGCGCGTTAATCCAACGGAGCCTTTTCATCCGGATGAGGTTCTCCAGTGTGGGACGCAGCAGGTGGCTGCGGGTTATGTCATCTATGGTTCTTCCACTATGCTTGTTTATACCACCGGCAAGGGCGTGAATGGCTTTACGCTGGATCCTTCTATTGGCGAGTTCTGCCTGTCGCACCCCAACATGCGGATTCCGGACGATGGAACTCACTATTCCGTCAACGAAGGTAATTACGTGAAATTTCCCAAGGGGGTGAAGGCGTACATAAAATACTGTCAGGTAGAGGATAGGGCAACAAACCGGCCTTTTACGTCGCGGTATATCGGGTCTATGGTGGCCGACATCCACCGCAACCTTATCAAAGGCGGGGTTTTTCTGTATCCGACCACCTTGTCCCATCCGCAGGGGAAGCTTCGGCTGATGTACGAATGTAATCCGTTGGCGTTTGTGGTTGAACAGGCCGGGGGGCGGGCAACCGATGGCTATCGGCGGATACTGGATATTCAACCGAAACACCTTCATGAACGTACACCGATTTTTATAGGAAGTACGGCGATGGTGAAAAAGGTGGAGGAGTTTATCCAGTTAGAGGCTGTCGCGGACTTCCAATAAAAACGCTTTTAGGCGCTGAAGCGAATCAATTACCCGTTGATTTTCCCGGGCTTCGTTTTTATTGCTTCGCAGATATTCCCGCGCCCCCTGCAGTGTGTAACCCTTTTCTTTGACCAGGTTAAAAATAATCTTCAGGTTAGTGATGTCCTCCGGGGTGAATAACCGGTTCCCTTTTTTGTTCTTTTTGGGCTGGAGAATATCGAACTCTCGTTCATAAAACCGTATCTGGGACGCGTTGACACCGAACATGGCTGTTACTTCACCCATGGTGTAATAGAGTTTATTGATTTCACGCTCTTTGTAAGGCATATAACGAACTGTGTTGACCGTGTATTACAAAGATACGATTACCATTCAAATATTAGCGTTTTCCGCAGGATCAATCGAACGACTGGTTTTCCTGTGATGCAGCGTCTAGGATGGCAACGTATTCAGCCGGCGTCAGGTCGTTATATATGAAGTTGATAGGATTAACAGGCTGGTTGTTTTTGCGGACCTCATAATGTACGTGAGGACCTGTTGAAATTCCGGTATTGCCCACGTAACCGATCAAGTCGCCCCGTTTTACCTGCTGGCCTACCTTTACGGTAAACCGGCTCATATGACCGTAGAGCGTTTTATAGCTGTAGCCATGGTCAATCACTACGCGGCGGCCATAACCGCCGTCCACGCCCGCGGCTTCCACCTTTCCGTTTCCGGTTGCGTAGATGGGCGTGCCTGCGGGGGCCGCAAAATCAATCCCCGCGTGCATTTTGCGGATTTTGTATACTGGGTGTATGCGGGTGCCGAAACCGGATACGCCGGCATGGCCCTTGCGGCTGTCAACCGGTTGGATGGCCGGAATGCTCGCCATCATCTCGGCTTTGGACTTTGCCATGTCAGTAAGTTCGTCGTACGATTTGGACTGCACATACAGGGCTTTCGTGATGTAGTCGAGTTTTTTGGCGGTCTCAATCATCAGTGCTGAATTGCTGAAATGCTCCAGGTTCTTGTATCGGTTTACGCCGCCAAACCCTGCTTTCCGGATGTCGGGATCTATGGGGTCCGCCTCGAAAATCACCCGGTAGATGTTGTCATCCCGGTCCTGCATGCTTTCCAGCGAGGCATCGATACGTTTCATCCGTTCCTGCATCAGATTATACTGAAGCACCATCTGGTCCACTTCCCGTTGCAGCTGCTTTTCGCGAGGGGAATCGAAAAAGGTAAAACCTACGTAAAAAAGGAGCAAGGCGCAGGCAAAAGAGCTGGTAAGGAAACCTAAAATGCGCAGCGCCCACGTCCGGGTGCTGGGTTTTATTTTTTCATACTTTAGCGTATGTGAATTGTAATGATACTTTGCTTTCGCCATTCGAGCAGTTTTCGATTAGTTCACAGGTCAGACTGAATTAGGTAACCCGGTTACAGGTTTGACAGCAAACTTAATTAATCTTGCTTTAAAAATCAAATAACCCATTGAAACTAATCGGTCAGCGATAGAAAAAGGGCAATTTTTTGCTTTAGCTGCCGACGGTCCACTATAAAATCAAGAAATCCGTGTTCGAGCAGGAATTCGGATGTCTGAAAACCTTTAGGTAGGTCTTTTTTGATCGTTTCTTTGATGACACGCGGGCCGGCAAAGCCGATCAGGGCGCCCGGTTCAGCAATATTAATGTCGCCGAGCATGGCATAGGAGGCGGTAACGCCCCCGGTGGTCGGGTCGGTTAACAGGCAAATGTAGGGTAGTTTGGCTTCGTTGAGCAATGCTAGTTTAGCCGATGTTTTGGCCATCTGCATAAGGGAAAAGGCGGCTTCCATCATCCGCGCACCACCGGATTTGGATATCAGCATGAACGGTATCCGGTGTTGCAGGCAGTAGTCAATCGAGCGCGCGATTTTCTCGCCCACCACCGAACCCATGGATCCACCTATAAAGGTGAAATCCATACAGGCAATAACCAGATCACGACCGTCCACTTTGCCGTGGGCACAGCGAATGGCATCGTTCAATCCCGTTTTGGCGTAGCTCTCTTCAAGTCGCTCCGTGTATTTTTTGGTATCTTCAAACTGCAGTGGATCGCCGGATCTCAAATTCGGATAGAGTTCGGTAAACTGGTTTTCGTCGAATAAGATAGAGAAATAGGCGGCTGATCCGATGCGCAGGTGATAACCACAGTATTGGCAAACGTACTTGTTTTCTATTTGCTCAATGTTCAATAAAGGCTTTTTGCAGGAAGGACATTTGTTCCAAAGGCCGTCGGGCGCTTCCTTTTTATGTTCGGTAGCCGTACTGATTCCGGCCTTTTCACGTCTAAACCAACTCATGCAATCGTATTGTTATGGTGTGCAAACTTAGATAAAGTTGTGTGTATATGCAAGCAACTCCTGTAGTTGTACACAACCGGTAACGGCAAAAAAATATGGGCAAGCTACTTTTATCGCACCGCTACAACCCAATACCCTTGCTGCGTTCCCGCCCTGGGGGATTCTCGGGGAGCTGGTCGTAAAAGACTTACCCACGGCGCAAAGGTACATAAAAGGGGGCAAAGTACCAACAGGAAAAATCAAAGTGTCCGGTAAACCTTCCCCGGCAAGGCGGTGACGACGCCTTTAATCTCCATTTCGAGGAGGGTGATGGCTAACTTGCTCTGCGGCCATTGCAGGTGCCTTGCCAGTTCGTCAACAGTGGCCTGACCAGCCCCCTGGATGAGGTCATAGGCCTGCTGTTCCTCGCTGGTTAGGTTTACCACCACAGGGAGTGCTTTTTGCGGCGGTGATTTCATGGCGACCCAGTTCATCAGATACGCCAGGTCATCTGCACATGTGATGAGATGCGCCCGGTGCGTTTTTATCAGATAGTTACATCCCGAAGAAAATTCACGGTCCAGGTTCCCCGGAAAGGCACATACGTCCCGGAAGTAGGTGTTTGCAATCTCGGCGGTGATCAGGGCCCCGCCTTTGAGGGCAGCCTCCACTACAATGGTTACGTCACTCAGCCCGGCGATAATGCGGTTCCGCATGGGGAAATTCTGTTTGTCTGGATTCGTTCCGGAAGTAAATTCGGTGATTAATCCTCCTTCTTCCAGCATGCGAGCGGCCAGGGCCCGGTTGGCCGAAGGATAAATCCGGTCCAGGCCATGGCCCAACACACCGATGGTCGGCACGCTGTATTCCAGCGCATTCCGGTGGGCGTAGCTGTCTATGCCGTACGCCAGTCCGCTGATGACGGTTACCCCGTATGGCTGCAGGTCACGTATAAGTGCGTTACAAATCGATTTTCCATATTCGGTTGCGTTGCGGGTTCCTACTATACTGACCATGCGGTTTGCATTAAGATCGGCATTCCCTTTATAGTAGAGAAGGATCGGCGCGTCGGGGCATTCCTCCAATCGTTTCGGATAGCCTGCATCGTTTCGGAAAAATGCGTTAATACGGTGCTTTTCGATGAACCGGATCTCATTCTCTGCCGCATGAAGGGCCTGCTTGTCCAGCACTGCTTCCGCCAGCCGGTTTCCGATGCCGGGGATGGCCAGGAGTTCCTTTTTGGTTGCCCGGAAGATGCCTTCGGGATCCGGGAAATAATTCAACAATTGACGGGCGATCACCGGACCCACGCCGTTGATTTTGGTGAGTGCGATTTGGTATAGTAGGCTCATAGGTAAAGACTGTATGACAAAAATAAATGAAAAATGCGATATTGTGCCTGATACCTTAGAATACGCTGATTGCACAATGGACAGAAACGAACAACTCGAAGTATGGATGCGTGGTCCGATACCCGGAATTCCGGCCTTGTTGCAGCCGGTGGCCCACGCATTGCTGCAGGCGAAGGAGGAAGTGACGCGATACATGGAGGGAGTTAATGACCTGCTTTTGTGGCAACGACCGGGCGGAGTAGCGTCAATTGGTTTTCATTTGCAGCACATGGCCGGCGTTATTGACCGCATGTTTACGTACGCGGAAGGCCGTCCCCTTTCTGAAATTCAACTGGCATATCTGTATGCCGAGGGAAAAGAAACCAAAAGCGGCGGAACCCAGCAGTTAGTAAATGCGTTCAGCGAACGGGTGGATGCGGCGGTTCAAGAGCTCAGCCAGGTGGATGAAAGCACGCTGACGAACGTCCGGTATCTGGGAAGGAAGCAAATCCCGACGACACGGATGGGGCTACTGTTTCACGCAGCAGAGCATACCCAGCGGCATGTGGGACAGCTGTTAGTCACCATACGGTTTTTAAAGGCTGATGAATAAGCCGACGTTCGCCTGGTTAAACAGGAATGTACACGAGGTGTTTGGTTTCAAAAAAATCTTCCTCGAAGTAGGCAGATAGCGGATGTATCTCCGCCGGAAGTGCTGCCTCCCGGATTTCCTCCCGCAGATCGCCGCCTTTCAGGTAAAGGATACCGTTTGGAACGGCATTTTTATCTTTTTTCTCAAACTTGTTTCTGACCCACGGATAGAAATCCGTCAGTCGGGTGACCGCACGCGAAACGACAAAGTCATACTTACCGTCGAGTTGCTCTGCCCGGATGTGATCGGCCTCCACGTTCTTCAGCTCAGCCGCTGCGGCAACTTCACGTACCACTTTAATTTTTTTTCCTATGGAATCGACAAGATGGAATTCTACATCCGGAAATAAAATGGCCAACGGTATGCCCGGAAAACCGCCGCCTGTGCCTACGTCCAGTATGCGTGTGCCGGGCCTGAAATGGATGAATTGGCCGATGCCGAGCGAATGCAAAACGTGGTGAAGGTAGAGGCTGTAGATATCTTTGCGGGAAATTACGTTTATCTGAGCATTCCAGTGTGCATA
>Ga0164243_10011702_pt1 | contig 12486 bp, 5 predicted proteins | sample OricompcompostOP_FD_108781 | JGI IMG/M metagenome (GOLD analysis project Ga0164243, IMG submission 108781) | Organic Plus compost microbial communities from Emeryville, California, USA - Original compost - Organic plus compost (OP) | ecosystem: Engineered > Solid waste > Mixed feedstock >...
CCCTCGGGGCCGACGATGACCGGGCGTCACGTCCGATCGGGCGGGCGCAGTCGTGGGGGTTTCTCCCACCGCGAGCGGGATTCGGTGGCTTGAGTACGGGTTCGTCCATTCTGATCATGATGTCGGGGATGCTGGTGCCGATCCTGGCCGCAGCCCCGTTCTACGTCGCCGACCGCCGCGCGGAGCAGAAACGCGACGAGGAGGAGCGGCAGCGGGAGGAGTCCGCGGACTGATCCGCGGACTCCCGCCGGCAGCTCGGGACCCGCCCGCAGACCGGGTCAGGGCTTGTAGATGGACCAGGCGAGCTTGGACTTGGCCTCCTGCAGCTCCTGCAGCGCCTCCGCGGCGAACCCGCCGTTCTGCGGCACCTCCGGCACCTGCAGCCCCTCGCTGAGGCCCCAGCCGGAGCCGCGCTCGATCAGCGACCGGTGCTTGTTCGTGTAGTACCCGGAGTTGATCGACACCGCCACGCCGGAGGCCCCGGCCGCGGCGGCCATCAGGTGCATGTGGAACCGGGTGGACAGCCAGCGCTGCCCGGCCGCGGCGGGCAGCCCGTGGTCGACGATCTCGGAGAACGCGTAGAACCGCGAGCCCGGCAGGTCGTGCTCGACCAGCGCGAACACCTCCCGGTCCACCCGCGGGATGCCCTCCACGATGCCGACCTGCTCCGGGCGCACGTCCCAGGCCCGCAGCGTGTCCAGCAGGAACCCGGCCAGCGCGGGCACGGTCACGTCCAGCAGGTCGGACTGCAGGCAGACCATGACCTGGCGCTGGTCGTCCTCGCGGTACAGGCCGGGGCGGATGCCGAAGAACATGTCGTCGCCGGTGGTGCTGATCTGGCCGGCGGAGCTGAGCAGCTCGGCGCTGGGCTCGTCGCGCACGTCGATGAGCTCGAACTGGGAGGCCAGGTTGCGCAGCAGCGGCCGCGCCTCCTCCGGCATCGGCCACAGGCCCTGCCCGGTCATCACCGCGCGCCCGCCGGAGCGGCGCACCGCGGCCACCGCCCCGGCCAGCAGGCCCAGGTGCCGCGGCCAGATGCCGTTGATGAACCCGCCGCCGATGACGTGCACCAGGTCGGCGCGGGCGGCCAGCTCGATGCCGGCGACCCAGTGCGGCGCCAGCCCGGGGTTGATCATGGCGTGCTGGACGAACGCGGCGACCTCCCAGGGCTCGTCGGAGGGCGCCTCCCAGCACAGCCGCCACAGCGTGTCGGTGAACCGCACCCGCGGGTGCAGGTGGCCGAGCAGCACGTTGCTGGGGCCGGGGTTGGGGCAGTCCACCCACACCTCGCTGTCCGGGGCGACCTCGGCGAGGTATTTCAGCCAGGTCGCGGCGATGAGCTCGTCGCCGTAGTTGGGGTGCCCGGTCGTGGCGACCAGGTACAGCGTGGGCGGGTTGTCGGCACTGGTCACTGCGGTTCTCCACCGGTCGGGTGCGGGCGGTGCCGAAACTACCTGCCGCCCGGGCGCGGCCGGGGAGGCGCCGCCGCGGCCGGGCGCTCGCACCGGCCCGCGCCCATCGTCTGCCCGGGGCGGCGGCGGGTCCAGCTCAGCGGGCCCGGAAATGCGCAGCGGCGGTGACGACCTCGCACCGAGTCGTCACCGCCGCTGCGCCGGGCGGGTCTTCAGTTGTCGTCTTCGTTGAGCTTGTCCCGGAGCCGGTGGATGCGGTCCTGGGTGCGGCGGAACTTCGCCTGGTAGTTCTTCTCGAACAGCGCCGAGGGCATGGCCGGCACGGAGACCCCCGGCGGCTGCTCCCCGTCGGAGGCGGGCTGCCCGGCGGGCCGTTCCCCGGTGGCCCCGGACTCGGCCGCGCCGCTGGCGACCGCGGTCATCTCCGGGTCCTTCGGGGCCGCGGGGGTTTCCGAAGCGGTGCCGGAGGGCTCGGCGGGCTCCGGTGCGGCCTGCTGCTCCGGGACCGCCCCGTCCGGTGCCGCCGACACCTTGGTCGCCGAGGCCGAGGCGGCCGGGGCGGTGCCCTTGCCGGCCTGCTCGGCCGCGGCGGTCTTGTCCTCGCCGGCCCCGGTCTCCGCGGTCTTGGTCTCCGCGGCCGTGGTCTCGGCGGCCTTGCTCTCCGCGGTCCCGGCCGCCGGAGCCTTGCCCTCCGGAGCCCGCTTCGCGCCGGTGTCGCGCAGCGCGTGCCTGCCGGTGGGTGCGGAGTCGGCCGCGGCGCGGCGACGGGCCCGCACCAGCATCGGGACGAAGATCAGAGCGGCCAGCGCGAAACCGGCCGCGGCGGCGATCAGCACGTTGATGTTCACGATGGCTCCGATCAGTGTCGCTGGACGGCGCCGTCCGGCTCGGACGCGGCCGGGACGTCGGCGGGCTCGGCGGAGTCGCCCCGCTGCGACGGGGTCTCCAGCGGGACCAGGTAACTCTGGGTGTCCTCGCGGGGTTCCGGCAGCCACAGCTGCTGCGGTTCGGAGACCAGTTCGGCGTCGATGACGTCCTCGATCTCCTGCGCGCCGATCTCGTTGGTGGAGGCCCCGACCAGCCGGCCGACGCTCTCCAGCGAGGACAGCACCGCGTTGCGCAGCTCGGTCATCCGGCGCTGCTTGTCGTGCAGGTCCTGCAGCACTTCCTGGCGCAGCTGCTCGGATTCGGCGTCGCGGCGGCTGCACTCGGACTTGGTCCGGGTGAGCAGCTCGTCGGCCTCCTGCTGCGCCTGGGTGATCACGGACTTGTACTCGTCCCGGATGGCGGCGCGCATCTTGCGCTCGCGCTCCCGGATGTCGGCGAGCTTCTGCTCGTGCTCGCGGCGGATGCGGCGCTGCTTCTCGTCCATCTCGTCGACCAGCCGGGCGCACTCGGCGCGCATCTCCTCGGCGGCCTGCTGGGCTTGGGTGATCAGTTCGTTGGCCTCGTGCTCGGCGCTGCCGCGGAGGGTGTCGGCCTGCCGCTGGGCCTGTTCGCGGAGCGTCTGCACCTCCTCTTCGGCCAGCGAGAGCATGTTCTGCACCCGCTGCGAGGCGTGCGGAAGTCCCGTGTCGGAGGCTTCGATGCGCTTGAGCTGCTTCTCCGCTTCCGCGAGGTCGCGCCGCGCGTCATCGCAGAGGCGGCGCAGGTCGTTGTTGAGCGCCACCGCCTCGTTGCGGTCGATGCTGACCAGCCGGAGCTGGTCTTCCAGCAGTTCGATGTGCTCGATGACCTGACGGCGGTGGAAACCTCGAACCTGGATGTCGAATCCGGGCCGGAGCGGGACGACGTTGTGTGCGGAGTCCTCCACGTTGGACACTCCTCTCCACAGGCGAGGGTCGACTCGCGGTGGAGAGTAGGTCCGAAATGGACACGTCGCGCGGTGGAACGCAAGGATCACCACCTGATCAGGTAGCGCAGCGCCCGTCCACAGAGGACCGAACGTTCTGCCGATCTCGATCGTCCCCGGATCCGCTGGTCCCGAGCTCCCGCTCCTGCGGTACCGGGACCGCGGCTCGGTGCGGTGCGCGGCGACACCTTGACCCGGCGCGCCGCGGGCGCTTGGGTGGGGTCGGCCGGCAGCGGGCGCCGATTCGGCCGTCCGCGTCCAGACCCACTGTGCGCTGGGAAGATCCATCGCGGCGGGGGGACGTGAGCGCGCGTCTGCTCAGGTTAGGCTCAGCTGACCCAACGGGATCGAGAGGAGCGGGCGTGACGGGTGAACGGACTGATCCGCGAACCGCGGTGCTGCTGCGCCGCTGGCTGGCCGAGACGCACACGCCGGTCGCCGAGGGGCCGCTGAAGATCACCATCGGGCCGCTGCGGTTCGCCGCCGAGGTCACCTACTGCTCGCCGACCGGAGCGCACGGCTTCGAAGGCATCCGCGTGGCCGACTCCGGCGAGCCCGCCGAGTCCGCGCTGCTGGCCGCGGCCTGCTCGGCGGACGCGCGCGGGCGGGCGGTGCCGGAGGCCGCGATCAACCGGCCGGAGTCCGGCACGCTCGTCGACTGGCTGCTGCACGCGGTCGGCAACGAGCTGCTCGACCCGCTGTCCGGCAAGAACGACGACCTCGACGTGCTGGCCGGGCACGTGGCCACGCCGGACGAGGCGCGGCGCTGGCTGGTCTCGCACGTGGAGAGCACGCTCACCCCGGCGCTGCGCAACCTCGACCCGAAGGCCGATCTGGAGGACGTGACCGCCCGGCTGCTGAGCCGCCGCTCGCTGGCGGCCATCGGCCGGTTCGGGCTGCGCGGCATGGCCGACGAGCGGGAGCTGCTGGACTCGCTGGCCCAGGCGCTGGTCGGCATCGCCGACACCTACCCGGAGACCGAGCGCGTGGTGCGGCACTGGCTGGAGAGCCCGACGCTGACGGACCTGGCCGTGGTCAACGGCTCGGAGCTGCGCTACCGGGTGGACGGGCGGATCGACGTGCAGCCGGTGCGCCACGAGCTGCCGAACCCGCTGCGCGGCAAGAGCGACGAGCCGTCGGTGCCCGGCGTGCCGATCCCGGAGCTCGGGGAGGGCTGGTCGCTGCGACCGGTCGAGCTCGACTCCGGTGATCCGGAGCTGGTGCACCGCTGGATGCACGCCGAGCACGTGGCGGTGAACTGGAACCAGGCCTGGACGCGGCAGCGCTGGTACGACGAGCTGCGCACCCAGCTGACCGGGGCGCACTCGGTGCCGTGCCTGGTCAGCCGGGACGGCCGGGAGATCGCCTACGTGGAGCTGTACCGCGTGGTGCGGGACAAGCTCGGCGACTGCTACCCGCTGCACCCGCGCGACCTCGGGGTGCACATCGCGATCGGCGAGCCGGACGCGATCGGGCGCGGGCTGGGCTCCTCGCTGCTGCGCGCGGTGGCGCGCGGGCTGCTGGCGGCCGATCCGGAGTGCCGGCGGGTGGTGGCCGAGCCGAACGTGCACAACGCGGCGTCGGTGGCGGCGTTCGGCAAGGCCGGGTTCCACCGGGCTCGGGAGGTCGGGCTGCCGGGCAAGAACTCCGCGCTGATGGTGCACCCGCGGTGAGCGGTGCGGCCGGCTCCGGTGCGCCGGGGCCGGTACGCATGGCGGGAAGGGGGAGGTTTTCCCTCCCGCTGCCCGGAAAATCGGCGCCGGGTCCGGATTTCCGCGCTGCCTCGGCGGGTTTCCGCGCGCACGGCGGGTGAATTCGCCGCGATGGCCTCCGAGTGGCGGACGTGCGCTGCGGCGGAGTGGCGGAGGATGGTCCGCGGGCGATGCCGGGGCGGCGTTGCGGCGGCGTGGCTGAGAGGTAACGCACCTGGGAAGGGTGCTGGTGCACGGCCCCCACATGAAATAAGGTTAGCCTTACTTTGTCCGTGTGATCGTGGGGAGAACGATGCCGGAGCTTCCTGGCGGATCGCTGCCGTTGTCCGCTGCGCAGGCGGGGATCTGGTTCGCGCAGGCGCTGGACGGCGCGAACCCGATCTACAACACCAGCGAGTACGTCGAGATCCACGGCCCGGTCGACCCGGAGCTGTTCCGCGCCGCGCTGCGCACCGCTGTCGCCGAGGCCGACGCGCTGCGCATCCGCGTCGTCGCCGGGGGCGGCAGCGCTGCACAGGAAGGCGCCGGACCGGAAGGCGCCGGACCGGAAGGCGCTGAACTCGCGGGCACCGGACTCGACAGCGCCGACCCGCGGCAGGTCATCGAGCCGCCGTGGGACCCGGAGCTGCCGGTCGTCGACGTCGCCGAGGAACCGGAGCCGATGGCCGCGGCGCTGCGCTGGATGCGCGCCGACCTCGGCGAGCCGGTCGACCTGTCGGTGGGCGGGCCGGACGGGCGCCTGTTCACCGCCGCGCTGTTCCGCCTCGCCGCGGATCACTGGGTCTGGTACCAGCGCATCCACCACGTCGCGATCGACGGCTACGGCTTCTCCATCGTGCTGCGGCGGGTGGCCGAGGCCTACACCGCGCTGGCCGCGGGCGAGGAGGTCGGGCCGACGCCGTTCGAGCCGCTCAGCGCGCTGCTGGAGGCCGAGCGGGAGTACCGGGAGTCCGAGAAGTTCGCCCGCGACGCGGAGTTCTGGCGCGACCACCTCGCCGACCGGCCGGAACCGGTCACGCCCGCCCCGCGCGCCGGGCGCACCGCCCGCACCTTCCTGCGCCGCACCGCCGATCTCGGCTCGGGCGCCGCTGAGGCGCTCGGCTCGGCCGCCGCGGACAGCCGCACGATCTGGCCGGACGCGCTGATCGCCGGGTTCGCCGCCTACCTGCACCGGATCACCGGTTCCCGCGAGGTCGTGCTGGGGCTGCCGGTGATGGGCCGGCTCGGCTCGGCGGCCTCCCGGGTGCCGGGGATGGTGGTCAACGTGCTGCCGCTGCGGGTCGCGGTCGACCCGGGCACCACCCGCGACGAGCTGGTGCAGCGGGTGGCCCGGGAGGTCCGGCTGCTGCGCAGGCACCAGCAGTACCGCGGCGAGGACCTGCGCCGGGACCTGCGGCTGCTGGGCACCGACCGGCCGCTGTTCGGGCCGATGCTCAACGTGAAGGCGTTCGACTACCGGCTGCACTTCGGCGAGCACGCCGCGACCGTGCACAACCTCGCCGCCGGGCCGGTCGACGACCTGACCGTGTCGGTGCACACCGAGGGCACCGGGCTGCGGTTCGAGTTCGACGCCAACCCGGACCTCTACGACGAGGCGGAACTGGCCGCCCACCAGGACCGGTTCCTGCGCTTCCTGGACCGGTTCGCCCGCGCCGACGAGCCGGTCGGGCGCCTCGAGCTGCTGTCCGCGCAGGAGCGCGAGCAGGTGCTGCGGGAGTGGAACACCGGCCCGGCCGGGCCGGACCGGCGGCCGGCCACGCTGCCCGAACTGTTCGAGGACCAGGTCCGGCGCACCCCGCAGGAGGTCGCGCTGACCTGGGGCGACGAGCAGATCACCTACACCGACCTGGACTCCCGGGCGAACCGGCTGGCGCACTGCCTCATCGACCACGGCGTCGGGCCCGAGCAGCTGGTGGCCCTGGCGCTGCCGCGCTCGGCGGAGCTGGTGGTCGCGGTGCTGGCGGTGCTCAAGGCCGGGGCCGCGTACCTGCCGCTGGACCCGAGCAACCCGGCGAGCCGGATCAGCCACATCCTCGCCGACTCCGAGCCGTCCATGCTGATCAGCGATTCGGAGCGGGCGGCGGACCTGCCGGGCGAGCTGCCGCGGCTGCTGCTGGACGACCCGGCGGACCGGCGGGAGATCGCCGAGCACTCCGAGCGCGACCCGCGCGGCGGCGAGCGCGGCCCGCTGACCGACGACCACGCCGCCTACGTCATCTACACCTCCGGCTCCACCGGCAAGCCGAAGGGCGTGGTGATCCCGCACCGCAACGTGGTGCGGCTGTTCAGCTCCACCGAGCCGTGGTTCGGCTTCGGCGAGGCGGACGTGTGGACGCTGTTCCACTCCTACGCGTTCGACTTCTCGGTGTGGGAGCTGTGGGGCGCGCTGCTGCACGGCGGCCGGCTGGTCGTGGTGCCGCACGAGGTGAGCCGCTCGCCCGCGGAGTTCCTGCGGCTGCTCGTCCGCGAGCGGGTCACCGTGCTCAACCAGACCCCGTCGGCGTTCTACCAGCTCGTCGAGGCCGACCGGGAGAACCCGGAGCTGTCCGGCCGGCTGGCGCTGCGCTGCGTCGTGTTCGGCGGCGAGGCGCTGGACCTGTCCCGGCTGGACGAGTGGTACGCGCGCCACCCGCGCACCCCGAAGCTGATCAACATGTACGGCATCACCGAGACCACGGTGCACGTGTCGTACCTGGAGCTGGACCGCGAGCTGGTGGCCCGCCGCGACGGCAGCCTCATCGGCCGCGGCATCCCGGACCTGGACGTGTACCTGCTGGACGAGAACCTGCAGCCGGTGCCGCCGGGCGTGGTCGGCGAGCTGTACGTGGCCGGGGCCGGGCTGGCGCGCGGCTACCTGGGGCGCCGGGACCTGACCGCCGCCCGGTTCGTGGCCGACCCGTTCGGCGAGCCGGGCGGCCGGATGTACCGCTCCGGGGACCTGGCCCGCTGGCGCCCGGGCGGGCTGCTGGAGTTCGTCGGCCGCGCCGACCACCAGGTGAAGGTGCGCGGGTTCCGCATCGAGCTCGGCGAGATCGAGGCGCGGCTGGCCGCGCACCCGCGGGTCGCGCAGGCCGCGGTGCTCACCCGCGAGGACCAGCCGGGGGATCTGCGGCTGGTCGGCTACGCGGTCTCGGACGCGGATCCGGCTGAGCTGCGCGCGCACCTGGCCGCCGAGCTGCCCGGCTACATGGTGCCCGCGGCGATCGTGCTGGTGGAGCGGTTCCCGCTGACGCCGAACGGGAAGCTGGACGCCCGGGCGCTGCCTGCCCCGGACTTCGCCGCCGCGGCCGGCGGGCGCGGCCCGCGGGACGAGGTGGAGGAGGCGCTGTGCCGGCTGTTCGCCGAGGTGCTCGGGGTGGCCGAGGTCGGCATCGACGACGGCTTCTTCGACCTGGGCGGGCACTCGCTGCTGGCGACGCGGCTGCTGGCGCGGGTGCGCGCGGAGCTGGACGTGGAGGTCTCCATCCGGACCCTGTTCGACCACCCCACGGTGGCGGGCCTGGTCGAGCGGCTCGGCACCGGTCTCGGCCGGCGCCCCGAGCTGCGGCCGGTGGTCCGGCCCGCGGAGGTCCCGCTGTCGTTCGCCCAGCAGCGCCTGTGGTTCCTGCACCGGCTGGAAGGCCCCAGCGCCACCTACAACCTGCCGGTCACCGTGCGGCTGTCCGGGGAACTGGACGTGGCCGCGCTGCGGGCCGCACTCGGCGACGTGGTGGCCCGGCACGAGAGCCTGCGCACGGTGTTCCCGGACCGGCAGGGGCAGCCGCACCAGCAGGTGCTGGAACCGGCCCGGCCGGCGCTGACCGTGGTGCCCACCGATGAGTCCACTGTGGATGAACAGGTGGCCGCGGCCGCCCGGCACGGCTTCGAGCTCGCGCACGAGCCGCCGCTGCGCACCACCCTGTTCCGCACCGGCGAGACCGAGCACGTGCTGCTGGTGCTGCTGCACCACATCGCCACCGACGAGTGGTCCTTGGCGCCGCTGCTGCGGGACCTGGCCACCGCCTACTCGGCGCGGGCGATGGGCGCCGAGCCGGACTGGAAGCCGCTGCCGGTGCAGTACGCCGACTACACGCTCTGGCAGCGGGAACTGCTCGGCGACGAGTCCGACCCGCACAGCCTCGCCGCCCGCGAACTCGCCTACTGGACCGAGCAGCTCGCCGACCTGCCCGACGAGCTGGACCTGCCCGCCGACCACCCGCGCCCGGCGGTGCCCAGCCACCGCGGCGGCGCGGTCCGGTTCGGCTTCGACGCGCAGCTGCACCAGCGGCTGCGGGCGCTGGCCGCCGAGCACCGGGCGAGCCTGTTCATGGTGCTGCAGGCCGGTCTGGCGGCGCTGCTGACCCGGATGGGCGCGGGCACCGACGTGCCGATCGGCTCGCCGGTGGCCGGGCGCGGCGACGACCGGCTGGACGAGCTGGCCGGGTTCTTCGTCAACAGCCTGGTGCTGCGCAGCGACACCTCCGGCGACCCGGAGTTCGGGGAGCTGGTGGACCGGGTGCGGCGCACCGACCTGGCCGCCTACGACCACGCGGAGCTGCCGTTCGAGCGGCTGGCCGAGGTGCTCAACCCGTCCCGGTCGCTGGCCCGGCACCCGCTGTTCCAGGTGATGCTGGCCTACTGGGGCGAGGGGGACGCGGTGCGCCCGGACTTCACCGGGCTGTCGGCCGCGGTGGACACCGCCGACGCGGGGGCGGCGAAGTTCGACCTGGCGCTGAGCCTGCGCGAGGTGCCGGACGGCGTCGAAGGCATCGCGCAGTACAGCACCGACCTGTTCGAGCAGCGCACGGTCGAGGACCTCACCGCCCGGCTGGTGCGGCTGCTGGAGGCCGCGGCCGCCGCGCCGGACACCCCGATCAGCCGGCTGCCGGTGCTGTCCGCGCGGGAGCGGGAGCGGATCTTCGGCTGGGGCGACGCGGTCGCCGCGCAGGACGTCGAACCGGCGACCTTTCCGGACCTGCTGGACGCGCGGATCGCCGAGAACCCGGGCAAGCCCGCGCTGGTCTTCGAGGACGTGCAGCTCAGCTACGCCGAGCTCGGCGAGCGGGTGAACGCCCTGGCGCACCTGCTGATCGAGCGCGGCGCCGGGCCGGGCCGGATCGTCGGGGTGCGGCTGCCCCGCTCGCCGGAGCTGGTCGTGGGGCTGCTGGCGGTGATGGCCTCCGGGGCGGCGTACCTGGCGCTGGACCCGGACTACCCGGCCGACCGGCTGCAGCACATGATCGACGACGCGGCGCCGAGCCTGGTGATCGCCGAGGCCGGGGCGGAGCCGCCGAACGCCCCGTCGCTGGCGCTGGACTCCGCCGAGGTGCGCGCGGCGCTGGCGGCCGAGCCGACCGGCACCCCGCCGCGGAAGTCCACTGTGGACGACCCGGCGTACGTCATCTACACCTCCGGCTCCACCGGCCGCCCCAAGGGCGTCGTCGTGCCGCACCGCGGCGTCGCGGGCCTGCTGGCCACCCAGGCGCAGCGGGTCGGGGTGAGCTCGGACAGCCGGGTGCTGCAGTTCGCCTCGCCGAGCTTCGACGTGGCGTTCTGGGAGATGTGCATGGGCCTGCTGTCCGGCGGCACCCTCGTCGTCGCGCCCGCCGACCGGCGGGTGCCGGGCCGGCCGCTGGTCGACTACGCCACCGAGCACGGCGTCACGCACCTGGCGATCGGGCCGTCGGTGATGGGCATGTTCCCGCCGAACGTGGACCTGCCGCCGGACGCGACGCTGCTGTGCGGGGCCGAGAAGGTGCCCTCCGACCTGGTGCGGCGCTGGGCGCGCGGGCGCCGGATGCTCAACTGCTACGGGCCGACCGAGGCCACGGTGAACTCGACGCTGTGGACCTGCGACCCGGACGTGGGCACCTCGGTGCCGATCGGCGAGCCCGACCCGGGCACCCGGCTGTACGTGCTCGACGAGCGGCTGCAGCCGGTGCCGCCCGGCGTCGTCGGCGAGCTCTACGTCGCCGGGACCGGGCTCGCGCACGGCTACCTGAACCGGCCCGGCCTGACCGCCGAGCGGTTCGTCGCCGACCCGCACGGGCGGCCCGGTGATCGCATGTACCGCACCGGTGACCTGGTGCGCTGGCGCGCCGACGGCACCCTGGACTTCGCCGGCCGCGCCGACGACCAGGTCAAGATCCGCGGCTTCCGCATCGAGCCCGGCGAGGTCGAGGCCGCCCTGGCCCGCCACGAGGCCGTCGCGCAGGTCGCCGCGGTGGTGCGCGAGGACCGGCCCGGGGACAAGCGGCTCGTCGGCTACGTGGTGCCCGCCGGGGAGGCCGACCAGGCCGAACTCCGGGCGCACGCGGCGGAATCGCTGCCGGACTACATGGTCCCGGCCGCGATCGTGTTCCTCGGCGAACTCCCGCTGATGCCCAACGGCAAGCTCGACCGCGCCGCGCTGCCCGAGCCGGACCTGGCCGCCGCGGTCGGCGACGCGGTGCCGCGCGACCCCACCGAAGAGGTGCTGTGCGAGCTGTTCGCCGAGGTCCTCGAGCTGCCGCGGGTCGGCGTGCACGACGGCTTCTTCGACCTCGGCGGGCACTCGCTGCTGGCCGCGCGGCTGATCGCGCGCATCGACGAGGCGCTGGGCGTGAAGCTCAACGTGGGCAGCCTGTTCGCCGCCCCCACCGTCGCGGGCCTGGGCGCGCGCGTGCGCACCGGGGGCAAGGGCGATGCGCTCGGCATCCTGCTGCCGCTGCGCACCGAGGGCGGCAAGGAACCCCTGTTCTGCGTGCACCCGGCGGCCGGGCTGGCCTGGCCGTTCTCCGGGCTGATGAAGCACATCGACCCGGCCCGCCCGCTGTACGGCCTGCAGTCCCGCGGCCTCGACGAGCCCGCGCCGGTGATCGCGAACCTGCACGACATGGCCGCCGAGTACCTGGAGCACGTGCGGGCGGTGCAGCCGCACGGGCCGTACCACTTCCTCGGCTGGTCCTTCGGCGGCGTGATCGCGCACGAGATGGCCACCCAGTTGCAGGCCGCGGGGGAACAGGTCAGGTTCCTGTGCATGCTGGACTCGTACCCGAAGGACGTGTGGGACGAGCTGCCCACCGAGCAGGAGGCGCTCAAGGCGCTGCTGTACATGGCCGGGTACGACACCTCCGAGCTCGACGAGGACGCGCTGGACCGCGAGCACGTCATGGACGTGCTGTCCGCCGAGGGCAGCGCCCTGGCCAACCTCGAAGCGCACACCGTCGAAGCGATCATCGACAACTTCGCCAACTGCGCGGTGCTGGAGAACGAGGCCGAGCACGAGGTCTTCGACGGCGACGTGCTGTTCTTCACCGCCACGGTGAACCCGGCGAAGGAATCGCTGACCTCCCGCATGTGGGAGCCCTACGTGGCCGGTGCCGTGGAGAACCACGACATCGCCTGCGAGCACAAGGACATGACCCAACCCGGCCCGCTCGCCGAGATCGCCGAGGTCGTCCAGCGACGGCTCACCGAGGGCGAGGCGGCCGTGCCGCAGCAGCGAAGGAGCCCGCGCCGATGAGCAACCCGTTCGACGACCCGGAAGCCG
>Ga0164243_10011703_pt1 | contig 12485 bp, 13 predicted proteins | sample OricompcompostOP_FD_108781 | JGI IMG/M metagenome (GOLD analysis project Ga0164243, IMG submission 108781) | Organic Plus compost microbial communities from Emeryville, California, USA - Original compost - Organic plus compost (OP) | ecosystem: Engineered > Solid waste > Mixed feedstock >...
CGGCCCCGTTCGCCGCGGCCCCGTTCGGCCCGCTCGGCAGGTTCCGCCGGTCGATCTTCTCGGTGCTCTCGTCCGCCCCGGACTCGTCCGAAGTGGACGGTTCCGGCCGGTCGGCGGCCACGGCCTCCTCGGCGGCCTCGCGCGCGGCCTCCCGCGCCTCGGCCGCGGCCTCGCGCTGCGCGGCCTCCTCGGAGTCCTCCACGTCCAGCCGCTCCAGCAGCGGAGTGGTGTGCCCGAGCAGCTCCGCGGCGTCGCGCAGCTTCGCGGCCACGGTGTCGCGCAGCTCGGTCAGCGACTGCACGTGCTCGTCGGCCTTGGTGAGCCGGCGCCGGCACTCCTCGGTGGTGGCGGCCAGCCGCTGCTCGGCGTCCTTGCGGGCCTCGCGGATGAGCCGGTCGCGCTCGCGGGTGCCCTCGTCGATGAGCCGGGTGGCCTCGTCGGTGCTCTCCCGGATCATCCGCTCGGCCTTCTCGGTGGCCTCGCTGACCAGGCGCTCGGCCTCCGCGGTGCTCTCCCGCTCGCGCTTCTCGGCGGCCTCGACGCTCTCCCGCTCGCGCTTCTCCGCGGCCTCGATGCTGTGGCGTTCCCGCTTCTCGGCCGCCTCCTTGCTCTCGCGCTCGCGCTTCTCGGCGGCCTGGGTGCTCTCGCGCTCGAGCTTCTCGGCCTTCTCGGTGGCCTCGGCGACGAGTCGGTTGGCCTCGTCGGTGGCTTCGCGGACGCGGCGGTGGGCCTCGTTGGTGCCCTCCCGCAGCCGGCGGTTGGCCTCCTCGGTGGCCTCGCGGACGCGGCGGTCGGCGTCGGCCTTGCTGGTGGCCTCCTGCTCGGCGAGCGTCTTCATGGACTCGCTGCGGCGAGCCGCCATCGCGATCTCGAAGTCCTCCTCCACCTGGGCGCGGCGGGCTTCGGCCTCCTCGTCGAGGCGCTTGCGGTTCTCCTCCGCCTCGGCGGTGATGCGCTCGGCCTCGGCTTTGGCCTTGTCCAGCACCTCGCGGTGCTCGGCCTCCATCTCGGTCTTGCGCTCGTCGAGCTCGGCGATCAGCTTCTCGTAGCGCGTGCGCAGGGCGCCGGCCTCGGCCTCGGACCGCTCGCGGGTCTCGGCGGCGTCCTTGTCCGCGCGCTGGCGGATCTCGTTGGCCTCGTCCTGGGCGAGCCGCAGCATCCGCTGCAGGCGCTCGCTGAGCCCCTCCAGCGTCGTCGGCGGCTTCGACAGCCGTTCCACCTGGCCGCGCAGGTTCTCGATCTCGGACCGCGCCGACTCCAGCTGCTTGGCCACATCCCTGGCCTGCGAGACGGCGGCGTCCCGGTCCGAGGTGAGGATGCGCAGGTCCGCGTCGACGCGTTCGAGATGCTCGTCGACCTGCGCGCGGTCGTATCCGTTCTTGCGAACGATGTCGAATCCCGATCCCAGCGGGAGAAGATCACGGTCGTCGGCGAGGCCCATGCCGACAACGCTACCTGCAAGGCACGGCTGTTGTGGGAGGTGTGGGCGGGAAGAACGCCGGATTCAGCGGGTCCGCCACCGGACCGGGTGCGAGGCTGGGACCCGGGCCGGAAGTCCCTTCCCCGCCCGGGAACCCGCGACCGATCGTCGGATCGCGCCCGCTGTGGAGGTGAGCGTGTTGGCGACCAGGATGAACCAGCTGATCCGGCCGTGGACGCGGTGGCAGGACTGGGTGGCGCTGCTGCTCGGGGTGGTCCTGCTGCTCACCACGCTGTGGACGAGCACCGACGCCGCGGCGCGCTCGGTGCTGCTGGTGTTCGGCGCGCTGCTGGTGCTGGCCGCGGCGTGGTCGCTGGCCACGCCGTCCTCGGTGACCAGCGAGTACGCGCACATGCTGATCGGGGTGCTGGTGTTCGTCGCGCCCTGGGCGCTCGGGTTCACCGAGCTCGCCGGTGCGGCGTGGACGTGCTGGGTCGTGGGCGTGCTCGCGGTGATCACCGGCGCCGCGGCCCTGCCGGAGGCCAACGCCGCGCACGGGCGCCACCAGGCCGACTGAGAGCGAGAACCTGCGGCTGCGCGGACTGCTCGGGTGGGGACCGCCGCGCCGGCGCCTAGCCGTGCAGGAAGTCGAACTCCGCCCCGACGCCGCGTTCGCGCGCGCTGCGGTAGAGCGACCACGCGAGCACCAGGTCCTGCCAGGGCATCCCGGTCGGGGTGTAGGCGGTGATCTCCGCTGCTCCGGTGCGCCCGGGGTGGGTGCCGGTGAGCACCTCGGCCGCCGTCGCGTCGACCGCCTCCGCGCCGAGTCCCGCGTTCCCCGGCGCACCACCGCGGAACGCCTGCGGCACGTCGTCGACCACGAGCGTCGCGGCCGACAGCAGCGCGGCACCCAGCTCGTGCTTGCCCGGCTCGTCGACCCCGAGCGAGGTCAGGTGGCTGCCCGCCCGGACGTCCGCGAGGTCCAGCAGCGGTTCGCGGGACCAGGTCGCGAGCACGACCAGATCGGCGGCCGCGGCGACCTCCCGCGCACTGCCGACCACCCGCGCGCCGGGGCAGAAGGCGGCCGCGCGCCCGGGATCGAGGTCGTGCACCACCAGCTCCTCGCCCCATCCGAGCCGCCGCAGCCCGGCCACGACCCGCGATGCCTGCGCCCCGGCGCCCACCACGCCGACCGTCCCCGGTGGACCGGCGAGCTCGGCGGACACGACCGCGGCGGCCAGCCCGGTGCGCCACGAGGTCACCGCCGCCGAATCGAGCACCGCCAGCAGCGACCCGTCGGTGAGGTCGTGCAGGCAGACCAGCCCCCGCAGCGCGGGGCGCACACCCGGGAACTTCGCGTTCACCTTGGCCGTGTAGGCCGGTATCCCGGCGGCCGTGCCCGCCAGCAGCCCCGTCGCCGAGTTCCCGCCCGGCAGTTCCGCCCGCACGCGCGCGGGGGCGACCGGTGACTGCCCGCAGAACCCGTCCCGCAAATCCCGCAGCACCGCGTCCACATCGAGCAACCGCCCGATCTCCACCCCACCCAACAACAACGTCATCCGGCGGCTCCTCGGTCGATCATCGGGCAATTCTGCGTGCGCGACCGATTCTCGGCAGCCGGGTTCTCTTCGCAGGGAAAGGCATTTCGAGGCGGACTGGTCGTGAATGTCCCGTGCTGACCGGTTCGTGGGGTTCGAGCCTGATAGGGCCTTGTTGCGGTGCAGAAACGATGGGATGCGGGGGTCTTCGCGGGTCCGGCTGGCGTCTCGCGCCGGGCTCTGCGATTCGGCGGCGGTTCGGTCGCCGAGTGGGCCCCAGTGGTCGGAACGGTATCGGGAGGAGTTCGGGAATGTCATGCCGCTGAGCGGGTGAACCGGAATTTTCGAGAACGGGTGGGTTTTGTTTCCGGGGAGGAATTCTCGCGGTGGCGGGGGAGCGACGGCGCAGCGGGCGGGCGGTGTTCTGGTGGGAGCCCCGGGGCGCGGGCGCGGTAGGTTGCACGGGAGAGCAACACCCCGGGAGGACTGATGGCAGGGGCGGCCCGCTCCGGCTCGGCGGTGACCGAGCGACCCGAACTCGATCCGGACGGCCCGCACAGCCCGGGCGGCTCGAAGGATCCGGGCGTCCCGCAGAAACCGGATGATCCGGCGAACCCGGACGAGCCGAACGGCACGGGCGGAGCGAACGGTGGAGGCGAGCCGGACAACGCGGGCGCTCCGGGCGACGGAGCCGACCCCGGTGCTTCGAATGACGCGGGCGGCACGGGCGACGGGGGCGACCAGGGTTCCGCGCGGGAGCGGATCCTGTCCGCGGCGGGGGAGCTGTTCGCTGAGTTCGGCTTCGACGCGACACCGACCTCGCGGATCGCCGAGCGGGCCGGCGTCCCGAAAGGACTGATCCACTACTACTTCCGCCGCAAGCCGGACCTGCTGGTGGCGCTGGTGGAGCGGCTGCCGGACGCGGAGCTGGACCCGGCGCGGCTGGCGGTGCCCGGCGACGTGGCCGCGAGCCTGCACCGGCTGGTGTGCGAACTGGACCGCCGGTTCGAGTCCTCGGTGCTGCTGAGCCACCTGCTGTGGCGCGAGGCCGACACGCACGAGGCGGTGCGCCGGGAGCTGCGCGGGCGGTTCGAGGCGGTGGTGCGGCAGCTGCGCGAGGTGATCTCCGCGGCGCTGCCGCCCGGCCGGGAGGGCGCCGACGTGGACACCGCGGCGTTGCTGCTGGCCCGGGTGGTGCACCACCGGCACGCGGTCGCGCGGCTCGGCGGGCAGGAGCCCGAGCCCGGGCAGGATCCCCAGCCGGAGCGCGAGATCGAGTTCATCGCCCGCGCCCTCGAATCCAGCTGACCGGCGAACGGCTCAACGCCTGCCGCCCGGGTGCTCCGCCGCGGCCGGTGGCGCGCGAGCCCGGCTCGCCGGGCTGCCGCCGGACCGCGGAGAACTGCCGGACCGCAGAGACACCACCGGACCGCCGAGCTGCCGCCGGCTCGCCGGGCTGCCGCCGAGCAGAGAACTGCCGGACCGCAGAGACACCACCGGCTCGCCGGGCTGCCGGCGGCTCGCCGAGCTGCGGCTGGACCGCAGGGACGCGGTGAGCTCGCCGGGTCGCTGCCGGATGCCGGGCTGCCCGGGCTCGTGGGGCCGCCCCGACTCGCGGAAGACCCCGCCAAAGGTCGCCGCCGGTTCGCGAGCTCCGCCGGTTCGCCCGGCCGCAGTCCGCTCGGGTCCAGTTCGGCCGCCGGCCGGGCCGTCAGCTCGCGGGTTCGACGAGTTCGACGAGCACGCCGCCGGCGTCCTTCGGGTGCACGAAGTTGATCCGGCTGTCCGCGGTGCCGCGCCGCGGTTCGTCGTAGAGCAGCCGCAGCCCCTTGGCACGCAGTGCCGAGCAGGCGGCGTCCACATCGGTCACCCGGTACGCCAGCTGCTGCAGGCCCGGCCCGTTGCGGTCCAGGAACTTCGCGATCGCCGAGTCGTCCCGCAGCGGCGCGATCAGCTGCACCCGGGTCGCGCCGACCGCGTCGCCGGGGGCGGCCAGCATCGCCTCGCGCACTCCCTGGTCCTCGTTGACCTCGGTGTGCGCGACCTCCAGCCCGAAGGTCGCGCGCTGGAACTCGATGGCCGCGTCGAGGTCCGCTACCGCGATCCCGACGTGGTCGATGGCCGTTACCAGTCCGCGCAGTTCGCCGTCCATGGCGGGCACCTTAACTCGCGGGGAATCCGCGGCGGATGTGCGAAATGTGGCAGCGATCAGGTCTTGCGGACCGCGCCGGAGGCCGCAGCGGCAGCGCGCGGCCCGGCGCGTGGGGCTCGACCGCCCGGCACGAGGCCGGGGCAGGAAGCCGCACCGGACGTGGCGGGAAGGCCCGTACCGGACTCGATGGCCCCGGAAGGCGGACCAGGCAGGCGCCCGCACACCGGACCGGACAGAATCCCGGACCAGACCGGAGCCCGCATCGGGCGAGACGGGAGCGCACCGCACGAGACGGGGAGCGCGCACCGGAACAGACACCCCGGCGCTGCGCCCGACAGGGGCTGGCACTGGGTGCCAGTGCGGGTATGGTCCCGGGAGCCGCGACAGGCGCATCATGGCGGCGGCACTCGACGAGGACACCGGGAGACGGCAGTGGGCACTTCTGTGATCGTGGCCGGAGCGCGCACCCCGATGGGGCGGCTGCTCGGCTCGCTGAAGGACTTCACCGGCGCCCAGCTCGGCGCGGTGGCGATCAAGGCCGCGCTGGAGCGCGCCGGCGTGGCACCGGAGAAGGTGCAGTACACGATCATGGGCCAGGTGCTCACCGCCGGCGCCGGGCAGATCCCCGCCCGGCAGGCCGCGGTCGGCGCCGGCATCCCGATGGACGTCCCGGCGCTGACCATCAACAAGGTGTGCCTGTCCGGGCTGGACGCGATCGCGCTGGCCGACCAGCTCATCCGCGCCGGCGAGTTCGACGTCGTCGTCGCCGGCGGCCAGGAGTCCATGACGCAGGCCCCGCACCTGCTCACCAGCTCCCGCGAGGGCATCAAGTTCGGCGACGGCCAGCTCGTCGACCACATGTCGTTCGACGGCCTCACCTGCGCGTTCGACCAGATGGCGATGGGCGCGTCCACGGAGAAGTACAACTCCCGCTACGGGCTCACCCGCGAGCAGCAGGACGCGTTCGCCGCCCGCTCGCACCAGCGCGCCGCCGCGGCCGCCGAGCGCGGGGCGTTCGCCGAGGAGATCACCCCGGTGTCGGTGCCGCGGCGCAAGGGCGACCCGGTGGTCGTCGACGCCGACGAGGGCATCCGCGGCGACACCACCGCCGAGGGGCTCGCCAAGCTGCGGCCCGCGTTCTCCTCGGACGGCACCATCACCGCCGGTTCCGCCTCGCAGATCTCCGACGGGGCGGCCGCGGTCGTGGTGATGAGCAAGGAGCGCGCCGAGCAGCTCGGGCTGGAGTGGCTCGCCGAGATCGGCCCGCACGGCGTCGTCGCCGGCCCGGACGCGAGCCTGCACGAGCAGCCCTCCAACGCGATCAAGGCGGCGCTGGCCAAGGGCGGGCTGAGCACCTCCCAGCTGGACCTCGTCGAGATCAACGAGGCGTTCGCCGCGGTCGGGCTGGCCTCCGCGCAGGCGCTCGGCATCGACGAGGAGCAGGTCAACGTCAACGGCGGCGCCATCGCGCTCGGCCACCCCATCGGCATGTCCGGTGCCCGGCTGGCGCTGCACCTGGCGCTGGAGCTCAAGCGCCGCGGCGGCGGGCAGGGCGCGGCCGCGCTGTGCGGCGGTGGCGGCCAGGGCGACGCGCTCGTGCTGCAGGTCCCGAAGAGCTGACCACGCCGACCGGGCGGTGCCGGTGCTCGTCCCGGCACCGCCCGGATCCGGCCTCCGCGGGGGATACCCCGGAATCATCCGGATGCCGCCCGGAGTCCCGCGACCGACCGAGTTCACGCAGCGTGCTCGCCGCTACCCTGGCGGGCATGAAGTGGCTCCCTGGCGGATGGCAGCGCGCGGACCGCGGCGGACGGGAGTGGGCGACCTCGCCCCGGCGTTCCGCCGACGGCGGCACCGTGCGGTACGACGGCGCGCACAACGGCCCCGGGACCCGCGTGTACGCCCGGGAGGAGCGCCCGGCCGAGCCCCCGGCGCCGGTCGGCCTCGGGCCGGAGGCGCGGGACGTCGACGTCTCCGCGGGCAGCTTCCGGATGCTGCTGATCGGCGGCGGGCTGAGCGGTTTCCTCACCGTGCTGTGCGCGGCGACGCTGGTCACCTCCGGCAACTCGGTCGGCACCTGGTTCTGGCAGCTGGTGTTCGGCGTGGTGTTCCTGTGGTTCGCCGTCTCCGCGCGCGGGATGCTCAGCAGCCGCGGATTCCTGCTGGACCGCAGCGGGTTCTACGCCCGCACCCGCGGGGAGGTCTTCGGCGTGCCGTGGCAGGAGATCTCCGCGATCGGCGTGGGCAGCCTGCCGTGGATCGAGCAGAACCGGCCGGTGCACCCGCAGCGCCGGGTGGCGCTGGAGTTCTACCCGGCCGACCCGCACTTCCCCGCCCGGCACCCGGAGCTGGAGCGCTGGCTGGTGGAGGAGCCGCCGTCGCTGGCGAACACGCCGGGGGTGCGCTACCGGTTCCACCTGCCCCCGTTCGCCCGCGTGCCGCGGCACGTCGAGGAGGCGGTGCGGGCGGTGGCGCCGACCAAGTGGCTCGGCCGGTACCGCAGGCACCTGCCGCCGATGAGCAACCCGGACTCGATCCGCTCCTGAGCTCTCGGCAGCGGATTTCCCCGCGGTGGCGCGGGAATCCGGCTCACCAGCCGAGGCTGTCCAGCGGGTCGGCCGGTTTCAGCGCCTCGTCCTCGGCGCGGAACGTGCGGGCCCGCCCGGGGCCGGTGGCGGCGGTCTCGAACCGCACCGTGACGCGGCCGTGCCCGGCGCCCTGCACCCAGCCGTGCCCGTGGTCCGGGTGGAACACGTCGTCGCCCGCGCGCCACGGGCGCTGCTGCACCAGCGGTTCGGCCGGGCGCGGGCTCGGGGCCGCGGGCTGGGGGCTCGCGGTCTCCTCGGCCGGAGCCTCGAACAGGGCCTCCTGCTCGGAGGTCGCCAGGCCCGAGTAGGACACCCCGACCAGCCGCACCGGCGTGCCCGGCGGCACCGCGACCCCGATCAGCCGCCGCGCCGCCGCGCCCAGCGCCGCCAGGTCCGAGGTCGCCGACGGGAACGTCTCGGCCCGGCTGATCGTGGTGAAGTCGGCGTCGCGCACCTTCACCGTCACCGTCTTCGCCGCCCGGCCGGAGGCCACCAGCCGCCGGTGCGCGGCCTCGGCGACCTCGCCGACCTCGGCGGCCAGCTGCCCCGGGTCGGTGATGTCCACGTCGAAGGTCGTCTCGGTGCTGACCTGCTTGGCCTCCGCGCGCTCCTCGACGGGGTGGTCGTCGATGCCGTGCGCGAGCCGGTGCAGCTCGCCGCCGTGCGCCTGCCCGAGCAGCGAGGTCACGTCGCCGGAGTTCATCGCGGCCAGCTCGCCGATGCTGTACACGCCGATGCGGTGCAGCTTCGACTCGGTCACCGGGCCCACGCCCCAGAGCTTGCGCACCGGCAGGCCCGCCAGCAGCTCCGCCTCCTGCTCCGGCGGCACCACCAGCGCACCGTCCGGTTTCGCCAGCCCGGAGGCGATCTTGGCGAGCTGCTTGCCGGAACCGGCGCCGACCGAGGCGCTCACCCCGACCTCTCGGCGCACCCGCGCCCGCAGGTCGGCGGCGAACCGCTCCACCCGCTCGGCCGGCGCGCCGGCCAGCTCCACCGGCTCCAGGAACGCCTCGTCCACCGAGACCTGGCCGACCAGCTCGGAGACCTCGCGGACGATCTCGAACACCCGCCGGCTGACCGCGCCGTAGACCTGCCCGCGCGGCGGCAGCACCACCGCCACCGGGCAGCGCCGCCGCGCCTCGGCCATCGGCATCGCCGAGCGGGCGCCGTACGTCCGGGCCTGGTAGCTCGCCCCGGCCACGGTGCCGCGCGGGCCGAGCCCGCCGACCAGCACCGGGCGTTCGGCGATCGTGGGACGGGTGAGCTGCTCGACGGACGCGAAGAACGCGTCCATGTCCATGTGCAGCACCCATCTGCGCATGGGCACATTCAACGACGCGGCACCGACAGCGCGCCACGGTGCCGCGCCGCGTCAGGACTCGTCGCGGTCCCGGTCGTCCGCGGGGTCCCGGTCGTCTGCGGCGTCGGCGGGCTCGGCCTGCTGCGCGGGCTGTTGCGGCGGGGCGAGGTAGACGACCCCGCGGTCCAGGTCCAGCGGCCCGCCCGGGTCGTGCTCGCGCCCCGGCGCGCCGTCGTCGCCCTCGTGCTTGAGCTTGCGCCCGGGGAAGAGTTCACCGAAGGAAGGCATGCCCCCAGGGTAGGGGCCGCGGCCGGTGGCCGGGCCCCGTCAACGCCGGGGGATCAGAACAGCGCGCTGGCGAGGTTGCCGCGGGCCTTGACCACGCGGGCGTCGCCCTCCGGGAACAGGTCGAACATGCCGATCAGGTGCTCGCGGACCCGGTTGCGCTCGTCGCCGGAGGTGCGCTTGACGGTCGCGACCAGGCGGGCGAACGCGTCCTCGACCTTGAGCTGGGCGAGTTCTGCTTCGGCGGCGGCCAGCTGGGCGTCCACGTCGTCCGGGGCGCCGTCGGCGCGCTCGATCGCGGCCGGGTCGGCCTGCTCGGCGCGGGCGGTGAAGCGGACCTGGGACAGCGCGGCCTTGGCCTGCTCGTTGTCCGGCTCCTCGGCGAGGATCCGCTGGTAGGCCTGTTCGGCGGCGGTGAAGTCGCCGGCCTCCAGCGCCTCCTCGGCGGCGGTGAAGCGCGGGTCGTCCTGCTCCTCCTCGGCCGCGGGCCCGGCGGCGTTCTGCTCTGCGGCGGCGATGCCGGGCAGCCGGTCGCGCAGCCCGTCCAGCAGCGCGTTGATCCACTGCCGCAGCTGCGGCTCCGGCTGGGCGCCCTGGAACGCCTCCACCGGCTGGCCACCGGCGATCGCGATGACCATCGGGATCGACTGGACCTGGAACAGCTGCGCGATGCGCGGGTTGGCGTCCACGTCGACCTTGGCCAGCACCCAGCTGCCGCCGCCCTCGGCGGCGAGCTTCTCCAGCACGGGGGAGAGCTGCTTGCACGGGCCGCACCAGTCGGCCCACAGGTCGACGACGACCGGCACCTGCATGGACCGGTCGATCACCTCGGACTGGAAGGTCGACTCGGTGACGTCGACGACCGCGGCAGCCGAACCCTGCGACCCCTGGGCCGCGCCGTCCGCGGCGGGCTGCTGGGCGCTCTGCGGAGCGGAGTTCTGCGCCTTGTTCTTGAGCGAGGACAGGTCGACTGCGCCTGCCATCGCGGCGGGCATGGCTGCGTTCTGGCGTGGATCGGGCCTCGTCACACCTCCATCCTGACACGCCGCGCCACGCCTGCGGTGCACGGGCGGGGGTGATTCCCGGGCCCGCGGCCGGGGTGGTCGCGGAGCGCTCCCGGAGACCTCGTGTGCCACTCCAACGGGTGGCGGTGGCCACCCGGTCAGGTGGTCTGACGCGTGTGTCGCTCAGGTTTGCCGGGCGTGATCGCCGAAGGTGCTCCCGGGCCGCGCGGGGATCTTGAACCCGCTCGTGCTCAGCGACGGGGAACCGGCCGACGGCCGGTCCCCTGCCCGAAGTTCGATGGAGAGGTACGAAAAGTGCGTATTGCAACCCGCGTCGCCGGTGCCGCCGGCATCGCCGCCCTCGGCATGGCCACCTTCGGTTCCGCCGCGTTCGCCGACACCGCCGACAACGAGGGCGTGAACCTCGTCGACGACAACAACATCAGCGCGGTGCCGGTGCAGGCGTGCGGCAACAACGTCGGCGCCGCCATCGGCGTGGTGGTTCCGGTCCTGTCCCCGCAGGTCTCGAACTGCACCAACGCCCCGGTCGTCGACCACCCGTCGCACAGCGTCAAGGGCTGAGGACCTCCGCGTTCCGGCCCGGCCGCGGAACCGCTCGCCGGATCCGCGGCCGGGCCGTTCGCCGCCCGCGTCAGCCGTCCTCGGCCAGGTGCTCCTCCACCCGGCGCACCTTGTGCTCCAGCTGGCCGGTGCGGCCCGGCCGGATGTCGGCCTTGAGCACCAGGCTGGTCCGCGGCGCCCGCGACGAGACCGCCTCGGTCGCCCGCTTCACCACGTCCATCACCTCGTCCCACTCGCCCTCGACGGTGGTGAACATGGACGTCGTCTCGTGCGGCAGCCCCGATTCCCGCACTACCCGGACCGCCGCGGCGACGGCCTCGCTGACGCTGTCGTCCTCGCCGCCGCCCGAGGGCGCGACGCTGAAGGCCACGAGCATGTGCCTGCTCCTCCCGTTCGCGAACTCCTTCGGCGCGATCATGCTCGTCGCGGTGCCGGGTCCGCTCGGCGGAGTCCCGCGAGCCGGACGGAGCCGCCCGGCCGGTGCGGGCCCGCTGCTAGCGTCAGCGGCATGAGCGCTCGTGGCCCGCTGCCCTTCGATCCGATCGCACGCGCCGCCGAGCTGTGGGAGGAGCGGATCGGTCCGTCCACGACGATGGCCGCGGTGACCAGCGTGATGCGCGTCCAGCAGATCCTGCAGTCGGCGGTGGACACGGCGCTGCGGCCGCACAACCTGACCTTCGCCCGCTACGAGGCGCTGGTGCTGCTGAGCTTCTCGCAGCGCGGCAGCCTGCCGATGCGGGTCATGGGCGATCGCCTGCAGCTGCACCCGACCAGCGTCACCAACATCGTCGACCGGCTGGAGCAGGACGACCTGGTGCGCCGGGTGCCGCACCCGACCGACCGGCGCACCACGCTGGTGGAGATCACCGATGCGGGCCGGGACCTGATGAAGCGGGCCACCGAGTCGGTCACCGAGATCGAGTTCGGCCTGACCGGGGTGACCGAGCGGCAGACCCGGCAGCTGACCGAGCTGCTCGGCCGGGTCCGCCACTCCGCGGGCGATTTCTGATCGTCAGTTGAGGGTGCGCAGCACGTAGCCCACGCGGCCCCAGAACGTCGGCTCCTCGGTCTCGGTGACCTCGAGCAGCCCGCGCCGGCTGGCCCAGCGCTCGAACAGCACGGTCGCCAGCGGCGGCACCGACGACACCAGCGCCAACACCAGCGCGCCGAACGACCAGCGCAGCGGGCTGAAGATGACCAGGCAGGTCACCACGAACGCGGTGAACACCAGCCCGTGCACCCAGCCGAGGACGGTCACGCCCGCGGGCATCCCCAGCGCGTACTTGAACACCATCGCGACCAGCAGGCCCGCCCAGGAGAACGCCTCCGCGATCGCCACGGTCCGGAACCACCGCGCGTAGCTGCTGAACACGCACCCACCGCCTTTCACCCGGCGCCGCCCGCCGGCGCCGGTGGTTCCGAGTGTGCCGGGTGGTCCCGGTCACGCCGCGTCGGGTGCCGGGACCGTCCGCAGTGGAGCGCTGCGGCCGCGCCGCCTCACTGCTGCCGGGCGTTGACGAACTCCCGCAGCAGCGCGTTGAACTCGTTCGGCCGCTCCCGGTTCGGCCAGTGCCCCACGCCGGGCAGCGTGCGCAGCTGCGCGCCCGGGACCGCCG
>Ga0164243_10011704_pt1 | contig 12485 bp, 12 predicted proteins | sample OricompcompostOP_FD_108781 | JGI IMG/M metagenome (GOLD analysis project Ga0164243, IMG submission 108781) | Organic Plus compost microbial communities from Emeryville, California, USA - Original compost - Organic plus compost (OP) | ecosystem: Engineered > Solid waste > Mixed feedstock >...
CAAAGAGAAAGGGGCAGGCGACGGATCGCCTGCCCCTCGGATCTCCCCGTCCGGACCGAAGGTCCGGTCGGCGCCTCGCCTCAGGAGGACTGACGGGTGCGCCAGCCTTCGGCGTAGGTCTCGCGGGCGTCGCGGGCGTAGGGCACCGGCGACACCTTCACGCGCACTTCCAGCTGCTTGTGGCGCTCGACGGTCGGCTTCTTGGTGCCGCCGTTCGGCTCGCCCCAGATCAGGGTCAGCACTTCGCCTTCCTCGATGTTGGGGTCCACCACGCCCAGCGACAGGGCCTGGCGCTCGTTGGTGGAGTAGCCGCCGAACATCGACAGGCCCACGACCTTGCCGTTCTTGTCCACGACCTTGTCGAAGCTCGACGAGCCGTAGTTGGCGATCGGGATGTCGAAGAACTTGTAGACGTCCGCGCCCGGGGTGAACAGGCCCGAGTAGGTCTTGGAGACGTCGTCGCCGTGCCAGGCGAAGGTCACCTTGCGGCGGTGCGGCTTGTCGGCCCGCTTCTTCAGGTCGTCGGCGCCGATGAAGTCATGGTCGAACTTCACGAACGGCCCGTAACCCAGCTCGTACGGGTCGGTGTAGTAGTCCTCGATGTTGCTGGACTCGTAGCTGCCGGCGATGGAGCCGGTGGCTTCGTACGAGTTGGCCGGCAGCCACTCGCGGTACGACTTCATGCGCTCGTCGGTGTAGACGGCGGGCAGCGGCGAGGGGATCCAGCCCGACTCCAGGGTGTTGGAGGCGTAGGCGCGCGAGCCGACCGGGATCAGGCCGAACTCCTTGCCCGCTTCCAGGATGGCCTCGCGGATCTCGAGGTACTGGTCGTACGGGCCCCAGATCTCCAGGCCCGGCTCGCCGGCCATGCCGTGGCGCAGGGCGCGCACCTTGCGGCCGGCGATGTTGATCTCGCCCATGAAGAAGAACTTGATCTCCGGGATCGGGCCGCCGTTCAGCTTCTCGATCACGTACTTGGCGTTCGGGCCCTGGATCTGGAAGCGGTAGTGGTGGCGGTGCACGGCCCGGCCCATCGGGTGCGAGGGCGAGCGGTCGTCGCGGCGGATGTCGATGTTCCACTTGCCGGTCTTGGCCTGGAACTCCATCCAGTTCACCGTCGGGGCGCGGCCCACGAACAGGTAGGACTCCTCGGCCAGGCGGAACAGGATGCCGTCGCCGATCACGTGGCCCGAGTGGGACAGCGGCACCATCTGCTTGGCCCGGTTCACCGGGAAGTTCGAGAAGGTGTTGATGGTCAGGTAGGACAGGAACTTGCCGGCGTCGGGGCCTTCCACCAGCATTTCGGCCATGTGGTGGGACTGGTCGAACAGCACCGCGGCGTGGCGCCAGGCGAGCTGTTCATCGCGGAAGTTCGAGAACTCGGACGGGACGACCGGATAGACGTAGGCGCCGAGCTGCGAGTTCCGCAGCAGGTCAACCGTATTGCCGGCTGCCTTGAGGACTTCCTCCAAGTTTCTTGGGCTCATCTGGTGGTAACCTTCCTTGAGTGACGAAAGCCGTCGATCCTGCCCTACGTTCCTATCCCGCCTCGCCTAGGCGCAGACGGCGCAGGGAATTCGATCCATGCGGTGGGCGACCCTTTAGCGGGTCTGAGGGAATTTTCAATCCGCTGGAAAGCCCAGCCGGAACTTCTTTGCCGGGGAAACCGGCTCCGCCCCTCTGCGAGAGGCGTAAACGCCCCCTTCCGCGCCCGGTCCGCCGCCCGGAGTTTCGCGTACATGAAAAACGGCCGGAGGATCGCTCCTCCGGCCGCCAGACCGTTCAGCCGGCTGAAGCCGCCTCAGGCGCCTTCCTGGCCCTCGCGGGATTCCGCCACGTGGTCGACCAGGCCGAACTCCTTGGCCTCTTCCGGGCTCATGTAGTAATCGCGATCGAGGGTCTTCTCGATCATTTCGTAGGGCTGGCCGGTGTGCTTCGAGTACAGCTCGTTCAGCCGCCGCTTCATCTTCAGGATGTCCTCGGCGTGGCGCTCGATGTCGGAGGCCTGGCCGGAGAACCCGCCCGAGGGCTGGTGCACCATGATCCGCGAGTTGGGCAGGGCGATCCGGTTGCCCTTCTGGCCGGCGGCCAGCAGGAACGAGCCCATCGAGGCGGCCATGCCCAGGCAGAAGGTCGACACCGGGCTCTTGATGTACTGCATGGTGTCGTAGATCGCGAGACCGGAGGTCACCACCCCGCCCGGCGAGTTGATGTACATCTGGATCTCCTTCTTGGGATTCTCGGATTCCAGGTACAGCAGCTGGGCGCAGATCAGGGCCGACACGCCGTCGTCCACCGGCCCGTTCAGGAAGATGATCCGCTCCTTCAGAAGGCGCGAGAAGATGTCGAACGCGCGCTCCCCCCGGCTGGTCTGCTCGACGACCATCGGCACGAGGTTGAGGGCGGTGGCGGGGAAATGCGGCATGAAGAGCTCACGTTGAAAGGGATGGGCGAGCGGACGCCCTCACCTTCTCATATCGCGTCGCCGCGGAGTCGATGCAAGGCGGGCGGCCCCTCGCGGAGCCGCCCGATACATTACACCTGAAGGGACCGGAGTCAGCCGCCGTAGCCGGTCGGCAGCTCGTCCTCTTCCAGGAGCTTGTCCTTGGACACCGGGTCGTCCTCGACCTTGGCCTTGGTGAAGATGGCGTCCACCACCTTGTCTTCGTAGAGCGGCGCGCGGATCTGGGCGAGCATGCCGGGGTTCTGGCGGATGGCGTCGAACACCTGCTGCTCCTGGCCCTGGTAGCGCATGGCCTCGTCGCGGGCGGCCTGCAGCACCTCCTGGTCGGAGACGGCGACGTTCTGCTGGCGGCCGATCTCGGCCAGCACCAGCCCGAGGCGCACGCGGCGCTCGGCGATCTTGCGGTACTCGGACCTGAGCTGCTCCTCGCTCTTGCCCTTGTCCTCCTCCGAAGGCCCCTCGCGCTCGGTCTCGGCCTGGACCTGGGCCCAGATGGCGTCGAACTCGGCGTCGACCATCTTCTGCGGCAGCGGGAAGTCGTGCTTCTCGTCCAGGGCGTCGAGCAGCGAGCGCTTCAGCTTGAAGCGGGACATCGACTCGTAGCGGCGCTTGAGCTGGTTGCGGATGGCGTCCTTCAGGCCGGCCAGGTCCTCCAGCCCGAGCTGCTTGGCGAAGTCGTCGTCGGCCTCGGCCTCCTTGGGCGCGCGCACCTCCTTGACCTTGACCTCGAACTCGGCGGCCTTCCCCTTCAGGCGGTCGACCGGATAGTCCTCGGGGAAGGTGACGCTCACCGTGACGGCGGAATCCGGCTTGGCGCCGGTCAGCTGCTCCTCGAAGCCGGGGATGAACTGGCCCGAGCCGATGACGATCTGGGCGTCCTCGGCGCTGCCGCCCTCGAACGCCTCGCCGTCGATCCGGCCCACGAAGTCGGCCACGACCATGTCGCCGTCCTTGGCCTTCACGGTCTTGCCGGTGCGCGGCTCATAGGTGCGGTTCTGGGAGGCGAGCTCCTTGACGGCCTCGTCCACCTCTTCGTCGGTGGGCTCGTAGACCGGCCGCTTGAGCTCCAGGGTGGAGACGTCCACCGGCTCGAACTCCGGGATCAGCTCGACGGACACCTCGTAGGCCAGGTCCGCCTTGCCGGCGAGCACCTGGTCCATGTCGGACTCGAGCTTGACGTCCGGCTGGGTCGCGGGACGCACCTTGGCGTCGTCCAGCGCCTGCTGGGTGGCCTCGGTGAGGGTCTGCTCGACCACCTCGCCCATCAGCGAGCGGCCGTACAGGCGCTTGATGTGCGCCGGCGGCACCTTGCCGGGGCGGAAGCCCTTCAGATTGAGCCGCGGCGTGATCTCGGCGATGCGCGCCTCGACCTTCTCGGCGAGATCTTCGGCGGGCACCCGCACGCCAAAGGTCCGACTGAGGCCTTCACCACTCTTTTCAACGATCTGCAGCGACATCTTTATCTGAATCTCAAGTCAGGGGGCCGCCTCCCCGCACGCGGGGGCGTTCCGGAAGTTGGGCCTTATGTCACGACGGGGCGCGCGCTCCAACCCTGGATCAGGCCAGGACCGTGCGCGCGCCCGCCGCCGGGTTCAGGACCGGCTCAGCGGCACTGGAAGTTCGCGGCGTCGTTCAGGTCGCCGGTCCCCTTGTAGCGGGCCTCGGCCGGGAAGGCGCACAGGGGCCGCGAGATCGGCGCGTTCGCCTTGGTCGCCAGCAGGCTCGCGGGCGGCTTGCCGGTCTGCACCCAGTTGTCCAGCGCATCCAGCCAGTCGACCTGGTCCGGGCCCGGGCCGCCGCCGCAGTGGCCGACGCCCGGCGCCATGAACAGGCGCGCGGACTGCTGGTCCTGGCCCAGCACGCCCTGGACCTGCTGGAAATAGGTGATGGTCGCCACCGGGCTGGGGCCCGGGTCGTTCCAGCCGTGCCACATCAGGAGCTTGCCACCGCGCTCGGCGAAGGCGCGCAGGTCGGGATTGTTCGCCTCGTAGGTCCGGGCGAACTCGCTGGAGCGCACCCGCGCCAGGTCCGCGGCGGGGTCGAACCTGGCGGTGTCGAAGTTCGGATCGCCCAGGATCGGCCCCCACAGCCCGCCGATGCCGCCGCCGTTGGTCGGGTCCTTGCCGCTCACCCCGATGAAGAAGCTCCAGCCGGCCTCCCCGCCCCGCTCCAGCGGCCAGGCGGCCACCCGGCCGTCCAGGGTCTGCACGCCGCGATAGGCGGTGCGCAGGGCGTTCACCTGCGCCTCGTTCAGGCAGTCGCTCCCCGAGGGTCCGGCCTTGCACTGCATCTCGGCCGGATCCCAGCCGCAGGACCTGGGGTCGGTCAGCAGCCCGTCGGCGGCGCCGTCCTTGGCGTCGCAGGCCCGCAGCACCGCCTGGTTCACCCGGCTCAGCAGGTCCTGGGTGAAGCCGGCGCCCGGCGCCGCGAAGGTCTGGGTGCGCACCAGCGCGGTGGTCTGGACGGTCAGGTTGTAGACCGGCGCCCCGACGATCGCCGCGTCATAGTCGGCCGGGAAGCGCTGGACCTCGATCATGCCCATGCGCCCGCCGGTGGAGCAGCCCTGGTAATAGGCCTTCGACTGGGGCCGGCCGTAGTAGCGGGCGACCACCTGCTTGCCGACGTCGGTCATCAGGTGGATGGCGCGCCAGGAGAAGTCCTTGACCGCCTCGGGGTTGGAGGCCCAGGCGGTGTCCCAGACGCCGGTGGAGGCGTGCCCGCCGTCGGTCTGGGCGGTGGCGTAGTGCGCCTTCAGCCCCGGCTCGGCGGCCTCGATGCGGACGTTGCCGGCCCAGCCCCCGCCGCCCAGGCCCAGCATCTTGCCGTTCCAGCCTTCCGGCAGCCTGTAGACCACGCCGATGTTGGAGCCCTCGACCGGCCGGATCACGGCGGTGACCTCGCAGAAGGCCGGCGCGCCCTTGGCGGCGTCCGCGGGGACCACCCGGGCGCTGGTGACCGTCGTCTGAGCGAACAGGCCGGCCCGCGCCAGGTTCGCGCAGTCGGGCGCCTGGGCGGCGGCGACCTGCGGAGCCGCCAGGATCGTCCCGGCCCCCGCCAGTCCCACGGCCCACGCCAGGGCGGCCGCGCCGCCGACGGAAAGGAGCGCCGAGCGTTTCATTTCATCTCCCCAGGACATGTTTCTTCGGCGCGGACGGTAGCCGAAGCTTCACCGGCGCGGAAGCGACTGCTGCGGCCGAAGCGTGGCCGCGGCGGCCACACTAAGGCCCCAGTCCCGGGGGTAGTCTCGCCCATCCGCCGGCAGGACTTCATCCAGGCGCCGGCGGCCGAGAGTGGCGCGCTCCCGCCCGGCGTCAGGGAAGCGAACATGAGCAGAGCCCAGGATTTCAAGGCGAAGGCGGAACAGTTCGCCGCGCGTGCGGCGCACGCCAAGCTCAGGACCGAGCGGAACACCTTCCTGTCGCTGGAACAGTCCTGCCGTCAGCTGGCGGCCGACGAGGAGGCGCCGGACGGCCCCGCACCCGCGGCGCCCGACCGCGAGTTCCGCTGACGGCCCGCGGCGACTGGTGCGGATGAGAGGACTCGAACCTCCACGCCTTGCGGCGCTGGAACCTAAATCCAGTGCGTCTGCCAGTTCCGCCACATCCGCGCGCCTGACGCCCTAGCAGAACCCGCGGCCGACGCAACGGGCGCTTGCCCCGGCCCCCCCGCAAGCTGCTACATCCGTCCGGCGCAGCCATCGAGGGACGATCGTGGGGACATCCGGCCGCCTGGACTTCAACCGCCTGCGCAAGCGCAACATCCTGAGGAACGCCAAGGCGATCGGCTTCCGCCCGGGCGCGATCGTGGACGTGGGCTTCGCCTACGGGACCGAGGGCCTGGACGAGGTGTTCGAGGACGTCCGCTACCTCCTGATCGACCCCGTGGCGGAGATCGAGCCGGTGATGGCCGAGTTCTGCGCCGGGCGCCCGGGCTCGGCCTATGTCGTGGCCGCCGCCAGCGACCGGGAGGGGGAGATGGAGTTCATCGCCCGCGAGGGCGTCTCGGGCTCGAGCTTCCACACCAAGCTGAAGGCCGACGGCGAGCGCCGGAAGGTGCCGGTGCACACCCTGGACGCGCTCCTGGCGGGGCGCGACCTGCCCGGTCCGCTGCTGATCAAGATCGACACCGAGGGCCACGAGCTGCACGTGCTCAGGGGGGCCGAGCAGACGCTGAAGCGCACCGGCATGGTGATCGCGGAGATCAGCACCTGGATGGAGGACAACACCCTCGGGCGCGCGGGCATGATGGAGATCTTCCAGTTCATGCACGAGCGGGGCTTCGTCTTCTACGAGTTCGCCGAGCCGTCGTTCCGGCCGATCGACGGGGCGCTCTACATGTTCGACGCGGTGTTCGTGCCCAGGGATTCGGTGCTGCGCCGCCAGAAGGCCAACAAGACCCCCGAGCAGGCCGCCGCCGCCCAGGCGGTCAAGCGCGAGCACGCGGACCTGGCGCTGTCGGGCCGCGCGCCGCCGCGGAAGCGCAGGCCCGGCCCCCTCGCCCGCCTGCTCGGCCGCCGCTGAGCCGAGGCGCGCGGGCTCGCCGCCCGGGCGCGCCCTGCGCCTCAGCCGGCCGGCTTCAGCCGCCTGAGCACCTGGGGCGCGAGGCCGGGCAGGTCCTCGGAGATCAGGCCCGGGCCGAAGCCGGCGCCGGCCTCGGCATGGATCCACGCCGCCGCGCAGGCGGCCCAGAACGCGTCCATGCCCTGGGCGATCAGGCCGCCGATGAAGCCGGCCAGCACGTCGCCGGACCCGGCCGTGGCCAGGAACGGCGATCCGTTGGCGTTCACCACCGCGCGCCCGTCCGGCGCGGAGACCACCGTGTCGGGCCCCTTCAGGAGGACGTTCGCTCCCGAGACGCGGGCCGCGGCGCGCGCCGCCTCGATGCGGGTGGGCCCCTGGTCCAGCAGGCCCGGGAAAAGGCGCTCGAACTCGCCCGGATGCGGCGTGAGCACGTCCTGCGCGTCCAGCACGGCGAACAGGTCGGGCGGCCGCTCGCGGAACACGGTGAGCGCGTCCGCGTCGATCACCAGCCCCGCCCCGGTCCCGGCCAGGGCCAGCACATTGTCCCGCGTGTCCGCGGTGACGCCCGCAGCCGGTCCGATCACCGCCGCCCTCGCCCGCTCCGCCGCCCGGGCCAGCTCCCGGGGCCCGGAGAAGACCTCGAGCATCACCGCCTCCAGGTGGCCGGCGTTGACCGGCGCCGCGTCGGGCGGGGAGAGCACGGTGACGAGCCCCGCCCCGATCCTGAGGGCGCCGCGGGCGGCCAGGCGCGCCGCGCCGGTCCGGGTCATCGGCCCGGAGACCACGACCGCGCCGCCGCGGGCGTGCTTGTGCGCCTGCGGCCCCGGCCAGGGCAGGCGGTCGGACCAGAGCGCCGGGCCGTTCTCGAACAGGCGCGCGCCCTGGGGCGCGGCAAGGCCGATGTCCGCCACCACCACCTCCCCGCAGAAGCTGCGCCCCGGCTCCAGGACGTGAGCCGGCTTCTTGCGGTGGAAGGTCACGGTGAGGGCGCAGCGGGGGGCGTAGCCGAGCGGCGCGGCCCGGTCCCCGGGCAGTCCGGAGGGCAGGTCCACGGCCACGATCGGCGCGCCGCCCGCTTCCGCCGCGCGCAGCAGCGCCGCCGCCGGCTCGGGCGGCGGCCGGTCGAGTCCGGCGCCGAACAGGGCGTCCACCGCCAGCTCGTCCCCGGAGAGCGGGCCCTGCAGGCCGTCCGCGTGCGGACCTTCCCACGCTGCGGCGGCCCAGGCCGCGTCCCCCTTCAGCGCCTCGCGCGGGGTCGGCGAGACGGTGCGCGCCGCCCAGCCGGCGGCCGCGAGCTCGCGCGCGACGACATAGCCGTCGCCGCCGTTGTTGCCCGGGCCGCAGAAGATCGCGACCGGCCGCGGGGACCAGCGGGCCCGGATGGCCGCGGCGACCGCGGCGCCCGCGCGCGCCATCAGCACGGTTCCGGCCGTCCCGGCCGCAATGGCCGCCGCGTCGGCCGCGGAGGTTTCCCGGGTGGAGAGGATTTCGAGGCCGGCGCTCATGGCCGAGGGAGCATCGCCGCCGCCCCGGACGGGCGCAAGCGCAAGGCGTGCACAATTCTTGAGCGGCAGCTGCCTATTTCTTGGGCGCCACGGGCCGGCCCGCCGGACGGTCCCGCAACGCTTGCCGAGCGCACTTGCCCGCGGGCCGGCCGCATGCTTCCTGCCGCCAAATTGCGCCGGGCATCCTCCGCGGCGCCCAATCTGTTTGCGCCATGAAGAAGATCGAAGCCGTCATAAAGCCGTTCAAACTCGACGACGTGAAGGAGGCCCTGCAGGAGATCGGGGTCCAGGGCCTGACCGTGCTCGAGGCGAAGGGCTTCGGCCGCCAGAAGGGCCACACCGAGCTCTACCGCGGGGCGGAGTACGTCGTGGACTTCCTGCCCAAGATCAAGATCGAGGCGGTGGTCACCGACGACCAGCTGGCGCCGGCGGTCGAGGCCATCCAGACCGCGGCCCGCACCGGCAAGATCGGCGACGGAAAGATCTTCGTGTCGGACGTCGCGGAAGTCATCCGCATCCGCACGGGCGAAACCGGCTCGGCGGCGATCTGACCGCCCGCCGCACAAGACGACGCATCATCAGGGGATCCATAGAATGGACGCGAAACAAATCCTCAGCCAGATCAAGGAGAAGGACGTCAAATACGTCGACGTCCGCTTCACCGACATGCGCGGCAAGATGCAGCATGTCACCTTCGACATCGACCTGGTCGACGAGGAGTTCCTCACCGACGGCACGATGTTCGACGGCTCCTCGATCGCGGGCTGGAAGGCGATCAACGAGTCCGACATGAAGCTGCGGCCGGACCTGGCGAGCGCCTACATCGATCCGTTCTACCAGCAGACGACGCTGTTCCTGTTCTGCGACGTGCTGAACCCGGACTCCGGCGAGCCCTACAACCGCGACCCCCGGTCGATCGCCAAGAAGGCGCTGAACTACGTCAAGGCCTCCGGCGTGGGCGACACCGTCTACTTCGGCCCCGAGGCGGAGTTCTTCGTGTTCGACGACGTGCGCTGGAACACCGCCGCGCACAACACCGGCTACAGCTTCGACTCCACCGAGCTGCCGGCCAACACCGGCCGCGAGTACCCCGAAGGCAACATGGGCCACCGGCCCGGCCCGAAGGGCGGCTACTTCCCCGTCAACCCGATCGATTCGGGGCAGGACCTGCGCGGCGAGATGCTGCAGGTCATGGGCGAGCTCGGCCTCGAGCCCGAGAAGCACCACCACGAGGTGGCGCCGGCCCAGCACGAGCTCGGCCTGAAGTTCGCCGAGCTGGTCACCATGGCCGACCGGATGCAGCTCTATAAGTACGTCATCCACAACGTGGCGGCGGCGTACGGCAAGTCCGCGACCTTCATGCCCAAGCCCTACTTCGGCGACAACGGCTCGGGCATGCACTGCCACCAGTCGATCTGGAAGGGCGGCAAGCCGCTGTTCGCCGGCGACGGCTACGCGGGCCTCTCGGACACCTGCCTCTACTACATCGGCGGCATCATCAAGCACGCCAAGGCGATCAACGCCTTCTCCAACCCGACGACCAACTCCTACAAGCGCCTGGTCCCCGGCTACGAGGCCCCGGTGAAGCTGGCCTACTCGGCCCGCAACCGCTCCGCCTCGGTGCGCATCCCCTACGTGTCCTCGCCGAAGGGCAAGCGGATCGAGGTCCGCTTCCCCGACCCGCTGGGCAACCCCTACCTGACCTTTGTGGCCCTGCTGATGGCCGGCCTGGACGGCATCGAGAACAAGATCCATCCGGGCGAGCCGCTGGACAAGAACCTCTACGACCTGCCGCCGCGCGAGCAGAAGCGCGTGCCCGAGGTCGCCGGTTCGCTGCGCGAGGCCCTGGACAGCCTCAGCAAGGACCGCGCCTTCCTGACCAAGGGCGGGGTGATGGACGACGATTTCATCGACGCCTACATCGAGCTGAAGATGGAAGAGGTCATGCGGCTGCAGCTGCACCCGCACCCGGTCGAGTTCGACATGTACTACGCCGGCTGAGGCGTCAGGACCCGACAGGAGCCTTCAGGGGGCCGCGGAGCGATCCGCGGCCCCCTTTGCGTTCAGGCGGGCTGCAGCGCGGCGCCGGGCAGGCGCTGCAGGCTCCCCAGGGTCTCGGCCATCGCCCGCGCCAGCTCGGCGCCCTTGGTTTCGGCGTGCTCGCGGAAGAACCTCAGGTGCTCGTCGTGCTCGTGGAAGCGGATCGGGGTCAGGACCGCGGTGAAGACGGGCACGCCGGTGTCGAGCTGCACCCGCATCAGGCCGTCGATGACGGCGGAGGCGACGAAGTCGTGCCGGTAGATCCCGCCGTCCACCACCAGGCCGGCGGCCGCCACGGCGGCGTACCGCCCGCTGCGCGCCAGCCTCTGGACGTGGAGCGGGATCTCGAACGCGCCGGGAACCTGGAAGCGGTCGATCCTGGACGGCGGACAGCCGAGCCGTCCGGCCTCCTGGAGGAAGGCCTGGGCGCACGCCTCGACGATGTTGGCGTGCCACCTGGATTGGATGAAGGCGATAGGCTGAGTCATGGCTCTCTCCCACAAAAGGACCACGGCCCAGGACGGATGACGGACCGGCGCGCGGCCGCGCGGCGACCGTCGCCCTTCCGTTCTCTCCCTTCCGGACTTTGACCGTCGGCCCCGGGATCGCACCGGGTCTGCTGTCCCGGACGGCCGAGCCGTCCGGCGCTCGCGGGCTGATGCGGCGCCCCACGCTGGGGCAGGCGCCGCAAACACCGCCGGTGGGGACTTCCACCCCGCCCTGAGAACGTCGTCGCCCGCAGGCGACCGCTTCAGTCTAGCGGGGAGCGGGTCCTGTGCAACCGACCCTCAGCGGGCCTGGCACGCGCCCCTGGCCGCGACGCTGACGCCCGCGCGGGCCGCCACGCAGCTGTTGGAATAGGTCCGGCCGTCGCAGCCGCACACCGGGGCGTAGATCATGGTGCAGACCTCCGGACGCGGCCGGCAGAGGCCCGCGACGTCCGCGACCGTCCGGCACTGGCCTTCGGGGATGCGGCAGTAGTCGCCCGGGCCGCAGGCGATGGCGGCGATGCCGCCGCACATCCGGGCCTGGCCGGGCGGCGCCGGAACCGCGCGGGGCGACTGGCAGGCCGCCAGGGCGGCGCAGGCGGCGACGAGCATGAGCGGGCGCATTGAGGGCCTCCTCTGTGCGGCGGAGCTGGCCTTGCGCCAACGCTCCGGCCACGCCAGGGCTGCGTCAATAACGCCGTTCTCCCAAAAGACCCGGCCTGATATGCTGTGCGGGCTCACAGGAGAAACGGTCATGCGCAGGTGGATCCTCGCGGGCTCGGCCGCGCTGGCGCTGGCCTGGTCGGGCGGACCGGCCCTCGCCTTCCAGCAGGTGATCGGGGGCAAGGCCGGCGCCTGCTCGCAGGCGGCCCGGCAGGGGCGCGCGGACGACGCCGCGCTGGACCTCTGCGGCCAGGCCCTGGCCGGCGAGGCGCTGAACTCCCACGACCTGGCCGGCACCTACGTCAATCGCGGGGCCATTCATCTGCTGCGGCGCGAGAACGCCCTCGCCCACGCCGACTTCCAGGCGGCGCTGAAGGTGCAGCCCGGCATGGGGGAGGCGATGATCGGCGAAGGCGGCTACCTGATCAGCCAGGAGCGCTGGGCCGAGGCCGAGGCCTCCATCAGCCGGGGCCTGGAGGCCGGAACCGAGGAGCCGGAAAAGGGCTACTATTTCCGCGCCGTCGCCCGCTGGGCGCAGGACGACTTCAAGGGCGCCTACTTCGACTTCCTGAAGGCCTCCGAGCTGAAGCCGGGCTGGGACCTCCCCCGCCGCGAGCTGGCCCATTTCACCGTGACGCCGGCCGGCCAGGGCTAGGAGCTGTGGACTCTAGGGATTCCCGGGGAGGGCCCGGCGAACAGCAGCGGATCTGGCCCGAGCCCCGCCTCGGCGGCCGGACGCAGACCCGCCCTGCGGAGCACCCGCCGCGAGGCCTGGTTGTGCTCGAACGCCCGCGCGACGACGCGG
>Ga0164243_10011705_pt1 | contig 12485 bp, 10 predicted proteins | sample OricompcompostOP_FD_108781 | JGI IMG/M metagenome (GOLD analysis project Ga0164243, IMG submission 108781) | Organic Plus compost microbial communities from Emeryville, California, USA - Original compost - Organic plus compost (OP) | ecosystem: Engineered > Solid waste > Mixed feedstock >...
CGAGGGCAGCGGCCGTCTCGCCGACATGACCACCGCCGCGCTCAAGGCGGTACCGTTCAAGCAGACGGCGGACCGCATGATCACCTTGGGCGAGCTGTGCGATCTCGTCGCCGGCCGCGTCACTTTGGTGGTCGAGATCAAGAGCCACTTCGACGGCGACACGCGGCTCGCCCGCCGCGCCGCCGAGCTGCTGCAAGGCTACGCCGGGCCGGTCGCGGTGATGTCGTTCGACCCGCAGATGATCGTGGCCATCCGCGATGTCGCGCCGGGACTGCCGCGCGGCATCGTCGCCGAGCGGCACTACACCCATGACGAATGGAAAGGTCTCTCCGCCGGTCAGCGCCGCTCCCTGGCGCATCTCCTGCACGCGCCCCGCACCCGGCCGCATTTCCTCGCCTATCACGTCAAGGACCTGCCGGCGGCCGCGCCGCTGATCGCCCGCGCCATCTTCGGGCTGCCGCTGCTGACCTGGACCGTCCGCACCGAGGACGACCGCCGTAGAGCCGCGCGCTGGGCCGACCAGGCCATCTTCGAAGGCTGGCGGCCGCAAGCGGCATAGCTGGCCTGTCCTTTGCTCCTTTTTCGCGGAGCCACTCACTTTCGGACCAATTCGGCCTTAAATGACAAGGTGCCACGGCCCCTTTCCAATGACCGACATCCGCATCCGCCTCATCCAATCCTTGAAAGAAGTCCCCGCCGCCGCGTGGAACGCCTGTGCGGCCGGACCCACACTTAAAGTCCCACCTGAGGATAACTTATCCCCGCGATATTCCACACGAGGACAAGTCGATAACCCTTTCATTTCTTATGAGTTTCTATCCAGTCTTGAACAATCACATTCAGTCGGCGGCCGCACTGGATGGCAGAGCCGGCACCTGCTCGCCGAGACCCTGGACGGCCGCCTGATCGGCGCCGCGCCCTGCTACGTGAAGGCCCACTCGCGCGGCGAATACGTCTTCGACCATGGCTGGGCGGACGCCTATGAGCGCGCCGGCGGCAGCTACTACCCCAAGCTCCAGGTCGCCGTGCCTTTCACGCCGGTGACCGGGCCGCGGCTGCTCGCCGCCGCCGGCCCGCTCGCCGAAGCCGTGCCCGGCGCCCTCGCCGACGCCCTGGCCAAGATCACCAAGGACAACGACCTGTCCTCGGCCAACATCACCTTTCTCACCGAGGCGGAATGGACGGCTCTCGGCGAGCGCGGTTTCCTGCAGCGCACCGACCAGCAGTTCCATTGGGAGAACGAAGGCTACGCCACCTTCGACGACTTCCTGGCGCGGCTCGCCTCGCGCAAGCGCAAGACCATCAAGCGCGAGCGCAAGGATGCGCTGTCACCGGGCATCGACGTGCACTGGCTCACCGGCTCGGACCTGACCGAGAGCGTGTGGGACGCCTTCTTCGCGTTCTACATCGACACCGGCTCGCGCAAATGGGGCAGCCCGTACCTGACGCGCGAGTTCTTCTCGCTCATCGGCGAGACCATGACCGACCGCATCCTGCTGGTGATGGCCAAGCGCAACGGCCGCTACATCGCCGGCGCTATCAACTTCATCGGCCACGACACCTTGTTCGGCCGCAACTGGGGCGCGATCGAGCACCACCCCTTCCTGCATTTCGAGGTTTGCTACTACCAGGCGATCGACTACGCGATCCAGAACAAGCTCCAGCGCGTCGAAGCCGGCGCGCAAGGCGAGCACAAGCTGGCGCGCGGATACATGCCGCACACGACCTACTCGGCGCACTTCATCGCGCATCCGGGGCTGCGTCGCGCCATCGCCGACTATCTCGAGCGCGAGCGCGCTTATGTGGAGGCGGCAGGCGAAGAGCTTGCGGCGGCCGCGCCGTTCCGTAAGGATTTGGTCGAGCAAGAATGAGTTGGTTTGTCATTTCGGGACGGCGCGAAGCGCCGGACCGGAATCCAGCCAAAGTGCCAAAGCCTGCCGCTGGATTCCGGGTTCGCGCCTTCGGCGCGCCCCGGAATGACCAAATGTAGAAGACCGGGGACCGACAATGCCGAGCTACGATCAAAACAACATCTTCGCCAAGATCCTGCGCGGCGAACTGCCCTGTCACAAAGTCTACGAGGACGACAAGGCGCTGGCCTTCCTCGACATCATGCCGCGCGCGCCCGGCCACACGCTCGTGCTGCCGAAGGCGCCGGCCCGCAACATCCTCGACTGCCCGCCGGACGACCTCGCCCACGTTCACAAGGTGGCGCAGAAGATCGCCAAGGCAGCCATCGGCGTGTTCGGCGCCGACGGGATCACCGTGCAGCAGTTCAACGAGAGCGCCGGCGGCCAGGTCGTGTTCCACCTCCACGTTCACGTGATCCCGCGCAAGGCCGGTGAAATGATGAAGCCGCCGGCCGAGTTCAAGGAAAAGCCGGAGGTGCTCGCCGAGCAGGCCAAGAAGCTCGCCGCCGCGCTCGCATCGGGTTAAGACACCTTCCCTGCCCTCTCCGGGCGACGGACCACCGACAAAGGCGCGCCGATGGCCCTCGTGAACTCGTTCGCAACGAGCAACTTCCTCGACTCGCTCGCCAGCTTCTTCATCGCCTTCGTGCTCGGCACGTTGATCGGCGCCGAGCGCCAGTACCGCCAGCGCAGCGGCGGGCTGCGTACCAATGTTCTTGTTGCCGTCGGCGCCGCCGCCTTCGTCGATATCGCCATGCGGCTGTCCGGCAATGACGGCGCGGTGCGCGTGATCGCCTATGTCGTGTCCGGCGTCGGCTTTCTCGGCGCCGGCGTGATCATGAAGGAAGGCAAGAACGTCTGGGGCCTCAATACGGCCGCGACCCTGTGGTGCTCGGCCGCGGTCGGCGCCTGCGCCGGCTCCGACCTCGCCGCCGAGGCGGTCGCCCTCACCGTCTTCGTGCTGGCCGGCAACACCCTGCTGCGGCCGCTGGTCAACGCCATCAACCGCGCGCCGATCAGCGAGAAGGGCACCGAGGCCGTCTACGAGGTGCGCGCCACCACCGACCTCGACCGGCTCGAGGCCGCGCGCGAGCTGATCGAGAGCAAGCTCGAGGCCGCGCATTACCCGCTGCGCGGCGTCGCCGTCGAAGGCCGCGACGAGGACAGCGTCGAACTGATCGCGACGCTCATCGCCAGCGCGGCGAACTCCGAGGAGCTCGACGCCATCGTCGTGCAGCTGGAGCGTAGCCCCTCCTTCGACCATGCGAGCTGGACGGTCCGAAGCCCCGAATAGCGCGGCCTGAGCGGTATGAACTCAGGTTGAACCGCCTCGCGCTTCGTTCATTCCCGCGTAAGCGGGAATCCAGCGCTGGGTCCCCGCTTACGCGGGCAGGAGCGGGCCGATCCCATCCTAGCCGCGCAGGATGTTCTTCATCTCGCTTGGGCAGCCGTCCAGGAAGCAACGCAGATTGTGCACGACCAGCGGCAGGACCTGCTGCGCGTAGACGTCGCTCATGCCGCCGATGCGCGGCGTGATGATGACGTTCGGCATGTCCCAGAGCGGATTATCCTCAACCGGCGGCTCGGTCTCGAACACGTCGAGCGCGGCGCCGCCGATGCGCTTTTCCTGTAGCGCCTTGATCAGCGCCTGCTCGTCGATCACCGGCCCGCGCGCCAGATTGACGATGATGCCGGTCGGCTTCATCGCGGCGAGCACCTCGGCGTCGATCATGTGCCGCGTTTTGTCGGACAAGGGCACCAGGACGATCATGAAGTCCGCCAGGGCCGCCGCCTCCTTGAGCCGGCTGCGCGGATAAAGGGCCGCGAAATGCGGCGCTTCCTTGCGTGCGTCGCTGACACCGAGGACGCGCAGGCCGAAGGCCTCGCAGCGCAAGGCGAGTTCTTCCGCGATCGGGCCGATGCCGACCAGCAGCGCCGTCTTGCCGAACAGCAGCTTCTGCGGCCAGCGCTCCCATCGGCGCGCCCGCTGGTTCTGCTGCATGCGCGGAAACTCGCGCGACAGCGCGATCATGCCCATGAAGGCAAGCTCGGACATTTGCGGCCCGTGGATGCCACGGCCGGAGGTGATGCGCACATCGGCCTTCAGGTTCTTCAAGGTGTCGAGCCGGTCGGTGCCGGCGGACATGGCGCAGATGTATTTGAGCCGTGGCATGGCGCCGACCAGTTCTTCGGTCACGTCGTGCGCCATCGCCACCAGCACCTCGCAGTCGGCGCAGACGCCGAGCGCCTCGGCGGCGTCCCGCGCATCGCGCACCGTCTCCTGCGGAAACGCCTTTCGCACCTCACCGGCATCGATATGCAGACCGCGATCCATCACCATAATTGGCATCGATTATCTCCGCTGATCATCGCGCGAAAAAGAAACCGCCGAGCAGCAGCACCGCTTCGCCGACGAGAACGCCGGCGAAAATGGAGCGCCTGATGGCGAGAAAGGCGACAAAGCCGGCGCCGGTCGCACCGATCCGGACCGCGAGCGGAATGGCGGCCAGCGCACCGGCCGAGAAAAGCACCAGCTTGGCAATGACGCCGGCCAGAATGGCGGTCGCCACCGCGCGCGACCACACCACCCATTCGGAATCCTCGTTCAGCCCGCGCGCCAGCACGAGGCCGAGCAAACGCCAGACCTCGTTCGGCAGAAAGCCGACGAGGATCAGCACCAGATAGGGCGACAGATCACCGAGCGCGCTCACGAGGCTGCCTCGCGCATCCGATGCACGGCATAGGCCAGCGTACCGCCGACGATGCCGGTCCACATCAAGTCGAGTTCCACATGATACCAGGCCAGCACTGGCCCGATGACCAGGCCGAGCAGCAAGGCCCCTCGGTCGACCATCGCCCGCGCCCCGCGTGCGGTCGACAACAGGAACGACATCGGGGTCAGGAACAACAGCGCGCCGGCAAGAAGAGTCGGTAGACCTGCGGCGAGATAGAAGCCGACAAAGCCGAACGCGACGGCGGTCGACAGGTAGCCGACCGAGAGGCCGTTGCAGAACGCCAGCCGCCATTCGCGCGGCAGCGCCGGCAACAGCCGCAGCGACTCGACCCACATACTGACCGATGTGAAATGCGTCGGTAGCAGCAGATGCGACAACCGCCGCTTTTCGTCGCGCAGCAGCGGCAGCAGCGCGACGACCATTGGAAACAGCCGGATCGCGCTAAGCGTCACCGCGATTGCCGCCTCGAACAGCGCCGAGCCTGCGCCCAGCGCCGAAAGCAGAATGACCTGCGCCGGCGCCGCCCACACCAGCACGGTCGATAGCGCCAGCCACCACGCCGAGAAGCCGAAGTCATGCGCGAGCGCGCCGATGCCGATATAGGTGCCGCCGAGCACCAGCAGGAACACCGATGTCAAAGCTGATCGCACGCCGCCGAGAAAGGCGGCCCGTGCCGACGAAAAGGTGGAGGGTTCGGCCATGCGCGCCGTCTACCTCTCACAGCGCCGCCGGAGTCGCAACGGCCGCCAAGCGCTGACCCGGCATGCAGGCGGTGCAAAAAGCAAAGGCCGGCTTTGGCCCACTCCGGCTCCTCCCACAAAGCCGTTGCCGGGCACGCCGAAGGCGTGAACCCGCAATCCAGCATCATCGAATTTCTTGGCGTCGCTGGATTCCGGATCGCCGCGACGCGGGCGTCCGGCGTGACGGCAGATCGTCTATCAGCAAAAAGGCCGGGCTTTTGGCCCGGCCTTTGTCGTCTCATGATGCGGTACGTCGGAGCTCGTCAGACTTTGGCGAGCGGCACCTTCGGCACCGAGCCCTTCTTGCCGTCGCCCTTCGGCTTCGGCGGGCGCGGTGAGCGGCGCTTGGCCTTCGGCTTGTCGGCCGGCAGCTTCTCCGGCTTCGGCGTGATCGGGCCCTCGAGGAATTCGAAGCCGATCTTGTCGCGGCCGTTCTCGTCCTTCGTGACGATGACGCGGACATGCCCGCCATTCTTCAGGTTGCCGAACAGCACCTCGTCCGCCAGCGGCTTCTTGATGTACTCCTGGATGACACGCGCCATCGGCCGCGCACCCATGAGCTCGTCGTAGCCGTTGGCGATGAGCCAGCGCGACGCCTCCTCCGACAATTCGATCGTGACGTTGCGGTCGCCGAGCTGAGCCTCCAGCTGCAGCACGAACTTCTCGACCACCTGGGCGATGACCTCCTGCGGCAGATGGCCGAAGGTGATGGTCGCGTCGAGGCGGTTGCGGAATTCCGGCGTGAACAGGCGGTTGATCGCCTCCTGGTCCTCGCCTTCCCGCTTCGAGCGCGTGAAGCCGTACGCCGCCTTGGCCATGTCGGACGCGCCCGCATTCGTGGTCATGATCAGGATCACGTTGCGGAAGTCGACCTGCTTGCCGTTGTGGTCGGTCAGCTTGCCATGGTCCATGACCTGCAGCAGCACGTTGTACAGATCGGGATGCGCCTTTTCGATTTCGTCGAGCAGCAGCACAGAATGCGGATGCTGGTCGACGGCATCGGTCAATAGGCCGCCCTGGTCGAAGCCGACATAGCCCGGAGGCGCGCCGATCAGACGCGACACCGTGTGCCGCTCCATGTACTCGGACATGTCGAAGCGCGTGAGCTCGACACCGAGCGACTTGGCAAGCTGCTTGGCGACTTCGGTCTTGCCGACGCCGGTCGGACCCGAGAACAGGTAGCAGCCGATCGGCTTCTCCGGTTCGCGCAGGCCGGCGCGGGCCAACTTGATCGACGCCGCGAGCGACTCGATCGCCTTGTCCTGGCCGTACACCGTGGTCTTGAGCGTCTGCTCGAGATGCTGGAGCACCTCGGCATCGTCCTTCGACACGGTCTTGGGGGGAATGCGCGCCATCGTCGAGATCGTGGTCTCGATCTCCTTGACGCCGATCGTCTTCTTACGCCGGCTCTCCGGCAGCAACATCTGCGCCGCGCCCGACTCGTCGATCACGTCGATCGCCTTGTCCGGCAGCTTGCGGTCGTGGATGTAGCGCGAGGACAGCTCCACCGCCGCCTTGATGGCGTCGTTGGTATACTTGAGCTTGTGGTACTCCTCGAAATAGGGCTTGAGGCCCTTGAGGATCTCGATCGCATCCGGCACCGACGGCTCATTGACGTCGATCTTCTGGAAGCGACGCACCAGCGCACGGTCCTTCTCGAAGTACTGACGGTACTCCTTGTAGGTGGTCGAGCCGATGCAGCGGATCGAGCCGCCCGACAGCGCCGGCTTGAGCAGGTTCGACGCGTCCATCGCGCCGCCGGATGTCGCGCCGGCGCCGATCACGGTGTGGATCTCGTCGATGAACATGATCGCGCCCGGATAGGCCTCGATCTCCTTGATCACCTGCTTCAGGCGCTCTTCGAAGTCGCCGCGATAGCGCGTGCCGGCGAGCAGCGTGCCCATGTCGAGCGCGAACACGGTCGCGCCCTTGAGCACGTCCGGCACCTCGCCATGGACGATGCGGCGGGCAAGGCCTTCCGCGATCGCGGTCTTGCCGACGCCGGCATCACCGACGAACAGCGGGTTGTTCTTCGACCGGCGGCAGAGCACCTGGATGGTGCGGCTGATCTCGCTGTCGCGGCCGATCAACGGATCGATCTTGCCGTCCTTGGCCTTCTTGTTGAGATTGACGCAATAAGCCTCGAGCGCGTCACCCTTCTTCTTGGGCTCCTCGCCGCCTTTGCTCTCGGCTTCCTCGTCGGCGCCGCGCACGGGGCGCGACTCGGTCATGCCCGGCCGCTTGGCGATGCCATGGCTGATGTAGTTGACCGCGTCGTAGCGCGTCATGTCCTGCTCCTGCAGGAAGTACGCGGCGTGGCTCTCGCGTTCGGCGAAGATCGCGACCAGCACATTGGCGCCGGTCACCTCTTCCCGCCCCGAGGACTGGACGTGAATCACCGCGCGCTGGATCACGCGCTGGAAGCCGGCGGTTGGCTTGGAATCTTCCGCGCCGTCGGTGATGAGGTTTTCGAGTTCGGATTCGAGATAGGCCGTGAGGCTGCGGCGCAGTTTGTCGAGATCGACATTACAGGCGCGCATGACGGCGGAAGCGTCTTGATCGTCGATCAGCGCGAGCAGCAGATGCTCGAGCGTGGCGTATTCGTGGTGCCGCTCATTGGCCAAAGCGAGGGCCCTGTGAAGCGACTGCTCGAGGCTGCGCGAGAATGTTGGCATCAGATTCCCATCGTTTGTATTGGACGCCCCCCAAAGTCGTACTTGGCTTATTTTTTCTCCATCACGCACTGTAGAGGATGTTGGTGTTTACGGGCGAAGTCCATGACCTGCGTCACTTTGGTCTCGGCGACTTCATACGTGTAGATGCCGCACTCGCCGATGCCGTGGTGATGCACATGCAACATAATCCTTGTGGCGGCTTCGTGATCCTTGCTGAAGAAGCGCTCGATCACGTGCACCACGAATTCCATCGGCGTGTAGTCATCGTTGAGGATGAGCACGCGGTACATGTTGGGCCGCTTGGTCTGCGGCTTGGTCTTGGTGATGACCGCGGTGCCGGGTCCGCCCGGCTCGCCCTTCTTCTTGCGGTCGTCGTCCGCCATCCGCGGCGCGCGCTGCTGAGAAGCGCGGGGCGCCGCCTGGCGTGAGTTCTCGTTGTCTGTCGTGGGCCTCATGATCGTCGCCGAAGCAAGCCGCATGCCTGAGTGTGTCCGCGCCTGGGTGAGACTGGGCGCCTCGGCATCATAAAGACCCCCGCCCCACCATTCCAAGCCGACAATTCGCCCGTCCCCACCTGCAATCGGAGCTGGCGACGGTGCCGGCCTCTTCCGTCAGATAGCCATTGGTTAAGCAATAACAACCCGGTAGCCGATCCATTGCCGGCGAATTTGGAGCCAATTGGAGCGTTTGGGGTCATCAGTTCGCAAGGCGCGCCCGGCCACAGTGGAACCCGGCTTCGACAGGAACCCCGCCGCCATGGCTCGCTGGAACACGCTCTGGGCACGTTTTCGCAAGGACTGCCGCGCCGGAGTCGCCCCCTTGTTCGGCCTCTCCATCCTGCCGCTGATGGGCGCGGCCGGCATTGCCATCGACTATACCCAGATAAGTGCGACCCGGACCGCCTTCCAGTCCGCGCTCGACGCGACCGCGCTCATGATGGCCAAGGCGGCGGCCGGCCAGTCCGACGCCGAGCGGCAGGCAAACGCCACCAACTACTTCAACGCCCTGTTCAGCCGGTCGAACACGACCAACGTCCAGATCACGCCCGTCTATGACGGCACCGGCGGCTCGAAGCTCTCGCTCAACGCCACCGCGACGGTCAACACCACGTTCCTCAACCTCATCGGCCTGCCGAACCAGACCGGTATCGCGGCGACGGCACAGTCGACCTGGGGCAATGCGCGGCTGCGCGTCGCGCTGGTGCTCGACAACACCGGCTCGATGTCGAGCAGCGGCAAGATGACCGCGCTGAAGACCGCATCGAAGAACCTGCTGACGCAGCTGCAGACGGCCGCCAATGTGCCGGAGGACGTCTACGTCTCGGTCGTGCCGTTCAGCAAAGACGTCAATGTCGGCGCCGGCAATTACACCGCGTCCTGGCTGCGCTGGGATCTGTGGGACGCGGCCAACGGCGCCTGCAGCATCAGCAAGTATACCAGCCAGAGTTCTTGCACGTCGCACAGCGGCACCTGGAAGCCGAAGGATCATTCGACCTGGAACGGCTGCGTGACCGATCGCGACCAGAATTACGACACCACCAACGATGCGCCGCTTGCCGGCGGCACCTTGTATCCGGCGGAGCAATATTCATCGTGCCCGGCCGCACTGCTCGGCCTGTCGAACGACTGGACGGCGCTGTCGAGCAAGATCGACGACATGCAGCCGAACGGCAACACCAACCAAGCGATCGGTCTGCAGATGGGCTGGCAATCGCTCACCGCATCGCCGTTCACGGTGCCGGCGCGCGACCCGAATTACACCTACACCGATGTGATTATTCTTTTGACCGACGGCCTGAACACCGAGGACCGCTGGTATACGAACGCGTCCTCGATCGACACGCGCCAGGCGAAGACCTGCGCCAACATCAAAGCCGCGGGCATCGTGCTCTATACGGTGCAGGTCAACACCGGCAACGATCCGACGTCGACGCTGCTGCAGAACTGCGCCAGCGACAAGAACAAGTTCTTCCTGCTGACGTCGGCGAACCAGATCGTCGCCACCTTCAACCAGATCGGCACCGCGCTTTCGAGCCTGCGCCTGTCGATGTGACGCCGGCACGGAAAAGTTGCGCCATCCAAGCGGATGAAACAGACGCATTACTGGCGATTAAGCGCCCGATATCACTATACTTTTTGATGTATCCCGCGCCCGTCTTCGCGGCGAGCGCCGCCAGTCCCCTCATCCCATTATACCGGATATTTAACTTCTGATTGTATCAAGGCCGCGGCTCGTAGGATTGGGGGATCCGATGCCGCAGACCTTACACGCGCTCCGCCGTTGGCTTGCGGCGTTCGGTAGCGACACGTCGGGCAATATCGCGACCATCTTCGCGCTCGCGTCGCTGCCGCTTGTCGGCTTCGTCGGCGCCGCCGTGGATTACAGCCGTGCCAATTCCGTCAAGACGTCGTTGCAGACGGCGCTCGATGCCACGGCCCTGATGCTGTCGCGCGATGCGGCGACGCTCAACAGCGCCGACCTTCAAAGCAAGGCGAGCAACTACTTCAAGGCGATGTTCACGCGCGCGGATGTCGCGAACGTCGCGATATCGGCGTCTTACACGACGAGTGGCGGCTCCGCCGTCACGGTCAACGGCTCGGCAACGGTGCCCACCGAGATCATGACCATCATGGGCTATAACGCGATGACGGTGAGCGGGTCATCCACGGCGAAATGGGGATCGACGCGGCTGCGTGTGGCGCTGGCGCTCGACGTGACCGGCTCGATGGCATCCGACGGCAAGATGACCGCACTCAAGTCGGCCACCAAGAACCTGCTGACGCAGCTCAAGGCCGCCGCCACGCAGAACGGCGACGTCTACGTGGCGATCGTGCCGTTCAACAAGGACGTCAATGTCGGCCGGAGCAATTACGCGGCGACCTGGATCGATTGGTCGGACTGGGACGACGACAATGGCAGCGACGTCTCGTCGACGACCTGCACCACGACAAAAACCGGCAAGAACGGTCAGTCGACGAAGAAATGCTCGACCTCGACCACCTGGGTTCCCGACAACCACAACACCTGGAACGGCTGCATCACCGACCGCGATCAGAACTACGACCAATTGGTGGACGTGCCGACCTCCACATCCGTGACGGCGCCATCGAAACTGTGGCCGGCCGAGCAGTTCGACAGTTGTCCGGCGCAGATGATGGGTCTGAGCTACAATTGGACGTCGCTGAACAGCCTGGTCGACGGCCTTCAGCCCGTGGGCAATACAAATCAGGGCATCGGCCTGGTCTGGGCATGGCAGGCGCTGGTCGGCGGCGGCCCCCTCACCGCTCCGTCCAAGGACGCGAACTACAAATATCAGGAGATCATCATCCTGATGTCGGATGGCATGAATACCGAAAACCGCTACTCGACGAGCCAGACCCAGATCGACAAGCGGATGTACGATTCCAGCAAGAGCGGCAGCGGCACCTGCGCCAACATCAAGTCGTCGGGCGTGACCATCTACTCGGTGCAGGTCAATACGGGCGGCGACCCGACCTCGACCGTGATGCGCAATTGCGCCAGCTCGACCGACAAGTTCTGGATGATCACCTCGGCCACCGCGCTGAACGGCGTCTTTCAGGCCATCGGCACCAACCTGACGCAACTGCGTGTCGCGAAGTAGCCGGGCCGGTGGCCGCCGACGGCATCCGGCCACCGCTGTCGCCGGAGCGGGCAAGCTCTCAGTTACCGTATCCTTGCGTGCATGACGGGCATTCGCCGCATCGGCCGCAGCCGTTGTTAACGATCTAAGTGCCGCCACGGCTTAACGATACCGCCCGCATTGGCGCCAAAGCCTTACCGGAACGGTCAATTTTTCGACGATCGGCTGCACGCTCCCTTTAAGGAGAAAATGTAGGCAAGCAGCGGATCAACAGCTTGCGATGCCACGCCATGCGTCCCGCTCTTTCGTCGTCCCTCCGCTCCATCGCCCGTTTGCTCGCCCGCTTTGGGCGCGCCCGCGACGGCAACGTCGCGATCATCTTCGGCATGGCGGCCGTGCCGCTCGTGCTCGGCGTGGGTGCCGCGGTCGACTACAGCCGCGCCAATTCGGTCAAGACCTCGTTGCAGACCGCGCTCGACGCCACGGCCTTGATGCTGTCGCGCAACGCAGCGTCCCTTTCCGCGAGCGACCTCCAGAGCAAGGCCGACAGCTACTTCAAGGCGATGTTCACCCGCGGCGACGTCAGCAACATCAACGTGACGGCGACTTACTCGGCGCAGAACGGCTCCAACGTCGTCGTGAACGGCTCCGTGCAAATGCCGAACACGTTCATGAGCATCGCCGGGCCGAGTTTCGCTTCAACGACGATTTCGGGCAGTTCGACCACGACATGGGGCTCGACGCGGCTGCGCGTCGCGCTCGTGCTCGACAACACCGGATCGATGGCGCAGGCCGGCAAGATGACCGCGCTCAAGAGCGCGACA
>Ga0164243_10011706_pt1 | contig 12484 bp, 8 predicted proteins | sample OricompcompostOP_FD_108781 | JGI IMG/M metagenome (GOLD analysis project Ga0164243, IMG submission 108781) | Organic Plus compost microbial communities from Emeryville, California, USA - Original compost - Organic plus compost (OP) | ecosystem: Engineered > Solid waste > Mixed feedstock >...
ACGCCCGCGCGGTCGCCGGCGAGGAAGTCCCGCCGGACCAGATCCACCTTCTCGGTCACGTACTTCCGCAACAAGTCCCGCATCGGCATGTACTCGGCAAACGGGACAGGGTGCCGCTTCACGTACTCCTGCGTCGGCCCGCCCGTCGTGGGATCCCAGATCCAGCCCACGTTGCGCACGTCCGCCGGGCCCGGTCCGTCCCGCAGGCCACCGACCAGGATCGGCGCCCCGACCGCCCGCGCCGCCTCCGTGATCAGCACCGACGCGTCGGCGTTGGCCAGCGGGTCGATGTCGCTCGAGTTCTCCGGCCACACCACCAGGTCGGGGCGCGGGGTCTGCCCGTCACGCACCCGCCGCGCCAGGTCGAACGTGGCGTTGACGTGGTTCTCCAGCACGGCCCGGCGCTGGGCGTTGAAGTCCAGCCCCAGTCGCGGCACGCTGCCCTGCACGATCGCGATCCGGGTGGTCGGCGCCTCCTCGGGCACGCTGGGCTTGAGCGTGAACGGTGCCACGACCGCCACGAGTCCCAGGGCCAGGGCGCCCCTGGCCGGTCGGAGCCAGCCGTACGGCTGGGTCGTCCCCGCGGCGCGGGCGTCGAGCGCGATGCGCACGGCGAGGGCGATCAGGCCGCCCACCGCGCCCACGGCGAAGGTCACCAGCGGCGCACCGCCCACCGCCGCCAACCCGAGCAGCGGCGAGTCGGCCTGGCTGAACGCGAGCCGACCCCAGGGGAAGCCGCCGTACGGCGTGCGGTCCCGCAACGCCTCCTGCAGCACCCACAGCGTGCCGGTCGCCAGCGGCCAGGTCCAACGCCAGCGCACCAGCACCGGCGAGACGACCGCGGACAGGCCGCCGAGCAGCGCGAAGTAGAAGGACTCGCCGAAGGGCAGGAAGAGCCACACCGGGCCGACGAAACCCCCGGCCCAGTGCAGCAGCGGCAGCATCAGGGACAGGCCGGCGAGAAAGCCCAGACCGGCGCCGGCCCAGAAGCCGCGCCGGAAGGTCGCCAGCGCGAACAGCGCCACGCCGAACGGGGCCAGCCACCACAGGTCGAACGGGGGGAACGCCACCACCAGCACCAGCCCGGCGACCACCGACGCCGGCACCGGCCACCAACGGGTGAACCGGCGGCGCGCACGGGTCCCGTCGGCGGACCCCAGGGTGGGCAAGCCGAGCGTGCCGGGCGCGGCCACCCGCAACCCAGCCCCCGAACCCGGCGAACCTTCGACCATGTCGCCCATGGTGCCCGACCGTGATCGTGGGTACGAGCCAGGCGCGTCACTCGTGGCCGAATTCCCAGCGACCTCCACCCTGCGTGCCCACGCGGTTACCGGATCCTGGGAACCCCGGGGGCTGTCGGCCGGAGGGCCCCAGGTATGGCGCGGGGCGCGGCTCCCCACCGCGCCCCGCCCCCCCAGGCCCCTCTCGGCCGGTGACAGGTGCACTCGCAGGCCTTCGGACCGACCTGGGGCGAGCTGGCTGCCCACCGCGGGTCGTTGTCTACTGGCCGCACCGTGCCCCCTGCCCGTGACCCCTGCTCCACCCAGTCGCAGGGCCCACGCCGCGTGGCGGCCGCCGGTCTGTTCGCCCGGTCGCCCGCTCCCACCACTGGTCCTGGCACCGGCAACCGGGGGGAACCCGGCGGCCCTGGCCAGTAGCCGTTGCGCGAGGACGTCCGAAGACCGCCCGCGGGAAAGGACGCCTACGACCGTACGTCCTGCCCGCCTGCGCATGTCAACTCACACGCCGTCCGGCGGTGCGTGTCGCGGCGTGTCGGTCGGCGTGTTGTCCGCGGAACTGAAACACATTCCACTGCGTCACTGTGCATCCGGCCACCGCGCAGCCGGGGCGGCGGGCGCCGGTCAGCGCGCATCGGCTACTGTGCGTCGGCGATCAGCCCGGCCAGCAGGGACCGCGCCGCGTCGCGGTGCCGCGCCGCGAGCAGGCCGGCCGGCGCGAGCCGATAGGACGTGTCGATCGCCACACTCGCGGCGGCGGGTAGTGCCCAGCCGCCGGCATGGTCGTTGAGCATGGCGTGCAGTTCGTCGATGCCCGCCTGACGCTGATGGCGCGCCACACCCCCGGATCCGATGACCAGCCGTACCCGTCGCAGGTCGCGGGTGCGCGCGTGGCGGCGCACGGCGATCGTCGCCGCGAGGCCGAAGAGCAACGCGTCCTCGGCCGCGGTGAGGTTGTGCACCGATGATCCGCCGTCCCCGGGGTCGGACAGTGGCAGGAGCCCGGGATTCCCGGCGAGCATCGTCGCCACCGGCTCGAGTGCCCGCGCGCGCTCGGTGGTGAGCAGCCCCTCCCGCACGGCGGCCGCCACGAGGGACGGCGCGCTCCAACGCACACCCAGATCGCCCTCGACCGTCCGGCCGTGCCAGGCGGTGCCGGCCACATCGTCGTGTGCACCTGTGTCGACGAGAACGGAGTAGACGTCCGTGGTCGCCCCTCCGACGTCGACGACGAGTACGTCCCCGCCGAGCAGTTCCCCCAGCAGTTCGGCGGCGGTGAGCACGATGTCGGGTGTGGCACCGCGCACCAGGGACGCGAACCGGCGCCCCCGCGAGAGCTGCTTGCCCCCGATGACGTGGCGCAGGAACACGTCGCGGATCGCGGCCCGCGCCGGCTCCGGTCGCAGCTCGCCGATGCGCGGCAGCACGTTGTCGGTGCCGACCGCCCGCCGGCCGAGCAGGGCGAGGGCCTGCGGCGTCGCCTCCGCGTTGCCCGCGACGACCACCGGAACTTTGGTGCGTCGCAGCGCGGCCGCGTTGTGCAGCAGCACGTCGCTGTCCCCGCCGTCCGTGCCGCCGACCAGCAGGATGACGTCGGGCCGCGCGTCGTCCAGTGTGGACAGACCGGTACGGTCGAGGCGCCCGGCGGCGACGTGCACCACGCGGGCGCCGGCGGAGAGTCCCACCCGCGTACCGGCCTCGGCGGTCACCAGCCGCTCGTAGCCGACCACCGCCAGGCGCAGGCCGCCGCCGGCCGAGGAGCAGACGTCCACTGTGGAGGGTTTGGCGACCAGGGGCAACGCCGCGATGGCGGCGTCGAGCCCGTCCAGGACGTCCGTCTCGACCGTGGTGGGCCGCTCGGCCGTACCCAGCAGCGTGCCGTCAGCCAGGTCGACGGCGGCGGCCTTGGTGAAGGTGGAGCCGACGTCGGCGCAGACCGCGACCCATCGCCCGGGACGGGTCATCGCGGCGGGACGACCACGGTGCCGGTCGCGGTGACGGCCACGATCGGCGGGGCGAGCACCTCCGCCGCCGAGGCCGAGATCTCGGGGTGGGCCCGGGCCACCACGGTGCAGACGAAGTCGATGACCCGGCTGCGGTTGCCCAGCCGGGTGAAGGTGCCCGTCGCCTCGATCACGTCGCCGGCCCGGATGGGGGCCCGGAACTGGACGTCGGAGTAGGAGGCGAACAACCCCTCGTCGCCGTCCCACTGGATGCACAGGTCGGTGGCGACGTCGCCGAACAGGCCCAGCGCGTACGCGCCGTCGACGAGGTTGCCGCCGTAGTGGGCGTGGGTGTAGGGCACGTACCGCCGATGGGTGACGCTGAATCCGACGCCGTCGCTCATCATCGCTCCACTGTGGATCGTCGCTGGGTCAGGGCGTGCACCAGGTAGCTGGCCACCTCGCGCGGTGTCGTGCCGCGGCCGAAGATCCGGTCCACGCCGAGCGCCTCGGCGTCCCGCTCGTCGAACCGGGGCCCGCCCACCAGCAACAACGGCCGTCGCGCGGGCGGGTAGGCCTCGCGGAACGCCGCCGCCATCGCCCTGGTGTTGTGCAGGTGCGCGTCCTTCTGGGTCACCACCTGGCTGACGAGCACGGCGTCGGCGGCGCTGGCCTGCGCCCGCGCCACCAGCTCGGGGATGCTCACCTGGGCGCCCAGGTTCTGCACCGCGAACTCCCGGTAGGACTCCAGGCCCTTCTCCCCCGCGATGCCCTTGAGATTGAGGATCGCGTCGATGCCCACGGTGTGCGCGTCCGTACCGATGCAGGCGCCCACCACGTTGACCCGCCGGCGCAGGCGGGCCTTGATGGTGGCGTTGATCTCCTTGGCGGTCAGCATCGGGAAGTCACGTTCCGGTACGACCACCTGGCTCAGGTCGACCAGATGCGACACCCGGCCGTAGATGACGAAGAAGGTAAACCCGTCGCCGATCGCCTTGGCGTGCACGACGTTGGCCGGGTGCAGCCCCATCTTCGCGGCCAGTTGCAGCGCGGCGCCCTCGGCCCGCCGGTCGTGCGGCACCGGCAGCGTGAAGCTCACCTGCACCATGCCGTCGCCGGTGGTGTCGCCGTAGGGGCGGACGATGGTGCGTTCCGTCGTCGCGTTCACACCTTCCTCCTACTCGGCCGCGTGGGCGTCACCGGGTCGGCCGCCGGCGCGTTCCAGCAGATCCGACGCGGGGTTGTAGTAGTCGTCCGTGCGTTCCGCCACGCCGTCCAGGCCACGTCCACCCGTCGCGGGACGCTTCATGACGCCGAACGTGCCGTCGCCGATGGCGTTCAGCAGGCCGTCGTCGACGATGCGCTCCAACAACGCCACCGCCTCGTCGAGCACCTGGTGCGCGCGCCGCTGGATGAACCCGCCCGGCGCCGGCACGAAGTCCTCGTGCAGGTTCGCCGCGGCGTTGCGGACGTACTGGACATTCGCCAGGGCGATGTCGCGGTCGGAGAGCCAGGGCGTCGCGATCGCCTCGGTCATCATGCCGACCAGCAGGATCCCCTGCCCCGTCAACACCCCAGCCAGGTTGAAGAAACCGTCGAGCAGGTTGCCACGGAACACGTCGCCGGTCATGTGCTTCGTCGGCGGCATCCACTTCAACGGCGCGTGGGGGAACAACTCCCGGGCCAGCAGGGCGTGCGCGAGCTCCAGCCGGAACGACTCGGGCAGGTCGGGGTTGATCTCGAAGGCGTGCCCCAGCCCCAGTTGCGCGTCAGCCAGGCCAGCCTCGTGCGCGAAGTACTCGTTGAGCAGCTGCGACACCGTCACCGTGTGCGCCGCCTCGACCGCGTCGGCCGTGGTGAGGTAGTTGTCCTCGCCGGTGTTGATGATGATGCCGGCCCTCGCGTGGATCTGGCGGGCGAACCGCTGGTCCACGAACGTGCGGATCGGGTTGATGTCCCGGAACAGGATCCCGTACATGCTGTCGTTGAGCATCATGTCGAGCCGCTCCAGGCCGGCCAGCACGGCGATCTCGGGCATACACAGCCCGCTCGCGTAGTTGGTCAGCCGCACGTAACGCCCGACCTGCCGCGACGTCTCGTCCAGGGCCGCCCGCATGAGCCGGAAGTTCTCCTGCGTGGCATAGGTGCCCGCGTAGCCCTCCCGGGTCGCGCCCTCCGGCACGTAGTCCAGCAGCGACTGCCCGGTCGAGCGGATCACGGCGATGACGTCGGCACCGGCCTTCGCCGCCGCCTGCGCCTGCGGGATGTCCTCGTAGATGTCGCCCGTCGCCACGATCAGGTAGATCCAGGGCCGTTGCCGGGGATCGCCCAGGCGGCGCACCATCCGCTCCCGTTCGCGGCGATGGGCGTCGATGCGCTTGAGCCCGGCGGCGACCGCGCGCCGGGAGGCGGTGACCGCCGCCGACCGCGACCGTCCACGAGGGACGGTGAAGTGCACCGAACCGGCGGCCGCCTTCTGCGCCAGCAGCGTCGGGTCGTCCACCCCGAGCGACGCCATCGCGTGCCACACCGGCAGCGCCACACCGTTGCCCAACCCGACGTCGGCCACCACCGCGTCGACGAGCCGGTTCACCCACGGCGTGCCGTCCGGGTCGGCTCCGGTGACCCCGGCCAGGCGCAGCACGGCCCGCTCCACCGACACCGTGGTGTGCGCCTTCGCCAGTTCGACGACGGGCGCGCCGGCCTTGGCCGCCAACGCCCGGGCCCGGGCGACGACGGAGGCGTCGAGGTTCAACTTTCCGTTCATGGTTCCTCGTGGCCGCTCATGGTTGCTCGTAGATGGTCACACCGCGCAGCACGGTGCGCCGGCACCGTGGCAGTTCCTCGTCGGGCCGGAGCGCGGGCAGGCCCGGTCCGACGCCGCGGTCCCCGTCGCCGGCCGACCCCGGTGCCGCCAGGCCGGCCGGGACCGACCAGGCGGCGAACGTGGCCGGCGCGCCCGGCACCAGGGTGCCGTGGTCGTCCTGGTGTACGGCCCGCCAACCGCCGCGGGTGTGGGCGGCGAACGCGGCCTTCACGCTCATCCGGTAGGCGGCGTTGTGATGGTGCACCGCCGCCCGCACGCTGCCCCACGGGTCGAACGGCGTCACCGGCGAGTCGGAGCCGAACGCCAGGGCCACACCCACGCCGTGCAGGGCGCCCATGGGATTGGACTCCAGCGACCGGTGCAGCCCGAGCCGCTGCTCGTACATCTGGCCCTCGCCGCCCCACAGCCGGTCGAAGGCCGGCTGCATGCTCGCCACCAGACCCAGCTCCGCCAGTCCGGCGATGATGGCCTTGTCCACGATCTCCACATGCTCGATGCGATGCCGCCCGTCGCGCAGGCGCTCGATCCCCACGATCGCCGCCGCCTCGCGGTAACCGGCGACGACCGTCCGCAGCGCCTCGTCGCCGATCGCGTGGAAGCCGGCCTGCATGCCGTGCCGCACACAGTCGACCACGTGCTCGGTGACCTGTGCGGCCGTGAGGTAGCCGTGGCCGCACGCGTCCGGCTCACCGTCCACATAGGGCACACTGAGATGAGCCGTACGGGCACCCAACGCGCCGTCGGCGAAGAGGTCCCCGCCGGCACCGATCGCACCGAGTTCCTTCGCCTTCGCCGCGGCCAGGAGCTCACCCCAGTAGCCGTACACCTCGGGCAGTCCCCCGTCGGCGTCGCGCCGCAGACCGCCGAGGGCCAGCACGTCGGTCAGGTCGTCCTCGCTGGAGGTGACGGGGCCGGCGCACTCGTGAATCGCCGCGATGCCGAGCGTCGCCGCGTGCCGCAGTGCCGCCTCCTGCATGGCACGCCGCTGTGCCGCGCTCACCGAGCCGAGCGCGACCGACCGTACGGCGTGGTGCGCGTCCCGGCGCACCCAGCCGGAGGGGTCGTAGCCGGCCATGCCCGACACCTGCGGTCCGGCGGCGGCGAGCATCGCGGGCGACGCCAGCGCCGAGTGCATGGAGGCCTGGGAGAGCAGCGCGCGCCGGCCGCCCGCGGCCCGATCCAGTTCCTGCGGGGTGGGCAACGACTGATCGTCCCAGGTGGACTCGTCGAAGCCGAAACCCAGCACCACGGCGTCCGTCGGCACCGTGGCCACGTGCCGGGCCAGGGCATCGAGCATGCCGGCCGCCGACCGTACGGCGGACAGATCCAAACCCGTCAGCATCATCCCGGTGTTGGTGGTGTGCACGTGCGCGTCCACGAACGCCGGAGTCACCAGCGCACCGTCGAGGTCGACGACCCGGTCGGCCGCCGGGGCGTCGGCAGCGTCACCCAACCAGGCGATACGCCCGTCCACGGCACGCCCGTCTATGGCACCCCCGTCTATGGCACGGTCGGAGCCGGGCCGGAACTCGACGAGCATGGCGGTGGCCTGCGGGTCCGTGGGGCTGTAGATGTGCCCACCCCGGAACAGGACCGACGTCAGGGGCTGGGCGGAGCCGATGCTGGTCATGGCCCTATCCTGCCCTCGATCCGCTGGGTGAACAGCGCCCGTACTCCCGGCTCCTCCCGCACCAGCGCCAGGGCCAGGCCGGCGTGCCCGGGGGCGTAGCCGTTGCCGATCAGCATGGTCACGTCGGCGGCCAGGCCCTCGGCGCCCAGCGCGGCGGCCGCGAACGAGGTCGCCATGCTGAAGAAGACGACCGTGCCACCGGGCGCGGTCGCCAGGATCGCGCCGTGCTCGCAGCCGGGCACGTCCACGCAGACCACGGTGACGCTCGCCGGCTGGCCCAGCGCCGCCGACACGGCACTGGCGACCGTCACGGCATCCCGGGCGTCCGCGACCGCCACCGCGTCGGCGATGCCGGCCTCCCGCAGTCGCGCGGCCTCCTCCTCGTCGCGGACGATGCCGACCGTACGGGCACCCACCCGCCGCGCCGCGACCAGTGCGAGCGAACCGGACTTGCCGGCACCACCGAGGACGGCGACCGTCACGCCACTGGCGAACGACGGCCGGGTCGCCGCGGCGCGTACGACCCGGTCGGTCAACGCCGGGGCGCCGCAGACGTCGAACACCGCCAGCGCCAGCTCCGGGGCGAGGTCGTCGGGCAGCCGGGCCGCGATGGACCGCCCGTGCAGGATGGCGTGACCGTGCGCCGGCACCTGCTCGCCACGACCGTCCCAGCGAGCCAACCCGTCGGTGATGCGCAACGGCGTGAGCGTCAGGCTCACCAGCGTGGCGACGCGGTCGCCGACGCGCAGGCCCAGCGTCGACCGTGGCCCGACCTCCTCGACCGTACCGATGAGCATGCCGCCCGAGCCGGTGACCGGGTTGTGCATCTTGCCGCGGGTCTCGATGATGCCCAGCACCTCGGCGCGCACCGCGTCGCCGTCGCCGCCGTGCTTGTCGGCCAACTGCCGGAAGCTCGCCGCGTCCAGGTTGAGCCGCTCCACCGCCACCCGGACCTCGTCGGGGGCGATCGCGGGGTCGGCGTCCAGCCGCCAGGCCGCCTGCGGCAGCACGCCGGCAGGCTCCAGCACCCGGTGCAGGCCGATCCCGTCCACCACGCCGCTCCTCCGAAGTTCCGAAGATTCTCCTGAAGGCTAGTTGGTAGGCCGCAAAATCTCTACTATCGTGTGGCGAATGATGGAAGACGGTCGGACGCTGCCGCAGCCGTACGAGTACCGGCGGCAGCCCCTCGTGGAGCCCGACTGGACCCGGCTGCCGGGCTGGCGCGATGTCACCCCGGCGGAGTGGTCGTCGGCGCAGTGGCAGCGGGCGCACTGTGTGAAGAACGTGGCGCAGTTGCGGGCGGTGCTGGGCGATCTCCTGGACGAGCGCTTCTACGCCGACCTGGTCGAGGACCAGCAGCGCTACGCCACGATGTCCATGCTCGTGCCGCCGCACATGCTCAACACCATGGCACCGTCCCGAGTGGACACCGAGACGTTCTACGCCGACCCGGTGCGGCGCTACATGATTCCCGTCGCCTCCGACCGCCGCTCCGACTGGCCGTCACATCCTTATGCCACGCGCGATTCGTTGCACGAGCACGACATGTGGGTGGCCGAGGGGTTGACCCACCGCTACCCGACCAAGGTGCTCGCCGAGCTGCTGTCGACCTGCCCGCAGTACTGCGGCCACTGCACGCGGATGGACCTGGTCGGCAACTCGACGCCCACGGTGGCGAAGCTGCGGCTGTCGTTGAAGCCGGTCGACCGCTACGACGCGCACATCGCCTACCTGCGGGCGCATCCGGGCGTGCGCGACGTGGTCGTCTCGGGCGGGGACGTGGCGAACGTCCCGTGGCCGTCGCTGGAGAACTACCTCATGCGGCTGCTCAGCATCGAGACCATCCGCGACATCCGGCTGGCCACCAAGGCGCTCGCCGCGCTGCCCCAGCACTGGTTGCAGCCCGAGGTGGTCGAGGGCCTGGAGCGGGTGGCGCGCACGGCGGCCCGTCGCGGGGTGAACCTCGCCATCCACACCCATGTCAACCACGCCCAGTCGGTCACCCCGCTCGTCGCCCGGGCCGCCCAGACGGCGCTGGAGGTGGGCGTGCGCGACGTGCGCAACCAGGGCGTGCTCATGCGCGGCGTGAACGCCACGGCCTCGGCGTTGCTGGACCTGTGTTTCGCGCTGCAGGGGGAAGCGGGCATCCTGCCGTACTACTTCTACATGTGCGACATGATCCCCAACGCCGAGCACTGGCGGGTCTCGGTCGCCCAGGCGCAGGCGCTGCAGCACGACATCATGGGCTACCTGCCCGGTTACGCGACACCCCGCATCGTCTGCGACGTGCCCTTCGTCGGCAAGCGCTGGGTGCACATGGTCTCGTCGTACGACCGCGAGACCGGCATCTCCTACTGGACGAAGAACTACCGCACCTCGATCGAGTCCACGGTGGACAGCTTCGACGGCCAGGACAAGCGGTACGCCTACTACGACCCGATCGACACCCTGCCCGCCTCGGGACAGGCGTGGTGGCGGGCGCAGCTGGCGGGCGGATCGGCTTCGCCTTCGGCGGCCTCGTCGGCGGCCGCGGTGGCTGTCTCCGAGACCACCGCGCCGGTGGCCGTCGGATAGTCGGCTTCCACGCTCAGTGCGGAGTTTCGTGGTCGTCATCGCGACCACGAAACTCCGCATTCCTGACCCGCGGCGATGTCGGCGGCGGGCAAGTCATCGGCTATTGCCGCTGTTGCACAGCGTAAGTGTTGCGTCATGCGGAGCGGAGCAAAGGACGGCGAGAGGGCATGCCGGCCGGCGACCGAGGGTAGCTGAGCCTCCACAGTGGACAGCACCGGGTCGGCGAGACCGCAGTCGAACCGACGAGCATCCGATGGGCAATCGGAACCCTTGGCCGCGGGCGGCCATGGTGTCGTACCCCCGGGCGGGATCGAACCGCCGGCCTCGACGCTCGGATCGTCGCGCTATTCCGGCTGAGCTACGAGGGTAGGGTGCACCCCGAGCGCGTACGGCTGGAGGTGCGGTGGTGCGGGCGAAGGGATTCGAACCCCCTGAGCCACAAGGCAACCGGGTTACAGCCGGTCCCGACTCTCCCACGTCGGCGCGCCCGCATCGGTGACTGTTGGTGGCGCGGGTCGGATTCGAACCGACGATCTCGGGCTTATGAGGCCCACGGGGACGGCCGAACTCCCCTACCGCGCTGCGCTGCCCACCCGAGGCGGGCACTGTGAACACCCGCGAGGCCGCGAGCTGGGCGTTGTCTCGATCCACTGTTCACGCTCGTCGGCCGCCGTCCCGCGTGTGAACGGCGGCGCGGCGTGTCGGCGGCGTGTCGCTCACGGTCGTGGGTGGGTGGGCTGTGGAACTCGTACCCCTGACAGGATTCGAACCTGCATGACACGGCTTCGTAGACCGTTGCTCTTCCGTTGAGCCACAGGGGTTCGCGCGCTCGCGCGCCGCGGAAGGAGTGGGATTCGAACCCACGCCGGCTTGCACCGGTTCGCCTTAGCGGGGCGACGCCTTGAGCCTCTCGGCCATCCTTCCTCCGCGCCCCGTACCGGATTCGAACCGGCGATCTCCGGCTTGACGGGCCGGCGTCCACTCCACTGGACCGACGGGACTGGCGTACCCGGCGAGGGATTCGAACCCCCAACCTCCGCGGTCTGAGCGCGGTGCCTCTACCAGTTGGGCTACCCGGGCATGGGTGTCCACTAGGGACACACTGTGGACAGTCGGGGAGTCGAACCCCGCGGGCGCGGCTTGCAAGACCGCGCTGTGCACCAGCACCCCGCCCAGGTGGATGGCCCAGCCCTCCCCCCGCTGGGCTGGACCATCCGACAAGCGACTGCCGAGAGTCGAACTCGGATCTGCGCCGTGGCGAGGCGCCGGACTGCCGTTGTCCCACAATCGCGTAGACCGTACGGGAATCGAACCCGTGATCTCCAGGTTGAGAGCCTGGCGAGTTGCCGCTACTCCAACGGTCCATTGTGCACACTCGTCCGGGAGCCGCGAGTCGAACGCGGTTTCTCCTGTTCCCAAGACAGGCAGGTTTCCGTCTCCCCCGCTCCGGTCTGGCCCCGTCCTTCCGCGGACGGGACCGGTGCTGTCCACTGTGGAGTTGTCAACGTACGGTCGCCGCGACGCATCGACGGACGGCGCAGTGTCGCAGGGGTGGCAGGACTCGAACCCGCTCCCTCCGGTTTTGGAGACCGGCGTGCATGCCAGGTACACCTCACCCCTGTGAAGCGGAGATTGGTGGTACACAACGAAAAGCCGCCCTTCCCAGGCTCGGGAGGGCGGCGTCGGCAACGCTGGATGCGCTACCGGACGCGCCACCGATCCAGGCCGGGGCACAGACGGGCAGGTTCAGTCGACGGGCGTCGTGGATACCACGAGGCGGTCATGGCAACGGCCACCTCGCCGCGCATCACGCGCGACTGCTGCGAGGCTGACCACGACACGGCACTCAACTCCTTGGTTTGCTTGGCTGCCAACGAAGGTACGCCTCGCGCCATCGCGCCCGCAACCCCTTAACGGGCTTCCTCGTCAGCCGCGCCGTCGAGTTCGGCGATCCGCCTCTCGTAGAAGCCGATGTCGTTGCGGTAGAGCACATTGCCTGCGTCGAGCCCGTGCAGCCGCCGCACGATGGCCAACGCCTCGCCCAGGAGCCGACGCGCCTCCGCACGGTCGCCCTCATCTGCCGCGAGCATCCCCAACCGTCCCAAGCTGACGGACAGGTCGCGGGTGAACTGCACGTTGCCCGGGTCGGCCTGCGCCAACCGCTGCCGGATCTCCAAACCCTGCTCGAACATGGCCCGGGCCGCCCGCGCGTCCCCAGCCGCCACCGCCAACTCACCCAGCTTGTTGTAGGAGACGGACAGGTCGCGGGCGA
>Ga0164243_10011708_pt1 | contig 12484 bp, 8 predicted proteins | sample OricompcompostOP_FD_108781 | JGI IMG/M metagenome (GOLD analysis project Ga0164243, IMG submission 108781) | Organic Plus compost microbial communities from Emeryville, California, USA - Original compost - Organic plus compost (OP) | ecosystem: Engineered > Solid waste > Mixed feedstock >...
CAGGGCTGCGGAAAGAATGCTTTTCATGGCGACTAATTATTTAAAGGCTGCTGTAACGGGACGGCCAGTCCATACCTGCGGTGTTTTAAGTCCAAAGATCCACGCAATGGTTGCGGCGGTATCGTAGGTCATGACGCTGTTGGTAATCTGTGTATTCTTCTTAACGCCTGGTCCGCGGATGATCCATGGTATCTGCATTTCGTCCATGGATTTTCCGCCATGGCCTTTCCTGATACCACCATGATCGGCGGTGAGGATAATGATGGAGTTATCCCACATGCCGGCGTCCTTGATGCCCTGGAAAATTTTGCCCAGCAGCGCGTCGTTCTTCTTCACCTGCTCGTAATATTCAGGCGTATGGTGACCGATGTTGTGGCCTACGCCATCCGGCTCGTCGAAGTGAATGAAGAGGAAGTCCGGTTGTTTGGCTTTAAGATAGTCAATTGCGGCGGCGGTTGCAAGGGAGTCGTTATCCTTTGTGCCCAGGCTGTAATTCACCGCCTGCTTGGGAAAAAGGTGGCCGATGCCCTGCCAGCTGTAAATCACGCCGATTTCAGCTTTTGGTTTTTGCTCCCGCAGGAGGGTATAAATGGAAGGGAACATGCCGTATTGATCCAGCACGCGGGAGGGCAGTTCCGGCACTTTGCTGTCCCACTCCGTATAGCCGTGCAGTTCAGGGCCGGCGCCCATCACCATGGAGGCCCAGTTTACCGCGCTGGAAGAGGGGAGTACGCTCCTGGCTTCGAGCGTCCAGGCGCCTTCCTGCATCATTTGTTTCATTACGGGATTGTCCGCTTTAGGGAAGGAATAGGCGCCGAAGCCGTCCATTCCGATCAGGATAACATGACGCACACCTTTTACCTGTGCGTGGGCGAAGGTGCCGCCCAGCAGCAATGCAGCTGCAAGAATCAGTTTTTTCATAATGTTCACGTTTCAATTACAGCGTAGATAATACCGTTTGCAAAATGGCAAGCGGCTAAAATAGGATTATTGGCTGATTTCGGCCAATGCTTTTTCAGCTATTTCGCGTATTAATCGCACTTCATTTTCCTGTGATTCGGAGATGCCGTATTCCGGCACGCCCGGGATGCCGCCCATACTAACGTTTGGATTGCGGTACACCATTTTGCTATCGTTGTAGGCTTTGGCGGAAGTATGAAATTCCGTTACGCCGGTCGTTTTCACCAGGGTGGCGATGTTGGTGCTGCGCACGCCGGAACCGGCCATGATGGCGATGCGGTCGTCCGCGCGGATCACGAGTTCTTTCAGCAGTTCAGCCCCTTCCATGGCGGTATTGCGGCAGCCGGAGGTCAGTATCCTTTCGCAGCCGATGGCGATAATATCTTCCAGCGCTTCAAAAGGGTTGTCCGTCATGTCGAACGCGCGGTGGAATGTAACGCCCATGGGCCATGCCAGGTCTACCAGTTCTTTGCAGCGGGCTTTGTCCACTTTCCCTTCCGCGGTGAGGATGCCGATTACCACGCCGTTGCAGCCCAGTTGTTTGCAGAGGGCTACATCGCGCTTCATGGTTTCGAATTCGATGTCGGAATAGAGGAAGTCGCCGCCACGCGGGCGTATGATGGGATACAGGTCAATTTTAACTTTTTCCCTTGCCAGGGCGATGGTACCGTAGCTGGGAGTGGTGCCGCCTTCGAGGAGGTTGTCGCACAGTTCTATGCGGGAGGCGCCGCCTTTTTCGGCTGCGATGCAGGAGGTTACAGAGCCGGCGCAGATTTCAAGGGTGAGCATGGTGTAATGATTTTGAGTTTGTTGCTGGCGAGGGTTTTTGCTCGCAAAGTTTTTTCTCGCGGAGTTTTTTCTCGCAAAGCTGCATAAGGGGGAGTAAGACGCAAAGGTGTGTGGGGTAGGTTGATGGTACTGGCTAAAATGGATCGGAAACAACCTTATCCTAAATGCTTACCTATTAATAGCTAAATTGATCAAAGTTGCTATCACCATACGATGTCACTTTGATACCATTAGCTAATCTGTTATACTTTAATGTCAAACACCCTCATCCACTTTGCGTCTTACACCTCCCTTATGCCCCTTTGCGAGCAACCCTCCTACTTAAAATGCGATTTGCCGTTAATCAGCACATTGTTCTGTTCGTTGGACAGTACAGCGTAGCTAAAGCCAGGCTGCAGGCAGTAAGCGCCTACCTGTCCTTTTTTGTTGAGCGCGAGGAATCCTACCTGGATTTCTTTCGCTTTGGACGGACTGCGTTTAACGATGCGGTTCACCGCTTCTTTACAGGCCGCTTCAGGCGGATAGCCCTGGCGCATGAGTTCCACTACCAGGTGGGAACCTACAATCTTGATCACTTCTTCGCCAACGCCGGTGCTGGTGGCAGCGCCGATCTCGTTGTCCACATACAACCCTGCCCCGATGATGGGGGAGTCGCCCACGCGGCCATGCAGCTTAAACGCCATACCGCTGGTAGTGCAGGCGCCGGAGAGGTTGCCGGCAGCGTCCATGGCTACCATCCCGATGGTGTCGTGGTTGTACTGGTTGCCCGGCAGCATGAGTGGATTGAAGGCAGTAGCGCCTTTGCTGTCGTATGATTTATTTTCAATGTTGATCACCGGCTTGTATTCGGATTTTTTCAACCATTCCTTCCATGCTTTTTCCGCTTCCGGCGTAAGGAGGTTCTCTTTCTCGAAACCGTTTGCCAGGGCGAATTGCAGGGCGCCGTCGCCTGCGAGCATCACATGCGGCGTTTTCTCCATCACTTTACGCGCTACGGAAATGGCGTGGGTGATGTGTTCGAGCGCGCATACGGAGCCGGCATTGCCGAATTCGTCCATGATGCAGGCATCGAGGGTCACGCGGCCATCCCTGTCCGGGTAGCCGGAGTAGCCTACGGTGTGGTTGTTGGGATCTGCTTCCGGTACGCGCACCCCTGCTTCCACGGCGTCGAGGGCGCGACCGCCGTTTTTCAGGATTTCCCATGCGGCGCTGTTGGCAGCGCGACCAAAATCCCAGGTAGAAACAACGATAGGTTTACCGGTTACACTTCCTTTTTTAGCCTGCGCGTCTGCGGCGGAGGCGATGCTGTCTAAAGAGAAAACAGCGGCGCCCAGGGCCGCTGTTTTCAGAAAACTTCTTCTATCTTTCATTATAGGATGTTTAGTCTTTCATTTCCCATGCGAGGGCACTAGCGCCCAAAATAGCGGCGTCACTTTCCTTTAACTCCGAGAACAGCAATTTAACTTTATTCTGGAATATCGGCAGCACATTATTTTCCATGTGGATGCGTACAGGTTTCATGAGCATGTCGCCCGCTTTGGTAAGTCCGCCGAAAAGAATAATGGCTTCCGGGCTGGAGAACATCACGAAGTTGGCCAGCGCTTCCCCGAGGATCTTGCCGGTGTATTCGTACACTTCTTTTGCCAGGGCGTCATTTTTCATCGCGGCCTCATAGATCATTTTGGAGGTGATATCATCCAGCGGATACTGGCGCAACACGCTCTCTACTTCCGGGCGGGTGGTGAGGAACTCCTTGGCCGTATTGCAAACGCCCGTGGCGGATGCATAGGATTCCAGGGAGCCGCGCATGCCGGTGCCCGGGTGAAGGCGGCCGCCGGGCTGCACAATGCAGTGACCGAGTTCGCCTGCGAAACCATCATGGCCGTAAATCAGCTGTCCGTTCGCAACAATGCCGCTGCCAACGCCGGTGCCGAGGGTGATCATGATGAAATCTTTCATTCCGCGGGCAGCGCCATAGGTCATTTCACCTATGGCAGCTGCGTTGGCATCGTTGGTAAGCACGGTGGGCAGGCCGAAGCGCTGTTCCAGCAGGTTTGCCAGGGGCACGATGCCGCGCCAGGAAAGGTTTGGCGCATATTCTATATTACCGGTGTAGAAGTTGCCGTTTGGAGCGCCAACGCCTATACCTCTTATATTTTCAGTTCCGCCAGCCTGCTCAATGAGTTTGCTGAGGTGACCGTGGAGTTCTGTTAAGAAATCCTCTACATTATCATGGCTTTTGGTTGACATCTTGCCATCACTCAAAATATTACCTCTGCGATCTACGATGCCAAAAACTGTGTTAGTTCCCCCAATATCAATGCCCACCGCTAATTGCTGACTCATAATCAATTCCTTGAGATTTTAATATGTTTTTAACTTTGAATGCGAAGAATGCCAGGTATGCAAAGCATAAGCCCGGAATAATGTAGGAGTGGTGAATGCCGATGGCCGGAATATCCGCCAGGCCGCCTTGTAATGGTGGTACCAGGGAACCGCCGAGGATCATCATAACGAGGAATGCAGAACCCTGACCGGTGTATTTACCCAGGCCCGCAATGGCCAGCGCAAAGATGTTTGGCCACATTACGGAGCAGAACAGGCCGCCGCTGAGGAAGGCGAAGGTAGCCAGCGGACCGGTGGTGAATAAACCTACCAGTACAAACAGTACGCCCAGCAAACCGAAAATCATCAGTGTTTTGGCCGGTTTATCCTGGCCCATGAAGAAGCCGATGATCTGGATAGCAATGCAAATCACGTATGGATACAGTCCGGATACATCATTGCCCTTGATCACGTTGGCGCCCAGCACAATGGCATAAGCCACGAAAGGCACGATCACGCAAAGGATCTTACGGGTGTTTTTGGAAACGTTGAATACGCTGATAGCGCCCGTCCAACGGCCGATCATCATGGAACCCCAGAACAGGGATACATATGGATCCAGCTTGGATTCAGGTAAGCCTTCCGGCGTAAGGAAGCCCGGGTGGGTGAGCAGTCCGCCAAGGTTGCTGGCAATGGTTACTTCCACACCTACATAGATGAAGATGGCCAGCATACCTAATGTCAGCTGTGGATAACGCATCGCGCCCCAGCCTTCAGGATTTTTATTGGAGGAGGACTGTGCAACGAGCAGGATACCGATGATACCAACGATACCGGCGGTAAACAGCGGCAGTTCCATTTTCAGGGCCAGCCCTGCGAGGATCAGTACGAACATCGCGGTGATGCCGAGAATTGCTTTTGTTGCTTTCGGGGAAGATTCGAAGCTTTCGCCTTCTTCCTGGTTGTCCGGCATTTTCACAAATGCGAAGATAGCAGCAGCCACGAGGAACAGTACAATCAGGAGGATGTACAGCGTGTTGATCTTGCTGATATCCGTATCGGTAACCGCGCCGGCAGCGCCACCGAAGAGCAGCATGCTCACGATGATAGGGCCGATGGTAGTACCGAAGGAGTTGATACCTCCCGCCAGGTTCAGGCGGTGCGCGCCTTTGGCAGGGTCGCCAAGGATGATGGCGAACGGATTGGCGGCTGTCTGTTGCAGGGAGAATCCGAGTGCCACGATGAAGAGGGCCATCAGGATCAGCGCAAAGTAGCCGAAGGTAACGGTTTGGTGGAAATCAGTTTCCAGTACGCCTAATACATTTTGCAGTTTGTCCTTGGAGAAAGTGCCGGTGTATTCAGTGGCGGTTTCGGTGAAGCTGCCGCCTACCGCTGCCTGCAGGTTGGCGTTGGAAGCGTATTTGGCGCCTGCTTCATTTTTAGAAACAATGAGGGAATACGTAACTGGCTCATTTTTTTCATTTTTATCGCGACGGATCTTCACCTCGCGATCTGAAGTCTGCAATTGCTGACCAACCTGGAAACTGCTGATGTCTGCTGCGGTTTCCGTGATAGGAACAATTTTCTCTTTGTTGACACAGGGGATCATGATAGCAGATCCAAGCACAGAAATCAATAAACCGTAAATAATACCCTTTTTATATCCTATCTTGTTGAGGATATCTACCTTTCTTGCTGCCGATGCCAGATAGAGGATCAAAGACCCGATAAAGTAGGCACTGTAGAAAGCAAAATCAATCAGCTGAGATTCAAGCTGGGTAAGGTTAAAATGGGTCTTGCAGAACGGGATGAATATGCTGTTGGATGCGGCTAAAAAGCCCCAAAAAAAGAACACTAAAATTAGCACAAAGAAAGAAGGATGAGTACTTTGCGCGTTTTGCCGTTGTTGCTGAGCCATAAACGTGTTAAGTTACAGTGAATTTTTGCCCGATAAATGTATAAATTATTTTTTATCATTTTCTAAAAAACCGGATAAACACTTGTGTTTTTTTTAGGCGATAAAACGTTTTAGCTAAGATATTTATGAAATATAGAAACTGTTTCTTATGTTCGCAAATACTTAAAACAATCTACTCAGCTTATGTCGAATCAAACAGTAACAATGGAAGTACCTCCTAAAAAAGCCGGGTACGGACAGGCAATGGCGATCATCTCCATGCTGTTCTTCGTATTTGGCTTCGTGACCTGGTTAAACGGGGCACTGATCCAATTTTTTGAAATTGTATGCGAGCTGAATGTCTCCCAGTCCCTGCTGGTGACGTTTGCCTTTTACCTTGCCTACCTGTTTCTTTCTATTCCATCCTCTTACATATTGGAGAAAACAGGATTTAAAAATGGTATGTCCGTTGGCCTTGGCATCATCGCCATAGGCTCGCTGGTATTTATCCCCGCAGCCAATGCCCGGAGTTATCCGATGTTCCTGACCGGCCTGTTTATTCAGGGTGGTGGTTTGGCGCTGCTGCAAACAGCCGTGAACCCATATGCCAGCATCATTGGCCCTAAGGAAAGTGCGGCCAAGCGTATCAGTATCATGGGTATCTGTAACAAGGTGGCAGGCGCCCTCGCGCCCATCATCCTGGGCGTAATCCTGCTCAGCGGCGCCGAAGAGCTGAAAGGCAAAATTGCCGCCGCTACCGACCCGGTGGTAAAAGCCGGCCTGCTGGATAACCTCGCTTCCCGCGTCATCGGCCCCTATACGGTAATTGCCATCGTGCTGCTGGTACTGGCTTTCCTGCTGAAAAAGAGCAGCCTGCCTGAAATCGACACCAACGAGGAAGATGCAGCCACCGCTGCCGCTACCGTTGGTAAAACCAGCATTTTCCAGTTTCCGCACCTCCTGCTGGGCGTGCTTTGCATCTTCGTTTATGTAGGTGTGGAAGTAATGGCAGGCGACGTAATCGGCTCCTACGGTAAATCCATGGGCATGAGCCTCGATCAGACCAAATATTTCACCTCTTTCACGCTGGTAGCCATGCTGGCGGGTTATATCATCGGTATCATCACCATCCCTAAATACCTGAGCGCTCAGAAGTCGCTGCTCATCTGCGCGGCGCTGGGCATCGTATTTACCGTGATGGCTTATACCAAAACCGGTTTCTCCGCAGTTACCTGCATTGCCTTGCTGGGACTGGCCAACTCCCTGATGTGGCCTGCGATTTTCCCGATGGCGATCGACGGCCTGGGCAAATTCACTAAAACCGGTTCCGCACTGCTGGTAATGGGTATCGTAGGCGGCGCCGTGCTGCCACAGATCTACAGCGGTATGTTTAACAAACAGTCCATGTTCAGCTTCCTCTACAGCCCGAACATCGATTTCAGACATGCCTTCCTGTACTGCATGCTGCCTTGCTACCTCTACATCCTGTTCTATGCAGTGATCGGACACAAGATTGGCAAAAAACAATTAGTAACGGCATAAGTCGTATTGAATAACAAGGAATAAGGAACAAAGCGGTTTTTCCCCTGAAAAATTTCTTTGTTCCTTATTTTTTATCGCGTATTTTTAGGCGTAAATTTTACGTTTAATTACAGGTACTTAATGATACAAAAAACAAAAGAGCAATTCGTCAAACTTTTCGGAAAAGAACCATTGATCGTTGTATCCCCAGGGCGAATAAATCTTATAGGTGAACATACAGATTATAACGACGGCTTTGTATTACCCGCTGCCATCGATAAAAAAATTGTGTACGCAGTAGCGCCGAATAACACTAATCAATGTAAGGTCTACGCTGATTTTAGTAAGGAAACCATCACTTTTTCGCTGGATGCGGTGGTGCCTACCCCGGGATGGATCAACTACATCATGGGCGTAGTAGCCATGCTGCAGCAGCGTGGGTTGAAAGTGGAAGGATTTGACTGTGTGCTGGCAGGCGATATTCCTATCGGCGCAGGCCTGTCTTCTTCCGCCGCGGTGGAAGGCGGCCTCGTAGCAGCGTTGGACAAACTGTTTGGCTTTGGCCTGTCCCGCATGGATATGGCGCTGATCGGCCAGCAGGCGGAGCATACCTTCCCCGGCGTAAAATGCGGGATCATGGACCAGTTTGCGAACCTCCACGGTAAAAAGGACCAGGTGATGCGACTGGATTGCCGCAGCCTGCATTACGAATATTTCCCGTTTGAATTCCCGGGATACAAGGTGGTGCTGTGCAACTCCATGGTGCATCATTCCCTCGCTTCCTCTGAATACAACGTACGCCGCCAGCAATGCGAAGCCGGCGTGAAAGCCATTCAGCAACGCCATCCTGAAGTAAAATCCCTCCGGGATGCCACATTGGAAATGCTGGAAGAAGTGAAAGCGGAGCTGCCGGCAAAAGTGTACGATCGCTGTGTGTACGTGATTGAAGAAATTTCCCGGGTGCAGGAAGCCACCGGTTTACTACAACAGGGCAAGCTGTCCGAGTTCGGCAAACTGATGTACGAAACCCACGAAGGCTTGAGCAAGCTCTATGAAGTAAGCTGCCCTGAACTGGATTTCCTCGTTTCCCTGGCCAGCGAGCGGGAGGAAGTAGCCGGCGCGCGCGTGATGGGTGGCGGCTTTGGCGGCTGTACCATCAACCTGGTAGCGGCGGATAAAGTGGAGGAGTACACGGAGTTTGTGCGTTCCCGTTATAACAAGGAGTATAATAAAGATCCTGAAATCTATGTTACCACGATTGAAAACGGGGTGACAGTTTTATAAGTTCAATAATGCAAGCTGACATAAACCGCCTTTACAGGCGGTTTTTTTGTTTTAGGGGGAGAAAAGATTTAAGGCGGCGCTGCGATAGTGGTACGGCCAGGCCGGCATTAGGCGCGGGATATGCCATGGTGGCCGGCGCCGCGATTGTTTGTAGCTGCGCCAAAAACGCCTGATCGGTACGCCCGCAGATAATAATATTGGTTCACCTGAAACAAAACGGCCGGCTGATCCCTCAGCCGGCCGTTTCCCGTTAGTACTTTATAATTCAACTATCTCTTAATACTGATCATCCAAAGCGAAGATCGGTTTCCTGTTCATCCAGCGGCCGCGGGTGAAGTCAGGAATATACTGTACGCTGCCGCCTTCCTGGATAGACTGCTCGGTCAGCGGAGTAATCGCATACCAGGTAGCCATATCATATACGTCCAGCGCAAACGGCGCACCGCGTTTGATACTCTCAATGAAGGAGTTCATTACAAACCAGTCCATACCACCATGACCAGCGCCGGCTGCATCTTTCGCATAGCGTTTCCACAGCGGATGATCGTACTTGCCGTAGTAGCTGGAAGGATCGTCGAACTTACCGGTGCTTTCCCAAACATCATGTTTAGGGCTCACTTTCTCGATATAGATCTGTTTCTGATCATCCATCCACAGGCCGTTGGTACCCTGTACGCGGAAGTTCAGGGAGTAAGGGCGCGGACTGTTCGTGTCGTGCGACAGCATGATCGTTTCACCATTGTTCGTAGTGATCAGGGTAGAAACGATGTCGCCCAGTTTGAAGTTCACCTTCGCGTTCGGATGACTTTCGCTGCTGTTGTCAACGATGTATTTGTGCAGACCGCGGGATTTTGTTGCCACAGAAGTCAGGGACAGCAAACGGTTACCACGGTTGATGTTGATGGCATTGCAGATAGGACCCAGACCATGGGATGGATACAGGTCGCCATTGCGGTGCACGGAGTGGTTGGTTCTCCATTTAGCTTCGGAGAGCGCGTTCTCACCGAATTCCACGCCACCGCCATAATATTGTTTACCATTGTTGAATTTAACGGCGCGTAAGTCGTGCTGGTAGCCACCTTGTAAGTGTGTGAGCTCGCCGAACAGGCCCTGACGCACCATTTGCAGTACCGCCATTACATCGCGGCGGTAGCACACGTTTTCCATACCGAATACAGGAATGCCTGTGGATTCGCTCGTGTTCACCAGTTCCCAGCACTCCTGGATGTCAGAAGCGCCACATACTTCCACTGCAGGGATCTTTCCCGCTTTCATTGCTGCAATCGCCATGATGGAATGCCATTCCCACGGCGTCGCGATGATCACCGCATCGATGTCATCCCGTTTCAGCATGTTGCGAAAATCTTCCGGACCGTTAGTGTATTCAGCCACCTTACGTTTTGCACCGTAAGCTTTGGTGATCATATCCCTCGCTTTTGGCACCGTGTAAGCAGTATCAGGATCGGCAAAGGCAACTACATCCACATCTTCTCTGCGAAGTGCGAGGTCCAGATGGCTCAATCCACGGGCGCCCACGCCAATCAGGCCAACTCTAACTTTTGGTTTTTTTTCATTTGCGAAAAGCTTTGCAGAAGAACCCAGCATAGACAGGCCAATACCTGCTGCTGCGGTGTTTTTGAGAAAACTTCTGCGATGCAGTGGTTGTTTCATCATTGTTCAGTTGTTTAAATAGCGTATTATAATACGTTCAGAAGAGGCTAAATTTATAAAATAAGATGAAGCAAAGTAATGCAGGTCAACTATTTTCTTACATTTTTGTGATAAACGGTCTGCAAATCCGCTCTGGTTTTGCAATCGATGGATAAGCGTAATGTTTACAACAGAGGATCCGACCGTTCCTCACAATGCTAATTCAGCATTATAAATAGCTAAATTACCTTTAGCTGCTGCAGAGATATCTGACTTATCTTCGCCAGTGACCTAATCAAACAGTGATCCATGAAAATTACACCAATACTTGCAGGTCTGCTTGCCTGCAACATGGCAATGGCTCAGGAAATCAAGCCTTATGGCGCTTTACCTTCCAAATCTCAGCTGGAGTGGAACGACATGGAATATTACATGTTCATCCATTTCGGCCCCAACACCTTTACCAATAAGGAATGGGGACACGGGGACGAGGACCCTAAAGTATTCAACCCTACTCATGTAGACGCCCGCCAATGGGCCCGCACGGCCAAACTCGCCGGCATGAAGGGAATCGTGCTGACCGCCAAACACCACGACGGCTTCTGCCTCTGGCCCAGCAAATACAGTACGCATACCGTGCGCGAGAGCATGTATAAAGGCGATATCCTCAAGGAACTCTCCGCAGCCTGTAAGGAATACGGACTGAAATTCGGCGTGTATCTGTCCCCGTGGGACCGTAACCATCCTGACTACGGTACGCCCAGGTACAACCAGACCTTCGTGAACACCCTCACCGAAGTGCTGAGCAACTACGGACCCGTGTTTGAGCAATGGTTCGACGGCGCCAACGATGGCACCAAACCACAGAAGTACGATTTCGAACTCTTTAATAATACCGTTCACAAACTGCAACCCAACGCCGTTATCTTTAGCGACGTTGGCCCCGGCTGCCGCTGGGTAGGCAACGAAAATGGCATTGCCGGCACTACCAACTGGAGCACCTTGAACATCAAAGGATATGGCCCGGGAAGAGCCGCGCCGCCACAGCAGCAGCTGAACGAAGGTGTGGAAGACGGGGAAGCCTGGGTGCCGGCGGAATGCGATGTGAGCATCCGCCCGGGATGGTTTTATAGCCCGGATACTGACGATAAAGTAAAATCCCTGCAGGACCTCCTCAAAATCTACTACGGCTCCGTTGGCCGCAACGGCAACCTGATCCTGAACGTGCCCGTGAGCAGGGAAGGGGTGATTCATAAGAACGATTCCACCCGCCTCATGGAGCTGCGCCGCGTGCTGGACGCTACTTTTAAAAATAACCTGGCCCGCAGGGCAGTCGCCTCCGCCAGCGTTACCCGCCGCAACAACAGCGCGGTGAAAGTCAGCCACCTGAACGACGGTAACCCGGATACCTACTGGGCTACCCCGGACGACGCCACTACCGCCTCCTTTACCCTTACTTTCAAACAGCCGGTTTCTTTCAACAGAATCAGTCTGGAAGAATATATCAAACTGGGACAACGTGTCAAGGCTTTCTCCGTGGAAGTATTGGAGAACGGCCGCTTCCGGGAAGTGGCCACAGCCACTACCATCGGCCACAAAAGAATATTGGAGCTGCCTAAGCTCACTACCACCCAGGTGCGGGTGAACATCCTGGACGCTAAAGCTTGTCCGGTGATCCGGGAAGTAGGGCTTTACCTGGCCCCTGTACTGGTCACCCAACCGGTTTTGAAGCGGAATAGCAAAGGAGAGGTGGTGATCAGCAACGCTACGGTAGACCAACATATATATTATACTACCGATGGCAGCGAGCCGACTGTCAACTCCCGCCTCTACAAAACAGGCGAGGCAATCTCTCTGCCAATGGGCGGCATAGTGAAAGCGGTGTCCATCCACGAAGAAAACGGTAAAGCCGAACGCAGCGCCGTTACTACCGCGAGCTACGACGTAGCCCCTGCTAAATGGACCGTGCAGCCTGCCGCCGCCGTGAAAGCGATAGACGGCAATGCCGGCAGCGCCTGGGTCAGCGAAGCAGGAGCGCCGCAGGAACTGGTCGTAAAC
>Ga0164243_10011709_pt1 | contig 12483 bp, 12 predicted proteins | sample OricompcompostOP_FD_108781 | JGI IMG/M metagenome (GOLD analysis project Ga0164243, IMG submission 108781) | Organic Plus compost microbial communities from Emeryville, California, USA - Original compost - Organic plus compost (OP) | ecosystem: Engineered > Solid waste > Mixed feedstock >...
GTAGACGAGCGCGTGGTAGGCCTCGACGAGGCGCCACAGCGCCCGCTCGGCGGTGCGGCGCGAGGACGTCGCGCGCGAGTCGTCGTGGTCGACCATGGAAGTCACCTCTGCCTCACTCGGGCCGGCCGGAGCGGGCCCGGATCGAACGGTAGCCCCTTCCCGGGGCGGCTGCACCGGGCAGCGCAGCACCGGGTCGGCGCAGCACCGGGTCGGTGGATCCTCGCCGGGCCCGCTGACAGCGCGCTGACGGCGTTGCGCGGCGACCTGTCCCGGGCGACCTGTCGGCGCGGTCAGCGGGCTGTCAGCGGCGACGCCTACGGTCGCCGGGCCGGCGACCGACCCGTCGTTGGATACTGCGGACCGTCACACCAGCCCTCACACGAGCCGTCGTGCGGACCTCGTCAGCACGTCGCGGAAGGAGTGCCATGGCCGACACCGAGCCCCTGCTGCGGGCGCAGTGGGCCGCCCTGCGCGCCTGGCTGGCGGACGAGGACGTGCTCGCCCGTGCCGACGACGCCTCCGGCCTCGGGGACTGGACGGTGGCCGACCTCGTCGTCCACCTCGGCTACGGCCTGCGGATGCTCGCCGAGGTCGGGGCTGCGGTCGACGAGGAGCCCGTCGCGCTCGGGCGGTACGTCGCGGGCTACGTCCCGGCCCGCGACCGGATCGCCGACGACACCAGGGCCGCCGCGTCGGGGCTGCGCGGCGCGGAGCTCACGGGGATCGACGCGATGGCGGCCGAGGCGTGGGCCGCGCTGGACGTCGGTCTGCCACCGGTGGTGCTCGGCCGTCGCGGGCCGCTGCGGGCCGACGACTTCCTGCTCACCCGGCTGCTCGAGCTGGTGACGCACGGCGACGACCTGCACCGCCTGCTCGGGCCCGGACACCGCTCCCCGTTGCTGCCGGCGGCGGTCGACCGCGTCGCCGACGCGCTCGCGGCGGCGTACGCCGAGGTGGCCGGTCGTGCCCCCGGCTGGGCCGGACTCGACCTGATCCGGGTCGCCACCGGCCGCACCGCCACCGACGATCCCGCCCTCCCCCTGTTGAGCTGAGCCGATGACGACGAGCACGAGCGACCCCGCCCACGCACCCGATCCCCTCGGCCGGGCGGCGATGCGAGCGACCCGGTGGTGGCGACCGGAGCCGGTGCCGCGGGAGGTCATCGAGCGGATCGTCGACCGGGCCCGGTGGACCGGATCGGCGCGCAACGCCCAGCCGTGGCGGTTCGTGCACGTGACCGACGCGCACACCCGCCAGGAACTGTCCCAGCTCGGCGCCTACGCCGGTCCGGCGGCCACCGCGCCCAGCCTGCTGGTGCAGCTGCACCACGAGCCGACCGCGCGCCGCGACACCCCGTTCGACCTCGGGCGGATCACCCAGAGCATCTGTCTGCTCGCGGCGCGGGAGGGCCTCGGGAGCTGCCCGGTGACCTTCTTCCCCGAGGACGCCGGCCGGGCCGCCGCGGCCCTCATCGGCGGCGGCGAGGGCTGGCGGGCCGACCACGCCATCGCCCTCGGCCGTCCCGCTCCCCCACCTGCCGACGGTGGCCCCAGCGCGATCCCCGGCGGCCGGCTTCCGCTCGACCAGATCCTCACCCACCACCAGGAAGGACGCCGATGACCACCCCCGCCGCCGAGGTCTTCCTCCAGGCCGCCGACATGTTCGGCTCCCTCTGCGACCAGATCACCGACGACCGCTGGGAGCGCCCCGGCCTGGGCGAGTGGGACGTCCGCGCGCTGACCGGGCACACGCTACGAGCCGTGACCACCGTGGCGTCGTACCTCCAGGAGCCGGCGCCGGAGCAGGCGGACTGCCACAGCGCCGGTGAGTACTTCGCGATGGCCCGCACCATCCCCGGCGCCGACGACCGGTCGGTCGCCGAGCGCGGGCACCAGGCGGGCGCCGCTCTCGGGCCCGACCCGGCGACCACGGTGCATGCCGAGATCGCTCGCACCCGTGCGGCGCTCGCCGAGGTGGGCGACCGCGATCCGCTGGTCCCGACCGTCGTCGGCGCCATGCGCCTGGGCGACTACCTGCCCACGCGGGTCTTCGAGCTGCTCGCCCACAGCCTCGACCTCGCCCACGCCACCGGCGTCACGGTCGACCCGCCCGCACCCGTCGTCGAATCGGCGGTGCAGACCGCGGCGGCCGCACTCGCGCGGATCGAGGACGGCGTCGGGCTGTTCCGGCACCTCCTCGGACGTCCCGACGGCGCCTTCCGGCCGCTGTTCGGGTGATCGCGGAGGGCCGCGTACCCCAGCACCTCAGCGGCCGCCTCCGCTGGCCACCAAGCGGCCGCGCGCCTTGGGGAACTGGCGGCGATGGGTCGGGGCCGCTACCTATGCTCGGCACGTGAGCGCCGAACTGGGGCAACCGCCAAGCAGCGATGCCGTGGTCTTCGACCTCGAAGACGGCGACCTGTACCTGCGCGGCAGCCAGAACCAGATCGACGCGGTCCTGACCGAGCTCCTGTCGCCGTCCGAACTGGACGAGCGCCGCGAACGCCGCGTCGGGGTCGCTGATGTGGGCGGCGGCGCGGCGACGGTCGGCGCTGCGCTGGTGGCCGGCGAGGAGTACCTGCGCCTCACCCCCGAGAGTCTCGCGAAGGTCCGTGAGCTCGGTGAACAGCTCGACGCCAACGGCTCGCTGCGCGGCTACGTGCGCAACGGCAACAAGTTCGCTGGCGACCTGAAGTTCGACAAGGTGTCGTTCGCGCCCGAACAGGCGCTCGCGCTACAGACGGCCGCCGTTTCCCTCGCGCTCCGCTCCGCGATCGCGGACGTGCAGAAGGCGGTCCAGGAAGTCCAGGAGAGCGTGGATGAGCTCGCCCGGCGGGCACGCGCTCGAGAGGTTGGACGCGTCGTCGGGCTGTACGAGCACCTCCAAGCAGTCACTGCTTCCACTCGCGCCCGAAGACGGCTGCTGAAGGCCGACTGGGACAGCGTGAGCGGCGCCGGCCTCGAGCTGCGACAGTCCCTGACCGCGTTGCGGGCGTACGCCCACACGACCCTGAACAGCTTCGACGCCGGCGCCCGCGTCCCCAAGCGTGCGAAGTCGCTCGCAGCGTTCAGTGACACCGAAGGCCTGGGCGGCACGATGAAGCTCATCGCGGTCGCGGAGAAGGCGTTGCACCTGTGGCAGTACCTGCGGATCGAGCACGTCCGGGTCACCGACCCCGAACATGTCGAGTCGGCACTCGACGACGCCCGCGCCTCGCTGCGCGACAACCAGCGCCGCGACGGTGAGCTCGCCGAAGCCGCCACGGCCAAGCTTGATGCGTTGCGGCAGATCTCCCCGCTGGAAACCCACCATCTGTTATCCATCCCGGACCTGCAACGCAACGCCGAGGCGGCGCTGAGCACCGTGGAGGAGTTCGCGACCGTCTCCCGCACCGACATGCCAACCCTGGAGCGGCATGTGCGCCGGCCGGAGTTCGCCGACACCCGCGCGGAGGTGAAGCGTCAGGCGATCAGCGCCAAGGACACTGCCGCGGAAGCGTCGAAGATCGTCGGGCGGGCAGCCGGCACCGGTGCGAAGAAGGCAGCGACCAAGGTCGTCGATCCACTGCGGAAGCTCCGGCAGTGACCGCTGGCGTGACCCGCACTCACGCAGACCGACGCCAGGTGTCCGGCACACCCACGACCGGGTCCGAACCGACGCGCGGGCGAAGACGACGACCATCCCCGAAAACGACCAGCGGACCCACGTTTCCCGTAGGTCCGCTGTCCCTGATGTCCTGAGACATCACAGTGGCGGTGACGGAGGGATTTGAACCCTCGGTGGACTCGCGCCCACAAACGCTTTCGAGGCGTTCTCCTTAGGCCGCTCGGACACGTCACCGCGGGGAACATTACCGGAGCGCCGGGTTCGTCCCGAAATCGCCCGGAGTGCACCGTCTCCGCTCCGCGGTCACCGTTGCGCGGCGAAGAACGATCCGAGCAGCGCGGTCGACTCCTCGGCCAGCACTCCGGCCAGCACCTCGGGCCGGTGGTTGAGGCGCCGATCCCGTACGACGTCCCACAGCGAGCCCACGGCACCGGCCTTGTCGTCGTAGGCACCGAAGACGACGCGGTCGACCCGGGCCAGCACCGCCGCGCCGGCGCACATCGTGCAGGGCTCGAGGGTGACGACGAGGGTGCAGCCGGTCAGGCGCCACTCGCCCCGCGCGGCCGCGGCGCCGCGCAGTGCGACGATCTCGGCGTGCCCGGTCGGATCGGCGTCCCGCTCGCGCACGTTGCGCCCCGTTGCGACGACGGCGCCCGCGGCATCGACCACCACCGCTCCGATCGGCACGTCGCCGCTGTCGAGCGCCGCCTCCGCCTCCGCGAGCGCCGCCCGCATCGGCTGGAGCCAGCGGTCCCTCACGCCGAGGTGAGCCCGACGACGTCGTCGAAGAGGTCGCCGAAGCCGAGGGCGCGCGCGATCTCCGACAGCATCTCGTCGGGATAGAGCTCGTCGTCGTCGAGGATGGCGGCCAGGTCCATCGCGTCGACGCCGAGGTCGCTGAGCAGCTCGAGGTCGCCGGCCGGCTCGGGATCGTCGTCGTCCTCGACCGGCGGGAGCCCGAGATGCTCGACCACGACGGCGGCCAGCTCCCACTCGGTGGCCGCGGTGATGTCGGAGAGCATCACCCGGGTGCGCGGGCCGACCACCCGGACGACGACGAAGAAGTCCTCCTCGACCGCGACGAACCCGACGACGCCGCCGTCACCGGGGAAGCGGCGCAGCGCGGCGGCCAGCGTCTCGACGTCGGTGGCGTGGTCAGGGGTCAGCTCGGCCACCTGCCACACGCCCTCCTCGCGGTAGGCGGCCAGCGCGAAGTCGACCGAGTCGATGGCCGGGTCGCTTGCGGTCATGTCATCAGCGTGACACGGGACCGGGCGCAGGGCCAGAGCATTTCGGCGCGCGACCCACCGTCGCGACCAGTAGTCTCGGCGCCATGCGTCTCCTCGTCGTGGACCACCCCCTCGTCGCCCACAAGCTGACCGTCCTCCGCAACAAGGAGACCGACTCCCCGACCTTCCGCTCCCTGGCCGACGAGCTGGTGACCCTCCTGGCCTACGAGGCGACGCGCGACGTCCGGGTCGAGCCGTGCGACATCGAGACGCCCGTCTCCCCGACCACCGGCACCCGGCTCGCGGCGCCGCGGCCGCTCGTCGTGCCCATCCTGCGGGCCGGTCTCGGCATGCTCGAGGGCATGGTGCGGCTGCTCCCGACGGCCGAGGTGGGCTTCCTGGGCATGGTGCGCAACGAGGAGACCCTCCAGGCCACGACGTACGCCGAGCGCCTGCCCGAGGACCTGTCCGGGCGGCAGTGCTACGTGGTCGACCCGATGCTCGCCACCGGCGGCACCCTCGCGGCCGCCATCCGCTTCCTCGTCGACCGGGGCGCCGACCACATCACGGCGGTCTGCCTGCTCGCCGCCCCGGAGGGTTGCGCGCGACTCGAGGAGGAGCTCGGCGACCTCGAGATCCCTGTGACGGTCGTCACGGCCGCCCTCGACGAGCGCCTCAACGAGAAGGGCTACATCGTCCCCGGTCTGGGCGACGCGGGCGACCGCATGTACGGCATCGCCGCCGGCTGAGCACCCTCTTTTCCCACTCAGCGCGACCGACATCCCCTAGACGTACGTCACACATAAGACACCCTCCGTAAGAGGGTGCGCCCTGTGTAGGTTGACTCGCGTTTATCCACAGAAGGGTTGGAGGCTTGATGCTGATCGGCATCCCGCGCGAGTCGAAACCGGGTGAGTCCCTGGTCGCGGCGACCGCAAAGACCGTATCCCAACTGACCAACCTGGGCTACGACGTGATCGTGGAGTCGGGGGCCGGCGAACTCGCCGACCAGCCCGACAGCGCGTTCGTCGACGCCGGGGTGCGGGTCGGTACGACACAGGAGGTGTGGGCCGCCGACGTCGTCGTCAAGGTCAACGCCCCCACCGACGAGGAGATCGGCCGGCTGCGCCGCGGCGCCACGATCATCTCGATGATGGCGCCGGGCCGCAGCCCCGAGCTGCTGGAGAAGCTGCAGGCGCAGGGCGTGACCGGTCTGGCGATGGACGCGGTGCCGCGGATCAGCCGGGCGCAGTCGATGGACGTGCTGTCGTCGATGGCCAATGTCGCGGGCTACCGCGCGGTCGTCGAGGCCGCGCACGAGTTCGGCCGGATGTTCACCGGCCAGGTGACGGCTGCGGGCAAGATCCCGCCGGCACGGGTGTTCGTCGTGGGTGCCGGTGTCGCCGGCCTGGCCGCGATCGGTGCGGCGTCCGCGATGGGTGCGGTCGTGCGGGCCTTCGACGTGCGGCCCGAGGTCGCCGAGCAGGTCGAGTCGATGGGCGCGGAGTTCGTCCACGTCGAGTTCGAGGCCGAGGTGTCCTCCGACGGCTACGCCAAGGAGATGACCGCGGAGCAGGTCGCCGCGACCGCCGCGATGTACGACGAGGAGGCGCGTGCCGCCGACATCGTGATCACCACCGCGCTGATCCCGGGGCGTCCCGCGCCGTCGCTGATCACCGCGGAGACGGTGGCCGGGATGAAGAACGGCTCGGTGGTGGTCGACATGGCCGCCGCGAACGGCGGCAACGTCGCCGGCACCGTGGCCGATCAGAAGGTCGTCACCGACAACGGCGTGACGATCCTGGGCTACACCGACCTCGCCGGTCGTCTCGCCGCGCAGACCTCGCAGCTGTACGGCACCAACATCGTCAATCTGCTCAAGCTGCTGACCCCGGAGAAGGACGGCGTGCTGACGCTGGACTTCGACGACGTCGTCCAGCGCGGCATCACCGTCGTCCGCGACGGCGAGTCGACCTGGCCGCCGCCGCCGGTGCAGGTCTCCGCCGCGCCGGCCGCACCGGCCGCCGCTCCCGCGGCGCCGGTCAAGGAGGAGAAGGCCCCGCTGTCCGCGGGCGCCAAGGTCGGGCTCGTGCTCGGCGCGATCGCCCTCTTCTGGCTGATCAACGCGCTCGCGCCGACCGACGACCTGCGTCGCCACTTCACGGTGCTGATGCTGTCGATCGTCATCGGCTACTACGTCATCGGCAAGGTCGCGCACGCCCTGCACACGCCGCTGATGTCGGTCACCAACGCCATCTCCGGTGTGGTGGTGGTGGGTGCGCTGGTGCAGGTGGCCAGCGACGACAAGCTCGTGGTGGGCCTGTCGGCCGCGGCGATCCTGCTCGCCTCGATCAACGTGTTCGGTGGCTTCGCCGTGACCCGGCGCATGCTCTCGATGTTCAGCAAGGGAGCGTGACCTGGAATGTTCGGCATGGACATCAACTCGATCACCGGTGCGGCGTACATCGTCGCCGCGCTGCTGTTCATCCTCTCCCTGGCGGGCCTGTCCCGGCACGAGTCGGCCAAGAGCGGCCTGACCTTCGGCATCGTGGGCATGGCGATCGCGCTGGTCGCGACCGTGGCCGCCGTGATCGACGTGAGCCAGTACGTCGACGACCGCGCCCTGGTCGTGGCGCTGATGCTCGCGGCCATCGCCATCGGTGCCGTGATCGGCCTGTGGCGCGCGAAGATCGTCGAGATGACCGGGATGCCCGAGCTCATCGCGCTGCTGCACTCCTTCGTCGGCCTGGCGGCCGTCGCCATCGGCTGGAACGGGCACATCCTCGGCTCCCACGAGAGCATGGCCAGCCTCGTGAACATCCACGAGGCCGAGATCGCCATCGGCATCTTCATCGGCGCGGTCACCTTCACCGGCTCGATCGTGGCCAACCTGAAGCTGTCGGCGAAGATGAAGTCCGCCCCGCTCATGCTGCCGGGCAAGAACCTCATCAACGTCGGCTCGCTCGTGCTGTTCGCGATCCTGACCGCGATCTACGTCGCGATGGACACCCACGACAGCGCCGGCGCCACCGTGCTGCTCGCCGTGCTGACCGTCCTCGCGCTCGCGCTCGGCTGGCACCTGGTGGCCTCGATCGGCGGCGGCGACATGCCGGTCGTCGTGTCGATGCTCAACTCCTACTCCGGATGGGCCGCGGCCGCCTCGGGCTTCCTGCTCGGCAACGACCTGCTCATCGTCACCGGTGCGCTGGTCGGCTCCTCGGGTGCCTACCTGTCCTACATCATGTGCAAGGCGATGAACCGGTCGTTCATCTCCGTCATCGCCGGCGGCTTCGGCATCGAGGCCCCCGCGGGCGCCGACGTCGACTACGGCGAGCATCGCGAGATCAAGGCCGACGCAGCCGCGGAGCTGCTCGCCAACGCCAAGTCCGTGGTGATCACCCCCGGCTACGGCATGGCCGTCGCGCAGGCGCAGTACCCGGTCGCCGACCTCACCGCCAAGCTGCGCGCCAAGGGCGTCGACGTCCGCTTCGGCATCCACCCCGTCGCGGGCCGCCTCCCCGGGCACATGAACGTGCTGCTGGCCGAGGCCAAGCTGCCCTACGACATCGTGCTCGAGATGGACGAGATCAACGACGACTTCCCCGACACCGACGTCGTCTTGGTCATCGGCGCCAACGACACCGTCAACCCCGCGGCCGCCGAGGACCCGTCCTCGCCGATCGCCGGCATGCCGGTCCTCGAGGTCTGGAACGCACGCGACGTCATCGTCTTCAAGCGCTCCATGGCCGCCGGCTACGCCGGCGTGCAGAACCCGCTGTTCTTCCGCGACAACACCCAGATGCTCTTCGGCGACGCCAAGGACAAGGTCGAGGAGATCGTCCACCACCTCAACTGAGGCCTGCGCCGACGAGGCATCGACAGCCCGAGGGGCCGGTTCCATCACGGAACCGGCCCCTCGGTCGTTGGGAGGTCGTGGCGCGCTCGTGGACCCGGTCGGTGGACGGTGCTGTGCTGGTCGGCGCCTGCTTCGTGCTCGCCCTCCACGTGCTGCCAACGGCGGCGCTGTTCGGGCCTGCGGCCGTGGAGGTGCTGCTGGCCGGCCAGCTGGCGCTCCTCGCCTGCTGCGCGGTGGCGGTGGCGCGCGGCACCGGTGCCGGGGTGCGGGCCACCGCCTTCGCCGCCGCGATCGTCGAGGTCGGTGCGGCCACCGCGGCGGTGGCCGGGGGCGGGCTGCCGGCGTACGCCGGTCACACCCTGCCGACCAACGCGGTCCAGGCGCTGCAGCTGGTCGCCCTCTGCTTCGTGCCGCGCGTCCGGGTGGCCTCCCTGCTCATCGCCGCGACCGGCCTGGTCGCCGTCCCGCTCCTCGACGCCGCGACCTCCCTGGACGCGGCGGAGGCGCTCGACCGCTGGATCCTCCCGGCCGCCTCGTCGGTCGCCATCGCCGTCGCGCTCGGCCGGCTCCGGGCCGGCGCAGCGCGGGTGGACGACCTCGTCGCGGAGGAGGCCCGGATGTCCGCGGGCGCCCGGGTCCGCGCCAACGCGGAGCTCGCCGCGGACGAGGCCCGCCGGATCATGCACGACGAGGTGATCACCGCCCTGCGCGCCGTCGAGCTCGGGCTGCCGGCGGCACCGGAGGCGTGTACGACGGCGCTGGCCGCGCTCCGAGGCGACGCCCGCGCCCGGGCCGCCGATCTCTCCGGCGTGGCCGAGGCCGCCCCGACGCTCGCGGTCGACGTCGTCGACGCGGGATGGCCGAGCGCGCCGCCGCCGCGCGTGACCGACGCCTTCCGCGGCGCCGCCGCCGAGGCGCTCCGCAACGTGGAGCGCCACGCGGGCACCGGCACGGCGAGGCTGCGCATCGCCCACGAGGACGGGAGGTTCGTGGTCGAGGTGGCCGACGCCGGGCCGGGCATCCCCGCCGACGGCGCCTGGGGGTTCGGTCTGCGCGAGTCGGTGGTGGGCCGGATGGAGGCGGTCGGCGGGACGGCCGAGATCACCGCGAACCGAGGAGGCACGACCGTCCGGCTCGGCTGGCCGGGCCGACCCGAGCCGGCCCGCGCGCGGCGCCCGGCGACGGTGCTGCTGGACCGCCGGCGCGCGTACCTGTTGGTCGGGGTGGCGCCGGCGATCGCGAACCTCTACCTCGCCGTCCGCTTCCCCGGCGCGGCGCTGGGCGCCAGCCTGGTGGTCTGGGCGAGCGCCACCTGTCTCCTCGTCGGCGCCGCGTGGCTCCTCGGCGGCCGGCCGGCCGGCGGGCGCACCGTCGCGCTGCTCACGACGGCGGCGTCCGCGACGGTGGCGGGCGGCCTGCTGGTCGCGGGCCCCGGCTCGCTGCTGGGTGCGGCGTCGTGGGTGGTCGGCTACTGCTCCGTCACGCTGACCTTGCTGGCGTTCGAGGCGCGGGTCGGGGCGGCGCTCGCGTCGATGGCGGCCATGGTGGCCGTCGTGCTGGCCGGCGCGTACGTCGACCCGGAGCTGTCCCCGCTCCAGCCCCTCGGCGCGCTGGTCACCCCGGTGCTCGTGGTCGGCATCGGCATCGTGCTCGGTGTCGCCATGCGTCGCGCCACGGCGGCGATCGGGCGGGCGGAGGCCGCTCGACGCGCCCGCAGCGAGCGGGCGGCCTGGCGGGCCGGGCTCGCCCGGGCGCGCGAGGTGCACCTGGCCCACCTGGCCTCCGACGTGGTGCCCTTCCTGACCGACGTCGTCGCCGGGACCGCGGAGGACGCCCGGCGTACCGCCGCGATCTTGTCCGCGCAGTGCCGCGACCAGCTCTATGTGAGCGCGCCGCTGCCCGAGCCCACGCGCCGGGCCGCCCGGGAGGCCCGGGAGCGCGGCGTGACCGTGGCGATCCGGAGCGCCGCCGGTCGCGGACAGGTCCCCACCCTCGGCTGGGCGGCGCTGGAGCGGGTCCTGGCGACCGCCGGGCCGGAGCACACGGTGACCGTCGTGCCGGCGCGCGGCGACGCCGACGAGGTGCGGATCGTGTGCGTGCCGCCGCTGCCGACGGACCCCCCGCTGCCCGGCGCGGTGGCGAGCGACGCGGTGCGCACCGTCGTGACGGTCGCCGGCCCCCGGCTGTCCTCCGATCCGCCGACTGTCGCCGCGGGCGTCGACGGCGTTGGGTGGTCGTCGTGATCCGGGTCGCCGTCGTCGACAACCACGAGGTGGTGCGCGAGGGCATCGCCAGCCGGCTGGGGAACGAGCCCGACCTGACGGTGGTGGCCGCGACGAGCACGGTCGAGGAGCTGGTCGCGTCCGGCGTGGGGACGGACGTCGCCCTCCTCGACCTGTGGCTCGACGACGGCGCCTCGGACTCCGCGATCCCCGCCCTGGTGGACGCCGGGGTCGCCGTGCTGCTCTACACCAGCGAGCAGCGACCCGTCCCGCTACGCCGGACGGTCGCGGCGGGAGCGTCCGGGGTGCTGCTCAAGAGCGACCCGCTCGACTCGGTCGTCGAGGCGGTGCGCCAGGCGGCCGCGGGCGAGTTCTGCTGCTCGGGACCGCTCGCGCACGCGCTGCTGACCGACGCGACCGCCGTCGCCGACCTGTCCGCACGCCAGGTCCACATCCTCCAGGCGCTCGCCGACGGCCTCGACTACCGCGCGGTCTCCCGGCTGCTCGGCCTCACCGAAGGCTCGATCAAGACCCACCTCAGCCGCACGCGGGAGAAGTTCCGGTCGATCGGCATCGAGCCGGGCAACGCGCTGGACCTCGTCCGGCTCGCCCGGGAGCAGGGCCACATGACCTGACGCGATCGTCGTCCACATCTCCCTGGTGCCGGTACGCGAAGGGCCGGCCCCTCCGGGGTGCCGGCCCTTCGCTCGTCAGAGCTGACTGCTCGTCACCGTCAGGTCTGACTCATCGTCCACCCGCCTGTCGCCTCAAAGCGGCTTCGATCTGGGCGTCCTCAGCGGCGTACCGCTCACGCAGCCTCTCCCGCTCCAGGACGTGACTGCGGTGGCGACACGGCTCAGGCCGCCACTTCAAGAAGATCGTCACCGGCCACAGAAGGCCGACCAGGACGGCCATGAACTGGCCGGGGGGCAGGAATCCCCACAACCCGCTCTGGAACGTGAACCCGCAACGGCGTCGGAAGTAGACCCGCGTCCAGATCGCTCCGGCCACCGCCCAAACGAGGAAGACCCCGATCCCGATCTCCACGGCGAGTCAGCGCTTCCAGTGTCGGCCGTGCTCCGGGCACGCCTGTCCGTCGGTGCACTTGCTGCACGTGAGGTTGGACCGTCCTCCCCGACAGGCCTGGCACTCCAGAGTCGGCCGGTAGCACTTCTCACACTTGTTCATCTTCAGCATCTCCTCGCGATCCACGACCCACCTGCGTTCTCCTCGCCGGCGGGCCGCTCCATGCTGGCTGGACCTGCCGATGCCCGCCTGTCGGTAGATCCGAGGACACCTCGAGCGGCCCGCGATCGACCTACCGCAACCCACCGGTGTGCCGCGCATGCCTGCTTCCCACCTTCAGGCCCGCCGGCGAAGCCATCAGGAGATCCAGGACAGCTCCGGAGGCGACCAACTGGACACGCTCGACAACGTCAGGCCGTCGTCGAAGCGCCGGCCACCTCGACGCCTGGGCGCCCGACGACGTCGTCAGGGGTCAGGGGGCGAGCTCGAGGCGTGCGAGGGTCTCGTAGCGGGGTGTGCGGCGGGGGCCCTCGCCGAGGTGGGA
>Ga0164243_10011710_pt1 | contig 12483 bp, 9 predicted proteins | sample OricompcompostOP_FD_108781 | JGI IMG/M metagenome (GOLD analysis project Ga0164243, IMG submission 108781) | Organic Plus compost microbial communities from Emeryville, California, USA - Original compost - Organic plus compost (OP) | ecosystem: Engineered > Solid waste > Mixed feedstock >...
GGCGGCACGATGAGCGGCGCGGGCAAGTTCCTCAAGGAGAAGATTCCGGGCCTGAAGAACGTGGGCGTGGACCCGGTGGGCTCCGTCTACGAGGGCTACTTCAAGACGGGCAAGCTGACCGAGCCGCACGTCTACAAGGTCGAGGGCATTGGCGAGGACATGCTGTGCGGCGCCATGGACTTCAAGGTCGTGGACGACGTGCGGCAGGTGGATGACCGCCAGTGCTTCGTGGCGGCGCGGCGGCTGGCGCGCGAGGAGGGCATCTTCGCGGGTGGCTCCTCCGGCGCGGCGGTGCACGTGGCCCTCCAGCTGGCGAAGGAGGTGGGCAAGGGCAAGACCATCGTCGTCGTGCTCCCCGACTCCGGCAGCAGCTACATCAGCAAGTTCCACTCCGACGAGTGGATGCGCGACAACGGCTTCCTGGAGGACAAGGGCACCGGCACCGTGCGCGACATCGTCGGGAACAAGCGCGGCGAGGTGAAGACGGCGCGCAAGGGTGACCGCGTCGACCAGGTGGTGGAGACGATGCGCGGCCACGGCATCAGCCAGATGCCCGTGGTCTCCGAGGACGGCCGCGCGGTGGGCATGGTGCACGAGTACGACCTGCTCAACGCCCTGGTCGCCGGGAAGGTGAAGTTCGCGGACACCATCGACGCCATCGTCGCCCCGCTGCAGGGCGCGCTGTCGCTGGACACGAGCATCGCCCGCCTGCGCGAGGTCTTCGCGCAGGACAACGTGGCCGTCGTGAAGGAGGGCGAGAAGGTCGTCGCCATCGTCACGAAGATCGACCTCATCGACTTCCTGCACCGCACCGCCTCGAAGTAGGCGCCCCCGCCGGGCCGGGCGCGGCAAGACGAGCGCGCCCCGGCCCGTCGCAGCGAGTTCCCTAGGACGGGTGGGCCCTCGCCATCGTCGTCACCAGCCGGGCCAGCCGCGCCAGCCCCTGTTCGAGCCGGGGGCTCCAGCGGTTCCCGCAGTTGAGCCGCAGGTAGTTCCGGTACAGCTCCCGCGTGGTGAAGAGCGTCCCGGGCGAGAAGGACAGCCCCTCCTCCAGCGCGCGACGGAACAGCTCCACGGAGTCCACCTGCCGGGGCAGCTCCACCCAGAGCACGAAGCCGCCCCGTGGCCGCGAGGTCCGCGTGCCCTCCGGGAAGCGCTCCAGGATGAACCGGGAGAAGCGCTCCACCTGCACCGAGCAATGCAGGCGCAGCTCGCGCAGGTTGCGCTCGTACTCCCTCGACGCCAGGTAGCTGGCCATCACCCGCTGGGACAGGGGGCTGCCGCCCATCGTCGAGGCGAGCTGGAGCGCCTGCACGCGGGGGAGATATCTCCCGGGCGCGAGCCAGCCCACCTTCAGCCCCGGGGAGACCGTCTTGGAGAACGAGGCGCACGTCAGGACACCGCCCCCGGTGTCGAAGGCCTTCAGCGGCCGGGGCCGCAGCCCCTGGAAGGACAGCTCCGCGTAGATGTCATCCTCGATGAGCGGGACGTCGTGGCGCGCGAAGAGCGCGACGAGCGCGGCCTTCTTCTCGTCGCTCATCAACGTGCCCAGGGGGTTGCTGAAGTTGGGCGTGAAGAGGCCGGCGGACACGCCACCGCGCCGCAGCGCCTCCTCGACCTGCTCCAGCTGGACGCCCTCGACGGGATGCGAGGGGACCTCCACCACCTTGAGCCGCAGGTGCTGGAGCGCCTGGAGGATGCCGAAGTACAGGGGTGACTCGATGAGCACCGTGTCGCCCGGGGAGCACGTCGCGCGCAGCGCCAGCCCGAGCGACTCCATGGCGCCCCCGGTGGCGACCAGCTCCGCGGGCGCCACGAACGTGCCGAACTTCTCCAGCCGCCTCGACACCTGCCGGCGGTACTCGAAGTCCCCCGGCGGCAACGCATAGCCGCCCACCAGGCTCGGCTGCTCGCGCACCACCCGGCGTGTCGCCCGGTTGATGGACGCGAGCGGATAGAGCTCCGCGTCGAGGCAGGCCGCGCCCAGGGAGAGGACCCGCCGGTCCTTCGCGGACTCGAAGAGGGTGGAGACCAGCTCCGGCACCTGCACCGCCTTGGGGAGCGTCAGGCGCGTGGCGGGCGCGGTGACGCCGGAGGACGCCCGGGGCCCCAACACGTAGAAGCCCGACTGCGGCCTCGACACGATGAGCCCCCGGTCCTCCAGCAGCCCCAGCGCGCGGACCACCGTGTTCAGCCCCACCCGCTTGACGCGGCTCAGCTCTCGCACGGAGCTCAGCCGCTCGCCGGGCTTCACCAGGTTGCTGGCGATCTGCCGCTCGAGCTCGGCGGCCAGCCGCTCGTACTTCTTCTGGGCCATGGGCATCCCGGAACTGTATCCCATGGGATTCCGATTTCTGCATCTGTATCCATCGAGCGATTGCCCCTACCTTGGCCGTGCCGCATGCCACCCGGAGACACACCATGACGCTCGACCTCGACCCGCCGCGCTTCCGCCAGTTGCTGGAGCGCGCGTGCGAACACGTGCTCTCGCTGTACGAGGGCCTGGATGAGAAGCGGGTCACCCACGCGAGTCCGCCGCGGCTCGTCGCGGACCGGTTCAAGGGGCCCCTGCCCACCGACGGACGCGCGCCCGAGGACGTGCTCGCCCGCGACCTCCCCTTCATCCTCGAGCACTCCACCCTCAACATCAGCCCCAGGTTCTTCGCCTACGTGATGTCCGGGGGCAGCCAGGTGGGCATCCTCGCCGAGCTGCTCAGCGCGGCGCTGAACGTGAACCACGCGAAGTGGCACCTCGCCTCGGCGGCGGCCGAAATCGAGCGCACGTCCATCCGCTGGCTGTCGGAGTTCATCGGCTACCGGGCCGACGCGGGCGGCGCGCTGGTGAGCGGGGGCAGCGAGGCGAACCTGTACTGCCTGCGCGTCGCCAGGGACGCCCAGGCGCCGGGCACGCGCGAGGAGGGCTGCCGCTCCGAGCGCCCCCTGACGCTCTACGCCTCGGAGGAGACCCACTCGTGCGTGATGAAGTCCGTGGAGATGCTGGGCATCGGGAGCCGACACCTGAGGAAGATTCCGGTCGACGCCCGGTTCCGCGTCGACGTGGCGAAGCTGGAGGCGCGGATCGTCCAGGACGTGGAGGCGGGCCTGCGACCGTTCTGCGTGGTGGGCAACGCCGGCACCGTCAACACCGGGAGCGTGGATGACCTCGACGCGCTGGCGGACGTGGCGGCGCGCCATGGGCTCTGGTTCCACGTGGACGGCGCCTATGGGGCCGCCGCCGCGTCCGTGGACCTCACGCGGGACCTGTTCCAGGGCCTGCGACGGGCGGACTCCATCGCCCTGGACCCGCACAAGTGGCTCCAGGTGCCCTTCGAGGCGGGCTGCGCCCTGGTGCGCGACTGGTCCAGCCTCCGGAGCGCGTTCGGCTACGCCACGCCCTACCTGCGGGCGAAGAGCGACAGCGCCGAGCGCTGGGACTGGATGGGCCACACCTTCCAGCTGTCGCGCAGCTTCCGGGCGCTGAAGGTGTGGATGCAGTTCCAGGTCTACGGCAGCCGCAAGCTCGCGGCGGTCATCGAGGAGAACGTGCGCCTCATGCACGCGCTCGCCCGGGACATCGACCAGTCCCCCGACTTCGAGCGGATGGCCCCGGCCCCGCTCTCCATCGTGTGCTTCCGGTACGCCCCGGCGCGGCTGCGCGCCCGGGGCGAGGACGCGGTGGACGCGCTGAACGACCGGCTCCTCGAGGAGTGCGAGCGGCGCGGGACCTACTTCCTGACCGGGACGAAGCTGAACGGGCGCACCGCGCTGCGGGCCTGCCTCGTCAACCACCGCGCCACGGAGGCCCACACCCAGGGGCTGCTCGCGCATCTGCGCGCGCTGGGGGAGGAGCTCTCCGGCTGACGGTCCCCCTCTCCTGCCCCCCGCCCGGGTGGGGGGCCAGGGTGGATGTCCGAAAACCGCGAGCGCACGCGGTGCTGGGATGACACTGTCCACGGCATGGAGCCGCTCGACCCCGATGTCTGCTACCGCGCCCTGACGACGCGCGACCCCCGCTTCGACGGGCGCCTGTTCGTGGCGGTGACGTCCACCGGCATCTACTGCCGCCCGGTGTGCCCCGCGCGCACGCCGAAGCGGGAGAACTGCCAGTTCCATGCCTCGGCGGCCTCCGCCCAGGAGGCGGGCTTCCGCCCGTGCCTGCGCTGCCGTCCGGAGACGGCGCCGGACCTGGCCTCCTGGCGCGGCACGTCCAACACCGTCTCACGCGCGCTGGCGCTCATCGCGGAGGGCGCGCTGGACGGCGGCGAGGCGGGCGTGGAGGCGCTCGCCGAGCGGCTGGGCGTGGGCGACCGCCAGCTTCGCCGCCTGTTCCGCCAGCACCTGGGCGCCACGCCCGTCGCCGTCGCCCAGACGCGGCGCGTGCTCTTCGCCAAGCAGCTCATCCAGGAGACGCGGATGCCGCTGGCGCAGGTGGCGCTCGCGTCGGGCTTCGGCAGCATCCGTCGCTTCAACGAGACGTTCCAGGCCCTCTACGCGCGCCCCCCCGGGGAGCTGCGCCGCACGCAGGCCACCGCCGTGCCCCAGGCGGCGGACGCGGGGGTGACGCTGCGGCTGCGCTACCGTCCTCCCTACGACTGGCGAGCGATGCTCGACTACCTGTCCGCGCGCGCCATCGACGGCGTGGAGGAGGTCACCGACACGCGCTATCGCCGCACGGTGGCGCAGGAGGACGGCGTGGGCACGGTGGAGGTCACCCACGAGCCCTCTCGCGACAACCTGGTGGTGACGGTCCAGGTCTCCCGCGTCGAGGCGCTCCCCACCCTGGTCGCGCGCGTGCGCCGCGTCTTCGACGTGGGCGCGGACATCGAGACGATTGGCGCGCACCTGTCCCGGGACCCGTTCCTCGCGCCGCTGGTGGCGCTGCGCCCCGGCCTCCGCGCGCCCGGGGCCTGGGATGGCTTCGAGCTGGCGGTGCGCGCCATCCTCGGACAGCAGGTGACGGTGGAGGCGGCGCGCCGTCTCGCCGGGAAGCTGGTGGCGCTGTGCTCGGAGGCCCGGCCGACCGGGCGCCCCCTGTCCCGCGTCTTCCCCTCCGCCGCCCGGGTCGCGGCGGCGGACCTCGGGCCCTTGGGCATGCCCACCGCGAGGAAGGCGGCGCTCAAGGCGCTCGCGGAGGCGGCGCTCGCGGACCCGCTGTTGTTCCACCCCTTCGGCACCGTCGAGGAGGGCATCGCCCGGCTGCGCGCCATTCGCGGCGTGGGCGAGTGGACGGCGCAGTACATCGCCCTGCGCGCGCTCCGGGAGACGGACGCGTTCCCCGCCAGTGACGTGGCCCTGCTGCGCAGCGCGGCCGCCGACGACGGCGCGCGCCCGACCCCCGAGGCCCTCCTGGCGCGCTCGGAGCCCTGGCGCCCCTGGCGCGCCTACGCCGCACAACATCTCTGGGCCGCGGATCCCGGCCCACGACTCCTGGAGGCCCGCCATGGCTGACACCCCGAGGCTGCTCATCGACAGGACGGACACCCCCATCGGCGAGCTCATCGTCGTGGCCGACGAGGACGGCCACCTGCGCGCCGTCGACTGGACGGAGCACGAGGCGCGGATGCGGCAGCTGCTCCGGCTGCACTATGGCGAGGGCGGCTTCACGCTCGAGCCCTCGCGCGACCCGGGCGGCCTCACCGCGACGATGCGGTCCTACTTCGAGGGCCGGCTCGACGTCATCGACACGCTGCCCACGCGCACCGCCGGCACCGCGTTCCAGCGCGAGGTCTGGACAGCGCTGCGTGGCATCCCCTGCGGCGTGACCATCACCTACTCGGAGCTGGCGCGGCGCATCGGCCGCCCGGCCGCCGTGCGCGCCGTGGGACTCGCCAATGGCGCGAACCCCGTGGGCATCGTCGTCCCCTGTCACCGCGTGGTGGGGGCCAACGGCTCGCTGACGGGCTACGGTGGCGGCATCGAGCGGAAGCGATGGCTGCTCGCCCACGAGTCCCGCGCGAGCCCCGGTCCGCTCCTGTCCTCCGCTCGCTGACCCACACCCCTCTCCCGAAGAAAGGTGCCCATCATGTCCACCCCTCACGCCACACGCGCCCAGACCTTCCGCCAGCTCCACGCCAGCGGGCTCCTCCTGCTGGCCAACACCTGGGATGCGGGGACCGCTCGCGTCGTGGAGAGCCTGGGCGCTCCGGCGCTCGCCACCACCAGCGCGGGGGTGGCGTGGGCCCAGGGCTACCCGGATGGCGACGCGCTGCCCGTGAAGGTCCTCCTGGACGTCATCGCCTCCATCACCCGCGTGACGAAGGCACCGCTCACCGCGGACATCGAAGGGGGCTACTCGAACGACCCGGAGGCCGTGGGCGAGGTGGTGGCCGGAGTCCTGCGCGCGGGCGCCGTGGGCATCAACCTGGAGGACGGCACCGGGCCGGTGGAGCTGCTGGTCGCGAAGATTCAAGCCGCCCGGAGCGCCTCCAAGCGCCTGGGGCTCGACGTCTTCGTGAACGCGCGCACGGACGTCTATCTCCAGGGGCTCGTCCCCGAGCCCCGCCGCCTCGAGGAGACCCTGGCGCGAGCGGAGCGCTATCGCGCGGCCGGCGCGGATGGGCTGTTCGTCCCCGGGCTCGTGGCGGCGAACGACATCCGGACCCTCGCCGCGTCCGCGGGGCTGCCGCTGAACCTCATGGCCGACCCGAGGCTTGCTCCGCTCGCGGAGCTCCAGGCCCTCGGTGTCCGCCGCCTGAGCGCGGGGGCCACGCTCGCCAAGGCCATCTTCGGGCGCGTCTCCGCGCTGGCCTCCGACTTCTTGAAGGACGGTGGCGCGGCGCCGCTCGTCACCGGCGCGATGGCCTACCCCACCCTCAACGCGCTGATGCGCCCCGCGTCAGACACCACGCTCGCCTGAGAGCCGGTCTCGACGAGGCCCTATCACCACGTGGCTGCCTGGGGAGCCCACGCCCATAGCACCGCTGTTCGCATGGCAGGACGGAGCCCCGCATCCGGAGGCCCCGTCCTCGCCGCCGGCCTCTCGGGACTCAGCTCGCGGTCCCGCCCTGGGGCTTGCGAGCGAACAGGGCGTTGGCCACCTCCGACATCACGACCTCGCCCTTCTGGTTGCGCACCTCGAAGCGGAACTTGATGGCGCCCCGGTCCGGCTTGCTCTTGGACGGCGTGGTGGAGAGCACCTCGAAGCGCGCGGTGAGCGCGTCGCCCGGACGCACCGGCTTGAGCCAGCGCAGCTCGTCCAGGCCCGGCGAGCCCAGGCTCGCCGTCTTGCTCAAGAGGTGCTCCACCGCCAGCTTGTGGCAGATGGAGGCGGTGTGCCAACCGCTGGCGACCAGCCCTCCGAAGATGCCTTCACGCCCTCCCTCGTCGCTCAGATGGAAGGGCTGCGGGTCGAACTGCTTCGCGAAGGCGATGATCTCCTCGCGACTCACCACATACGGCCCGGCCTCGCTCGATTCACCCGGTTGGAAGTCGTCGAAATAGCGCATGGTCCGACCTCCATAGGGCGGGCGCCGGCTCCTCGCAATGCATTGATGTGCTCGGCGCTCGCGACGGTGCCCGGGGCGACCGCGCGTGCATCGGCGCGCCACCATCGCGCCCGAGTCACTCGGAGTGACAGCAGCGCGAGGTCCATCGACAGGGAGGCGGAGGCGCGGCAAGGCGCTGCGCGCGTCGAGGGTGTCCTGGGTGGTGCCATCCTGGAATGTCTTCGTCACAAAGACCTGCCGAGGCGCGGGCACCACCGAGACACCGGCGCCGAGCACGAGCGGCGACTCGAGGGGCCGCGGCGCGCAGCGACCCGCCCATGCGGTCGAGCGGCAGTCGGGCGCCCACCGCCGCGAACGCCGTGCAGCGGCTCAGGAAGTACGCGCGCGGCGCACCATGGGGTCGCCCGGCCCCACCACGAACGCGCGGAGCTCCGTCCGCCGTGGGGATGGCGCACTCCGGACGACCTCCTGGGCAGGCAGGCGCGCGGCGATGGAGGTGCGAGGATGGAGCCTTCGCCCCCCTTCGACCGACGTCCGGCATGACGTCCCCGTGGAGGACACTCGCGGCGAGACGGCTCTCGACTCCCCGACGAAACTGTCGGTATCGCAGCCGACCCGGCGCGTAGGCCGCTAGAATTCGTCCCACTTTCCACCTGGAGGATTCGCATGAAGGTCAGGACACTGCTGGCCACGCTGGGACTCGTCACCCTGGGAGGCGCCGGATGCAGCGGCTCCGACGGCGCGAACGGAGTCGATGGGCGGCAAGGCGCTCAGGGCGCCCAGGGTGTCCCAGGCCCACCGGGTCCTCCGGGTCCACAGGGGCCCGTCGGCCCCTCCTGGGAGGTGGGCACGGGGCTGGTCCTCCAGGACAACGTCCTGAGCATCCAATACGGCGACGGCGCGACCTCCGCGGTCGCGAGCGGAGACCCCCGGCTCACCAACGCGCGCATCCCGCTGCCCGGCAGCGACGACTACGTCCAGAACGGGACGAAGCCGCAGCCCGGCTCCTTCGCGCTGTCCGGCACGGGGGAGACGGGCGGACGGCTGACGACGAAGTCCGACCTGCTCGTGAACTCGACCGTGGACCCGAGCAAGCCCGGCCCCCTGCTCCAGGTCCTCGCGACGTCGGACACCCCCAAGTGGACCGGTCTCCCGCTGCTCACCGTGGACGCCGCGGGCGGCATCCTGGCGCAGGGTGAGCAAGGCGTCGGCAAGGTCCCCGCGACCACCAAGACGGTGAAGCTGATGTGGCTGCCACACGTGGGCGCGTTCCGCGCGGGTGGCGCGGAGACCCAGTGGACCGAGGGCAACATCGGGGCCTTCTCCTTCGCCACCGGCACCTCGACCACCGCCAGTGGCAAGGGCTCCGCCGCGTTCGGCGAGAGCTGCGTGGCCAGTGGCATCGACTCGTTCGCCGCCGGCAACTCGAGCATCGCCAGCGGCACAGGCTCCGTCTCGTTCGGCGATAACTGCGTGGCCAGCGGCGTCAACGCGATGTGCGTGGGCTCCGCGAACTCCGCCATGGGTTCGTCCTCGCTGGCGGTGGGCACCGGGGCCACCGCGACGGGACGCAACACGGTGGCCATCGGCAGCCAGGTCCGCGCGGTCGGAGACTTCAGCATCGCGATGGGCCAGTCGGTCTCCACGGACGGCTTCCTCGGCGCCTTCATCTGGGGGGATGGCAGCCTGGTCCCCACGCCGACAACGGCCACCGCGAACAACCAGTTCACCGTGCGCGCCTTGGGAGGAATCCGGCTCAAGACCAACGCCGCGATGACCATCGGGTGCGAAATCAAGCCCAACTCGGGGTCGATGGATTGCACCTCCGACCGGGACGTCAAGGAGGACTTCCGTCCCGTCGACCGCGAGGCCGTGCTGGAGAAGGTGGCGCGGCTCCCCATCGAGACCTGGCGCTACAAGGGGGCGACGAGCGACGGGCGCCACCTGGGGCCCGTCGCGCAGGACTTCCACGCGGCCTTCGGCCTGGGCTCCAGCGACAAGAGCATCGGCATGCTCGACATCAACGGCGTGAACATGGCCGCCATCCAGGCGCTGGAGCTTCGCACGCGCGAGCTGGCGGCGAAGACGGCGGAGGTGGACGCCCTCAAGGCGGAGATGGCCGAGCTGCGCCGCGGCCTGTCGCGGCTGCGCGAGGCCATGGAGGCGAAGGCACAGCGTCCCTGAGCGCCCGCGGCCCCGCTTCCGGCGGCCCTGGACATGACGAGGGCCTCCGCGCCCCCGGGAGCCCGGGAGCGGGAGGCCCTTCTCGTGTCCACCCGGGAGGGGGAACGACGACGGCCGCTACTTCTTCACGACCTCGAGCGCCTGGGCGAGGTCGTCGATGAGGTCCTGCGCGTCCTCGATGCCCACCGACAGGCGGATGAAGCCGTCGGCGATGCCCAGCTTCTCGCGCGTCTCCTTGGGGACGGAGGCGTGGGTCATGATGGCCGGGTGCTCGATGAGGGACTCGACGCCGCCGAGCGACTCGGCGCAGGCGAACACCTTCACCGTCTTGAGGAAGGTGCGCGCCGCCTCCAGTCCGCCGTGGATGTCGAAGGTCAGCATGCCGCCGAAGCCCTTCATCTGCTGGCGCGCGAGCTGGTGCTGCGGGTGGGTCTCCAGGCCCGGGTAGGTGACCTTCTTCACCTTCGGGTGCGTGGAGAGGAACTGGGCCACCTTCATCGCGTTCTGCGCGTGGCGGTCCATGCGCACGTGCAGCGTCTTCACGCCGCGCAGCACGAGGAAGCTGTCGAACGCGCCGGACACGCCGCCCACCGCGTTCTGGAGGAAGTACATGCGCTCGGCGACGTCATCGCGGCTGGTGCACACGAAGCCGCCCACCACGTCGCTGTGGCCGTTGAGGTACTTGGTGGTGGAGTGCGCGACCACGTCGAAGCCGAGGTCCAGCGGGCGCTGGAAGTACGGCGTCATGAAGGTGTTGTCCGCGACGGACAGGATGTGGTGCTTCCTGGCGACCTCGGCGATGCGCGCCAGGTCGATGAGCTTGAGCATCGGGTTGGTGGGCGTCTCCACCCAGACCATCTTCGTCTTCGGGGTGATGGCCGCCTCGAAGGCCCCCGGCTGGGACAGGTCGACGAAGGAGAAGCTCAGGCCGCTGCGCTTGAAGACCTTGTCGAAGATGCGGAAGGTGCCGCCGTACACGTCGTCGGAGACGACGACGTGGTCGCCGTGCTCCAGCATGTGCATCAGCATGTCCGTGCCCGCCAGGCCCGACGCGAAGGCGGCGCCGTACTTCGCGCCCTCGAGGGCGGCCAGGCAGTCCTGGAGCGCCTTGCGGGTGGGGTTCTGCGTCCGGCTGTACTCGTAGCCCTTGTGCTCCCCGGGCCCGTCCTGGACGTAGGTGGAGGTCAGGTAGACGGGGGTCATGATGGCGCCCGTCGTGGGGTCCGGCTCCTGGCCGGCGTGGATGGCGAGGGTGTCGAAGCGCATGGGCGTGGGACTAACACAGCCCCCCCGGCCGCGCATCAGCCCGGCCGCTCCACCCGCCCCTATTCGAACGCGCCGTGGCGTCCCGCCCCCTTCGCGAAGCGGGTGGCCCCGGCGATGGACTCCGACTCCAGGACCTTGACGCCACGCACGAACTCCTGACGCAGCGCTTCCTCCTGGGAGAGGCCGGCCTGGGCGTAGGCGGAGGCCCGGTCCGCGTTCATGCAGGCCTGGGGGAAGGCGGCCACCTCCCGAGCGAGCGCCTCGGCGGCCGCGCGCGCCTGGCCCCGGGGCACCACCCGGTTCACCAGCCCCATGGCCAGGGCCTCCTGGGCGGACACCGGCCGGCCGGTGAGGATGAGGTCCATGGCGCGCGACAGGCCGATGAGCCGCGGCAGCCGCACCGTCCCGCCGTCGATGAGGGGCACGCCCCAGCGCCGGCAGAAGACGCCCAGCACCGCGTCCTCCTCCGCCACGCGCAAATCACACCACAGCGCCAGCTCCAGCCCCCCCGCCACCGCGTGGCCGCCGATGGCGGCGATGACGGGCTTGCCCAGCACCATGCGCGACGGCCCCATGGGTCCGTCCCCGTCGAGTTCGAGTCGGGGCATGCGGCCCTCGGACACGGCCTTCAGGTCCGCGCCCGCGCAGAAGGTGCCGCCGTCGCCGGACAGCACGCCCACGCGCGCGTCCGGGTCCGCGTCGAAGGCGCGGAAGGCGTCCGCCAGGGCCTGGGCGGTGGGGCCATCCACCGCGTTGCGGACCTCCGGACGCTGGAGGATGACGGTGGTGACGGGGCCGCTCTTCTCGACGCGCACGCTCATGGGCGGGAGTCTTCCTCCGCGCGGACCGCGACCGCAACGCCGACCTTCGCGCCGGCTCAATGCGGAGCGTGGGCCCCTGCTTCCGCGCCCAGACCGTGGATGAGCCGGGCCACCGCGCGCAGGTCGTCGATGAAGGCGTCGAGCTGGCGCTCACGGGCCTCCGGGTCCGGCGCGCGGAGGATGGAGGACGGGTGCACGGTGGCCACGACGAGGCGCGCCCAGTCGGAGTCCACGGGCTCGCCGCGCTGCCTCGTCACCCGGAAGTCCTTGCCCAGGAGGGCCCGCGCCGCCGTGGCGCCCAGGCACACGAGGATGTCCGGACGGAAGACGCGAATCTCCGCCGCCAGCCAAGGCAGGCACGCGCGGACCTCCGTCGTGCTGGGCTTGGCGTGGACGCGCCGGTGCCCCGCCTCGCCCTTCCACTTGAAGTGCTTCACCGTGTTGGTGACGTAGACCTGCGAGCGGTCGATGCCGGCCGCCTCCAGCGCCTCGTCCAGCAGCCGGCCGGACGGACCCACGAAGGGCCTGCCCTCGCGGTCCTCCTGGTCTCCCGGCTGCTCCCCCACCAACATCACCCGAGGCCCCCGGTGCGGGCGCCCCACCGGCTCGCCGAAGACCGTCTGGGTGCCCGTCCTCCACAGGGGACAGGCCCGACAGCCGGCGGCGGCATCTCTGAGCTTGTCGTACGTCGGAGACTCGGGGATGAGTGGGGCCGCGGTGGTCTGGACGGAGGGATGCTTGGGCATGGCTGACCCACAAGGTATGCA
>Ga0164243_10011712_pt1 | contig 12482 bp, 12 predicted proteins | sample OricompcompostOP_FD_108781 | JGI IMG/M metagenome (GOLD analysis project Ga0164243, IMG submission 108781) | Organic Plus compost microbial communities from Emeryville, California, USA - Original compost - Organic plus compost (OP) | ecosystem: Engineered > Solid waste > Mixed feedstock >...
GGGCCCTAAGGGAGCTTGAGGTGGAGGGGCGGGTTTCGGTAAGCAAGCGAAACTACTATGGCTATCAAAAGAGCGAGTACAAATCGCTTTCCGAGCCAAGCCGGAATCGGCTGTCGGCCGACGACACCGCCCTGGTCGAGCACGTGATTGCCTTTGTCTGTACAAAGACGGCGGTCGAGATCAGCGACTTCAGTCACGATGAGGTCTGGGCCTCGGTACCGATGGGCGAGACAATTCCGTACTACGCTGCTCTTTCGATGTTTCCGACCGAAATTACCGACGAGGACGTCGAGGCCGCGGCCGACGAAGCGGTGCGCATTGCTCCGATGATCGAGGCCGAGCAGCGTCGTGGGCGTCGTATTCACTGATATTGCGATGCAGGCGCTCAAGAACATCCGCAAGGATGATGCAGAGCGTTGGCGCTTAGCCATCATCGGCAAGCTACAAAGCGACAATGTCTTCGATCATTGCCGCCGCCTTCCCAGGCCCGACGGCAAAGCCATCTATCTGTATGTGCTTCAAGACCTGCACGTAACATTTGAAGACGGGCAGGACGAGAGAACGGTATGGAACGTCACGAGCGGCAGGTCCTAGCCTGCCCGTCTATCTAGGGAAGAACACCAGAGGTTACCTATTCTTAAGCAAGGCTGATAAATTTTAGCGCTTTTAATAACTTTCAAGAATTGCCCACCCCATAGTCGCCTCAACGAAAAAACGAATATTTCGCAGGAGAGGCGAAGATGAAGCGCTGTCTGGGGCGCATGGCGCAGGCATTTGCTTGCCTGCGCCGGTTCCGCGCCGACGAGTCGGGCAACGTCGCCATTATTGTAGGCGTGACCATCGTCGTTCTGATGCTGTCGGTGGGCGCTGCCGTCGACGTCGGCCGCTGGCTGCATGCGCGCGACCGGACGATGTCGGCCATCGACGCCGCTGTGCTTGCCGGCGGGCGGACGCTGCAGTTGACGCACGGCGATCAGACCGCCGCCGTCCTGGCGGCCACGAAGTACTATGACGAGAACGTCAAGTCGCGACTGCCGATCATCGACGATACGGTCAAATTCACGGTTGCGGGCGACGGCATGGGCCTCAGCGCCTCGGGCAACGCCTACATCCTGACCCCGTTCCTGAGCAACACGGCGCTGCTCGGTCTGCCGCCGATCAACAAGCTGCCGCTCATCAGCCTGGCTGAGACCCAGTTCGACGGCATGGGATCGCAGATCGGCATGAAGGGCGGCGAGACCGAGATCTCCGTGATGCTCGACATCACGCTGTCGATGTCAGGACAGAAGCTGAAGGACCTCAAGACGGCGGCACAGAAGCTGGTCGACGTCGTCACCACCGCCAACAAGGGCGGCAAGTACGAGACGAAGATAGCGCTGGTTCCGTTCTCCGAGGACGTCCGCCTGCCGACGGCAACGGCCGTCAACACCGCCCGCGGTAGCAATCTGACGAGCTGCAAGCAGCTCAAGAACGGCGTCGTCTACTCCTGCAATACCAACGTCAGCGGAGCGACGAAGTACTACCTGTCCGACTACTGCGTCGTGGAGCGCATCGGCAACTACAAGTATGCCGAGGACGGACCGGGAAACGGCAGGTACGTCCAGGGCCACTACGTCACCGCGACCACCGGCTCGGGCAACAACATGAAGGGCAAGTGCACGGTGCCGGCCAACTCGGCGATACAGCCGCTGACCAGCGACACGACGCTGCTCAAGAACAAGATCAACAGTCTGTCCGTATCGGGGAGCACGGCCGGCCATCTCGGCACAGCCTGGGCGTGGTACACGCTGTCGCCCGAGTGGAACGACCTTTGGAGCGCCGACAACCGGGCCAAGCCGTATACGCCTGCCGGTTCGAAGAACGACGAGGATCAGGTGAAGAAGGTCGCCATCCTGATGACCGACGGCGACTACAACACCCAGTACGACGCCAACGGCATCTCTGCCAACGCCATGCAGACATCCAACTGCCCGCAGGCCGCCAACGGCTGCTCGACCGTTCAGGCGCTGGCGCTGTGTCAGGCGATGAAGGACAAGGGGATCGAGGTCTACACCGTCGGCTTTGACGTCGGTAAAACATCCCTCGCAGCCCAGACGCTCAAGGCATGCGCCACCGACGACACGAAGTACTACAACGCCGACGATGGCGAGGCGCTGAACGACGCCTTCGCTGACATCGCCGTCAAGCTGACGACCGTCTATCTTTCGAAGTAGAGCGAGGGCGATGGGGAGCGCGGCCCGGCGCTCCCTTTCACGCGTCCTCGATGCAGTCCTCGCCGAAGCCGTCCTCGACGAGAGCGACCAGCGCCTGCAGTGCCTCTGGCCCCTGCGGGCCGCTCGCCGTCATGTGCAGCGTCGCGCCGGGACCTGCCGCCAGCATCATCAATCCCATGATCGACGTGCCGCCGACCGTATGGCCGTCGCGCATGACGGTGATCATGGCATCGAAGCTTTCGGCGCACTTGACGAACTTCGCCGATGCGCGCGCATGCAGACCCTTGCGATTGCGGATGGTGACGATCGCCTCTGGACGCGGACTGTCCTTGATCTCCGGCATCTACACTAGACCGAGCCTTCGCCCGATAGCTCCTGGCTGGCGACCTTGATGTATTTGCGACCTGCCTCGCGCGCACTCGCCACGGCTTCGGCGAGTGGCAGCTCGCTGCGCACGCTGGCGAGCTTGACGAGGATCGGCAGGTTGATGCCGGCGATGACCTCGACGTTCGCCTCGTCCATGGCCGAGATGGCGAGGTTGGATGGTGTGCCGCCGAACATGTCCGTCAGCACGATCACGCCATCGCCCGTGTCGGTGCGGTGGATGGCATCGACGATCTGGCCGCGACGCACCGCAGCGTCGTCGTCCGGTCCTATGGAAACCGTTTCGAGCTGCGTTTGCGGTCCCACCACGTGCTCCAGCGCCGAGCGGAATTCAAGCGCGAGCCCGCAATGCGTGACGATGACAAGTCCGATCATGAATTAGAGCCGATCTCGTCGTTTACCCGCTCCAGTTCGGAGCCTTGGTAGAGCATGGGGATCGTTGACTACGCTATTGCCCAATGAGGGGACCGTTCGCAGCGCGGCAGAATTTACAAGTGTTCGCTCCTGGCGCAAGTGGATTTGCTGTCATGTTTTGAAGGGTTTGCCCGGGCCTTGCGCGATCTGCATAAGTGCCAGCAGCAGCTTTGCCGGGGCCGAGGCCTCGAAGGGGGCGAGCCGCAGCAGGGGCACGCTGACGCCCAATAGCCCACGCTGCGGCGGCGGATCGGGCAGCCGTTCAATGGCTTCCGGGGCACTGAGCTCGGCCACGAGCACGAGGTCGGCGCTGGGACGACAAGGCACCGTGACGATGCCGAGGCCCCGCACCTCCAGCTTGCCGAGGATCGCCTCCGGCGCACCGATCCGCAGCCGGCCGCTGACAACCTCAAGGTGCACGCGATCGTCCGCGACGAGATAGACCGGCTCCGGAATAAGGGCCGACGGCCCGAGGGCGAGGCATCGCAGTGCGAGGTCGGACTTCCCCCCTCCCGACGGCCCGACGATCAACGCCGCGGCCTCGCCTATGGCCACTGCCGTCCCATGGTGCGTCTCAGTTGCGTCGCCCAACGGGCGCTCCTCCGCGCTGGCCCGCCGGCGCCATCGGCAGGCGCACGGTGAAGCGTGCCCCGCACGGCTTGGCATCCGGCGGCGCGTCCTCGGCGTAGCGGTTCTCGGCGAAGATCTGGCCGCCATGCGCCAGCACGATCTCGCGTGAGATGCTGAGCCCGAGGCCGGAGTTCTTGCCGCGGCTCGTGTCGGTGGCGGGACGGTCGGAATAGAAGCGATCGAAGATGATGCCGAGGCGATCCTCCGGAATGCCCGGACCCTCGTCCTCGACGAGGATCTCGACGAATGGCGCCGCAGCGCGCGCCTTGACGGTCACCGTCGCGCCTTCCGGCGAGAAGGAGATGGCGTTGTCGATGAGGTTGGTCATCACCTGCCCGAGGCGCCCCTCGTCGCCTTTGACGAGATAGGCGCCGGCGAAAGACTCCTGCCCGACGCTGAGCAGGAGCGATCGGCTGTCGTCGCCGATGATGTCGCGGAAGATGCCGACGACATTGCTCAGCATCGTCGTGACATCGATGGATCGCATCTCCTTGCGGGCCAGCTCTGCGTCGAGGCGCGAGGCATTGGAGACGTCAGTGATCAGCCGATTGAGACGCTTCAGCTCCCCCTGGATCTGCGCCACGAGGTGCATGCGCTCCTCCTCGGTCTTCGCGTAGCTGAGCGATTCTGCCGTGGAACGGGCGGCCGTGAGCGGATTCTTCAATTCGTGTGCCACGTCGGCAGCGAACTTCTCGCTCGCCTCGATGCGCCGGCACAGCGCGCTCGTCATCGCCTGGAACGCAGCCGCCATCTGCGCCACCTCGTCGTTGCGTCCCGCGTATTGGGGAAGCTGCGTGCGCGCCTCGATGTTCTCGCTGACGCGCTCGGCGGCAGCCGAGAGGCGGCGGATGGGCCCGGCGACGGTGCGGGCAAGCAGCAGCGACGTAACGACCGAGGCAAGCAGCGCGATGGAGGCGAGGATCAGGATGACGATCCGCTCCTCCTTGAGGATCTTGTCGATCTGGCCCGGGCGCGTCGACAGCAGGAGCACGCCCTGCACCTCGTCGAAGCGGCGGATGGGCAGGGCAAAGGACACGATCTGCTCGCCCTTGCGGTTGAGTAGAAGCATGTTCTTTTCATCGCCGTTGAGCGCCGCCCTGATCTCCTTGTAGGCCATGCCGTTGCCGGTGCCGATCTCCTGGTAGACCGGCAGCGGCTCGCGGAACAGATAGCGCGTAATGCGCGTCCAGACGTTCTGCGTCGGCGGCGCTTCCCGACCGCTGACGTTCGGCTCGTTGCGCATTGCCGACCATCTGGCGAGCGTCTGTGCCGTGTCGACGATCAGCGTGCCGTCGCGCCCATAGATGCGCGCGCGTGTGTTTGTCGGCTGGATCAGCTTGCGCAGGATGGGCGTCACTTCCTCGGGCCGGATCGACAACTCGAGCGAGGCGAGGCCATCGTCGGGGAAGCTGCTGGCGCTTCCGCTGGCATCGGGGATCGCGCTGGGGTCGATGACGATGCGTTCGCGCACGACCTTGGCGTTGGCGGCGATGGCGTCGGCGATGATCTTGCCCTGCGTCTTGAGGGCGTCGAGCTTGGCGTCGATCAGCCAGGTGTGGAACCAGCCGAGATAGAGGATGCCGCCGACGAGGATGAAGAACCCCATCAGGTTGGAGATGAGGATGCGGCGCAGAAGGCTGGCGGAGAAGAAGCGCACGATCGGCTGGCGTGCAAACCAGGACTGGAACGGCGCCAGCGCTTTGGGTGCAGCAGCGCTCACAGGCTCGACGCGGGCGGCCGCGTTCTGAGCGCCGAGTGTGATGGCGCTCGCGGTGCGCTTGAGCGAGCCGCTCGCTCGACCGAGGATGTCGCGCGCCGCGGCGGCGCTGGTTTTCAAGCTCGCGCGTGCCGCCTGCGTCGTGGCTGTCGCTACCGCAGCTATGCGTTGCGCCAGACGGCGTGCGCCGCCAGCGGCCGCCGTGCCGATATCGTTCGCAAAGCCCCTGATGCCGGCGAGCCCGGCGGTCAGCCGCTGCGGCTCAGATCGCCCAGTCCCGAGTCGACCGGTGTCGAGCGCCATGCCCCCTCCGCGCCTCAAGCTTCCTTGAAGCGGTAGCCCACACCGTAGAGCGTTTCGATCACGTCGAAGCTGTCGTCGACCTGCTTGAACTTCTTGCGCAGCCGCTTGATGTGGCTGTCGATGGTGCGATCGTCGACGTACACTTGGTCGTCGTAGGCGGCATCCATCAGCGCGTCGCGCGTCTTGACGACGCCCGGACGCTGCGCGAGCGCCTGCAGGATCAGGAACTCGGTGACGGTGAGTGTCACCGGCTTGTTGTCCCAGTGGCAGTTGTGGCGCTCGGGATCGAGCTTCAGCTTGCCGCGCTCGAGCACGCGTGCAGCCTCGACCTCGGTCGGCGCGCCGGGTTCCTTCGGCTGGAAGCGGCGCAGCACCGCCTTGACGCGCTCGACGACGAGGCGCTGTGAGAAGGGCTTCGCCACGTAGTCGTCGGCACCCATCTTGAGGCCGAACAGCTCGTCGATCTCCTCGTCCTTCGAGGTGAGGAAGATCACCGGCATGTCGGAGCGCTGGCGCACGCGGCGCAATAGCTCCATGCCGTCCATGCGCGGCATCTTGATGTCGAAGATGCCGAGGTCGGCGGGGTCCTCGGTGAGCGCCTCGAGCGCCGATACGCCGTCATTATACGTGCGTACCTTGTAGCCCTCCGCCTCCAGCGCCATGCGCAGGGAGGTGAGAATGTTGCGCTCGTCGTCGACGAGAGCGATCGTGCTTTTTTCTTTCATCATGTCCCGACCCTGCGGCAGAGGAGCACCACGCCGCGCTTTATGGCTCCAAGGTGTATCAATTGTGGCGGAGCCAATTTCGTGTTTTCTGTCTGAACGTTAACTGAATAGGTTTGAGCGCGGAAGCGGGAGCGGCCAATGTCTGTGGAACAGGCTTCGAATCAGCCGGAATTTTCGCCGGTTACGGATCTAACGGGCCTTGCCCGCGCCATGATCCGCGCCGCGCTCAAAGGTGCGCTCGGCACTCTTCTGCAGCCATCTGGTCATCCATACGCCTCGCTGCTGCTCACTGCAACCGAGCCGGATGGCGCGCCAGTTTTGCTTATTTCTAAACTGGCGCTGCACACCAAGAACCTTGCCGCCGATGCGCGCGCGAGCCTGCTCATCGACGCCACGGGCACCGACGATGACCCGATGGCGGGATCGCGCATCACGCTGATCGGCGAGGCGGGCCCGACCACGAGTGCGACCGCCCGCCGCCGCTACCTCGCGCGCCATCCTGCCGCGGCTGGCTATGCCGATTTTCCCGATTTCTCTTTTTTCGCATTCGATATCGTCAGCGCGCACTATATCGGCGGTTTCGGCCGCATCGTCGATTTGCCGCGCAGTGATCTCTTGATCGACATCAGTGGAGCCGAAGCGCTGATCGAAGCCGAGCCCGGCATCATCGCACATATGAACTCCGATCACGCCGACGCCGTCGAGCTTTACGCGACAAAGCTGCTCGGCGCCGCCGCTGGCGCCTGGCGCATGACCGGCATCGACCCCGAGGGCGCCGATCTGGTGCTCGGCTCGCGCGCACTGCGTTTGCCGTTCGCCTCGCGCATCACCAGCGGCGAGGAAGCCCGCAAGGAGCTCGTCCGCCTCGTGAGTGTCGCGCGCTCCGCCGCCGCGTAGCAATGCTTATCCCGCGAGTATGATTCACGCCAACTATCGGGGCACGAATGACGATTTCAAGCGATGATGAGCTCGGCCGGCTCAAAGAGATCGGACGCATTGTTGCCAACACGCTGGTAGCCATGGGAGCGGCCATAGAGCCAGGAATAACTACAGGCGAATTGGACGAGTTCGGCCGCGCCCTTCTGGAAAAAGCAGGGGCCACGCCCGCTCCCGAGCTTTGCTACGGCTTCCCTGGTGCAACCTGCATCAGTGTCAACGAAGAAATCGCGCACGGCATACCAGGGAACCGGCGAATTGATGCAGGTGACCTCGTCAATATCGACGTTTCCGCGCAAAAGAATGGGATTTTTGCCGACACGGGCGCATCTTTCGCCGTGCCGCCGGTATCCAAAGCGATCGAGCGGCTTTGCCGTGATGGGCGTCGCGCAATGTGGACCGGCATCAGGCAAGTTTGTGCGAACAAGCCGCTCAGCGATATCGGAACGGCGATCGGCGCGTTCGCTCGCCGAAATCGCTATACGCTTGTTCGAAATCTTGCCAGCCATGGAGTCGGGCATTCGTTGCATGAGGAGCCGACTGAGATCGCAACCTGGCCGGTTCAATCCGAGCGGCGAATCATGAAGGAAGGCCTCGTCTTCACCGTGGAGCCCTTTCTTTCGCTGGGCGCCAAGGCGGCGCAAGACGGGGGTGAGACTGGAGATGCGTGGACGCTCTACAGCAGCCCCAGAGCGCCGACCGTGCAATACGAGCACACCATCGTCGCAACGCGTAACGGACCTCTCGTCGTGACCTTGCCCGGTTAGCTCTCGCGCCACGTCCGCTCCTGGCCCATATCGGACGTTGTTGATCAAAGGTCGCTGTCAATGTAGCCGTCTGGCGCCTCGCGCACTCAGGCCTTGAAATCTTCCAGCGTCAGGATTGGTGTCAGCGCGAGGCCCGCCGCGGCGAAGGCTTCGCCGGCGCCTTCCTGCCGATCGACGATGGTCACGACGCCCACCACCTCGGCGCCCTCGGCGCGCACCGCCTCCGCCGCCTTGATCGCCGAGCCACCGGTCGTCGTCACGTCCTCGACCACGACCACCCGCTTGCCCTTGAGGCTGTCGCCCTCCGGAAGCCCCTCGATGAGGCTCTTGGTGCCGTGCTCCTTCGCCTGCTTGCGCACGAAGAAGGCGTTGACCGGCTCGCTGCCCGAATGACTGACGGCGGCGACGGCCGAAGCGATCGGCACCGCACCCATCTCGAGCCCGCCGACGAGGTCCACCCTCTGCCCCGCGATTGCTTTCAATATGAGCATCGCGATGAGGTGCGCCCCCTCCGCATCGAGCATCGTCGGCTTCATGTTGAAGTAGTAGGTGGAGGTGCGCCCGGAGGCGAGCTTCACTTCGCGCCCCGATTGGAACGAGCGTGCCTTGATGATGTCGATGAGCCGTGCCTTCTGTGCTGCCTCGCTATCGCCCGCCGACATCTCACCGCCTCCGCTCGCCCCAGATCGGCTTGCGCAATCGCTTAACTGCGCTATCAGTGTCAAGCCCGCGGGAGCCCCGTGGCAACCGAATTTCCCTCGCCTGGACGGGGCCTGCGCGCGCATGAGCTTCTTTTCCCCGACGCTTGAGCGGCTGGAGCGCGACAGTGCCCGGCTGCTGGACAAGCTTGCCGCCCGCCCGCGCCTCGCTGCTGCGGCGCTTTTCGCCCTGGCGCTTTTCACCTATCTGCCGGGCGTGCTGGTCCTGCCGCCCGTCGATCGCACCGAGGTCGTCTACGCGCAGTCATCGCGCGACATGATCCGCCGCCACGACTACGTCGACGCCACCTTCGAGGGCGAGCGCTTCGCCTTCCGGCCCATCGGCATCTATTGGCTGCAGATCGGCGCCGGCGAACTGCTCGGCCGCGCCGCCCAGCGTGTGATCGCAACCTACCGCCTGCCCTCGCTCTTAGGCGGGATTCTCGCCGTGCTCGCCTTGTGGTGGCTGACGCGGCCACTGCTCGGTGGGCGACGCGCAATCATTGCCGCAGCGCTGTTCGCCGTCTCTCCCATCGTTGCTCTGCAGGCGAGCCTGTCGATTCCCGAGGGCCCGCTGCTGCTCGCCATTGTCGTCGCCCAATGTACGCTCATGCGCCTTTACTGTGCGCCGCCTGACGACCGCAACGAGGCGCGTTGGCTCGCGCTCGCCTTCTGGGCCGCACAAGGCTCCGGCATGCTACTCAATGCGTTGGCGGTGCCGATGCTCTCGCTGACGACCATCGTGGCGCTCTACGTTTTCGACCGCCGGCTCGATTGGCTGAAGCGCCTGCAGCCGTTGTGGGGCGTGCCACTGATGCTGGTGATCGCCGCACCATGGCTTCTCGTCCGCGCCCACTTCGACGGCGGCATACCGTTTTCGAAGATGTCCTTCGTGCAGGTCTTCAACGCGCTCACCGGCGCCCAGGACATGAAGTGGAAGGCTGCTCCGCTAACCTTCACGCTGGCGACATTGCTCGGCTTCGTGCCCGGAGCGCTGCTCATCGTTCCGGCTCTGCGGGGTTTGTGGGACAATCGCACCCGCGCTTTGCAGCGCTTCCTCTTTTCCTGGATCGTCGGCCACTGGATCTACCTGGAGCTGATCGTCTCCGAGCCGGCCCTCTATACGGTGCAGGCGCTGTTCCCTGCGCTCGGGGCCGCCGTGGCCCTCGCACTCGACCGGCCCGCTGCGCAGGCGGCATCGGGCAGCGCGCACCTCGCCATTCGGCCTTATGCGCTGCGGCTGCCGTGGTGGCTCGTGCTGCCCGGAACGATCCTGCTCTTCGCCGGCATTCTGGCCGCGGCCGGCGTGGCGCCGAGTCCTGCCGTCGTTGTCGGTGCGGCCCTCATTGCCCTCGTTTTCGCGCTCGCTGCGCTCGCAATCAGCGATGGGCGTGCCGCAGCCTGGCTCGTCACGAGCGTCGCCGGCTTCGGACTCTTTATAGCGTTCACCTTCGCCGTGCTCATGCCGCACATAAAGATCGCATGGCCGGCACCGCGCATTGCCGAGGCCACCGCGCCGTTGCGTCGTTGTGTGACAGGCCCGGTCGGCGTTGCCGGTTTTCGCGAGCCGTCGACGACTTTCATTCTCGGCCACGGCGCCGACACCGACATTGACACCATCGCCGGCCGCATGGCGGGCGGCGACGACACCATTGCCGTCGTCGAGGACCGCTACCAGCCGGATCTCGCCAAGCTGCTCGCGGCGCGCGGAGCAAAGTCGCCACCGCGGCTCGGCTGCGTCGAGGCTTTCAACGTGATGCGTGGCTGCCGGCTCAATTTCTCGATCTATGCCACCGGTCCCGACGCTCTCGATCCAGGCTGCCAGATCGACAAGCGCTTCGCCTGCAAGACGCCCGTCCCGACCGAGGCCGACACCTCCTCCCGCTGCCGCTGACCCGGAAGCTCACTCCATTCGCTTCCGTCTCTTCCCGCCGGGGAGAGGTCAAGTCTTTCCTCGCTCGACATCTCTCTTGGCCGCTGAAGGCGGCAAGGGCGCAAGGCGCCCCGGCGCGAGCGCCGGCCATCAGCTCGTGCGACGGTGGCCGCACCCAATGTCTCTCTCAACTCGTGTCACCCAAAACTTGAGCCAGCCCTTCCAAAGCGCTATGCCGCTTTCACGCCAGCCCCGCACCCCTCAGAAAGGTCCGCCAAAATGGCCGCCGCCCAATTCAACCCAGAGAACCCGCCCGAGCTCATCGCCTCCCAGTGGTTCAACGCCGAGCCGCTGTCGCTCAAGGACCTCAAGGGCAAAGTCGTCGTGCTCGTCGCCTTCCAGATGCTGTGCCCCGGCTCGCAGCGTCACGCCCTGCCGCAGGCCGCCCGCATCGCCCGCGCCTTCTCCCGCGACGAGGTCGAGGTCATTGGCCTGCACATGGTGTTCGAGAACCACGCCGACATGTCGCCCTCGCAGCTCGAGGCCTTCCTCAAGGAGGAGCGCATCGAGCTGCCCATCGCCGTCGACAAGCAGAACGGCTCCGGCCTCCCCGAGACCATGGAGGCTTACGGCATGCAGGGTACGCCGACCCTGCTCGTCTTCGACCGCCAGGGCCGCCTGCGCCGCCACTACCTCGGCGCCGTCGATGACGTCCGTCTCGGCGCCGAGATCATGGCGCTGTGCATCGAGGACAAAGCGGCACCGCGCGAAGCCTCCATCGCCATCGAGCAGAAACTGCACAGTGCGCTGGTCGACCCCAGCGAGCACCATCACGACCACGACCACGACCACGCTTGCGGCTGCGATCATGACCATCATCACGATCATGAGCACGCACATGCGCATGCCCACGATCACGACCACGCGCACGGTCATGAAGGCTGCTGCGGCGGCCACGACCATCACGGCCACGAGCACACGGACGGCGAAGGCTGTGCCTGCAAGCACTAGCCTTCACCGTAGAGCGCGTTGAAACTTGCGTGGATGCCGGCCTGCGCCGGCATGACGGATTCGTCAAGGGATCGCATATTCTCGGCGTCATCCCGACGAAGGTCGGGATCCACGCAAGTATCAGCAAACGCTACGTTTGGCGGTCGCTGTCACGTCGCAGCACGAACCGTATCCCTCTGGCTTCAATCCGCCCCCCGAATCGCGGCATGGTCGCGCATGCAAGTCGAGCGGGGCGGGCCATGATCGAGCGCATTGCCGAGGATGATCGAGCCGAGGAGGTCGCGGCGACAAAGCCGCGCCAGCGCGCCAAAGGCAAAGCGGCCTTCGACAAGAAGACCATCGCCCTCGTCTACGATTTCGACGGCACGCTCTCCCCGCGCCCGATGCAGGACTACGCCTTCCTGCCGCAGATCGGCGCCGACCCGGTGCAGTTCTGGAAGGAATCGAATGCGCTCGCCCGCAGCGAGGGCGCCGACGTGCTCATCACCTACATGCGCCTCATGTATAAGAAGGCGAAGGAGAAAGGCGTGCGCATCGACCGCGCCGACCTCGTCGCCCAGGGCAAGCGCGTCGAACTCTACCCCGGCGTCGAGGATTGGTTCGACGAGATCGGCGAGTACGTGAAGCTGCGCACCGAGACGCATGGCATCACGCTGCGCCACTACATCGTCTCCGCCGGCCTCACCGAGATCATCGAGGGCACGCGCATCTACAAGCGCTTTCACAACGTCTTCGCTAGCGAGTTCTGGTTCGAGGCGTATGAATTGCCGTTCCCCAAGCGCGTCATCACCGACACCGGCAAGACGCAGTA
>Ga0164243_10011713_pt1 | contig 12480 bp, 9 predicted proteins | sample OricompcompostOP_FD_108781 | JGI IMG/M metagenome (GOLD analysis project Ga0164243, IMG submission 108781) | Organic Plus compost microbial communities from Emeryville, California, USA - Original compost - Organic plus compost (OP) | ecosystem: Engineered > Solid waste > Mixed feedstock >...
GGCAACAGCGGAGCGATCCGCTTCCACTGCGCATCCGTGAACACCCGATATCGAGAACCCGTCGACCTCACCCCACCAGACTGCCGCGAACCTCACGATGCATATGGGAGACACGCCCTAGCTCGTCGACCAGCGCCGCGTCGGCGATATCGCCCCTCACGAGGCGACAGCGATCGCGGTCGAGGCCCTCGAGCCGCGTCTCGCTGCCCGCGTAGGTGACCTTGTCGAGCACGGTGATCCGGACGTCGCCCCGCTCGCGGAGGACGTGGTGGACGAAGCTCGCACCGATGAACCCGGCGCCACCTGTCACGAGGAGATCGGTCATCCGTCCTTCCCCCGTGCGAGGAGCTCGAGCAGATACTGCCCATAGCCCGACTTCGTGAGGGCCGTCGCCCGGTTGCGGAGCTCGTCGTCGCTCAGGAAGCCCTGTCGCCAGGCGACCTCCTCCGGCGCTCCCACCTTGAGGCCCTGCCGGTGATCGATGGTCCTCACGTACTCTCCCGCGTCCAGCATCGAGTCGAACGTGCCCGTATCGAGCCAGGCTGTGCCCCGCGGGAGCACCTCCACCGCGAGGCGCCCTCGTGACAGGTAGTCCTGGATGATCGAGGTGATCTCGTACTCGCCGCGGAGCGACGGCTGCACGCGGGGGGCGATGTCGACGACCTCGTTGTCGAAGAAGTACAGTCCCGGCACGGCATAGTTGCTCGCGGGTTCGCTCGGCTTTTCGGCGATGGCGATCGCCCGCCCGGAGTCGTCGAACTCGACGACGCCGTATGCCCGCGGATCGCGCACCCAGTAGGCGAAGATGGCGGCTCCGTCGATGTCGGCGAACTGCCGGAGGCGGCGGCCAAGCCCCGGGCCGTAGAAGATGTTGTCGCCGAGGATCAGGCACACCGTGTCGCCGCCGATGAAGTCGCGCCCGATCGTGAACGCTTGCGCGAGCCCCTTCGGCTCAGGCTGCGTCGCGAAGGCGATCGACACGCCGAAGGCGGACCCGTCACCCAGCAGGCGGCGGAACTGTTGCTCATCCTCGGGGGTGGTGATGACAAGGATCTCTCGGATTGCGGCGTTGATAAGCGTCGACAGCGGATAGTAGACCATCGGCTTGTCGTACACGGGCAGCAGCTGCTTCGAGGTGCCGAGCGTGATGGGGTGCAGCCGCGTGCCCGCGCCGCCCGCCAGGATGATGCCCTTCACGAGATCACCGACTCCTCGACCGTGGCGACGAAGCTCTCCCAGGAGTGCAGGCGCGCCGCGTGGCGATAGCCGCCCTCGATGACGGTCCGTCGGAGTTCGCGAGAGGCCATGAGACGCTCGACCGCGTCGACATAGCCGTCCACGTCGTCGGGGCCGGCTGTCAGGAGGCCGGTCTCGCCGTCGATCACGATGTCCGGAACACCGCCGACGGCGGAGGCAATGACGGGAAGCCCCTCGAAGAGCGACTGCACGAGCACGAGCGGCAGGCCCTCCGACTTCGAGGTGAGCAGCAGGGCATGGTACTCGTGGGTGGGGAGCGCCGAGAGCCCGCCGGAGTACGGGCCGCGGTAGACAACGCCGGCGTCGGCGAGGTCCTTCATGAGGGTGTCCCCCTCGTCCGTCAGCACCCGCTGGCCCCATATGTCGATGACGGCGGGCAGTCCCTTCTCGCGGAGAGCCCGCGCGATGGCCACGACGGCATCCGGGCGCTTTTCCTCGTCGAGGCGGTGCGGCCAAACCAGCCGGAACGGATTCTTCTCGGAGAAGTACTCGTTGTTGTAGGCGCTCGTTCCGCGGGGGAGCTCGGGCGTAACGTTGGAGACCGGTTGGCGATGCGTCAACACGCGCGGAGGCTCGAGGCCGAGGATGTCGCCGATGAGCGCGGTCGTCGTCGAGTTGTCCGTGATGAGCCCGGCGATGTGGTCGAGGTAGCGGCGTTGATTGTCGTCCGTGATCGGGTTGACCGGCAGGCCGTCGCCGATGCGGTCGAACGCGAAGAGCGTCGCGTACACCCGGCGCCCCTCGACGATTGGGCGGTGGTAGTTCTCGAGGGACTGCGTGAGGTGGAAGCAGTTGACCGAGATCACGAGCTCGGGCCCCAGCAATGCGAGCAACTGCGGGAGAAGTCGCGGCTGGAGATCCACATGGAACCGGCGCCAGCGCGCGTCGAGGTGCGCGTACGGGATGTCTGTCGGGATGAGGTCGCGTTGCGTACGCTCCTCGAGGTAAGTGCCGAGGATCGCCGTCCGCCCCCTGAAGCGCTCGCTCTGCTGAAGAGCCCTCGCGTAGTTGAGTGACACCAGGTCGGCGCCCCCGACACCGACCCACGGCACCGTGACGAGCGCCCGGGCGTCGCCGAGCTCGAGAAGGGCGCGATCGAGCACGCGCCCGTACCCGTCATCTCGCGGCTTCCAGATCGGGAGGCTATCGAGCGCGAACGCCGACCACGAGATCGCGGGGTCGAACTCAGCCGCCGCGCGGATCTGCGCCCGCACCACCGGGGAGATCACGGGCCGCTCGCGACGCCGCGGCGTTGAGACGAAGAGGCCGCGGCCACCGCGCGCGGTCCGGTAGACGACAGTCTTGAGCTCGGGCGACCAACGGGCGGAGAGCCGACGCCCGAGGGGGCGGATGCCACGATACGCCCGCACCACCACGGCCCGGCCGCGGCGGGCGACCGCTCGCGCGATCCGCTTCGGGCCTCGCGGCGGAATCACCTGTACTGCCGCCGTGTAGGGGCCCTCCGGAGCTGGGAGCGCGCGGCGCAGACCCTCGAGGTTGAAACGGGGGAGGACGGAATAGCGGTGGCGGTTGTTGACACCGCCGGACTCTCGGAGCCGGTAGTAGAAGCTCGTATCAGGCGCCGGCTCGTGCGCGATCCCGGCGATCACGGTCTCGATGTTCCACAGCCAGTCCTCAGGTCCGTATCCGTGACCGGGTGGCAGAGAGCGGTACGCATGGGTGGCGAAGGTCGCGCGCCGCGCCACGGACGACGACGGCCACAGATTGTGCCGTAGGAGGTCGCGATAGTCGAACCCCCCTGCCGCGCTCGAATCCGTGCGCCACAGCAGAGGATGACGGCCGAAGCTCAGCATCCACTCCGGGTGCGCCACGACCTCGCCAGGGGCGTTCTTCACCGTATCGATTCCCACGGCGAAGTAGTTGTCCGAGACCAGATCGTCCCCGTCGACGAGTGCCAGAAACTCGCCCCTCGCTTTCGTGACGCCGGCGTTGCGCGCGGCTCCGGATTCGCCGAACTCGGTCTGCTCCACCCGCACGATGTAGGGATGCGGCAGCTCGCTCCACCGAGTCACCTCGCGTAGCGTCTCGGCGTCCGGGGTGTCGCACACCAGGAGGAGCTCGACGTCGCCGTCGACGTACCGGATGGCGGCGTCGATGGAGCGCAGCGTGGGACGCAGCAAGCGACCTTCACCGTGCGCGGTGACCACGACCGAGAGGAGAAGTGCCTGGCTCATGCGGTGAAGCTCACGTCTCCGCGACGCCAGAACCGCCTGTCCCCGAGCGAGACGTCGTCGCGCGAGTGGTGCGAGGTGGCGAGTGTCTCGTCTTGAGGTTCCGAGGGCAACGTCATGATCGAGGGCAACGAGCGGTCGAGCAACCTCGTCGCAGCGTCGAGGCAACGTGTGTACACGTCCGCGACCTCCTCGTCCTCCGGGCTGATCGGGAACGCCTCCTGGTCGACGATCGGACCGTCATCGACGCCCGGCGTGATCTCGTGAAGCGTCACGCCATGCACTCGGTCGCCCTCAAGCAGCGCCCAGTTGATAGGGCGCACTCCGCGATGGCGGGGCAAGAGGCTGTTGTGGACATTGAGGAGACGTCCGAACCGTTCGATGTGACGTGGTCGGAAGAGCCGGTCGAAGTATACGGAGAGGCCGAGGTCGGCTGACACATCGAGCGCGTCGAGGTCGCTTGTGAGGGCGACCGGTCGCTCGTGCTCTCGTCCCCAATCGCGAAGGGACGGTTGGCCACTCAACTCGCTCGACGACGGGACGACGGTCAGGATGTCGAAACCCAAGCGGAGCAGCGTGTCCGCCGCATGGACGGCGACCGGTCCCTTTCCGAATACGATGGCAGTTGAGTTCGCAGGCACGGCACCAGGCTACCGGCGAGCTGGAGATGCTCCGCCTTCGGGCGGCCCGCGAGAGGTGTCAGGTGACGGTAGGCCGGCTGCTGGAAGTTCCCGTCTTCCGTGACGAGCGCGGCCTCGTCGGGGTGGTCGAGGGCCCCGACGCGCTGCCGTTCCCGGTGCGACGCCTCTACTTCCTCGCAGACGTGCCCGGTGGCTCCGTGCGCGGCGAGCACGCGCACCGCGAGTTGCAGCAGCTCATCATCGCCATGAGCGGTTCGGTCATGGTGCACCTCGACGACGGCACGGATCGGCAGGACTTCATTCTCGATGCGCCGTCTCGCGGACTTCTCGTCCCTCCCGGATGCTGGCGAGAGCTGCGGGACTTCGCGCCCGGAACCGTGGTGGCGGTACTCGCATCCCACGAGTACGACGAGGCCGACTACATCCGCGACCATGGCGAGTTCATGAGGTGGATCCATGAGCGCTGACATCCCGTTCTTCGACCTTCGGCGGGACGCCGCCGACCGCCGGGAGGATCTGCTGGCGGCCGTCGCGGAGGTGCTCGACACCGGGCAGTTCATCGGCGGCCCTATCGTTGAGCGCTTCGAGGAGGGTTTCGCCCGATTCCTGGGCGCGCGGCACTGTGTGGCGGTCGGCAACGGTCTGGACGCTCTTCGGATCTCCCTCGAGTCGGCGGGGATCGGCCCAGGCGACGAGGTGCTCGTCCCCGGCTTCAGCTACTACGCGACCTGGCTCGCCGTCATGCAGACGGGCGCCACGCCCGTGCCCGTCGATGTCGTCGAGGCGACGGCGTCGATCGACCCCGAGCTGCTCGCTCAGCGGATCGGGCCCCGCACGCGCGCTGTGCTCCCCGTGCATCTCTACGGCATTCCGTGCGACATGCCGGCGATCACTGCTCTCGCGCGGGACAAGGGTCTGTTCGTGCTCGAGGATGTCGCGCAGGCTCACGGGGCGCTCGTGCAAGGTCGCCGGACCGGCACCTGGGGATCAGCGGGCGCCTTCTCCTTCTATCCCACGAAGAACCTCGGCGCGCTCGGGGATGCGGGCGCGATCGTCACAGACGACGAGCGACTCGCCGCAAAAGCCAAGAGCCGGCGCTCCTACGGTCAGGGAGCAAACAAGTACGATCACGTCGACTCTGGCTGGAACTCGCGACTCGACCCCATCCAGGCCGCGTTCCTCCTCCGGGGCCTGGAACTCCTGCCGGAATGGACGCAGGCGCGCCGCCGCGTCGCCGCGACCTATCGAGAGGCGCTCGCCGACATCGTGCAGGCCGTCGTGGGCCCGGGCGCGGTCGAGGGCTCCGTGTGGCACCACTTCGTCGTGCGCGCGCTGGATCGGGAAGCCCTTCGAGCTCACCTCGCGGAACGAGGCGTGGGAACGGACGTCCACTACCCCTACACGCTCGCCTCTGTCGGCCCGAGCCGTGAGGCGGCCGGCGACACCCTCGTGGAGTTGCCGGCTTCGGAGGCTCTCGCCGGCAGTGTCGTCAGCCTCCCGATCGGCCCTTGGCTCAGGGACGATGAAATCGAGCGTGTCGCCGACGTGCTCGCCGCCGTGCCTCGTCGGCTGTTCGTCGCGCCGTCCTGAGCTCGTCATCGAGTGCGCGGTTCAGTACGCCGATGCGCCGGTCGATCACCGCATCGCGCTCTCGGGAGACGCCCTGCTGTTTTCGTAGCGCGGCCATCTCCGACTCGCGGAAGGCTTTGAGTCGCTCGGGCGATCGCGACATCGAGCTCGGCAGCAACCGGTACACCGACACGAGTCCTTCGTGGTAGGCGGCGGGGAATCGAGCCACCAGGCGCAGCCACAGGTCGTAGTCCTCGAATGTCAGCGCCTCGTCATAGCCGCCGACCTCACGGGCTGCCGCCGTGCGGACGAGCACGGCGGGCGCCGGAATGATGTTCGCCTCGAGGAGGCGCAGCACGAGCTGCTCACGTCCGGGCTCCCCGTCGAGACCGAGCAGGCGATCGCGTGCATTGTGGATAGCGAGTGTGCGTCCAGCGGCGTCCACCTCACGGAAACCGCCGATGATGAATGCAGTGCTCGGGTCGGCGGCTTCGGCCGCCGCCGACTGCAGGGCCAGGCGGTCGGGCAGCAACCAATCGTCCGCGGAGATGTGCAGGTAATGCGATGTCGTTACGAGAGCAAGCGCTTCGTTCATGGAGGCGCACACGCCGCGGTTCACATCGTGGGCCACGAAGGTCCATCTGACCGAGTGTGTCCGCATCCAATGCTCGATGACAGCGCGAGAGTCGTCGGTGGAAAGGTCGTCGATGACGATGACGGCGGCGGGCTGCTGCGTCTGCGCGAGCACGGAGTCGAGGCATTGCTCGACGAACGACTGGTGGTTGTAGCAGGTGACGACGACCGTGATGTTCCCCACGGACTTCGGGTGGTGGTTCACGGACCCAGTGTGGCGCACCCGCAGGGGTTTGCGGAAACGCCGCCAGTAGACTCGATGGGTTGTCCGAACGATTGGGAGTCTCTCGCCGTGTCCAATCAAGAGCCGAATGCACGAGCTGGCGGCCGCAAGACCGTCCTGATCGCGGGCGCGGGCGTCGCCGGTCGCAGCCTCGCGGATGACGCCACCGCCTCGGGCGACCTCGTCGTCGGGTTCCTCGACGACCGCGTCGAGGGCGCGGACGTCCTCGGCAGGCTCGCCGACGTCGCCGACGTGGTCCGCCGCAACGGGGTCGATGTCGTCTACTTCGCGATTCCATCCGCTTCGCCCGAGGTCGTGCGCGACTTCATCTCGCGCCTCCCGCGCCCCGGGGTCGAGTTCGCGATCGTCCCGCGCACCTACCGCATCGTGTCGCGCGAGCGCGTATCCGTCTCGGATCTCACCGATGTCGACGTGCTCGACGTGGTCGGTCGCGCACCCGTGAAGCACGACATGATGGAGTCCCGAGAGGTCGTCACGGGGCGGCGGATGCTCGTCACTGGTGCGGCCGGCTCGATCGGTTCGCGTCTCGTCTCGCAGCTCGTCGACCTCGACCCCGAGCTGGTGGTGTGCGTCGATCGATCCGAAAGCGGCATGTTCCACCTCGGCCAGTCGCTCGGCGACGCACCGGCGGTCGTGCTCGAGGTCGCCGACGTCCAGTCGGAGGCGCGGATGCGGCAGCTCATGGAGCGGTACCGCCCCGACATGGTCTTCCACGTCGCCGCCTACAAACACGTGCCGCTCATGCAGGACAACGCGGTCGAGGCCTTCAACAACAACGTGTGGGGCACGCTCAACGTCTTGCGATCCGCGGTCAGCGCGGGCGTCGCGCGCCTCGTGTACGTCTCGACCGACAAGGCGGTGAACCCGACGAACGTCATGGGCGCCACGAAGCGCATCGGCGAACTCCTCCTGCGCGAGGTCGCAGCGGCCGACCCGGAGGCGTCGCTCTCGGCGGTGCGCTTTGGCAATGTCCTGGAGAGCGAGGGCAGTGTCATGCAGACGTTCCGGCGTCAGCTCGAGCGCGGTCAGAACCTCACGGTGACGCACCCCGACATCACCCGGTACTTCATGACGATCGACGAGGCCGCGCAGCTCGTCATCCAGACCGTGACGCGGGGGAAGCATGGCGACCTGTTCGTGCTCGACATGGGCGAGCCGATCCGCGTCTACGACCTCGCGCAGGGGCTCATTGAGGCAGTCAACCCCGGGCTCTCGGTCGAGATCATCGGGCTGCGTCCCGGCGAGAAGATGTACGAGGAGCTCTCCTACCGAGCGAGTGCGGTCGACACGACCACGCACCCGAAAATCTTCGTCGTGACGGAAGACGACGACCATGCCGCCGGGGAGACGCTCGCGTGGGTCGAGGCGATGCTCGAGCGCACGCGCGCACACGAGATCACGGACGACGAGCTGAAGGCCGAATTGCGCGCCTTCGGATTCTCCAGGCTCCAGTGACTGCTCGTCGGCTCCTTGTGGTCGGTGCGGGGAGCCCTGTGGGCCGGGCGGTCGTCGCCGCGCTGAACGGCGCCGACCGCGAGGTCGTCGCGACGAGCCGCAGCGGGGAGACACCGCTCGACGTCGAGGACGCGCGGGCGGTCGCGACCCTGCTCGACGACGTGCGGCCCGAGGTGGTCGTCTATCTCGTTGGCCCGGGCGCCGACGCCGACGACGCGGCGGGCGACCGTGCGACTCGCATCTTCGCCGATTTCGTGGAGAGCGCCGGCCGGTCGTGCGTGCGCCGCATCGTCTTCACCTCGAGCGCGTCCGTCTACGGCCGAGACCGGGTGGGCGATGTGACGGCACCCGCGACGCCGTACGCACGTCACAAGCTCGCGTGCGAGGGCACGCTGCAGGATGCGGCCGCCTCCGGCGGCATGTCGACGGCATCCCTCCGCTTGTTCAACGTGTACGGTCCGGCACTGGACCGCTCGCTCATCAACCGCATCCTCAGCGGATCCGCGCCAACAGTGTGGGCATCGGGCGTCTTCGTGCGCGACTATGTGCACGCCTCGGACGCCGCGCGTGCGATCCTGCTCGCCGCCGACGGCGAGTCGTTCGGCGCGGACGTGGCGGACGTGGGAACGGGACGCGGGGTGTCGAATCGCGACCTCATCCGTCTTGCCCCGAGCGGCGCAGTCGTCGCGGACCCGTCCCCCATCGCGCCGACGCGTGTGGTCGCCGACCCGCACACCGCGGAGGCGCTGTGGGGTTTCCGCACGCGGGTGAGGCTCGAGGAGGCCTTCGCCGCGCCGTCGCGCTACCTCTGAAGCACCGCGCACGCGTCCTCGAGAACTGCGACCGGCTCGGTGTAGACCGTGTCGGCGGGGATGCGGTCAACCTCGCGCAGGCAGTCGCCCGCGTCTCCGAGCGCGTCGATCCACTCGTCCGCGTCGTCACGGTAGATGACGAGGTAGTCCGCGGCCAGGAGGGCCGAGCGGTTCAGCGGGTCATCGGCGTCGCGGTCCCGGAGGGTGATCGGGAGCACGCGGTTGCATAGCTCGTCGCCGTAGAGGGCGTAGGGGAAGGTCGCGAGGTAGGAGCCCTCGCTCATGCCGCTCGCGGTCAGCCCGCCCGAGGTCTGGACGGCGATCGTGACGCACTCGTCGGCGGGAAGCCAGTCGGTGCGCGTCGACTCGCCCCACGGGTTGCCGGGTGCGGGCGCCTGCCACTCGGGCCCGAGGGTGCGCAGCTCGAGCGCCGAGCCGGCGCCGCCGAGGAGCGTGCGCTCCGTCCACAGCACCTGCACGAAGGCGAAGCTGAGCGCGAGGACGCCGGCGACGAGCTCGATCGGGCGAGGCAGCCGGGAGACGGATGTGAGGAGGACCGCGACGAGCAGCGCGACGGTCGGTCCGATGAGGTAGCGCGCGTCGTAGGCCATCGGTTGCACCGCGACGATCGGCAGCGCCACCGCGACGATCGCGACCTGCGACGGCCAGGTGCGCGAGGCCGCCCCCGATCCACGGCGCCGCGCGACGAACTGGATGACGACGAGGGCCACGGCAATCACGAGGACGACGAGCGGCACATACCCGAACCCGCCGGTCCGCGGGTCGTAGTCGAGCTTGGTCACCCCGTGCACCATGCCGTACCCGAGGCTGCCGAGATAGCTGAGGATGCGGGCGGGGTCCAGGATGCCGCCCGAGCCCTCCTCGGCCGCCGAGAAGACGCCGAAGTCGATGATCCCCGGGAGGGTGAGCGGCCCGACCTTGAGCGCGACGGGGAACACGGGGTTGCCGAACTGCACGAGGTTTCGCACGTAGAACGCGGTCGCCAGCAGCAGCGCGGGCAGCAGGCCCGCCGCGAGCGCACCGATCGTCGCGCGCGTCGGCGTGCTCCGGCGGCGGACGACCGCCACGACGATGACGGCGACGCCGAGCAGGACGCCCGTGAGGATGCCGGTCGGCTTCGTCGCGAAGACCGCCCCCACGAGGATGCCCAGCACGACGAGGTCGGGGATCCGCAGCGTCCGTCGCAGTGCGAGCAGCAGGACGACGGCCGCGACCGCCGTCCCGTACGCGAGATCGACGTACATGACGCGTGGCTGCAGCCAGATGACGGGCGCACTCGCGATGAGGACGGCGAGCGACACGCGTGTGAAGGTCGACGCGAACCGCGTGCGAAGCGCCCACTGGACGAGAAGGATGAGCACGACGAGGTGCGGGATCTGGAGGGCGTCGTCGAACCTCGCCTCGCCCGTGAACGTCGCGAGGTTCACCCCGCCGGCCATCGTCAGGTCGGTGTAGTAGACGAACTCGTTCGTCGCGTGCCAGCCCCACAGGCTCCCGTTCTGGAGCAGCTCGGCCAGGACGGTCCCGTGGTAGAGCTGGCCGTCGACCGAGAACTCGGGCTTGATGACCGCGACGCTCGCGTGGGCGAGGACCACGACGCTGATGATCACGACCGGGCCCCACGAACGCCGTATTGCGCCGAGTGCCTCGAGTAGCCCGCTCACGAGTTCTTCGCGGACCGACGGGACGAGGGCCGCGATGCTCAGCGCGAGCGCGCCGAGCACGTTCGTGACCTGCCACGGGAGACCGAGCAGCGAGGTGAACGACACGACGAGGGCGTATCCGTAGACAGCGGCGGTCCCGCCGTAGACGGCGGCGAGCGCGACTCCCCGCGCTCGTGACGTGAGCGCGAGCACGCCGACGAAGATCGCCAGTTGGACGAGCAGGCCGATGAGTCCGGCGAGAGCGGTGAACAGCACATGGCGAGGGTATCGGTCGCTCGCTGGGCGACAACAAAAGCGATGCCGGGGCGCGGCGCGCCCGTTGTCGCGCGGCCCCCGGTAGCCTGGGGCGTGTGACCGGGGGATGGCGGAGTTGGCGTCGCTGTGTCGCGATGGCCGCAGCGGCGATCGCGTTGGCGGCTCTTCTCGTGGGCGCGCCGCGGGCGACGTCGCCGGACGCGCAGGCCGCAGACCTCTCGCAGTTCGACGCGGGCAACATCATCGACGACGCGGTGTTCTGGGATGGGTACGCGATGACGGCGCGGGAGGTGCAGAACTTTCTCGAGGCAAAGGTCCCGAGTTGCACTCCGGGCTATACCTGCCTCAAGGACTACCGCGAGGCGACGCGCACCATCCCTGCGACGCCCATGTGCAAGCAGTACGACGCCGGCCCCTATGAGTCCGCCGCCGACATCATCGTCAAGGTCGCCCAGGCTTGCGGGATCAACCCGCGGGTCATCCTCGTCACGCTCCAGAAGGAGCAGGGTCTCGTCACCTCTCGGGCGCCTCTGTCATACGCGTACCGATCCGCGATGGGCGCCGGTTGCCCCGACACCGCCGCGTGCGACAGCAACTACTACGGCTTCTTCAATCAGGTGCACTACGGCGCCTACCTGCTCAAGCGGTACACGCAGCCGCCGGGAACCGGGCCCGGCACGGCCTGGGACACGCGATTCGATCTCCGCTACCCCGTCGGGCAGTGGAGCAACATCCTGTACAGCCCTTCCTGCAGCGCCACGAAGCGAGTCTGGATCGCGAACCAGGCGACCCACGCGCTCTACATCTACACGCCGTACACGCCGGACGATCAGGCCCTCGCGGCTGGATACGGCACTGGTGGGTCCTGCTCCTCGTACGGCAACCGCAATTTCTTCAACTACTACATGGATTGGTTCGGCTCGGTCCGCGGGTACTCGGTAGGGAACGCGTTTCTGAGCGCCTACACCACGGCCGGGGGCGCTCTCGGGGAGCTCGGGGTTCCGCTGACCCCCTTCACGTGCGGCCTCGTGCGAGGCGGATGCTTCCAGGCGTTCCGCGGCGGCTTCATCATGGACAGCGACGGCACCGATCCGCAGGTTGTCTTCGCCGCCGAGCGACAGGCGTGGGCCGCGAGCGGTGCGGAGAACGGATACCTCGGCTACCCGACGACAGGGCGCATCTGCGATTCGGCGGGTTCGTGCCGCCAGGAGTTCGAGGGCGGATGGGTCGTGCGGAGCTCGACGACGTCGGCGGTGGGGATATCGACCGAGGATCGGGTCTTCTGGGGCTACTACGGCCGCGAGTTCGGTCCGCTCGGCTTCCCGAACGCCGAGCGCACGTGCACGCTTGCCCAGGGGGGCTGCGCTCAGCAGTTTCAACACGGATGGATCTTTAACACTCCTACCCTCGGACGGCTCGTCATGATGTCGAACGTCTACGACGTGTGGGCCGCTTGGGGGCGGGAGGTCGGCATCCTTGGGTATCCGACGAGCTCGCCCAGCGATCCCGCGAGCGGCAACTTCACGCAGTCCTTCCAGGGCGGCGTGGTGACCGTGGCCAACGGCAAGGCGACGCTCACCTCGGTTGCCGACCCGTGGTTCCAGGCCCGTATCTCGTCGCCGTGGCTGGGGGAGCAGACCTCGGGTCAGGTGTGTTCGTTGTCCGGTGGCGGGTGCTATCAGTCGTTCGTGGGTGGCTGGCTCGTGAAGTCGGGTGCCGGTTCGTATGCGCTGCCGA